>Ga0190271_10000530_pt1 | contig 19430 bp, 18 predicted proteins | sample Popmic356T_FD_133747 | JGI IMG/M metagenome (GOLD analysis project Ga0190271, IMG submission 133747) | Populus adjacent soil microbial communities from riparian zone of Weber River, Utah, USA - 356 T | ecosystem: Environmental > Terrestrial > Soil > Riparian zone | place: USA: Utah | collected...
AGTGCGCTTGCGACTTGTGACGCGAATCATGGTTGCCCCTTTGGTGTCCCTGAAGTGTCCCTAACAACAGCTGTGTAGGGGTATGGAGCCAAGTATACCACGGTGGTGTAATTATTCGTACAACCAATGAGTTAGTGGAAGTTATGTGGAGCCGTATGGAGCGCTATAGAGCCTCCTTATTCCCTTTCGGGGGAAACGGAGAAGAAAAGACCGGCGTGCTTCGTGGCCGGACAAAACGCGAGCGATGACGCGTGTCCGGTGTTCAGAAGAGCAGGCTGTTTGACATTGAAACCGGAAAGCGGCGCGCTCTTCTCTGCTCCCTCCCGCGCGCAAAGCGCGTGGCGGGGAGGGGAGAAGAAAAGCCCGGGCTTGCCGCGCCGTAGTTCGAAGAGCGTAGGCGGGTCGCAATGACGCGCTGACGCGCGTCTGCTGTTCGACGATTGAATTCGTGAACCGGCCATCGCCATGTGACGGACCTCACCGCTTGATATACCGTCCGAGCGAACACGCGAAGGGAGGACCCCCATGACTGCAAACCGGCAGATCCTGCTTGTCGAAACGCCGAAGGGGAAACTCGCGCCCGCGCATTTCCGGCTCGCGGAAGGAACCATCCCTGCACCGAAGGACGGCGAGGTGCTGGTCAAGGTGCTCTACATCTCCCTCGACGCCGCCAACCGGGCCTGGATGCAGGGCGCGACCTATCGCTCCGCGGTGGAGGCCAACACCGTGATGGCGGGCGGCGCCGTGGCGGAGGTCATCGACTCCAAGGCGCCGGGCTTCGCCCAAGGCGATCTCGTGTTCGCCGACACCGGCTGGCAGGAGTTCGCGGCGCTGCCGGCCAAGCATCTGATCAAGGTGCCGCGGATCGAGCCGCTGTCCTATCTGCTCAGCGTGTTTGGCATCGCCGGTCTCACGGCCTATTTCGGCCTGCTCAGTATCGGCCGCCCGCAGGCGGGCGAAACCGTCGTCGTGTCGGCGGCCGCGGGCTCCGTCGGCTCGATCGTCGGTCAGATCGCCAGGATCAAGGGCTGCCATGTGGTCGGCATCGCCGGCGGCCCCGACAAGTGCAACTGGCTGAAGAGCGAACTCGGCTTCGACGCCGCGGTGGACTACAAGGCCGAGCCGGTGTTCAAGGCGCTGAAGGCCGCGGCGCCGAAAGGGATCGACGTCTATTTCGACAATGTCGGCGGCGACATTTTCGAGGCCTGCCTGTTCCAGATGAACAATCGCGGCCGGATCGCCTGCTGCGGCGCGGTTTCGCAATATGACGGCGCACCGTCACCGACAGGACCGCGCGGCGTTCCCGGCCTGATCGTCGTCAAGCGTCTCATCGTCCAGGGCTTCATCGTCACCGATTTCAACGACCAGCGCGACAAGGCGCTCGCGGAGCTGCAGGGCTGGGTCGCGTCAGGCAAGCTCAAGGTGCAGGAGGACATCGTCAGCGGACTGGAGAACACGCCGGCCGCGTTGATCGGCCTGCTTGCGGGTGAGAATCGCGGGAAGAGGATGGTGAGGGTGACGTAGAGCGCGCTACGCGCGATCTACGTCATTACGAGCGAAGCGAAGCAATCCAGCTGCGCGCCGGCAGGCGCGCCAGGAAAAGGCAGCAGTCGCCGCGGCCGACCTGCATTTTATTTTGCGCGTTACGCGCGCGGCTGGATTGCTTCGTCGCTGTGCTCCTCGCAATGACGGCTTTGCTCGCCTACTGCGTCTCTTCCGCCGGAATACTGCCGACATAGCCGGACACCAGCACCAGCCCGCTGAGCTTGTCGCGCAGTGCGAAGATGAACGGCTTGTCGACGGTCAGGCGGTCTTCGTTCAGCTTGATCCTGATCGAGGCTGCGCGCGTCGTGATCGCGGTGGCGGCGGCGGCTTCGGTGCCCTGCTCGTTGACGGCAAGGAACACCTTCTGCACCACCGAGGACATATCGATGCGATCCGGCGACAACCGCGAGAACGCCGCCGGATCGAAACGCACCTGCTTCAGGCCGGCAGCATCCAGCGCCGGCAGCAGTTCGGAGCCGTGCCGCAGCGTGAAGCGCGGCATGCGCAGATCGACCTCGGTCTCGGTGAAGTTCTCGCCGGTCAGCCAGTTCGAGATACCGGCAAAATCCTGCATGCTGGCCGGCTTGTTGCGCGAGGTGGCGATCACCAGCGAGAAGCGGCTCGCTTTGTAGCGCAGGTCGACGGCCGCGAACTGTGCGTTGGAGCGGAACGGCATGCTGACCTTGCTGTGCATCATCGGAACATCGGCCTGCTTGCCGTCGAGTTCGCGGAAGACCGCCGGCCGGGTGTTCGACTTTTCGAATGCCGTTGCCCAGTCGGATTTGAAATAGAGCGCGTTCAGGATGACGAGATTGGCGTCGGCCGCACCGTTGTCGATGATCGACGGAATGCGGTTGCGCGTCTTCGCGGCGACCCAGTCGTTGACGCCCTTGACCGTCGCGGGATCGGACATCGACTGCTGCGACACCTCGGCGCCGGTGGCGCGCATCGAGCCGAGCAGATGCGGAACCAGGCGCAGCCTCGGATCGAACACCGCAGCGTTGGCGAACGAAAACGTGCCATCGACGCCGGCGCGATCGAGCGAGGCCATTTCCTGCCGCAGATTGTTGAAGTCGGTGGCCGCATCGACCGTGTTGTCGAAGCCGAGCACGCGCTGCGCGGTGTTGCGGAATTTGTCGCCGGTGCCGAGGTCGAGCAGCGCCATCGCGGCTGCAATGCCTGCCGGCGACACGATCGCCGTCTCGCCCGGCCGCGCCTGCAGACGCTCGACGAGGCTGGTCGACAGCCTGACCTGGGCCGAAAGAATCCGGTCGGACAGCTCAGCCGCGTTTGCCGCCGTTGCCATCAGCAGCGCCAGCGCGCTGACCGTGGCTCGAACTGTCCAGCCGTTCATCGTCAACTCCTGAAATTCGCGGGCCGCGGCCGCATCACGTGCGCCGCGGATCGAGGCCCGGGAGGCTTCCCGGCCGTGAGGTGTCCGATGTTGGTCTGAGGCGCAATGGCCGGGGTTCAAGCGGCGGCCCGGACCGGGAGGGGCGGATCACACCGCGCGCGGACTTGATCCGCAATCCCGCTTCGTCGGCTGTGGGGACGGTATCAGGAGGCTGGCTGGGCGGTCAGGCGCAACAACAGCGACCGGCTTTCGGTCAGCAGCTTTTCCGCCTTCGCGCGCGGCGTGCTGTTGCCGGAAACGACGCGCTTGTTCCGGGCCGTCTTCCTCGCCGCGATCAGCGACTCGGTGATGGCGAGCAGGGCGTTGACGGTCGAACGGGGCTTCATGGACGTATCCTCGGCCGGTTGATGGCACGGACGATAGCGCCTGTTTGATTCAGCACGCTGTGAGGTGAGTCACGCTCGCGGTGATCGCCCTGCCCGGCCCCTCACCATGCCCGCGCCTACGACGCCGACTTCGCCGCCACCTCGGCATAAACCTGCACCCAAAAGATCACGTAGGCGAAGGTGGCAAAGCCGGCGAGACAGGCGGCAATGCCGAGCGCTTTGCCATTGACGGCGAGAATGAAGGCCGGGATCGTGAACGGAACTTCCAGCAGCAGGACCGCCGCGCTGACGGCGGCGAATTCCATGCCGTCACCCAGCGGGTTCATGTGGTGGATGACGAATACGGTCAGCGCCACGACGAACACCATCTGCGCCACGGTCAGCAGCAACAGGACGATCCGCAGGACCGAACCGCGCGCGTGCTTGTCCGGAGCGGTGTCGGGCATTTCTCGAATCGCGTCGGCGGACACTTCTGATCCCTGTTCAGTTGCGTTGCCATTCGTCGCCGTCCGGAGCATTTGGTTCGAATTGTCCGGAAACGCCGGTTTGCGTCCGCCGCGCGACAGGCGGCGCGGCATCCGGCCGCTGCCGGTGCATGCAACGTGAGTGCAATCACATTCCACCCGCGCAAGAGCTGCGAGGGTGACGATCGGCACCATCCATTGGCGCTCTCCCTATCGAGGACGGAGAACAGGATGAAGAGGCTTCACACCGCGACCATCCTCATGTCGGCCGCCGCGATGGCGATCGCGGCGTTTCTCGTGGTGTGGACTTTCGGCCCGATGACGGTGAGGGCATTCGACGACCAGGTCGGCGAACTGGCGGTCGCCTACAACAACGCGCAACTCGAGCGCGACTTTGAAAAGGTTTACCCGCAGTACCGCTCGCGGCTGCCGATCCAGGTCGACGACCGCACCACGCTGGTCGACCTGTCGTATCGCGGACATGTCTTCCGCCTGCGCCATCTCGTCGAGTCGGACAATACGCGCGCGGTGGCGATCACCATCGGCGAGCAAAAGCGGAAGACGACGCTGGCCAGGGTGTGTGCCGACGAAGACATGCTCACCACCATGAAGCGCGGCGCGATCTACGAGTACCAGTACCTCGACCGGCAATCGCGCCTGCTCGGCAGCTTCGACATCCGTCATGCCGATTGCGACGACGCGACCGGCGCCGGCCGCGCGACGGGTTGAACCATTGTGGCAGGGCGCAGACTGATACCGAAGGGAGGAACCCTTCCATGGTCGATACTCTGATCCATTGGCGCTCTGATTCAGGGCCTGCCGCCAGTGCCGGCGCCGCTTGGTAAACGGATCCTTTCCGGCAAAACATGGCGATCGATCGAATTTTAGCGATTGGCTGAACTCCAAGACAAAACTTCGCTGCCAGGGTGGCCTCAAGAAAAGAGGACACCATGGGCGAGGCGGATTACAACAGGCTTCTGAACGCGGTCGGCGGCGCGATGAAAATCGTGCCTGCCTGGGACTTCCCGGACGCGGACGAGGAGTTCATGCTCGTCCCCACCGCTGCCAACGACAACGACGGCCCGTGGCCGCATATTCCGTTCCCGGAAGGCTGGACCGCGTCCTGCTGAACAGGACCGGCGCCGTTTGAACGCGACGGGATCGCGCTCGAGTCTTTTGATTGAGCAGGATCTTTTCGGAAAACCGGTATCCACTCTTCCGGATCAGGCTCTAGTTCACGGGCCCGCCCCCACCCAGCGTTTCGATGTCCGGCTCCGCGGGTTTGACGCCCTGAGCCCGGTTGACCAGCATCGTCACCACCCAAAGTGCGACGCCGATGGCGATCAGTGCACCGGCGATCTGATACTGAACGACGGCGCGACCGGTCCACGGTCCGGCGAGAAACGCACAACTGACCGCACCCGCGATCGGCAGCATCGTCGGCGTGCGGAAATGCTTGTGCCCCACCGGGTCCTTGCGCAGCACCAGCACCGCGACATTCACCACCGTGAACACGCAGAGCAGCAGCAAAGCGGTGGTGCCGCCGAGTGCCGGCACTTCGCCGACAAAGGTGATCAGCGCGAACGCCAGCAGGGTCGTGAAACCGATCGCGATAAAAGGCGTGCGCCGCGTCGCGTGCACCTTGCCCAGCACCGGCGGCAGCACGTGCTCCCGGCTCATGCCGTACACCAGACGGCTGGCCATCAGCATGTTGATCAGCGCGCTGTTGGCGACAGCGAACATGGTGATGAAGCCGAAAACCCAGACCGGAAAATTCGGCGCCCCGGCCTGCACCACTTTCAGAAGCGGCGTCTCGCCGGACCCGAGTTCGGCCGGCGGCACCAGCGTGATCGCCGAGATCGAGACCAGCACGTAGATCACGCCGGTGATGAACAGACCGGCCAGCAGCACCTTCGGAAAGTCCCCGGTCGGGTTCTGGCATTCCTCCGCCATGTTGACGGAGTCCTCGAAACCGACCATCGCGAAGAAGGCGAGCGTCGTCGCAGCGATGACCGGCCAGAACAGGCTGCCGTCGGTCGGCTTGAACTGGGTCACCCGCGAGACATCGCCCTGCCCCGCGCCGATCGCCCACAGGCCGATGAAAATGATGATCAGCAGGCCGGTCAGTTCCACGCAGGTCAGCACCACATTCGCCTTCACGCTCTCGCCGACGCCGCGGAAATTGACCGCTGCGACGATGGCCATGAATACGAGCCCGGTCATGGTGATGCCGAAGGCCGTGAAGTTCAGTCCGAATGCGTGCGACATGTTGGCGGAAAATGCCCGCGACGCAGTCGACGCCGAGGTGATGCCGGAGCACATCACCGCGAACGCGACGATGAACGTGATGAAGTGGATGCCGAACGCCTTGTGGGTGTAGAGCGCAGCGCCCGCGGCCTTCGGATACTTGGTGACAAGCTCGAGATAGCTGAACGCCGTGATCAGCGCGACGACGAACGCGACCAGGAACGGCAGCCAGACGACGCCGCCGACCTGGTTGGCAATCTGGCCGGTGAGCGCGTAGATGCCGGTGCCGAGAATGTCGCCGACGATGAACAGGAGCAGAAGCCACGGACCCATCACGCGGTTCAGGCTCGGTTCGGCTTCGTGTGTCGCAGCACCCTTGACGGACAGATCAGTCATCGCCCAGCCCCTCCCGCTCGCGCACGGCGTCATTGCCACGGCACAGCGTAGGGGCACAGGTTGCGGCAAGCCAAGCTGGCCGTCGCGATGGCTGATCTGCGAGGTGGAAAGCGCATGCAACGCGGGATGGAACCCGCGCTGCAGGTGGCGTCGGCGTCAGGCCGCGGCCTTCGCGTATTTTCCGCTGAGCTGCGGCGCGATCGGATCGAGGCCCTTGTTCTGGCGCTCGAGACGGGTCTCACGCGACCAGGTGCGTTTGAGCGCATCGGCGATCCTGAACTTCAGCCGTCCGCAGCCTTCCGTTTCCAGCTCGATCGTGTCGCCGTCCTGGAACGAGTTCAGGCCGCGATGATTGGTGCCGGTGGCGAGGATGTCGCCGGGGTCGAGCGTGTGGATCGCTGTCGCCCATTCGACGCAGCGCGGGATCTTGTGCGCCATGTCGTCGGTGTTGAAGTTCTGCATCAGCTTGCCGTTGTTCCAGAGCTTGACCTGCAGCTTCTGCGGATCGGCGATCTCGTCGGCGGTGACGATGTAGGGACCGATCGGCGCGAAGGTGTCGCGCGACTTCATCTGGAAGAACACCGCGCCCGGCGGCGGCAGCCCGCGCGCGGAGCCGTCGATGAAATTGACGTAGCCGAAGATGTGCTTCATCGCGTCGGCGGCTTTCACGTTGGTGGCGCGCTTGCCGATCACCAGCGCGAGCTCCGCCTCGCCCTCAAACACCGAAGCGGGCACGTCGGGCAGCACCATCGTGTCGCCAGGGCCGATGATCGCGTTCGGCGACTTGGTGAAGGCATTGATGGCCGCGGGCTCGGTGCGCGTGCCGTCTTCCATGTAGTTCACGGCCATGCAGACGATGTTGCGGGGACGCGGCAGCGGCGGGCGGACCTGCACGCTGCCGACGGGGACACCCTTGCCCGCCTTCGCGGCGGCTTCCAGCTTGGGCCGGAAGGTATCGAATTGCTCGATCACGGTGGCGATGACGTCATGCGGTCCGGTTCGCGGAACGGAGTCGGCGACCGAGGTCACATCCACCACCTCTTCGCCGCGCAGCACGCCAAGGCGAAAGTCGTTGAAGAACATTATTTTCATGGGATTGCATCCGTCACAGGTGGGTCAACTCCAAAACGCTAACACATGACCGACTTGTCCAGGCAATGCCAAACACGCATGTCCGCTGTACGGACAGCTACTTGCCGTCGCCCAGAAAGCCTTTGAACTTCTCGATCTCCGCCGGCACATATGCCTTCAGATAGTCGGGCGTGATCTCGCTGGCCGGCACGACATAGGAACCGAGCGCGTCGAGCTTCTTCTGATAGTCGGCATTGCTGACCGCCTTGCGCAGCGCGGCATTGAGCCTGGCGATGATCGGCGCCGGCGTATCTTTCGGTGCGAACAGCGCGTACCAGCCCTGGATCTGGAAGTCCGGCAGACCGGCCTCGGCCGAGGTCGGCACGTTCGGCAGGCTCGCCAGCCGCGAGGTCGACGCCAGCGCCACGCCCTTCACGAGACCGCCGACGATCGCCTGCGTCGCCGACGACGCGGAGTCGCACAGCCCATCAATCTGGCCGCCGATCAGGTCATTGAGCGCCGGCCCGCCGCCGCGATAGCCGACCATCGTCACGTCGATCTTCGCCGCCTGAATGAAGGTCTTGCAGAACAGGTAGTTCTGCGAGCCGATGCCCGAGTGTCCGATCGTCACCTTGCCCGGGTTCGCCTTCGCGTGCGCGATAAACTCGGCAAGCGTCGTCGCCGGATGTTCCTTCTTGATGGCGACCACTGCGGAGGAGCGGGTGAACAGCCCGATTGACGAAAAATCATTCGGCGTGAACTTCACCTCCGGGTTGAAGAGATAAACCGCGGTGTTGGTGCCGCTGTTGCCGATCGCGATCGTGTAGCCGTCCGGCGGAGCCTGCGTCAGCCGCGTCAGCCCGGACAGGCCACCGGCGCCCGGAACGTTCTCCAGCACGAAACGCTGGCCGAGATCCTGGCTCATATACTCGGAGACGAGCCGCGCATTGACGTCGGAACTGCCGCCGGCGGCGAATGGCACGATCATGGTGATCGACCGCGTGGGAAAGTCCTGGGCGGCAGCAGGCAAGGCGATCAGGGAAAGCCCGGTCCACACTGCGGTCCGCAGGCTGAATACGCGCACAACTTTCCTCCCTTAGACTGCTTTTGCCGACAGGCTAGCACTGCATTGGCGATGGTGAAAGCGCCGAACCAGACGGGTTGCAGTCCAGCATCCGCGCGACGGCGGTTGACGCGCTGGCGCGCCACGCCCGACAATCTGCTCACAAGCTTCACCAGGAGGAGACGGCCTTGAGCATCAAATACGAGAAGCGCGACGGCGTCGCCTACATCACGTTGAACAACCCCGACAAGGCCAACATTCTCGACAAGCCGACCTCGGACGCGATTTCCGAGGCCTGGACCGATCTTTGGGAAGACCGCGACATCCGTTGCGCGATCCTCACCGGCGAAGGCAACCGCCACTTCTGCGGCGGGCACAACCTCGCGCCCTGGCCGGATCTCACCGAAGACGATCGCGAATACCTGCGCACGCAGCGTATCTTCTGGCCTCTGGCCGGAACGGTTCATGGGCAAAAGACTGGCGTCGATGGGCGTATGGGCGACCACTATCCCCGTGTGTGGAAGCCGGTCATCGCGGCGGTCAACGGCTGGGCGGCGGGCGCCGGCCTCTACATCCTGCTGGCCTCGACCGATATCCGCATCGCCAGCGAAGAACACGCGCGGTTCAAGTTCGCGCTGACCAGCCAGGGCTGGCTCGGTCACGGCCCCGGCGCGAGCCTTCTGATCAAGCAGCTGCGCTACATCGACGCCATGAAGATGCTGCTCACAGACGAACCGGTCAACGCGGCGGAAGCGCTGCGCATCGGCCTGATCAACGAGGTCGTCCCGCACGCACAATTGATGGAGCGTGCCGAAACGATGGCGCGGCAGATCGTCAAGATGCCGCCGGTCGCCGTGCGCATGATGAAGGAGTTCGTGGTCCGCTTCGGCGATCTGCCGACCGACCAGGCCTGGCACATCCAGAACCTGATCAACTCGCTGCTGATCCAGGTGACGATGGATGGCCACGAAGGCCGGGTTGCCTTCAACGAAAAGCGCCCGCCGAATTTTACCGGCGCGCTGCGGCAGCGCGGCGAGCCGTGGGAGGAGCCAACGGGCGATCTGAAGGCGAAACTGGACGAAGCCTATCGAACGGGTGAGTTCTGAGTATGGATGTTGCGGGAAAGACGGTCTTCATCACCGGTTCGACCGACGGCGTCGGCCGCTACGTGGCGCTGCAGCTTGCCGCTCAGGGCGCCAACCTGCTGATCCACGGACGCGACGCGGCACGCGGCAAGGACGTGCTCGACCAGATCAACCGCGGCGGCAAGGGCAAGTCCACGTTCTACCAGGCCGACCTGTCGTCCCTGGCCGAGGTGCGCAAGCTCGCGGATCGCGTCAGCGCCGATCACAAAAGCCTCGACATCTTCATCAGCAACGCCGGCATCGGCTCACGCAACATGGGGCCGGAGCGCCGCGTCAGCGCCGACGGCCACGAGCTGCGCTTTGCCGTGAATTACCTGCCGGGCTTCCTGCTCGCCTACCGGCTGCTGCCGATCATAAAGGCGGCGGCGCCCTCGCGCATCGTCAACGTCGCATCGCTCGGCCAGGCCCCGCTCGATTTCGACGATGTGATGCTGACGAAAGACTATCAGGGTGTGCGGGCCTACTCGCAGAGCAAGCTGTCGCAGATCATGTTCACCATCGATCTCGCCGAAGAACTGAAGGGCTCCGCCGTCACCGCTAACTCACTGCATCCGGCGACCTACATGAACACAACCATGGTTCGCGCGGGCGGGACGACGCCGATCTCAACAGTGGAGGAAGGTGGCGCGGCGATCCTGCATCTCGCCACCGGTGACGACATGGAGGGGCGCAGCGGGCTGTTCTTCAACGGATTGAAGGAAGCGCGGGCCAATGCCCAGGCTTACGATGCCGGGGCGCGAAAGAAACTGCGCGAGCTGAGCATGAGGTTGACCGGACCTTTCATGTCCTGAAACCAGGGTGACATGCGCGGGCTTGACCCGCGCATCCATCTACGAAAGAACTTTCACCAAGAAGTGGAACGAGAGGAAGCGTCATGATCTACGAGTTGAGGACCTACACCGTAAGACCCGGCACCATCGGCGAGATGGTCAAGGCGGCGAGCACCGTGTCGCGCGAGGCGCGCGGTGACAACTACGGCAAGCTCGAAGGCTACTGGATGACCGAGATCGGTCCGCTCAACCAGGTCATGCATCTGTGGAGCTACTCGGATCTCAACGAGCGCACGCGGCTGCGCGCCGAGCTTGCCAAGAACACGAAATTCACCAACGAATACGCGCCGCTGATCCGCCCGTTGCTGGTGCGCCAGGACATCCGCCTGCTCAACGTGATCAAGCCGATCGTTGCGCCTTCGTCGACCGGCAACATCTACGAGTACCGCTATTATCGCGCCAAGACCGGCGGCGCCGTGCGTCAGTGGCTCGACCTCTTCACGAGCCACCTGCACCACCGCGAAAAGTATTCGAAGATCGTCGGCCTGTTTCAGACCGAGGCCGGCCAGCCGAACGAGGTCAGCCATATCTGGGCCTATCCGGACCTGAACGCGCGTGCAAAAGCCCGCGGCGACTCGGCCAAGGATCCGGGCTGGCAGGAGTTTCTCGGCAAGAGCGGGGCGCTGCTCGAGGAGATGGGTTCCACCATCATGCTGCCCGCACCGCACTCGCCACTGAAGTAACACTGTGTCCGCGCCCCGCTCGCTGATCACGACCGAACAGCTGGCCGTCCAACTCGGCCAGCCCGGCCTGCGGGTCTACGACTGCACGACCTATCTCGAACCGATGCCGGCCGGCAGCGACACGCCCTACACCGCTGTGCCGGGCCGGCACACCTTCGAGGACGGCCACATCCCGGGTGCGGACTTTCTCGACCTGCAGGGCGAATTCTCGGATCGCTCGACGCATTTGCGTTTCATGATGCCGGCCGTCAGCCAGCTTGAAGACGCATTCGGACGTCACGGCCTCGGCTCCAGTTCGCAGGTCGTGCTCTACAGCATCGGCAGCAGTATGTGGGCGACCCGCTTCTGGTGGATGCTGCGCTCGCTTGGCTTCGAGGCACTGGTGCTCGACGGCGGCTTCGACAAATGGCAGACGGAGGGCCGCGCGGTCGAGCGCGGCCCGGCCAGCGGCTATCCGCCGGCAACGTTCAGGGCGAAACCGCTGCCCGGCCTTTTCGTGGACAAGTCGGCGGTGCAGGCGGCGAACGGCGATGCGGCGACCGTCGTCGTGAACGCGCTCGGCCCGCAATTTCATCGCGGCCAGGAGCCGGGACGCTATGGCCGGCCTGGCCGCATTCCCGGCAGCGTCAACGTTCCGGCAGCGACCCTGTTCGATCCGGCCAGCAAGACCTTCGTGGCCCCGGCAGACGCGCAGGCCAAATTCGAGCAGCAGGGCGTGACAAAGGACAAGACGATCGTCTGCTATTGCGGCGGTGGCATCTCCGCCACCATCGACCTCTTCATGCTGCACCAGCTCGGCTACGAGCAGCTCGCGCTCTACGACGCCTCGATGGGCGAATGGGCCAGGGATCCATCGCTGCCGGTCGAGACAGGGTGAGGTCGCGCCTGCACGCGGGCTGTAGCCCGCATGAGCGAAGCAGCATGCGGAGTTAGGGCCTTACCCGGATATCGCTTCGCTCATCCGGGCTGGTTAATTCGTCCCCTTCGGCCCGATCTGCTGCATCTGGTGCCAGTAGCCGGGCATCGGCCAGGGCGTGAAGCTGATCGTGTTGCGCCAGGCGATCGTCGAAAGCGGCCGGTAAGTCGTGACGCCGCCGAGCACGCGCTCGTGCTTGATCCGCGCGATCTCCTTGATGATCGGCAACCGTTTGCTCAAATCCATTTCACGCCGCTGCCGCCCGATCAATTCGTCGACGTCCTTCTCGTTCGTGAACGACGACGCGCCATAACCCTTGCCCGGCTCGAACGAGTGCAGCATCGCCTGCCAGGCCGTACCGGGATCGCCCGGCACACCACCGTGGCCGTACATGTCGCTGACAACGCCTTCCATCGTCTTCGCCGACGATCCTTCCGGCCAGCGGCGCTTGAGCGACAGCCACGCGCTGTACTCGGCACCTGACATACGGCAGCGGATACCGACCGCGGCAAAGTAGGCGTAGACGGCCTCGCCATACTCCTTGATGTTCGGTTCGCGCGGCGTCGTCAGGTTGAGACACGGCGTTTCAAACCCTCTCGGGTAGCCCGCCTCCGCAAGCAGTTCGCGCGCCTTCTTCGGATCGAAGGCATAAGGCTTCAGGTCCGGATCGTAACCGAACTCACCGACGCCGAGCTGGGTGTAGCGCTCCGCCTGCCCAAACAGCACGCTCTTGATGATCGCATCCATGTCGATCGCATGCGCGGCGGCCTTGCGTACGCGAACATCGTTGAACGGTGAAGTCGCGACATGCGTCCCGAACTGGATGTACAGGTTGTTGCCGGTGTTCAACGTCGCCGTCGTCACACCGGGCAACGCCTTGATCTCGGAGGCGAGCGCAAGCGGGACCGCATCGATCAAATCGACGGCGCCGGTCTTGAAAGCCGCCACGCGCGTCAAGTCTTCCGGAATGACCTTGATAACCAGAGCCTTCGCGGTGGGACGCAGGTCCTTGTTCCAGTAGTCCTCGAACGCCTCGAACCTGATCTCCTCCTTCACGCTGCGCGATGCGAACTTCCAGGGGCCCGTACCGACGGGCCGCTGGCCGAAGTGCTCCTCGCCGACGGATTGAAAGTACTTCTTCGGGATCGCCCACAGGCGAAGGTTGTCGCTGATGTAGGTCGCGTCGCCTTCGCTGAAATGCAGACGAAAGTGCAGGTCGCTGACAACCTCGAACTTGGCAATGGACGCCTGCAGGTGCGACAGACGCGAGACCTTGGGATCGCGCGCGCGATGGTAGGCGAATTCAAAATCCTCCGCAGTCAGCGGATCGCCGTTGTGAAACTTCACGCCGGGCCTGATCCGCACGTCGATCACGATCTTGCCGTCGTCGCCGGTCTCGACCTTGTAGGACTCGGCAAGCCAGTTGACCACCTTACCCTCAGGCGGACTCTGCCGGACCAGTTGTTCGAACAACTGGCTGATGAAGTAATAGTCGACGCCGGCTGCCGCCTTGTTGGGGTCCAGCGTGGTCGACTCGGCGCCGAAGGCAATGGTCACCGTAGACTTCGGTTGACCGCCTTGCTGGGCGTGCGCCGCTGCAGCGAGAAATATGGAAATCCAGACAGACGCGATCGGCCGCCACATCATGGTTTCTCTCCCGGAATTATTGGCCCTGCGTCAAGATATGCGGGCTTCAAAACGTCGATGAAAACACCATGACTGTCAACAAGTCGCGGCGACACGACACCATTGCCATATTGCGCAGCCGGTCGAATGCGGTGAGCGACTCCGTTCAGCCGTAACGCCGCGCAGCTTCGATGGTCAGTCCCTTGCCGACCGCGCCGAAAGTGTCGCCATCGATGAGGCGCGCCGCCGGGACGGCGGCCTTGATTGCCTTCCGTACGTGAGCCAGTTGCACCGAACCGCCGGTCAGAAACACGGTGTCGATTGATGCGGCGGAAAGCCCTGCCTGTTTCAGGCACAGCTTGATTCGTTCACCGATCCGGTCGGCCAGCTTCTGCGTGGTCCTGACGAGGTCCGTGCGCTTCACATCGGCAAGCAGTCCGGCCTCCACCCAATCGAGGTCGATCTTCGCCCGCTGCTGATCCGACAGCGCAATCTTTGCAGATTCGACGTCGATAGCCAGCGTGTGACCGCGCTGCTCGCTCAACACCTTCAGCAGCCGGTCGAACAATTCCGGCTGTTTGGCCTCGCGCCTGACCTGCCGGACGCGGACCGAGGCCTTCTGGTCGTACAGACGATTGATGCTGGACCAGGTGGCCAAGTCGAAGAAGAAGCTCGACGGTGCATCGACCCCGGCGCGCGCCATCGCGCTGCGATAGCCGAACAGCGGCATGACCACGCCCAGGCTGAGATGGCGGTCGAAATCGGTGCCGCCGACGCGCACGCCGTCGTTGGCAAGAATGTCGGACGCGCGATCCGCCTTGCCGCCCTGCTGCGGGCCGATCCGCACGATCGAAAAGTCGGATGTTCCGCCGCCGATGTCGGCAATCAGCGCCATCTCCTCGCGCGCGACCTCACGCTCATAGTCGAGCGCTGCGGCGATCGGCTCGAACTGGAAGGTCACGTGATCGAATCCGACCTGCCGGGCGATATCATGCAGCACAGCTTCTGCCTTTCGGTCGGACGCGGCGGAGTTGTCGACAAAATGCACCGGGCGGCCGTGCACGACGCTGCGCAGCTCGCGGCCAATGGATTGCTCGGCCCTTCGCTTCACCGCCCCAAGATAGTAGGCGATGACATTGCGGAAGGTTTCCCGCTGGCCACCGACAATCGTGCTTTCCTCGATCAACGAGGTGCCGAGCACCGACTTCAGGCTTCGCATCAGCCGTCCGGGCAAACCTTCGACATAGTTGTCGACGGCCTTGCGGCCGATCGCCGCCGCGCCATTCGGTTCGTAGAAAATCGCACTTGGGATAGTTGCCTCGGCATTGTCCAGCCTGACCAGCGACGGCACGCCGCCATCCACCACGCCGAGCGTGGTGTTGGACGTTCCGAAATCGAGGCCGCAAGCCGACATGATCGTTCCGGTGCCTGGTTCTCGCGCCGCAGGCGTCTCTCCCGCAAATGGTGCAGGAGTTTTCGACCCAAGGTTTGGCGTTGGAGGCGCGTGTCTATCGTCTCAAAGCCGGCGGATCAAGATGATTGATCAGCTGCCCGGCTCGGCCCGATACCTTGCCGCCGCGTGCGACGCCGGCAGCCGCGGCCGGCCGAACAGCTTGTCGCGGTAGGTGCCTGCTCGATAGGCCGTCTTGTAAGCGCCGCGCTCCTGCAGCAACGGAACCAGCAGGTCGATAACGTCGTCGATGCACTCAGGCACCACGGTGCGCGCCAGGTTGAAGCCGTCCACGCCGGTCTCGTCGCACAATTCGATCAACGCGTCGGCGACCTTGGAGACCGAGCCGATCAGCGGCCGCTGCCGGCTGCCGAGCGACATCTGCTCGAGGAACATGCGCCGTGTCCAGCGCGGTCCGGACCGGCGCGTCACGATCTCGACATTGGATACGATCGCCTGGCTCTTGTCGGTATCGACCGGCTCATCAAGATCGTATTTGGCGAAATCGATGCCGAGCGACGCAGCCGCGTGCACCAGCCCTGCTTCCGAACTGGCGTAGCGGCGGTAGTCCTCGAACTTGTCCTGCGCTTCCTTGTCGGTTCGGCCGAGCACCAGCGCGGTGCCGAGGAACACCTGCACATCGGCGGCCGCGCGGCCAAGCTGCACGGCCTGCGCACGGATATCGTCGACGATGGCCTTCGCACCCGCCTTCTCCTGGCTGTTGACGAATACGCATTCGGCGTGGGTCGCGGCGAACCGCCGGCCGCGGGTGGAAGAGCCCGCCTGATAGAGCACCGGCGTACGTTGCGGCGACGGCGCCGTCAGATGCATCGCGTCCATTCTGTACTGTTTGCCGCGGTGACGGATCACATGCACCTTCGACGGATCGGTGTAGATGCCCGAGGCGCGGTCCGCCCGCACCGCGCCGTCCTCCCAGCTACCCTCCCACAGCTTGTAGACCAGCGACATGTATTCGTCGGCGAGGTCGTAGCGGTCGTCATGCGCCGCCTGCCCTTCGATGCCGATCGCGCGAGCCGCGCTGTCGAGGTAGCCGGTGACGATGTTCCAGGCGATGCGCCCCTGCGTCAGATGATCCAGCGTCGACATCCGCCGCGCAAACAGGAACGGCGGCTCGTAGGTGAGATTGCAGGTGACACCGAAGCAGAGGTTCGTGGTCACGGCCGCCATTGCCGGGATGATCAGGGTCGGATCGTTGACCGGCACCTGCACCGCGCCGCGCAGGGCGGCGTCGGCGTTGCCGCCATAGACGTCATAGACGCCGACGATATCGGCCAGAAAGATCCCGTCGAATAGCCCCTTCTCGAGCTTCTTCGCATGCTCGATCCAGTACTGCAGTTCGTTGAACCGGCTGGACTGGTCGCGCGCATGCGTCCAGAGCCCATGCGCGATGTGACCCACGCAGTTCATGTCGAAGGCATTGAGGCGAATTTCGCGCGGCATTTCAGGTCTCTCGTCATTGCCGGGCTTGACCCGGCAACCCATCATCAAGAGACTCATTCTTTGGATGGATGCCCGGGTCAAGCCCGGGCATGACAGCTCAGGAACCTGCGATGCCCTTGCCCCCGCCGCCCGACCTCATCATCCGCGATGCTCTGCTAATCGACGGCAGCGGCGCCCCAGCGCAGCGCGGCGACCTGGCGGTGAAAGACGACCGGATCGTCGAGATCGGCGACCTGTCAAAGCAAAAGGGCGCCCGAGAGATTTCCGCCAAGGGCCTCGCCCTCGCTCCCGGCTTCGTCGACACCCACACCCATGACGATCGCGCCCTGCTCACCGATCCCTTGATGGAATGCAAGATCAGCCAGGGCGTCACCACGGTGGTCGCCGGCAACTGCGGCATCTCACTCGCCCCGCTGACGATCGACCGCTATCCGCCGCCGCCGCTCGACATCATCGGCCGCGAGCCGAAACAGTTTTTTGCGACATTCGACGCCTATCTCTCCGCGCTGGACAAGGACCCGCCGGCGCTCAACGCGGTCTGCCAGGTTGGCCACTCGACACTGCGGGTTGGCGTGATGCAGCGTCTCGACCGCGCGGCCGATGCGAAAGAGATCGACGCGATGCGCCGCACGCTCGACCAGGCTCTGGGGCAAGGCGCGATCGGGCTGTCGACGGGACTCTACTATCCGCCGGCGAAAGACGCGCCGACCGACGAGATCGTCGCGCTGACGAGGATCGTGCGCGCGCACGGCGGCATCCACACCACCCACATGCGCGATGAGGCCTCGCACCTGCTCGAGTCGGTCCACGAGAGCATTTCGATCGGCAAGTCCGCAGACGTACCCGTCGTTATCTCGCATCACAAGGCAACCGGGATTCCGAACCACGGCATGGTGAAGGAGTCGCTCGCGCTGATCGCGGAAGCGCGCAAGAGCCAGAAGCTCGGTCTCGATGCCTATCCCTACGTTGCGTCATCGACCATGCTGGACCCGAGCCGCATCGCGCTCGCCAGCAAGGTCATCGTCACCTGGTCGAAGGCTCGTCCGGAATTTGCAGGCCAGATGCTCGACGAAATTGCCAAAGCCCTCAAGACCACGCCGGAAGACGCCGCGGCCCAGCTGCTGCCCGCGGGCGCCATCTACTTCATGATGAGCGAGGACGACGTCCGACGCGTGCTGTCGTTTCCGCACACCATGATCGGCTCGGACGGCCTGCCGCACGACGAGCATCCGCACCCGCGCCTGTGGGGCACGTTTCCGCGCGTGCTCGGGCATTACGCACGCGATGTGAAGCTGTTCACGCTGGAGGAGGCCGTGCGGCGGATGACAGCGCTCTCCGCCGCACAGTTCGGACTGACCGACCGCGGCGTACTGCGCCCTGGTGCTTATGCCGACCTGGTGCTGTTCGACCCCGCGACGATCGCTGATGCAGCGACGTTCGACAAGCCGAAGACGCCGGCGACCGGCATCGCCGAAGTCTTCGTCAACGGCCGCTCGGTCTGGAAGGACGGCCACGCCACCGGCAACCGGCCGGGCCGCGCGTTGCGTCGGCAGCAACTCGGGACGATGGGCGGGACGGCTTGAGCCGCAGACTGCGCTCACGCCGATGCGCGGCTCACGGCGCGGATATCGCCCACAAGCGCGTCGATCCTTGCGGGGTCCGCGTCCCAGGCAAACATGAAGCGCGCGCTGCCGCCGATGAAGGTGTAGAACTGCCACCCGCGCTGCCGAAGCGCATCGAGCCGGTCTTCCGACGCACGAAGGAACACCGCGTTGGCCTCCACCGGAAACATCAGCGTGAAGTCGGGCAGGTCCGCGACGGCGGCCGCGAGCTTCGCGGCGCAGGCGTTGGCGTGGGCGGCGTTGCCGAGCCAGGCTCCGCTTTCGAGCATGCCGATCCACGGCGCCGCGAGGAAGCGCATCTTCGACGCGAGCTGTCCGGCCTGCTTGCAGCGGTAGTCGAAATCGGCCGCAAGCTCCGGATCGAAGAACAGGATCGCCTCGCCCACGGCCAGGCCGTTCTTGGTGCCGCCGAAGCACAGGACGTCCACGCCCGCCCTCCAGCTCATCTCCGCCGGCGAGCAGCCGAGCGCGGCACAGGCATTGGCGAACCGCGCGCCGTCCATATGCAGGCGCAGACCGAGCTCGCGGCAAACCGCCGACAAAGCCCGGATTTCGTCGATGCCGTAGACGCAACCGGTTTCGGTCGCCTGCGTGATCGTCACCACCCGCGGCTTTGGGAAGTGGAGGTCGGACCTGCTCTTTGCCAGCGTACGAACCACGTTGGGCGTGAGCTTGCCGTCCTCGCCTGCCGCCACCAGCAGCTTCGAGCCGTTGGAAAAGAACTCGGGCGCGCCGCATTCGTCGGTCTCGACATGCGCGGTCGAGGCGCAGATGACGCTGTGATAGGACTGACACAGCGACGCCAGCGCCAGTGAATTGGCAGCCGTGCCGTTAAAGGCGAAGAACACTTCCATATCCGGCTTCTGGAACAGGTTCCGGAAGGCATCGGACGCGCGTTGCGTCCAGACGTCGTCGCCATAGGCGGCAGCCGATCCGCCGTTGGCTTTCGCCATCGCGGTCCAGGCTTCCGGGCAAATGCCGGCGTAGTTGTCGCTTGCGAACTGCTGGGGATCGGGGGCCATGGTCACATCGCCTTCGTTGAGCTGGTGCACATCAAACAACGAAACGACGCTTGGCTGAACCCGTTTGTTGCCGGGCAGCGCCGCTCAAGGGAGGAACAATCATGGCTCTGAACCGCAAGTTTGAACCGCAAGGAAGTGCGTAGCGACCA
>Ga0190271_10000531_pt1 | contig 19378 bp, 26 predicted proteins | sample Popmic356T_FD_133747 | JGI IMG/M metagenome (GOLD analysis project Ga0190271, IMG submission 133747) | Populus adjacent soil microbial communities from riparian zone of Weber River, Utah, USA - 356 T | ecosystem: Environmental > Terrestrial > Soil > Riparian zone | place: USA: Utah | collected...
CTTAAAAATAGCCCCGGGGGGACTTTTTCCAGGAACAAAGTGAAAGGTACCCCCTGGAAAGGCTTAGAAACCCTTCGTCAATCGGAGACAAGCCTGCTTCAACTGCTCACAACTTTTCAATTGGAGGTCATGAGTGCATATTACCAACGACGAGCTGGCCCGACGCTTCAACTTTCATCCCGCCGACACGAAGGAGAAGCAAAAGAAGCACGAACAGGTGCGGGCGGTGTGTCTCGGTGCGGCGGAAGAGCTCGTCGAAGTGACGGGAGCATCGTCACGAGAGCAATCGACGGCCATCACCAAGCTCGAGGAGGCAATGTACTGGGCGAACGCTGCCATCGCTCGAGAGATCACGGGTCCATCGCCAAGTGCGATTCTGGGGCCGGAGGTTGGTCCAGGACCCGAGGCGTGACAAGTTAGATTCGGTCAAGTTCGAGAAAGAGAAAGGAGTGTGAACATGGCCCGAGAAAGAACAGCATCGAGGAATGGCCACCGACGTCATTCATCGGCGCGCACTCCTGAGGCTCGTGAGCTCGAACTTTCCTCGGCGGCTTACGATCTGGCCGAGGAGCAGATCAACAACGGAACCGCGTCGTCGCAGGTCATCACCCATTTCCTCAAGGCTGGATCCATGCGTGAGCGTCTCGAGCATCAGCGCATGGAACACGAGATCGAGCTGATGGAAGTCAAGAAGCAACAGCTCGAAGGTCAGAAGCGAGTGGAGGAGCTCTATGTTTCTGCTCTGGAAGCTATGCGTTCGTATTCTGGGTTTGGTCCTCCGCCTGATCTGGAATTCGAAGGTGAAGAGTAGTGGAAGAAGAACAAGGAGCTACTGACAAAGCCGTTGACAAAGCCACGGAGAAGGTGTGCATTGAGCGTTGGCATTGGACGCTGGCCAAGGTCATTGCCGCGCTGACCATCATCTCCGCCGTGGCTCATGTTGGCGACGCGGTTGGCGAGATCGTGAAGTTGATTCCATGAGAGTGAGAAGGTATCGAGAGCTTCGGAGGTTACCGACTTTCGAGGAACGCTTTGAGTACCTTTCTCTAGGTGGCGAAGTCGGCGCAGCTACCTTCGGTTTCGATCGGTGGATCAATCAGAGCTTCTATCGTTCTCGTGAGTGGAAGCAGGTTCGTGATCAAGTCGTGGTTCGAGACGGCGCCTGTGATCTTGGCGTTCCAGGCTATCTTATTCACAGTCGATTGCTGGTTCATCACATGAATCCCATGACGGCCGAAGATCTTGAACGCGGAGAGGAGTGGGTTCTCGATCCGGAGTACTTGATCACTACTACGCATCGAACTCACAACGCTATTCACTACGGGGACTTTAGTCTTATTCCCAAACCGCTTGTTGAACGAAGACCGGGAGATACCAAGCTATGGTGAGCGAAGAGAAGCCCAAGCGTCGCCGCCTGAAAGATATTGAGGACGGTCTTCGGGCCAAGGGGACTATCGGCTGTCACTGTTTGTGTCCGATCATCCATCCGGGCAAAGTTGGAATCTGTACTGGAGCGGCGCAACGCAATGTGCCGCTGCTCAAAGGTACGGACACCCCAATTCGGGTTGCCATGTGCGAGTCCTGCGCGGCTATCCATGGATAGAAAGGAGGCTGATCGAAAAGCGGAAGCACAAAGGAAGCGACGGGAGGAACTCGAGATACGTATCGGTAATACGGTATCGGGTTACAACTGGCTCCGCCGGATTGAGCAGATCGGAAAGGGTCAGACCACGAGATTCGAACGAGTTCGAAAGGAGAGTGAGTAGATGGCAAGATTCATTCTCGATACGCGGCTGGCCTGGTATCACTACGTTATTTGCACAGAAGCTATTCGCCTCGGGATCATCGACCCCGACGACCTCAACGAAGGCCGTCGCACGATGGGAGAGCAGTGGCACTTTTGGAGAAACCAACCGCCTTTGGCTGCGTTCCCCAATCCCAACGCGCCTCATATCTGGGCGGGTCGTCCCCACCATGCGATTGATGCCAACTCCTTCAACGGGGCAGCTCGTCGTTTGGCGAATTTCTACGAATCTCTGGGCATCGACGTCGTTTTCAATGTTCCGGGTGAGAGCTGGCACTTCCAACCGACTTCCGCTGGCCCGCTGACAGAGGCGGCCAAGAAGATTCTTCGCAAGCGAGACAGGGAGGTTACCAAACTAGGAGAGACGGAGAAACGAGTCAGCTTCTTCAAGCATCAGCTTCATTTCCTCAAGGATCCGGACACCAAGAAGCCGTATTACCGTGCGGGGAAGCAGAAGCCTGAAGATGGATGGAACGATCTGTATCACGAGGAACTCGCACGCTCAGTTGCGAAGTTCCAAAAAGATCACAGACTCAAAGCAGACGGCGTCGTCGGTCCGAAGACGAACCAGGCGATTGACCGGGCATATTCCCAGGCCAAGCGGCGGCGCAAATCCGCCAAGGAACGGGCCGAGGAACGTAGCGCGAAGGTCGCTCGAGGCGACAAGCTCTGATCAACGATAAAAGGAGTTGAAGTGAGAAGGATTCTACTGGCCATGATGGCCATGGTGGCGGTAATGGCGTTGCCGGAAGTAGCACCAGCACAGCAGACGCCGTGCGCCAACGGCAACCCGACCGACCTGTGTGGGGACAACATCGACGTGGTAGTCGAACCCGCTGGCCCCAACTGTCCCTCGGGGGGACTGAAGATCATCGTCATCAAGGGGCAAGACGACCGCAAGCCGGATCGCAAGCACAATGACCCCGACGACAAGGTCTTCTACGTCTGCAACGGCGTCGCCGGTCCGGCCGGGCCTCAGGGTCCTCCAGGACCTCCCGGAACTCCCGGAACTCCTGGCGATCGTATTAACGTCGTGACAGAGCCTGCTGGGGCCAACTGTCCGGCGGGGGGAGTGAAGGTTACGATCATCCGAGGTGAGATCGACACCGTGCCTCCCAAGATGGGTGATCCGGCCGACACGACATTCTATATCTGCAACGGAGTTCCCGGTCCTCAGGGGGAGCCTGGTGAGCCGGGTGAGTCACCGACCGTCACTGTGGAACCGGCAGGCGCAAACTGCCCGGCCGGGGGTATTCGGGTCGAAGTGCCCGATAACGATGACGAAGGTACGGCTCCGCAGGTCTTCTACGTCTGCAACGGCGTCGCCGGTCCGCAGGGCCCAGCAGGTCCTCAAGGTCCCGGTGGTCTTCCTGGCGTAGGCCTGCCTGGTCCGCAAGGTCCGCAGGGTCCGGCTGGTCCTGGTGTGGATCTGCCTGGCGTATTTACCTGCATCAGCGGTCGTACGGCAGTCTGGCGTGTCATCGTCGTGCGTACCCATCGGGTTCGGGGACTGCGTGCCTTCTTCGAGGGCAGCCCGACTCCGGTCACACGCGGGCGCACGCGTAACGGGCGCGTGATGTACACGGTTCGCATCAATCTGTCCGGGCTTCCCCGTGGTGTCTACACGGCACGAGTTCGTTACCGGGTCAGCGTGCGTGGTCGTGCGTTCCGTCGCGGTACCCATATTTCACATCGCCGGGCATGTTACGGCAACGTGAATGGCGGCTATGGCGAAGGCCTGAACCGCTTCCCCATCGCTCTTATTTAGGGTGGGGATCCGCAACATCGAGGTTCTCATCGACAAGGGAGAAAGCATGAGCGAGACAACCCCCAGTCCGGGAGGAGCTCCGCAGCCCGGCGACGACCCGCAGAAGGTCGAATCGCCGAGCTCAGCACAGCCGGTAAACCCTGACCAGCCCGCGCCGCCGGTCGAGGATCCCAACCTCCCGGAGGAGGACGACGCCGAGGAGGAGCCGAACGACCTGTCGGGAGACGACGAGGAAGACAGCGAGGCGTGAGCGAGGTCCCTATGGGGCCACGCCCTGCCGTAACGACTCAGACAACCAAGGAGGTGAACCAATTGCCACAGTCGAAGAAGAGGCGGTCGTCTCAGAAGGCCTCGGACGAGTCCGGGCCGGACGAGCAGAAGGATCAGCCCGAACCGGAGTCTCAGGTTCAGCAGTCAGACGATCAGCCCGAACCGGCCGAGCAGGCTCAGTCCTCCGAGGAGGAGAAGTCGGACGATCAGCCGGAGGCACAGGCTCAGTCATCCGAGGAGGAGAAGCCCGAGGCTTCCGAACAGGTCAAGGAGCCCGGCGAGGAGACCGAGCAGCCCACGGTAGCTGATGTGCTCAAGGAGCGAGAGGAAACGGTGCGATTCCACAACGAGCGTACCGGAGGCGGAGACGTCCACGAAGGCGAGCTCCAGAATCAGCTCGACGAGCACAACGAGCGCGTAGGCGACGCCAGTCGCTGATCAACACACGTGGTCCCGTCGTAGTCAGGTGTCGCCCTCCAGTAGCACCTGTGCCACAGCCCGCAAGCCGAAAGACCGGGATAGGCTTGCGTTCAACAAGGAGACATATTCATGCAGGAAGAGAAGAAGGATTCACAGCAGGAGCCAAGGCACGACTCGGGTCTCCAGACCCCGCAGCCGGATCAACCGATGCCGACGGAGCAGGAGCGTCGTGACGAGGACACCACAGTCACTCGGACCACCGAGACCACCGAAGTCGTCGAGGAGACGAGCAGCGACAAGGAGTAGTTCAACTCAGATCATGAAAGGGGGTGGAGAATGGAACAGAGCATCCTGAAGAGTACCAAGAAGATTTTGAACATTGGGCTTGATGACGATTCTTTCGATCTCGACATCATCACCCACATCAACTCGGCGTTCTCCGTTCTTCATGATCTGGGCGTGGGGCCTCAGGCCGGATTCATCATTGAGGACGATCTCGTAGAGTGGAGTGAATACCTTCCCGGCGAGGAAGATCTGGTCGAGTTGTACAAGGTCAAAACCGCGGTGTGGTTGCGTACTCGTCTCCTCTTCGATCCGCCTACCTCGGCCTTTCTTCTAGATTCGCTCAAGGAGCAACTCCGCGAACAGGAGTGGCGTCTCAACGTCAGTCGTGAGGAAACCGAGTGGGTCGATCCTGATCCGCCAGCGGTTTTGGTCGTCGATGGTGGCGATCCCTCTGAAGTAATTCCACCATCTACAGATTTCGACGGCGGTCCGGCATGACGACAATTCCATCTACTCCATTCGGACGACTCAAGCTTCGTCGCGACACAGCTAATAACTGGGAATCAGTGAATCCGGTTTTGGCTGAAGGTGAACCTGGATTCGAACTGGATACTTCTCGGATCAAGATCGGTGATGGAGAATCGACTTGGAATAACCTAGGGTATTTGAGGTCTACCGAGTTGATCGATCACATCTATGACGAAGTACCTCATCCCGTCTACGATGACGGACCGTCCTTGACCCTCCTCTACGAGAATGCGAAGGTGTGATCTTGTCACTCCAGACTCGTATCAGTGACTTGATCACTGCGATCGGCACTGACATCAAGCAGCTCAGGACCTTTCTTACAGGGTCCGCTTCCGGGAATCTTACCGGACTGACAACTTCCGACAAGACCAGCGTTGTCGCTGCGGTCAACGAGGTCAACGCCAAGCCTTCGGGTGGCGCGCCTGCCGATGCCAGCGAAACGGTCAAGGGCATCGTCGAGTTGGCGACTCTCTCCGAGGTATCCGACGGTACTGACGCTGCTCGTGCGGTTACCGCAGCAGGCGTTCGTCAGGAACGAACCGCGCTCAAGGCCGAGATCCTCGGCGCCGGGGTTCCGGCGGCTCTCGATACGCTGGATGAGCTCGCTCAGGCTTTGGCCGATGATGCCAACTTCGCGGCCACCACGACTACCGCGCTTGGCAATCGTGTCCGGGTCGATACGGCAGCGCAAGGTCTGACCGGTACTCAGCAGTCCAACGCCAGGACCAACATCGCTGCGGTAGGGACAGTCGACATCGGCAATCCCGAAGCCGATCTGGTTGCCCTCTACGCCACCGCGAAGGCGTGAGCCTGGAGACCCGCCTCGCAGCTCTGATCACAGCTATCGGGGCGGACATCAAGGCCCTTACCAACCGAACGGTAGACAGGCACAACGCTTCGGTGGCTAATCAAGCTATCGGCGGCAATACCGATGTCTACATCGCCGGATCCAACGTCGACATCCCCCAGGGTAAGGCCAAGGCCGGAACCAAGTACCGGCTCAAGTTCAACGTGGTCAAGACGGCCAACGGTACGGCAGCTCCGGTGTTGTCTATCCGAGTGGGTACAGCCGGGGCGGTCGGGGACGCAGCTCGGGCAGCGTTGACCTTCGCTCCTCAGACCGCCGTGATCGACGAAGGTGTGTTTGAAATCGAAGCCGACTTTCGCACTGTGGGGGCTGGTACTGCCGCCGTGCTTCAAGCCCTGGGTGTCATTGGCCATCGACTAGCGGCTACCGGCTTGTCGACCTCCAACAACTCCGTAGCTATCAACACTGGCGGTGGTTTCGATTCCACTTTGGCCAATCTGAAGATCGGCGCTTCAGTCAATGCTGGTGTTCAGTCGGCTTGGACGCTTTCTCTCGTCTCTGCTGAGCTTGTCAACCTGACTCCCTAGAAAGGAGGCAACGTGGGAAACTCTCGAATCCAGTTTCGTAGAGGCAAAGCCGCTTTCTGGACAGATGAGAATCCGGTTCTTCGCCCCGGTGAACCTGGTTTCGAGACTGACACCGAAAAGCTCAAAATAGGAGACGGACGCACTCATTGGCGAGAACTCGAGTACTTCGTCGAGGGAACCGGAGTCGGAGGTTCTAATGGAACCGGACTCCAAGGGCCAAAGGGTGATCCAGGTCCTATGGGGCCGATGGGTCCAGTGGGGCCAAGAGGCCTCAAAGGTGACACCGGAGCCCAAGGTGTCCAAGGCTTTAAAGGCGATCCAGGGGCACAAGGTCCAATAGGCCCAGAAGGTGATGAAGGAGACCCAGGAGCACCAGGTAATGAAGGACCGCCAGGTGAGCAAGGTCCTCAGGGATCCGCGGGAACCTCCTTTGTTTGGCGTCGCGCCTGGTCACCGGCTACAGCTTACGTAATCCGTGATGCGGTTGACCGAAACGGCTCATCGTTTATCGCGGTTCAGGCAAGCACAGGAGTAGATCCGGAAACAGACGTTACAAAGATCTATTGGGACGATCTGGCTATCGAGGGTCAGTTAGGTCCTCAGGGTCCAAGAGGTGTTGAAGGCCCGATAGGTCCTGCCGGACCTGAAGGTCCGCGAGGTGTTCCCGGCCCCGAAGGTCCCGAAGGGCCCCAAGGCGTCGAAGGACCACAAGGCTTACAAGGGATCCAAGGAATACCGGGCTCCGAAGGTCCAGAAGGCCCCAACGGTCCGGAAGGTCCAATCGGTCCGAAAGGTATAGATGGCTCTCCGGGTCCTGTTGGTCCCATGGGTCCGCCGTCACCTGGTGCGGTCTTATTTTTGGAGACCTTCGACGTGGGTTTGGCGAATTACGCGCAGCCTTCGCGTGGAGCTGTTTCTGGAGGACTGTTCTCACCGGTCTCTCCGTTCAATGTAGACACAGTTATCTCTACGCTTCCCAAGTTTCCCTACGCGGAAGCCATGCATGAGATCAAGTACACGGTTGGCGCCGGAGTAACCGCAAATTCTGGCCTGGGCGTGGCTCTTCGCTACATGAACGACGGTAACTACGTCTTTACCAAGCACGAGTTGTCTACTAACCGGCTTGCTGTGTATAGAAGGATAGCCGGAGCGACTCCGACTTTGGTAGGTCGAATCAATGTTGCGGCGACCCCAGTAGGTTCAACTCGCTGGATGAGAGCATGGCTTACCACCGACGGGTTCGTGCATGTTGCTCTATATTCCTCGGACCCTGATGCTTCGGCCCCTCCGACTCCTATCGCTTCTAGCTCGGAACCAGGATCGGTTCCAAGTTCACATCCGCAGTTTGGCGCCATGGGTGGCGATCAAGCCGCAGGCATATTCTTCAATCTTCCCTCGGCCGCTACGAAGATCGATCATCACAAGGTGTACGTGGGCGCGCGAGGACCAGCGGGAGAAGGCCAAGGCGGAACCGGTTCCGTCGGTCCAGTCGGACCTAAGGGTGATCCCGGTGCGCAAGGTCCAATTGGTCCAGCTGGGCCTAAGGGCGATACCGGCGATATTGGTCCAGAAGGACCAGCTGGTGTTCCTGGTGAAGATGGTGGTGTCGAAGTTTACGAACAACTTGAAGAGCCAGTGTCAGCTAGTCTGGGGGCGCTGTGGATCGTGCAAGAGCCAGTTTGATCAATCCGTAAAACAAGAAAGGAGGCGACGTTTCCAAATGGGTAATGTGGTCATCGTGGCCATTCCTGACGAGAACGATAGAGTCTGGAAGATCTCCAGTGAGAAGGTTCCGCATCTCACCATCCTATTTCTAGGTGAGGAAGGCAACGTCGCCAATCTCGATCAGATCATGCTCTTTGTAGAGCATGCAGCAAGCACCTCCTTGAAGCGATTTTATTTGCCGGTGGATCGTCGCGGTGAGCTGGGTGATGATCAAGCCGATGTACTCTTCTTCAAGAAGAACCGCTACGATTTCAAAGCGGTTCGGGATTTTCGCAGCCTTCTGCTGAAGGATCCCAATGTCAAGACCGCTTACGATTCCACCAAGCAGTTCGAAACGCCCGAAGCCGTAGGAGATCCTGGGCAACCTTGGATTCCGCATCTGACTTTGGGTTATCCGGCGACCCCGGCCAAGCCGATCCCTGATGAGCAGTTCGGAGGAGGACTTTACAGCGTAGAGTTCAACAAGATCGCGGTATGGACCGGCGACTTCGAAGGTCCTGAGTTTCTGCTCAAAGACTACTGGGAGGAGTTCGACGAGATGGACATCCCTATGGATGTCGCCATGAGCGAACTCGCTCACTACGGCAAGAAGGGCATGAAGTGGGGTGTTCGCAAGCAGGAAGTAGGAAACGGCGGACATATTCGGATCAGCGAGAAGACTGGTCGCGCAGGACTCAGTTCACAAGCTACGGCAGCTATTCTGGTTCCCGCATTGCTCATGCCTCCGCTAACCCCGGTTGCGTTCTTGTCACCACGAGTTCGGGCAGAAGTCAAAGCCGCTCGGGCGCAGAACAAGCTGGTCCGAGGAGATAAGAAGTACAAGAAGGCGATCGAGAAGTCCAAGAAGGGCGTGGAGGTTCACAACACGGCCGCGGATGAGATCAACTCCAAAGTCGCTGCTTTCAACGGTGACAAACGGTGGAAGAAGGACGATGGATCGGATATTAATCTTGCGTCGAATCCGACCAAGCAGAAGGAGTATGACGACGCAGTAACGAAGGAACTTCTCAATCCTGCTTACGCCAAGGCGGCGGTTAAGGTCTACGGGTCAGCTAGCCCATCCGGTCGGTACGAGTTCGAGATCAACGATGCGTCGACGGGTACGTTGAAGTTCCGTGACACACTTGCGGAGAAGAAGCAAGCCAAGCATGCTGAAGATGATGACGCGATAAGCGTCGACATCGAGTTCAAGCTCATTCGCGATGCGAATGGCCATATTCTTGGTTTCGAACTTGCAGACAAAGAGGATGCAATGGCTCAAACTGCCGATCTCGGCGCTGAGTTCCTTTCGCACTTCGGAGTCAAGGGTATGAAGTGGGGCGTGCGCAAGGAAAATATTGCCAGCGTGGGCAGAGCAGCTACGAGCGCAGGTGGCGCAGTGGGCAGAGCGGCTGCGGGGGTGGCCCGTTTTGCGGGAGATGTCGATTTTGAGAACCAGGTCGAAACTGGCCGAGCTCGAGAGATGGTGATTACCAAAGCCAATCCCGCATTTCGCAGAACTGATCTACCCGCAGTCAAGGCTCGACACGGCGATTACGGCAAGCTTCGTAATCGGGCGAAGAAGCCTTTCGCGCCGGAGGCAAGGGCTTATCGGAAGGATGCCAGGGAGACTTATATCAAGCGGCTGGAGACTTCAGCCAACTCGATAAAGAACTTCTCAGGCGATCGTCAGTACACGATTCGAGAGCGCGGCTGGGAGCTTCCCGAGGCCGGAGGCGCGCTTCCCAAGTCGAAGCACTACTGGGACGTTAGTTCCCGCAAGGTCAAGCATGCTGCTGCCGATACCTTCACGCGGCTTGAAGTCATTGAAGATAGTGAGGGCTATATTACCGACCTCAAGAAGGTTCCGGTCGAGGAGTCTATGGCTCAGACCGCCGATTTGGGCTCTGAGTTTCTCGCTCATCTTTCAGAGGAGCCTTGGAGCAAGTTTACCAAGGCCGACTACACGCCCGAGCAATGGCATGCTGCATGTCTGATCCATACCCACGAAGGTGAGCCGACGTCCAAGAGCGAATGCAAGCTACCGGTCAAGACCCCTGATGGCGCTCTGAATCGGAATGGAGTTCATGCCGCTGCGGCCGCTCTGGCTGGAGCGCGTGGCGGGCTCAAGGGCGTCTCTGACGATCAGAAGAAGAAGGCCGGAGCCGCGTTAAAGCGATATTACGCTCAGCTCGATGAAGAGCCTCCGGAATCTTTGGCTCAGTCTATTGCTGATGTCGGAGCTGCCTTTGTCCTCGAGCATTACGGGGTCAAGGGTATGCGCTGGGGTCACCGGAAGCCCCCGCCGATGGCAGTAAGCCCTTCGGCTACCTCAGTCGTTCCTCGCGGAACCAGACGCAAGACCAAGATCAAGGTTGCGGGTGGTGAGAACCATCCCGCGCATGACGATGCCGTCAAAGTGGCTCAGGCCAAGGCCAAGATGCAAAAGAGCGGAACCTCAGCCTTGTCCAACAAGGAGTTGCAAGATCTCCAGAATCGCCTGAATCTGGAACGCAACGTCAAGCAGCTTGTGGGAAGTACGACCACAACGGGCCGCGGACGGAAGTTCGTCAAGGGTCTCACCGGCTTTAACAAGGAAGTCAACGAGGCAGTCGGCACAGGTCTGCAGACGGAACGACTGGCCAGACAAATCAAGAACCGGTAAGTGCTCTGCAAGTGGCAACCAGAAGGCGATCCTATGCCACGCACGACCATCGAAGACCAGAAGCAAAGTCCTCCGGTGAAGTGGTTTCTCCTCATCGAGGCGGTAGACTCGTTCAATACCAGAACGGGTCTCAAACTCAGTAGTGTCTGGGGTCATATCCATCGAGAAGAGTTTGAGGAAGCTCAGATCGAATTCCAGGGTGTGACCCAGAGATACGAAGAGTGGACAACGTTGAGTCGCCCAACCTTGGTCACCTAAAAGGAGGTGTTTGTTTGGGTCTAATAGTAATCCTACTGGGAATCATCATCTGGTTGTGGCTCTCGCCTCTGATAGGGCTTCTAGTGGTAATCGCTGGAATCATCATGCTGTTCGTACCAGTGGTTCCCTATGGCTATTCCAGTTGGCGTGGTCGACGAGGACCACCCCCGTAGATGAAAGGAGGGGTAAGTGGCGCTGTCCAACACGGCAGTCCCGGTGTACTACGGGCAGTTCCGCAATGCGGTGATGCGGGGAGAGATTCCGGTCAATCGAGAGATCTCGATGGAGATGAACCGGATCGATTCTCTCATCGCAAACCCCAACATCTACTACGATGATCAGGCGGTGGAGGGCTTTCTACGTTTCTGTGAGGGTGAGATGACCCTGACCGAAGGTAGCGACCTCCACCTCTTGTTCACTTTCAAGCTCTGGGCCGAGCAGATCTTCGGCTGGTACTACTTCATGGACCGGTCGGTCTACGTCCCCTCCGACGGTAACCACGGTGGCCATTACGAGACCCGGACGCTCAAGATCCGGCTGATCAAGAAGTTCTACCTCATTGTGGCCCGAGGGGCAGCCAAGTCGATGTTTGCCGCCCTAGTCCATGCTTACTTCCTCACCGTCGATACGGCAACCACCCATCAGATCACCGCCGCCCCGACCATGAAGCAGGCGGAAGAAGTCCTCTCCCCCTTCCGCACCGCCATCACTCGAGCTCGAGGTCCGCTGTTCAAGTTTCTTACCGAGGGTTCGCTGCAGAATACTACCGGTAATCGGATGCTGCGGCAGAAGCTGGCTACTACCAAGAAGGGCATCGAGAACTTCCTCACCGGATCTCTGCTCGAGATTCGTCCCATGACTATCAACAAGCTTCAAGGTCTTCGGACTAAGATTGCCACTATCGATGAGTGGCTGTCCGGTGACCTTCGAGAAGATGTCATCGGTGCTGTTGAACAGGGCTCCTCCAAACTGGACGACTATCTCATCATCGCTATCTCTTCTGAAGGCACAGTTCGCAACGGTTCCGGTGATACAATCAAAATGGAACTTGCGGACATCCTCAAGGGTGAATACACCGCCCCTCACGTTTCGATTTGGCACTACAAGCTGGACGAATTAGAAGAAGTAGCCGATCCAGCGATGTGGCTGAAGGCGAATCCCAATCTTGGCCAAACTGTGACGTACGAGACATATCAGTTGGACGTCGAACGCGCCGAGAAAGCTCCGGCAGCGCGCAACGATATTCTCGCCAAGCGGTTTGGCATCCCTATGGAGGGCTATACCTACTTCTTCACCTACGAGGAGACGCTTCCCCATCGCGTACGCGAGTTTTGGCAACTGCCTTGCGCGTTGGGGATGGACGCTTCACAGGGAGACGACTTCTGGGCTTTCACTTTTCTCTTTCCATTGGGTGGGGATCGCTATGGAGTGAAGACACGAAGCTACATCACCGAGCGCACGCTCATGCTGTTGCAGTCGGCCATGCGCCAGAAGTATGAGGAGTTCATCCAGGAGGGAAGCCTTCATGTTATGGATGGAACCGTGCTGGATTGGGAACAGATCTACGACGATCTCGACGCTTTTGTTCTTGCCGCTGAGTACGACGTTCGGTGCTTTGGCTATGATCCCTACAACGCTAAGGAATTTGTCAAGCGGTGGGAGGCCGAGAACGGTCCCTTCGGAATTGAAAAGGTGATTCAGGGGGCTAAGACCGAGTCGGTGCCTCTCGGCGAGCTCAAGAAGCTGTCCGAGGATCGTCATCTCATATTCGACCAGGTCTTGATGTCGTTTGCCATGGGCAACGCCATTACCCTGGAGGATACCAACGGTAACCGAAAGTTGTTGAAGAAGCGCCAAGAGGAGAAGATCGACAACGTGGCGGCCATGATGGACGCCTACATCGCGTTCAAAGCCAACCAGGAGGCATTCGAATGATTTTGGGCGAAGCCCAGACGTTTGCCTCTCCGGATGAGGCTCTCGTCCATTACGGCAAGAAGGGTATGAAGTGGGGGGTTCGTAACGAAGACAAACCAGTTGGTCGTGATTCTAGTGGGCGAATAGCTCCGGCTCCAAAAACGGCGGTTCCTAAGTTATCTGAGAAGAAACAGCTTAAAGTAGACAAGTTTCTAAAACGCGCCGATGTCGCGGGTACCACAATTTCTGAGCTAAAGGTTGTGAACGAGGCACTCCAAGGTACTCGAAATGTGGCCAAACTTTATGACAGGCGTGCCAATAAACTGGCTATAAAGCAGCTCGACAAAGAGCAACAACGAGCTTTGCGAGATGCGGAAGCTGTCCAAAAAGGTAAGTTGACGTCTACGCAAAAGAAGGTTATTGTCGGCGCTGTGGCGGTAACGGCAATTGTTGGCGGTGTAGCTATATATAGAGGACAGCAATCTGGTGCGCTCAACTCGTACAAGCTTCTTGCTGGAGCACGTGTTCGGGGGCAAAAGGTACCGTTCAAGATGAATAAGGAGCTTAGCCAGTCTATGAGTGCAAAAGATATTCTGGCTAAGGTTTCGAGACCGGTAAATCCTGGATACCGAACGCCGGGCGGTCAGATGAATTGTCGTCGCGCTACTTATGCGCACGAACTTCGTCGTCGAGGTTTCGATGTCCACGCGACTACCTCTTCTATGGGGTGGGGTCAGAGCGAATCTGGTGTGATCAATGCATTGACTACGGAAGGAAGAGATATTTTCCGTAGTCAGTCCGTGTCGCGGTCTGTGGTGGAGACCGGTTTCAGCAGTGTCGCTCAGGGAGACAGGAGAACCAGTCCAGCGAAGATTCTTGTGGACGGATTGTCGAAATCGCCTGAACAAATCGGACGAGATGCTTTGCGAGCTATAAAAGAAGGTAGAGGTGCCGAGTCCATCATTGGCTCTCAATCCTCTTCTAGGAAAGTTCTCGCCGAACTTGCCAAGCAACCAAATGGTTCGCGTGGTGAAGTGTTGTTCAAGTTTCCCAGCTTTGGACACAGCATGGCTTACGAAGTCATAAATGGCGTGCCGCATATTTTCGATAGCCAAAAAGCTAATCTATATGATGCCTCTACTCTGGTTGAGTCCAAGTGGGATGGTTTCACCGCCGCCGAAATCAGGCGTTTGGACAACGTAGATTTGGATCTCAACTTCCTTACGCGCTGGGCGACTAATCGTGGAGGCAAATAATGACCGAAGCTGAAGCGCTAAAAATTGCATGGAAGTATATGGCTCCTGGAAGCAAGTTCGTGAAGTCGGCTACCTATGGCAATCTCTTCATTTTTCAGATCAATGGTCCCGATCCGCTTGAGGGTGACCTAGATCCGTTTTTCTCGGTCAACAAAGTAACAGGCGAGTTCAGTGATTTCTCTATCGTTGAAGGTGGTCCTGAACTGCTAAGACAGTTTGTCTAGAAAGGAGTTTCATGCCGAGGGTCACCTCGCAAAAGACTCGGCAGATGCTCCTGGAAACGGGAGATCCGCTGAACCCGAACGAATTACCGGAAAGGCTTCAGCTCTTCAACGCGGAGGGCGAGCCCTTGATGATCGGGACTCAGGGGGTCCGTGCCGACTTCGATCATACGACATCAGCTGATGTTGATCCGGGTGAAACCGAAGTTGGTGCGGTGATTGGGTTTCCCGGTTGGCGAGTTATTCAACTTGAGACCAATCGTCCAGCTCGAATTCGGCTATATCCTACGCTCGCTCAACGGGATGCGGATCTAGTTCGTGGAATCGGGACTAAGCCTGCGCCAAATTCGGGGCGTCTATTGGAAGTCGTCACCTATGTAGGCGCATTGGTTTGGGCTATGAACCCTACTGTCGATTTGGCGTCGGCAGACAAAGCCGATTCTACCTTCTACGTCTCGATAACCAATCTTGACACCGTTATGGGACCGGTCGTAACCACTTATACCTACGTCAGGACGGAATGATATTTCCAAAGGAGGTGATGTATGGTCGTTGTTCGGGTGAAAACTACGACGGGTTGGGTTGACCTAGTCAGTGACGAAGGCGGAGATGAGCGCGCCTCGTTTGATCATACTACGCCTCTCCTTGATCCGGGAAGTACTGAAGTTGGTTTAATTAATGCCTTCCCTGGATGGCGGATTATTCAACTGGTCACAAGTCGTCCGGCTCGAATCCGGTTATATCCCACGCTCGCTCAGCGTGACTCCGATCTGGTTCGAGGAGTCGGTACCAAGCCTCCGCCAAATTCGGGACGGCTATTGGAAGTAGTCACGTTTGTAGACGCGTTGACTTGGATCATGAATCCTACTGTCGATTTAGCATCGGTAGATAAGGATGATCCTACTTTCTTCGTTTCGATAACCAATCTTGATTCGGTCACGGGCTCTGTCGTGACGACTTACACCTACGTCAGGACGGAATGAATGCTGCTTTACAGTACGGGAAACAACACAGAAGCTTCAGCCTCGGCCCTTGCCCAACTGTTGGCGAATCGACTTCGCGACGATCTGATTCTTCATCCAGCATGGGAGCTCGTTGAAGAGTTTACGCCCGGAGGAGGTGCTGTCAACTGGGTAGTAATGAGAAATCTAGCCGTGGTGTCTGGGCTGACTCAAGATTTCTATCTGGTAATCGGTCGAAATGTTTCTACAGGCGCGACGCAATACTTTATTTGCGAAGAATACAACACGACTACCAAGACGTGTCAGTATTATCCGCCATATTACTCAGGTTCGACGTTCAACTTTGATTCTCTGGGGCGATGCCCATCTACCTTTGTCTTGGGCACCACTGCCGTAGTTCTTACGGCTACTCAACCTTTTGCTCGTCAGTGGAATCCTGGCGGTGCCACGACGAAATGGTGGCTTATCGTTGCTGACGATGGGTTCACCATGGCTTGGAACGGCCCAGTAAACACGTTCGTTCAGGTCGCTTCCTATATTCCTCTCGCCACGCTGAAAAGTGATCTTCCCATCGTGATGACTCAGCAAACTTCGGGCGGCTCCGGACCTGACGGTGGCATAATTCGTAACCCGGCAGCTGCCAATCTGGTGGCTCCTGCGAATGCTGGTCATGGTCTTTCTGTTTACAGTGGCGGATCTCCGTTTGCGATTTATAGCCAGGCAGTTGGCTTGTCTTACGGCTATCCGTTGCAGAACGACAAGCTGAACGACAACAAGCGTTTGGTGAGCGAGGTTGGGATCGTTATTTATGTTTCCAACCAACCCAACATCCCCATCTTTGGGTGGTTTGTCGGGAAGCATAAGTCACGATTTCGTGTGTCTCAAGAGTTTCTCCCAACCTCGGTCTGGGGTGACGCCTTTGTAATGGACGGAACTCTGTGGGTTTCGTACTTGCCAGGAGCGTCGACTGATGGTCGTCTTTGGAATACGGGAGTCGCGGCCTGATGGCCAATTTCGATATTTTGAAGCCTATTGATTTGGGTCTTTCCTTCGATAAGGGATTCACATCGCTACGAACTGGCGTATTCTTTATTGCGACCAAAATTGCGACGATGACGCCGATTGATATGGATCCGGAGCTTCCAAACAATGCGTGGCCCGTTAGCCAAGGACTAACTCCTGGAGTACAAATCCCAAAGCTGGCTGCTTTCATCGCCGAAGGCTCGCACACAGAACCAATCATCGGGCAGATCTGGCCACGATAAGAGAAAGGAGGTGATGTATGGCAAAGCTCGGAGACCGTCTGAGACATGCCTGGAACGCGTTCACCGATAGCGACAGCGTAAGAAACCGGCCGCTTGAGGTCTCTGCTCTTGGTGGTTCATATTTCGGTGGACGCTCCGATCGCATTCGTCCGCGCTTCTCGAGCGAGCGATCGATCATCTCCTCGATCTACACCCGAATTGGCATCGATGTGGCGGCCGTGCCCATGCGGCATGTTCGTATGGATGAGCATAACCGTTATTTGGAAGACATCAACAGCGGTCTCGATAGCTGTTTGACTCTGGAAGCCAATGTCGATCAGGCGGGTCGGGCTTTCCGGCAGGATGTCGCTATGACCATTCTCGACGAAGGCGTAGCAGTGATCGTCCCGGTGGACACCACGTTGTCGCCAGAGGAATCAGGTGGCTTCGACATCAAGACTATGCGGGTGGGACGAGTCATGTCTTGGTTCCCGAAGCATGTTCGGGTCTCGCTCTACAACGAAGCTCGGGGCCAGCGCGAGGAGATCACGCTTCCGAAGAACATGGTGGCGATCGTCGAGAATCCGCTGTATACGGTGATGAACGAACCGAATTCGACCCTTCAGCGACTTATTCGCAAACTCAATCTTCTGGATACCGTGGACGAGCAGTCGTCGTCTGGCAAACTTGACATGATCATTCAGCTTCCTTACGTGATCAAGTCAGAGGCACGTCGCCAACAGGCCGAACAACGACGCAAGGACATCGAGTTCCAGCTGAAGGGAAGTCAGTACGGGATCGCCTATACAGATGGTACTGAGAAGATTGTTCAGCTTAACCGCGCGGTGGACAATAGTCTTCTCCCGCAGATTCAAGAGCTCAAGACTCAGCTTTACGGCGAGCTAGGTCTTACCGCTGAAGTTATGAACGGCACGGCCGATGAAAAGGTCATGCTGAACTATTACGCACGCACCATCGAACCTCTTCTCGATTCTATCGTAGAGGCCATGATCCGGTCTTTCCTCACCAAGACCGCGCGTACGCAGGGTCAGTCGATCATGTATTTCCGAGATCCGTTTAAGTTTGTTCCCATCGGTGGCGAGGGTGGCATTGCCGACATCGCCGACAAGTTCACTCGTAACGAGATCACTTCGTCCAACGAGATTCGACAGGCCATCGGGATGAAGCCTCGTCCTGAAGCCAAGGCTGATGCGCTGATCAACTCCAACATGCCCACCAGTGATACCGGAGTGGTCATCGATTCCACCGCTGAAGAGATCGTAGATGTTCCTGAAGGTGATCCAGAAGTGGCGGCCCTGATCGAAGGTCTCGCCGAATCAGAAGCTGAGATCGATGCTGCATTGGCGGGTGGGTGATGCGAACCCCCACCGAGTTGGAACTCAACCAGTTGCAACATATAGCTCTTGGGGGTGCCCTCGGTACCTACGATCCGGTCAAAGCCCACGAGTACTATGAGCGGACCAAGAAGCTCAAGGGGCGAAAGCGGGGCCAAGCCGATACCCCAAGGGGCGGGTTGTCAAGGACGCGGGCTACCGGTCGAGATCCCCGTACGGGCAAGATGATGGACCAGATCCATAAGGAAGCCCGAGCCAAGCAGCGTAAAGCGCTATCTGATGCCATTCAATCTCTGTCAAAGAAACTAGACCGGCTTGAAGCTAGGATCAGAGAATTGTCGCATGAGGAGGCTAGTGAAGATCGGAAGGGAGCGGCCAAGAAGGAACGTGCAGCTAAAGAGCGGGAAAAGCCGGATACTACCGCCGAAAAGGCCGAAAAAGCTCGAGAGAGCAAGAAGGACCGCGCCAAGAACCAACAGAAAGAGAAGTCCAAGGCGAAGGAAGCCAGCGATAAGTCTGGCGGCGGAAGCTCCTCTAAAACGAAGTCGGGCTCAAAGACCTCTCAGCTCTCTGAACTGAAGGCTCAGGCCACCAAAGTGAAGGGGCAAATCGCAGTCGCCAAACAGAAGCTAGCTGCGCTCTAAAAGCGCCGAAGATCCAAAAGACGAAAGGAACAGTCAAAATGGGAGCAAAGTCCCGACTGGACTTCGGTGACTCTTCGCCGGAGAACAGCTTGATGCACTCAGCCATCGTGGCCAAGAAGCCCGACTTCAGTGGCTGGGCCTCGAGGTACAGCCTTCGCTGCTCGGACGGACGAACCATCCTCCCGAATGCGTTCTCACATCAGGACGAGGACCGGGTGCCGTTGGTCTGGCAGCACGGTCACAACTCACCGGAGAACGTTCTCGGACACGTGATCCTGGAACACCGTTCCGATGGCCCGTATTGCTACGGGTACTTCAACGAGACGAACCAAGCCAAGAACGCGAAGACGCTGGTGGAGCACGAGGATATCTCGGCTCTGTCGATCTTCGCCAACTCACTCGTCGAAAAGGCCAAGCAGGTTTCTCACGGCATCATCCGTGAGGTCTCGCTGGTCCTGGCGGGTGCCAATCCCGGCGCCCTGATCGACAACATCGAAGTTGCGCATGCCGACGGAGACATCGTGACGATTGCCGACGAGGCGATCATCTACACCGGTCTCGAACTCGAGCACGCCACTCCTGTTGCCGAGACGGAGACCGAAACGGAGACCGAGACGGAGACCGAAACGGAGACGGGTGGCGACGACCCGACCGTCCAGGACGTCTACGAGTCGATGACCTCGGA
>Ga0190271_10000532_pt1 | contig 19372 bp, 16 predicted proteins | sample Popmic356T_FD_133747 | JGI IMG/M metagenome (GOLD analysis project Ga0190271, IMG submission 133747) | Populus adjacent soil microbial communities from riparian zone of Weber River, Utah, USA - 356 T | ecosystem: Environmental > Terrestrial > Soil > Riparian zone | place: USA: Utah | collected...
ACTCGCATCGTACGGCGTGGTCTCGGTCGTCGACGGTAAGCCGCAATCGAAGCCCACCGATGATCCAGCCTTCAACGGCATTCGCTCGGGCCCCGACGGCAAACCCCTAGTGATGGCGATGGACTGGATCACGGCCGAGAACGAGCGGCCCTGCAGCATATTCTATCACAAGCTCGATCTCGAGAAGATCGCGGTCGCAGGCCAGTCGTGCGGCGGCATGATGACGCTACTGTCTGCGGGGGACAAACGCGTGGCCACCGCGCTGGTGCTCAGTAGCGGACTGAGCGGCGACCAGAAGATGCTGTTCAGCACCTACCACGCTCCCATGGTGTTCATCACCGGAGGTACGAGCGACATGCTCCATGCCACCGCGCTCGCGAACTTCAACGCGATCAATAACCTACCGCTTTGGTTCGGCAGCCAAAACTCGGGTCATATGGGCACGTGGAACCAGATCAATGCCGGTGAGATGGGCCGGGCCGCCACGGGCTGGGTCCGCTGGAAACTGCTGGGCGACGCCGCCGCCGAGAAAATGTTCGTGGGTGCAGATTGCGAGTTGTGCAAACCACCTTCGGAGTGGGTGATGATACAGAAGAAGATGATCGACTGAACGCAATCGTATTCATGCTCGAGACGCACCATAGCGAGAGCGGGAGTGCGCAGGGCGAGTGGCATCGCAGAGCCCGTTGTCGACGATGTTCGAGTGCAGCGCCGTGTAGAGTCAAAAAAAGGCCTAACGACGGACAACCTTATTCATGCGTATCTCAATCCAGTTGAACCGTCCGCGGACATGCTTCATCCGCGCGGCCCAAAGTTGCGGGTTGTCTCTGCAGCTTGTCGCCGCGGGGTGGTTCGCAATCTCCTGTGAATCATCTGGCAGAAGTGCGGGGATGGGAAACCAAGCGGCAGGGTCTGGCGGCACCGCGGCAACTGCGACCCTCACGGCAGGCAGCACTGGTGGAAGTGGCGCTGCAATGGGCGGAGCGACCGCGACGACCTCGTCTTCCTCTGGTGGTACCTCGGGCGCTATGACAGGCCCGCGCGGGCCCGCTGGTTCGAGTCCAGCGGGCGCCGATGGGGCGTCCTCGCCAGCGGGAGCCGGAGCAACGGCAGCTGCAGCAGGGACCGGCGCGCCTTCGATGATGCCCACGGCGGGAAGTGCGGGTGCGATGAGCGGGGCGGCGGGGGCCGCTCCGATGGGGGACGCACCTGACAGCATGGCGCCGTGTACGGAATCCATGGCCGCGAGCGCGAATGCGACGGGCACAGGCCCGCACAAAGTCGTGGTCGAGACGAACTCCGATCCCGGGATCAACGAGGGCACCATCTTTCGGCCCATGGATCTAGGCGGTGGTCAGAGATACCCCGTCTACGTCTGGGGCGAAGGCGGCTGTGTGCGACAAGGCTTGTCGAACCAAGCGGCGAACGCCGAGATCGCCTCGCACGGCTATATCGTCCTCGCCGATGGCACGCCGATGGGAGGAGGCAGCAACCGCGCCCTTGGCGGACCGGAGGCCGGAAAGCCGCTGATCGCGTACATGGATTGGATCGTCGCTGAAAACAGTAAGCCTTGCAGTAAGTACTACCACAGCGTCGACACTTCGAAGATCGCGAGCAATGGCTTCTCGTGCGGCGGCTTGATGTCCGAAGGCGTTGCCGCGGATCCCCGCCTCACGACCTGGATGATCAACAGCAGTGGTCAATTCGAGGCGGATGAGGCGCTCTACAAGGCAACGCACGGGCCGGTGTTCATCGTGCTCGGCGGCCCGAGCGACATCGCATACGAAAACGGAAAACGCGACTACGAGAACCTCAGCAAGCTGAGCTGGCCGATCATGTTGTTCAGCAAAGAGCTCGGACATGGCGGGGACCTCATGAAGGGGACCGGCGACTTCAACAAGCTCAACCTGGCTTGGCTGAACTGGTGGTTGAAAGGCGACGTCACCGCAACCGGGAAGGGCTTTCTCGTGGGTGATGGCTGCACGCTGTGTAAGGACAGCGCCTGGGAGAAAGCGTCGGCGAACATCCCGTAGCTGGAGAGCCGTGCCGCCGGCACCAACCGCGGGCAAGAGCTCGATCATACGCGATGCACAGCGCGCGCGGTGCCAAGTTCGGTTTCAGACATCGAAGTGTCGCCCGTGAGATCCCCTCAGAGGGCCCAACCCGAGATGAGTGCGATGCACCGCGCGACGGCGCGAGACTGTGAAGTCTAGACATGGCTAACTGTTTTTCCCGCGGACGTATTGCGCCGCATCAAAACTTCTAACCCGCATCCGAGAGATCGTTCCGCTAGATCTATGAGATCTCTGCCTCATGCCCGGCGATCCGGCGCTTTTTGACGCGGCGCTCGACAAACCCAGCTCACCGGACAAGAGAGCCCCATTCGGCGCAGTCTCCGCAGCGCGGTTGCAGCGTTCTGAGTTGCGGGTGAGTCGTCGCGGCATTCATCGCATGCAAGTCAAAAAAACCTGAATCGCCGGGCAATGTCTCCGCGTGATCTACGATCCGTCAGACATCCGAATTTCCCTGCGTTCAAAAGCCGCAGGATTGTTGTGGCTCACCTTCGCGACCGCGGGCTGCACGGCCTCGAACCTGTCCCCGATCGTGGGGGCAACGAGCTCGAGTGGTGCCGGTGGTATGAGCGTGGCTGCAGGAGCGCAGGCAACGGCGGGCGCTGGCTCTGCAGCCGGCAGCGGCGCAGCCGGTGACGGGCGACCGAGCGGAGCTGTGACGGGCGCAGGGGGCAGGACCGGGGCTGCGGGGGCCGGAGCACCAGCGGCAGGTACGGGAGCGTCAGCGGCGGGGACAGTAGCGCCTGCAGCTGTTGGCGGCAGTGGCGCGACGAGTGCAGCCGCAGGTGGCGGAGCGAGCACTGGCGGTGCGAGCGGCGGAGCTGCCGGCGTGTCGAGCACGGCTTTCCCGCCGGTCACCGATCTCGTCAAGGACGGACCCTATGCGGCGATGACAGTCACTAATACGGGGCCCGGCGGAACCTACACGATCTATCGGCCCACGGAGCTCGCACCCGGCGGAGCAAAAAATCCGATCGTCGGCTGGATGAGCGGCGGAGGCAGCACGCCTTCCCAGTACACGCTGCTACCGCACCTCGCGACCCACGGCTTCGTCGTCGTGGCATCGAACACCTCTCCGGCACTCGGTGACGAGGAGAAGCTCGGCAAGGAGATCATGGCCGGCATCGAGTGGGTCCTGGCGGAGAACATGAAGTCGGAGAGTGCGTACCACGACAAGGTCGATCCAACGAAGCTCGCATCGATGGGTTATTCGATGGGAGCGCTCGCCACCACGACGATCGGAAGCGATCCACGCTTGACCACGACGGTCCACATCTCCGGCGGAAACATGACGACGGATCGAATCAAGATGCTGCACGCACCGGCCGCGTTCTTGTGCGGCGCAAGCGGCGTCGACATCGCCGGTGCGAATTGTGCGACCGATTTCGATGCCGCGACAGCGCCGGTGTTTTACGGAGTGTTCAACGGCGGCGATCACGTCGGCGTGAGGACACAACCGTACGCAGACCGGATTCAGTTGGTCGTGACCGGATGGCTGCGCTGGCAACTGATGCACGACACGTCGCTCGCGACGATGTTCGTCGGCGATCAATGCACGGTCTGCAAAGACTCCAACTGGACCGTGAAGCAGAAGAATCTGATGTAGCGCATAGTCACGGGAGCCAGTTCCACCGCCGCAGGGCAATCAGAATCCCGTGACGCACAAAAAAAGAAGACCGGTCGGGAAAGCAAGGGAATGAACTGTAAGTCAGTCAGGCAACTCCTTGCAGCCACGCGCTGCATCTCGGCATTCGTCATACTCGTCCTGTGCGCATGCTCGGGCGATGACACATCGAGCGGCGCCCTGACCGCTCCAACTGCGGTGACGCCCAGAGCAGTAGCCGGTACGACCGCTGCGGCCGGTGCTACGTCGGGAACGGGTGCGGCCGGTGCGGCCGGTTCGTCACGCAGTGCTACCGTGGGTGCGTCCGCTGCCGCCGGAGTGCCTGGCGCGGCCGGAACGGCAGCAGCCGGCGCGTCGGGCGCGACCTCGGGTACGGCAGGTGCGGCCGGCATGACACCCGCGACCGCGGGGATGGCTGGCATGGCAACCGGTGGCACCGGAGCGACTTCGGGTGCAGGCGGAGCAGTCGCACCCACGAGTACTCGCCCTCTCTCGTCGACCCTCAAGCTCCCCACCATGATGGAGAAAAAGGCCGTCGCACCGTTTTTCAACATCTGGCGCCCGACCGACCTCACCAAGGTCGAAGGGAAATTGCCCATCTTCGTTTGGAACAACGGTGCCTGCAGCCGCAACGATGCAGTGTTCAAACCGCTGTTCGATAAATGGGCTTCGGGCGGCTACTTCGTCCTCTCTCTCACGTCTGGGGGAGGCTCGTCGTCGACCACGATCGCGGACCAGAAGGCGCTGATCGACTGGGTGGTCGCGGAAGCCGCCATGCCCTCGAGTCCGTACAAAGACAAGCTGGATATCGACATGATCATCGCCGGCGGCAACTCGTGCGGCGGCATCACTTCGCTCGGCCTCGCCTCTGAGGACCCACGCGTGAAGGTGATCTTCGTCCTCTCCGGCTCCAGCTCGATGGGCACCGCGGCCGTCAGCGGAATCAAGGTTCCGGTCGCCTACGTAGTCGGCGGCACAGACGACATCGCGCGTGCCAACGCCGAGCTCGACTACAAGGCGTTTGCAGCCGGGATTCCCTCGATGGTCGTGAACCGGTCCTCCGGAGACCACCTCATGATCTCGAACAACGCAATGGTCATGGCCGATGCGGCAGATATTTCGATCAACTGGCTGGATCTCACGGTTTACGGCCTTCAAGGCGCGCTCGACGCGCTGAAACAGCCGACCGTCTGCACCGGCTGCGCAGCGGGCTTGTGGACGGTGACGTCCAAGAACCTCGAGACGCTCGTAAAGAAGTAGTCGCTGCCATGAACGACAATCTTTCAGGCTCGACGCGCACGGCCCTCGCGCTGGTCGCTCTGTTCGCAGTGCACTGTAGTGATAACTACTCGAGCAAGTCCGGTCCGATCGCACTGCCCATGGTGGGCGGAGGCGGGACGCTCGCAGGAGCGATCGCGGGTTCGAGTGGCACCGGTTCAGCGGGTACTGCTGCCGCTGGCCGCGGCGTTGCCGCCGCAGGGACATCAGCAACTGCGGGAAAGCCGGCGCCAGCAGGCGTCGGTGGAAGCGGGGCTGCGGGTGCCACTCAAGCGAGCATTGCGGGCGCGAGCGGTTCGAGCACGGCGGCTGGCGCGGGCGGCGCGACCGCGATGGCCGGCGCGACCGCGATCGCGGGTGCGGGGGCTGCTGGTTCGACCGCCACCGCTGGAGCGTGGCCGGCTGCCGACATCGGCGCTGCCGGTCCTTTCACGTCGATGACGGTGATGAATACTGGTCCGAACAACGGCTACCTACTGTGCTACCCCGCAGAGCTCGGGCGCGATGGGCTCAAGCACCCGATCGTGACTTGGGGCAATGGCGCCGGCTCGACGCCAGGCAACTATACGTTGTTGCCGAGACTCGCAACGCACGGTTTCGTGGTGATCGCGAGCAACAGTTCCTCGGTGACTGGCGCGCTGTTGAAAGGCGGCATCGATTGGCTGATCGCAGAGAATGGTCGTGAGGGCAGCATGTTCAAGGACAAGCTGGACCCGAACCAGGTCGCGGCCATGGGTTACTCGCTCGGCTCGCTCGCGACATTCGATACCGCGATGGACATGCGCATCAAGACGACGGTTCACATCTCCGGCGGATCGATGAACAAATCGGTCGTGGCGAATCTTCACGGCCCCGCAGCGTTTTATTGTGGCAACAGCTCCGACATCGCATACGACGGTTGCGAGGGCGACTTCGAGATCACGAAAGTGCCAACCATCTACGCGAACTTCCCGGGCGGCCACGGCGGCGTGATCGGCGCGCAAAGCGCTCAGATCAGCAAGGCCACGGTCGGTTGGCTTCGATGGCGTTTGATGGGCGACAAGATGCTCGATGCCATGTTCGTCGGGCCCGACTGCACGCTCTGCAAGGACAGCGTCTGGGACAAGGTTCAACAGAAGATGCTCGACACCCCGCCGCCGTGAGCTGCGCAACCGCGCTGACTCACAGCGCTTTGAAGAAGTTCCAGACGGCGGCTGCCGCGAAGCTGGGAACGTTCTGATTGCCGGCGTACTCGCAGTAGCGAACGGGACGTCCCACCTCGCACCCCGTGAACTCGAGGCACGGTGACGGCTCCACCGGCGCACTCATGGTCGCATTGCATTGATTCTGTTGCAGCCAGAAGTCGCGGTTGTCCCTACCGAGTGCACGAGTCATGTCGGCGCTACCTTGCGACATCCACACCGCGGGCCCGCCGGTGCACATTCCCTGGGGTTTCACGCCGGAGATTGAGCCGAGTCCGCGCAGTACGTCTGCGTGCAGGCAGGCGATCAGGTTCGCGAAGATCGCTCCCGTCTCATGCCCGACGACGAACACCCGTCGTCGATCGATACAATAGCTGGCCTCGAGCTTTGCGAGCAGCGCCTCGAAGACCGGCAGGTCACGCTGCAGATCCCACATTCCGGCGCCGTTCGCGCAGTCCACGTTCACGACGATGCCGTCCGCGCCGACCGCCGCCGGCAAGTCGAGGGTGCGGCTGAACGCGGCGATGGTCACGTTCGCCCCACGAAACGAGAAGACCAACGGATACGGCTTGTTCGGATCGTAGCCGGGCGCGACGGCGATGTCGTAGCGCGCAGTCGAGCCGCTGGTCGTAATGCTGGTGTCGGACGCGGGTGGCTGCACGCCGCAGCCTGTACTCGGGTCTGGACGCAATCCCGGGATTCCCGCATTGGGAGGCGCCGCCGCGCCGGCGTGGTTGGCAACGATAGGCTCCGAGCCACTGGCACCGCCACCGCCGGCCGCGGCGCCCGCCTCCGCTTCCCCGGCGCCTATGATTTGACCAACCCCGGCTGCGCCGTCGCCTGACGCCCCACCGGCGCCGCCCTTAGCTTCAGTTGCATCCGCACCAGAAGCCGCGACACCGCCTCCCCGCGCGCCGAGGTCGACGACGGCCGGCCCACAGGCCGTTGCGGAGACCCAGAGGCCCATCGCACCCAGCAGTGCGATGATTTTCCGAGCGATCTTGCGGATTGCCCGGTGCTGCGGATTTTTTTGAGCGGCTTCGTCGAATTCCCCAAGTCGCCGCCCGGCGGTGTTCGTAGCCATGGGGTTGGACCGGTTCGATCTCAAAAAAAACTCAACCTGCGGGCAAGGGCCAATATGGCGAACCGGCGCAACGAAGGCAGAGCGTCGGGAATCGTTCTCTGCCATAACCCGAACGATGAAGGGTACGCTTCTGGCGGCCACCCGCGCGTTGTGTCTGGCGCTGGTGGGGAGCCTGGCAGGTTTTGCGCAACGAGCGCAGGCAGCAGAGTTGCGAATCGACTGGACGGCTCCGCCCGAATGCTCGTCCGCTCGCGATTTGAGAGCGCGCGTCATCAACCTGACGGGCAGCGTGCCGCATTCGAGTCTCCTTGCAAGCGTCGAGGTGACGCGAAGCGCGCAGGCCTATCGCGCGAACGTGGTCCTGCGCGGTCCATCCGGATTCGGAGCGCGTCAATTGGAGGACGCCCGCTGCGATGTACTCATCGACAGCGTGGCAGTGTTGATTGCGTTGAGCATTCCGACCCCGGCGGATGCGGAACCAGGACAAGCGATTTCGTTGGTGTTGTCGCCGGAAGCGGGCGTGTCGTGGGGCCCCTTGCCGCGTACGGCGGCGGGCATCGGCGCTGCGATCGCGATCGAAGGTCTCGGCTTGTTTCGACTCGAACTGCACGGAACGTACTACTTTCCACAATTGTCCAACTTCGAGCAAACCACGTACGGAGGTCGCTTCCAGCTCATCACGGTCGGGGCTTGTGTCTGTCGACTCTGGAGCTTCGAGAAGCTCCAGTGGGGCCCGTGTCTCGGAGCAGAGGTCCATCACGTGAGGGCATCCGGCTTCGGCGACGTAATCCGACGGCCGGGCAGTACGACCTGGTGGGGGCCTTCGCTCCGACTGTTCGCTCGCGCGCAGCTGTTGCCGATGTTCGGCATCAGCATCGCGGTTGAAGGCGAGGTGCCGATGTCTCGACCGCAGTTCGTGTTCTCGGATGTGATGGGAGCTCTCCACCGCGTTGGGCCGGTCGCGTTGCAGGTGTCAGTCGGGCCCGAGGTCCGGTTTTGAAAGCGACACCTCAAAGCCTTCCGATGCGCATCTCCGGCACGCAGGACGCGCGACGTGGTGCCGCCACGCCGCACGCAGCAACAAAAACATTCGAACAGATCTACGATGAGTACTCCGATTTCGTGTGGAGAAACGCTCGGCGGCTCGGTGTGCCGCCGTCGGGTGCCGAGGACGTAGTTCAAGACGTGTTCATCGTCGTTCAGCGGCGCTTGGCCGATTTCGATGGCCGCACCGCGATTCAAGCGTGGATCTTCGGCATTCTAATGCGAGTTGTGCGTCACTACCGCCGCAGCTACCAGCGCAAGGATGCGCGCTGCGTGTCGATTGAACAGGACGGGGCGTACAACGACATCAGTATGATGGAAGCCCGCAGTCCGAGCGAACAAGCGGAGAGTGCGGAGCGAATCCGCTTACTCGAGACGTTGCTCGGTCAGCTCGACGAGCCCAAGCGAACGCTGCTCGTCCTGTCGGAGCTCGAGGGATGGACCCTGCGCGAGATCGCGGAGTATCAGGGGTCCAACACGAACACCGTGTATTCGCGGCTTCGCGTCGCCAAGCGAGCCTTCGATGACCTTCTTCGACGTTGGCACGCCGAGAAAGGAGAGACGCCGTGAGCAACGCCGACGACAAGGACCATTGGAGCACCGAGTCCGCGTCACTCTTTCGACAGGCTCGCCGAGCTCACGATCCGACGCCGGCCGAGAGTGCGCGGTTGGCTGCGGTGTTGGAGCGCATCCAGGCAGGAAAGGCCGAGGGATCATTCGCCGCAAGTGATGGTGCAGACAGCGCTGCGCGCGCAGCGACGTCCGCGCTGCTGCGCCACATCGGAAGCGTGTCGCTCGGCGTGGTATGCCTCGCTGTCGCGACCTTCGCGCTTATCCGACTCAACCGCCCCCCGTCCGAGCCCGCGCGCACTGCAAAGCCTGCACCGACGGCGGTCGCAAGCCCAGCGCCGACCATTGCGATCCAGCCGGCACTGGCGGCGAACGACGAGCGCAGCGCTTCTGCACAGACACCCTCGGCGCGTGACGAAGCCGAGTCGCGCCCCCGCCGCCAACGGCGACGATCGCGCGCCATTGCGGAACGGCAGCGGACCTCGCGAATCGAAGTACCCTCCGTGCCTGAAGCTTCCAGCCCGGCTCCGCTCGACAATCCCACGAATGTGACCGCGCCGAAGAACAGCGCCACGCCGCGCGAGCGCACCGCGCCACGAAGTACGATGAAGGCAGCTGCCTCGACTCAGGAAACTGCGCCGCGTGCGACCTCGTTCGGGTCCAACCCACAGCAGACCGTCACTCCGGCAGCGCGCAAAGCAGACCCGACGCCGCCAGAGCCTCGGCGTACAGAGCTCGCGATGATCAAGCGCATCCAGGGCGCGCTGCGCGACGCCGACTTCGTGGCGGTGCTGGCGTTGTGCGACGACCACGCGCTGCGCTGGCCGCACGGCGTGTTCGAACTGGAGCGCGAAGGCGTGCGCGCAATCGCGTCCTGCGGCGAAAACACAGACGACGCGGTGCTGCGAGCCAAGCGCTTCCTGACGGCTCATCCGCACGCGTCGGTCGCGATGCGCGTAACCGCAGCGTGCGCAACGCAACTGAAAAGGCGGTAGGTGTCGCCACGGCTTGTCGGCGCGACGGAGGTCTCGCCGCCTCCTATCGCACGCGCACCAGCCGCGGCCGCAGTCAGGCATCGCCGCCGTGAGCGGCACTGCGACGTAACAACGCTTCGAGCTGCAGCTGCGCGTCCGCGGCGCAGGTCCAAAGTCCGGCTTTTTCGCTCACGCGGATCGCCGGCTCGAGATGTTGCCGCGCGCTCTTGCGCTCCCCGAGCTTGCACGCCAGCATGCCGAGCAGCTGCGAGACCGAGCCTTCGCAGTAAAACGCTAGGTTGACGGCGAAGTATCGAGGGTACGGCGTCAAGAGCTCGTACAGCACGCGCGCGTAGTCGAGAGCTCCGAGCTGGAGCGCAGCACGCGTGAGCGCCCCCAGGGTTCCCAGGTACTCGCGATCGCAAGGCAAGCGCGCCAGCCGCTCCGGGGCGACGCGCGCCAAGGCGCTGCGTGCTTCGTCGACTGCACCCGAAGCGGCGAGCGAGCGCACCTTGAGTGCCCAGAGGTTGGGTGGATCGTGGGCGTCCGGCGCGAGCGCTAGCAGTGAGGAGGAGCGGAGGGGTTCGGCTCGGAGCACGACGCACCGGTCGTACGCGCAGAACAGCTCCGTGCCCACGATCGAGTCGTCACGCTGCGCGCGCCGGTGCAGCTTGAGCAGCGCGTCGCGCCCGTCTACGGCATCGCCCTGGTTGATGCGCAGCAGCGCGGCAAAGCGCTCTACGTGCCAGAGCAGCTCGACGTCGTGCTCTCGGCAGCAAGCTTCGCAGCGTGCGAGGGCGCGTGCCGCCGTCGCGACGTCGCCTGTCTGCATCGCCGTCAGCGCGCGATGCAGATCGAGCAGCATCGACGGCAGCGGACCCGCATGCGTGACATCGTTGCACAGCCGCTGGAGCTCACAGAGGGCTTGGGCCGCGCGCGGCCTATGGGCCGGGCCGCCATACAGGTACAGCTCTCCGAAGCGCGAGGTGAAGCGATCCCCGGGCTCGGGCGACGTCGTCGCTAGCTCGAGCGCCTGAGCGAGGAACGTGCCGCTCTCGGCGTCATCGTAGGCACGTGGAACACTCGATGCGAGCCGCGCCATCAGCGCAGCCCGGAGGCAGCGCGCATCCTCTGGTAGCGCACGCAGGGCGTCCGCCAGGGTGTCTTTGAGGATCGGCAGACGCGGAAAGCCGGGGAAGGGATCGAGCAACAAGGCGGTCTGCGCCAGGCGCGAGGCATCGCCTTGTTCGCGCGCCAAGCGCACCAGCTGCACGGCGAGCGGCAAGAACTCGCGCGTGCTGCGCCAGCGCGCCGTGGCAGCTTGCCGCCATAACAAGCCGAAGCGCAGACGCGGGCTCGCACCGTCGATCAAGTCGAGGGCCTCGCGTGCCTGCTGCAGAAAGCCGGCTGCGTCGCGCATGGCGTGCACGCGGGTAGCAGCGTTCGCGGCTTCGATGCAGAAGGAGACGGTCTTGCGCAGGTCGCCCTCCGGCAGCGCGCAAAAGGCGTGGTAAGCGAGCTCCGCGATCGGAGCTTCGCAGAGGCCGCGGCGTTGCTCGAGGGCCTGCGCGATCCGCAGGTGCCAGCTGCGCCGCTGTGCGGGGCTGAGCGCTTCGTAGAGCGCCGCCCGCAGCAGGTCGTGCGTGAATGTAAAGTCCAGCGCAGACTTGGGCTCGCGCTTGACTACCTCGCTCGCGATCGCTTCGTCGAGACTCGCCATCAGCTCGCTCGGGCACTGTCCCGCGATCGCCTGCAGCAGCGGCAAGCCGAAGCTGCGGCCGATGACTGCAGCGCAGGTGAGCACCTCGCGCGTGCCGGCGTGCAGGCGCGCGAGGCGCTGCCGACCCAGCTCCAGCGCGACGCTTGGAATCGTCAGCGCCGACACGCTCAGCTGTTGGCTCTGGCGCAGCTGACGCGTGAGCTCGAGCATGTAGAACGGATTGCCTTCGCTGCGCTTGTACACCTCACGCGCGAGGGCTTCGTCTACATCGCCAAACAGCGCGCTCAGATAGCCCGCGACGTCGTTCTTGCTCAGCGGGCTGACGGAGATGCGCGTGCAGTTGCGGTGGCCGAGCACGCGTCCGAGCCCTGCCTTGCACACCGCTTCGCTCGTGCTCCGCGCCGTGGCCACGAGCAGGATGCGCGTGCGCAGCACGACGGGCAGCAAGTAGTAGTAGAGCAGGTCGAGCGAGACTTCATCGGCGCGATGCAAGTCATCGACCACCAACAGCAGCGGCTTTTGCTCCGCGGCGATCGAGAGCATGCGCACCACGGCGTCGAAGATGCGGTGCCTCGAGGTCGCCTCGAGCGCGCACACCCCGAGCGGCTGCTCTGCGTGCGGCGCCACGGTGCTCACGAGGTCCGGCAGCAGCACGGCCAGCTCCGGCAGCAGCGCCTGGACGCGCGTGTCGTTGGTGATGGACGGCGCAAGTCGCGCGCTCAAGTCTCGGAGCAAGCCTACGACTGGCCACAGCGGAGGAGTGGCGCAGAGCTCATGACAGTAGCCCCAGGCCACTGTCAAACTGGAGTCGGTGGAGTCGGCCGCCTCACGCGCGAGCACCTCAGCGAGCCGCGTCTTGCCGATGCCACCCTCTCCGCTCAGCACGATCACGCCGCCGCTGCTGTCGCGTGCTTCGAACAGCGCCATGCGCAGCAGCGCCATCACGCCCTCGCGCCCGACGAACGGCGGCGTGTTGAGCAGCACGCCCACGTGGGTCTGTGCTGCGGACAGCGGCGCCCGTCGGATCGAGACGCTACGCAGGAAGCGATAACCGCGCCCGTACACCGTCAACACGCGCTCGTGCGCGGCGTGTTTTTCATCGATCGCCTTGCGCAAGCGCGCGATCGCGACCGTCAGCGAATTGTCGGAGACCGCACGGCCAGCCCATGCCACGGAGAACAGCTCCGCCTTGGTGATGATCTTCCCGGGGTTGCGGACGAAGACCTCGAGCACGCGCAAGATCAGCGCGTCGGTCTTGATCGGCACACCGGCACGCCGCAGCTCCGCTTTGTCTACGTCCAACTCGAAATCATCGAAGCTGAAAATACTGCTCACTCGGTCGTCCCCGTGTCGGTCAAAACGAACCGTAGATGGCCAAGTACAGCGGCGAGGCGGCCCACGACCACGCGAGGCCACTGCGGCGGCTGCGCCGTGCCGTGGCTGCGTTAGGGTCGCGCTGGTAGCGTTCCAACGCAGCGATCGACGACGTGGGTTGAGTCAGCACGCGCAGCTCGTTGACCACGATCGCGGCGGTAGTGTTGACGACGGCGCCGCGCCAATGGCCGAAACCAAGACCGAGCACCAAGCCTGTGACGACGCTGAAGCCGACGGGCAAGATCTGCGCTTTGAGCAGCGAGCGCCGATCGCGCTCAGCCTCTGCAGCCGCAGTGAGCTGCGCTTCGGCGAATGCGAGCTTGAGACGCAGCTGCTCGGGAGATGCCTCCGGTTGCTCGCGCAGGCGAGCGGCGCCATGTGTATGGATGGAGCCGAGGACGTGAACGGTCGTGTCGACGAAAGCGCCTCCGGCGGCAAACGCGAAGTCCAAGCGCTGAACCTTGTCCTGAGACGTGGCCGAGATGGCAACGAAACCGCCCGTGACTGCGTAGCCGAGACCAGTCCAACCGTATTGCCAGAGCGGGACCGGCCCGGCAGAATCGTCGAGGAGCGCTTGTACACGCGCCATGCGCGCTCGAACGACGGCTTCGGGGTCAGCGCCGATCTCGCGCGATTGAGCGCGTACATCACTGCATGCGAGGGCCACTGCGACAATACACCAAGCTCGGACGAAGTTCATTGGATGATCGAGTCCGTGCAGGAAGCCCTGTTAGTTGAATTGGCCGGCGCCTTTAGGTTTTTTGACGCCACCGGCGCGTCGACCTCAATTCCTGCTCTTGCGCGCCACGCCGAGCCTGGAGCCGGTTACCCTGGTGGCGAGATGACTTCGAGTCGAGGGCATGTAGCGCAACCAGGTGCGTCAGTCCCAGGCCTTCGCAGGGATGGTATCCATCACGGCCACCATCATCATGATCTTGTTTTCGATGATCTTGAACACTTCACCTACGACCAGCGCCTTCTCCGACTGCTGGAAAGGGAACAAGCCCCAGGTGATGCCCGCTTCCTCGTCGATCACCAAAATGCGATGAGTGACGTCGAAGGACCAGCTCTGCGTCTGGAACGACGTCAAGCCACTGGCCGTGACCGTGCCGTTCTCGTAGCGCTTGCAGGCCGTGTCGAAACCCACCATGGCGGCGCTCGTCTTTCCCTCGAGATAGCCGAGGTACAACTCGGTCTGTGCCTTCAGCTGATCGCGCGTCATGCGCTTGGCGGGATCGATCATGCACCTGCAGTCGTGGCGCCGGCTGAACTGCCTGCACCTGCCGCCATCACGCCGCCGCCGCCCGCGCCTGCGGACGTGGTGCCGGCGCTGCCGCTGGCGGCTGCAGGACCCGCTCTCCCAGCTGGAGGCGCGCCCGAGCTTCCGAGCGTCGACCCGCCCACTCCGCTCGTGCCCAATCCCGTCCTGCCGGCGGAGACCGGGGTTTGTCCAGCAGTGCCTAAATTCAGGCCAGCGGCGCTACCTTTATCGTCAGAGCATGCGACGAGCAGCAACGGCGCAACCAGAGCGAGCGCCGAAGCCCTGGCAAGGCGAACCAACTTTTCTTCTGGCATGTCGGTATTTGCCCGCACCCAGGAATCCTTTTGAATGCGTCAAGATTTGCCTGCTGGGTCGCACCAGCATCCGCGCGACGCTTCCGCAAAGGTAAGCCGAGCTCATCCACCCGCGTGCTGAGTGATGAACGCCGCCACGGGCCCGCTGACACTCGTATCTTCAGTTCCGAACGAATAGCCTTGTGAGAAGTGATTGTGCTCGCGCCAGCAATGGAGCGCGGGCGCGAAGCCATGCCGACTGACCAAGCGTGCGAACAACTCGCCCGCCTGCACTTGCATCTGTAACAGGTCGCGCTCCGCGTAGCCGATCAGCAGCGGAAACGCCGCCGCGTCGACGCGGTCGACGATGCTCGCGTCATCCCAGCCGCTCGGGTCGCTGCCAAAATAGGCTTCATTTCTAGGATCGGGCGTGGCGATGCCGAGCTGGACGCGCGCCAGACCTTCCAACCTGGCGTTGTACGGGCCCGACAGCAACACGGCTGCTGCTACGCGCCAACCAGCAGGTTGAAATGCACGACACAAGCAGGCTCCAGCCACGTGGGCCGCACCCGCCGACTCGCCCATCAGCACTACGCGCGCAGGATCGCCGCCGAAAGCTGCGATGTGCGCCTGCACCCAGCGCCATACCGCGATCACGTCTTCGGGCCCACTGGGCCAACGGACATCGGGCGCGAGGCGGTAGCTCGCGAGCACCGTCACGAAGCCCGCACGCGCACCCCAAAAGCCGATGTTGATGCACTGAGATTTGTCGCCGCGGATGAAGCCTCCGCCATGGAACACCACGAGCACCGGGCGTGCGTGCAGCGAGGGTCGGTACACGTCGAGTCGCTGGCGCTCGTGCGGCCCGTAGTGCAGGTCGGACACGCATTGCACGCCATCGCGCGGCTGACGCGCCAGCAACGGCTCGTACAGCGCCTGCACTTGCGGCAGGTTGAAGCCACTGCCGAGCGCGCGCAGCTGCGCCGCCAGCGCGTCGGAAACGCCGCTCATGCCTCGATCGCCTCGGGGTCTTTGTGGAAGCGACCGTCTTTCATGATCGCAGCGAGCCGTCGTTTATCCTGCAAGAGCGTGACGTCCTGCGTGGGATCGCCGGCCACCAACAGCAAGTCTGCCAAGTAGCCCTGCTTCACCCAACCCAGCTCGTCCGGCCGGCCCATGATTTGGCCTCCGAGCGCCGTCGCAGCATGCAGTACTTCGCCCGCGGTATAGCCAAAGTGTTCAACCCAGAGCGCGAGATCGCAGGCATTGCGACCGTGCGGATTGAAGGGAAAGCCGTAGTCGCCGCCCGGCAATAGCCGCACGCCGCGCCGCTTGAGCTCGGGCACCAACGCTTGCTGATGCTCCAGCACGATCGCCGCGTCGCGCTTCATGTGAGTCATGTCGAAGTGTGGAGGCGGCGTCGCGTCCAGCGTGGCTTGGATGATGCCGATCGACGGCGCGACGAAGATCTCGTGCCTGCGCGCCTCCAGCATGTCGAGCGCTTCGTCATCGGCGTACGTGCAGTGGTAAAGCACGCGAAAGCCGTGACGCAAGCCGAGCTTGATCGCCTCGCAGGCATGGGCATGCCCCGTGAGCCAGACGTCACTCTCGCGCGCCTGTTCGCCGGCGGCGCGAATTTCGTCCTCGCTATAGAGCACGCGCATCGACGCGCCCGGCATCAGCGCGCTCTCGCCCGACAGCAGGAACTTCACCGCCTTCGCGCCGCTCTGGGCGCAAGCCTTCACGAAAGCCCGAAGGTTGTCCGGGCCCGCGCCGTGTTCGTCGACGCTGCCAGCATCGCGCAGGCTGCTCTCGGTGGGAGGTTCGCGTTCGAGCGAGGACGGCACCAACCGCGGGCCCGGCAAGCCGCCGGAGTCGATCTGATCGCGCAGCACGACCTCCAAGTGCTTGCTCAACGCGCCCGCGGAATACGCGCTGGTGTAGCCATGGTCGAGCAGAATGCGCGCGTTGCGTGCGGCCGTGAGCGCCAACGCATCGGCAGGCAGCTGCATCGTCGCAACCAAGCGCTCGATGCTGCTCGGCCAAGTGAGATGGGTATGGGCGTCGGTGAGGCCGGGCATCAGCACACAGCCCTTGCCATCGATCACGCGCACGCGCGCGCCGGCCTGCGACACGTGGTCACCCTCGCGCGCGACCGCCGCGATGCGATCGCCTTCCACGCGCACCTCGCCAGCGAACGGCGGAGCGCCGCTGCCATCGAAGATGCGCACGTTCGTGAAAACGATCGGCCGTGGTGGTGATGGTTTCATCGCTATCTCCAGGGAAGGAACGATTGTCACGTCAGAGCCGCACGCCACTGCGTCAGCAGCGCCTGCAGCTCTGACTGCGACGCGGCTACGCCGTAGACATAGTGGTCGGGCCGCACCAGCGCGGCCCGGCATTCGTGGCGACGCATCCACGCGGCCACTACGCCCTCTGTCTCGTGCCAGTCGCGCGGATCCAGCGCGATCACCGTGAGACCCTGCTCACCCGCAGGTACTCGCAGTGGGTCGCCCAACACCAGACGCCAGCCGTAACCGCAGCACGCATCCATGAGCATGCTTTCTTGACCGGCGGAAATGCGTGGCTGCGGGAAGAGTGTGCCGCGCGCGCTGCTGTCTCGCGGCGCCAACAGGCCTCGTTCCAAGCGCGGCAGCACAGCTTGGCGCGGCGTGTCTTTGACCACGCCATCGCACTCCGCCAAGAGCCGAGTGTCGCGCGCGCGAGCCTGGTCGTGATCGCGCTCGCAGATCACCGCACCGACAGCCTTGACCCGACTGGTGAGCTCGCGCACGTGGGTCTTGCGTTCCTCGCCGTAGCTGTCGAGCACGCGCTCAATCACGGCGCCGCCCAGATCGCCGCGGATCACGGCCGCGAGCTTCCAAGCCAGATTGGCGACATCGCGCACGCCTTGACACAAGCCTTGGCCGAGGAATGGCGGCTGCATGTGCGCGGCGTCGCCGGCCAGGAAAACGCGACCGAAACGCCAGCGTTCGGACACCAGCGCGTGAAAGCGATAACTGGCTTGGCGCCAGAGCTGGCCGTCATCGGGCGTCAGCCAGCGCGACAGCAACTTCCAGGTGCGAGCAGGCGTGGCCGCGTCGCGCGGATCTTCGCCGGGCTTGAGCGAGATCTCCCAACGCCGATGATTCCCCGGTCCGACGATGAAACTACACGGCCGATCGGGTTCGCAGTACTGCACGCTCACCTTCGGCAACTTGGCAAGGCCCGCTGCGTTGACGCGGACGTCTACCACCAGCCACGGTTCATCGAAGTCGAGATCTTCGACCTGCCCGCCCAGTGCGCTGCGCACGGTGCTCGCGCCGCCGTCGCACGCGATCAACCAACGCGCGCGTAGCTGCTGCATCGCAGCGCGCTGCGACCACACGCGCAGCGACACGCCCGCGTCGTCGACCTCGAGATCACGCAACTCGGTGCCGAGCGCCACGCTCACATTGGGGAGCTGCGCGACGCGCTCGCGCAGCACGCGCTCCACCGCCGGTTGCGTGAACACGAGCGAGGGCGTGTACCCCTGCGGATAAGGCGGCGCGAGCATCGTCATGCGCCGGATCAGCTGACTGTCGACGCCGTAGTACTCCGAAGGCGTGAACGGTTCGCAGTGGGGCGCGATCCGCTCCGCGAGGCCGAGTTGCTGGAACACGCGCATGATCTCGTGATCGATGGCGATGGCCCTGGGGATCTCGTAGACGTCGTGCATGCGCTCGCAGACGTGCACGCGCACACCCATCTGGCCGAGCAGCGCCGCAGCGACGGCGCCCACCGGTCCGAAGCCAACGATTGCGACGTCATAAGCCATCATCAGCTCGCTTCGGCAGCGATCGGATTACGCAGCGTTCCGATGCCTTCGATCTCGACCTCTATCGTATCGCCCGCTTTCATCCACACCGGCGGCGTACGTGACTGGCCTACGCCACCGGGCGTGCCCATGCTGAGCACGTCGCCGGGCTCGAGCGTCATGCACTGCGCGAGCAGCGCGATGGTCTCGGCGACGTCGAAGATCATGTCGCGGGTGTTGGCATCCTGCATGACCTGGCCGTTCAAGCGGCTCTGAATACGCAAGCCGCTCGCGCCCGGCGGTAGCTCATCGGCGCTCACCAACACGGGGCCAAAGCCACCGCTGGCATCGAAGTTCTTGCCGATGGTCCACTGCGGCGTGCGCTTCTGATAGTCGCGTACAGACATGTCATTGAAGCAGCTGTACCCAAACACGTAGCGGAGCGCGTCGCGTGGGGGCACATGCCGCGGCACGCGCGTACCGATCACGACGGCGAGCTCCGCTTCGTAGTCGAGCTTGGTCGAGATCTTCGGCACGAGACCCGGCTGTCCGTGGGCCAGGAGCGAGCTGGCGCCGCGGTAGAAAAACCACGGGTATTCGGGCTTGTCGCGCCCCGCTTCTTTAGCATGATCGTAGTAGTTGAGGCCCAGGCAGATGATCTTGCCGGGCTCGGGGAGCAGCGCTGCATAGCGGAGCTCGCACAGCGGCATGCGCGCAGCTTGGCCGCTGATGGCGGCGACACTGGCCGCTTCCACGAGGTTGGTACCGGCGCGCAGCGCGGTGCGAAGATCGGGGCTGACGTCGCGCTGCGCATCGTGAAGGTCGACGGCGACGTCGCCATCGATCACGGCGAGGCGCGGTTGTGTGTCACGCAGATAGGTGCAGAGCTTCATCGTCGCTTCCAGCGGTTAGAGTTCAGGATGGGATAAAGAAGACGCGGCGTTGTGCCTGCTTCAGCAGATCGCTCGGACCCGTGCCGATGCCCCACTGGTCAGTGCGACCGGCGGGCCAGGTCCATTCGGCGGGGCCGCGCACGCGATAGCTGTCATCGACCTGTGCGACCTCGGCCGTGTATTCGATCACCACGCCGAACGGATCGAT
>Ga0190271_10000533_pt1 | contig 19346 bp, 24 predicted proteins | sample Popmic356T_FD_133747 | JGI IMG/M metagenome (GOLD analysis project Ga0190271, IMG submission 133747) | Populus adjacent soil microbial communities from riparian zone of Weber River, Utah, USA - 356 T | ecosystem: Environmental > Terrestrial > Soil > Riparian zone | place: USA: Utah | collected...
CAGCGGGTGCAGATCCGCTACGACATGCCGCTCGCCGAGATCGTCCTCGACTTCTTCGACCTGCTCAAGTCCTCAACCCGCGGCTACGCCTCGCTCGACTACGAGCCGATCGGCAACCGCCCCTCGGACCTGGTCAAAGTCGACATCCTCCTGGCCGGCGACAAGGTCGACGCGCTCTCGATCATCGTCCACCGCGAATTCTCCTACGAGCAGGGCAAGCGCCTGGTCGGGCGGCTGCGCAAGACGATCCCGCGCCAGCTCTTCGACGTCCCGGTCCAGGCCGCGATCGGCTCCAACATCCTCGCCCGTGAGACCGTCAAGGCGCTCCGCAAGGACGTCACCGCGAAGCTCTACGGCGGCGACGTCACCCGCAAGCAGAAGCTCCTCAAGAAGCAGAAAGCGGGCAAGAAGCGGATGAAGTCGGTCGGCCGGGTGGAAGTTCCGCAGGAGGCCTTCCTGGCGGTGCTCGAGATCGACGAGTAGCGCCGCCGCGCACGCTGGCTGGGCAGCCAGTTAGAGTGCCCGCCCATGGCGATCAAGACCGATGCGGTAGGCAAGGAATGGCCCGCGACCACCTACCAGGTGGGCCGGGAGAAGATCAAGGAGTACGCGAACGCGCTGGGGCTCGACAGTCCCGTGCACTTCGACGTCGAGGCGGCCCGCGCGGCCGGCTTCCGCGACGTCGTGGCGCCGCCGATGTTCGCCGTCGTCTACAGCAGTCCCGCTGTCGGCCCGGCGATCCTCGACCCCGAGGTGGAGCTCAACTTCGCGGCGATGGTCCACGGCGGTCAGGAGTTCGAGTGGGCCGAGCCGGCCTGCTCGGGCGACGAGATCACGACGACCGCGAAGTGCCTCTCGATCGAGGAGAAGGACGGCAAGGGCTTCTACGTGTTCGAGACCAACTCCGTCAACCAGGATGGCGCTCAGGTGGTTCGCGGGACCTGGACGCTGATCGTGAGGGGGGTTTGAGATGGCCGATCTGAACGTTGGTGACCAGATCCCGGAGCTGCGCGTCACTCCGGACAAATACCTGCCGCACCGCTACGCCGGTGCCTCGGGCGACTTCAACCCGATCCACATCGACGACGAGTTGGCGAAAGCCGTCGGGCTGCCGCGCAACATCCTCCACGGCCTCTACACGATGGGCCTGGTGGCGAAGGCCAACGCGGCCCTCGTCGGCGGCGATCCGCGGGCGCTGAGGCGGCTCTCGGTGCAGATGCGCGGGATGGGCGTGCCCGAGCAGGAGATCGTCGTCTCCGGCACGGTCAAGTCGGCCGAGGGCGACCGGGTGGTCGTCGACACGGTGGCGGCGCAGGGCGACAACACCCTGATCAAGAACGCCGAGGCGGAGATCCAGCTCTGACCCGGTGGTGGGGAGGCCCGCCCGGCTTCCCTCCTAGACTTCGAGAATGGTCTCCGCGCGGCAGGAGTTGATTCTCGGGCTGGTCGTCGACGCCTATCAGGCGTCGGCGCGGCCGGTGGGGTCGAAGGAGCTCGCCGGTCTCCCCGAGGTCGAGTGGGGGGCCTCGACGGTGCGCGCGGAGCTGGCGGCGCTGGAGGGGGCGGGACTGTTGACGCACCCGCACACCTCGGCGGGGCGGGTGCCGACCGACGCCGGCTACCGCCTCTACGTCGATCGGCTGATGGCTTCCGGGGCGCCGGCGCAGAGCCACGTCGAGCTGGAGCTGTCGCGGTTGCGGCGCGAGGTCGACGAGGCGATGCGGGAGACGACGGCGGCACTGGCGCAGGTGACGGACATGGTGGCGATGGCCACCGCCCCCTCGCCCGCGGCGGTGGCGACGATCCACCGGGTCGAGGTGCTGCTGCTGGCGCCGACCCGGGTGGTGGTGATCGCGATCGCCTCCAGCGGCGACGTCGTTCGCCGCGTCTTCGACTTCGAGGCCGCGGTCGACCGCGGCCTCGTCGAGTGGGCTTCCAGCTACCTCAACGAGCGGCTGGCGGGACTCGGCGTCGGCTCGCGCCAGATCGCCGGTCGCCTCCGGGACCCGGAGCTCGACGGCGTCGAGGCGGCTTTCGTCCGGTCGCTCGCCGGTGCCTTCGCCGAGCTCGGCGAGGAGGCCGGCCATGCGCTCTACGTGGACGGCACCTCGCGGCTGCTCTCCGAGCAGCACCGCCCGGACCTGCCGCACGCCGACGAGCTGATGACGGCCCTGGAACGCCGCGCCGGGATGCTGCAGATGCTGCGCTCCTCGCTCGAGGAGCACTCGGTCTTCCTCTGGATCGGCGACGAGAACCCGCAGCCGGAGCTGCGCTCGGTCAGCGTCGTCGGCGCCAACTACGGGCTCGGCCATCGCAACCTCGGGGCCGTCGGCGTCGTCGGCCCGATGCGGATGGACTACGCGTCCGCGATCGCCTCCGTCCGCGACGCCGCCCGCGAGCTCTCCCGTTACTTCGAGACCGTCTACGCCGACTGAGCCCCGAATGCCGCGCGACTACTACGACGTGCTCGGCGTCGGCCGCGAGGCTGACCAGGCCGAGATCAAGAAGGCCTTCCGGCGCCTCGCCCGGGAGCTGCACCCGGACGTCAACGGCCACGACCCCGAGGCGGAAAAGAAGTTCAAGGAGGCGGCCGAGGCCTACGAGGTCCTCTCCGACGCCGAGCGGCGGCGCACCTTCGACGCCTACGGCCACGAGGGCCTGCGCTCGGGCGGCTTCGACCCGCGCAGCGCCTCCTTCGGCTCGATCGACGACATCCTCCAGGCCTTCTTCGGCGGTGGCGGTGGCGACCCGTTCGGCTTCGGCGGGGGCGGCGGTCGCGCCGCTGGCGGCGGCATCGCCGTCGCGGTCGAGATCGAGCTCGCCGACGTCGTCGACGGGGTCCAGCGCGAGGTCCTCTACGACGCTGTCGGCGCCTGCGAGCACTGCCACGGCAACGGCGCCGAGCCGGGCACGCCGATCTCCACCTGCGAGCGCTGCGGCGGCGCCGGCCAGCTGCGCCAGGTGACCCGGACCCCGTTCGGGCAGATGGCCCGGGCGGTCGTCTGCGACGCCTGCCAGGGCGCTGGCAAAGTCCCCGAGACGCCCTGCGGCGAGTGCGGCGGCAGCGGTCGCACCCCCGGGCAGCGGCGCCAGGAAGTGCAGATCCCGGCCGGGATCGAGAACGGCCAGCAGCTGCGGGTCGGCGGCGGCGGACACGCCGGCGACGCCGGCGCTCCGGCCGGCGACCTCTACATCGAGGTGCGCGTCGCCGAGGACGAGCGCTTCGAGCGGCAGGGCACCGACCTGGTCAGCGTCATCTCGATCCCCGCGACCGAGGCGATGCTGGGGACGACCGTCGCCGTGCCCACCCTCGAGGGCGAGCGCGAGATCGAACTGGCGCCGGGCACCCAGCCCGGCCACGAAGAGGTCCTGCGCGGCGCCGGCCTGCCCCGCCTCGGCGGTCGCCGCCGCGGCAACCATCGGGTCCTCGTCGAGGTCGTCGTCCCCGCCAACCTCAGCGAGGAGCAGCGACGCCTGACCGAGCAGCTCGACGAGTCGCTGGAGCCGGGCAACCTCGGGCCCCAGCACGGCGAGGGCCTGTTCGGCCGCGTCCGCCGCGCCTTCGGGTGATTCGCCTCGCAGTCAGGTGCGCGCCGGACCAGGCCGAGCTGGTGCTCGCCGAGCTGACCGTCCTCGCACCCAACGGCGTCGAGGAGGAGCGCGGCCCCGGCTACGTCGAGTACGCGATCTACGGCGGCGAGGGCGAGCTGCCGGAGCTGGGGGAGATCGACGCCACCCTGGGCGAGGGCCGCGTCGAGGTCACCGCCACCGAGGTCCCCGACGACTGGGCCGACCGCTGGCGCGACTTCCACAAACCCCTCTTGGTCGCCAACCGCCTCTGGCTCCGCCCCTCCTGGGAGCCCCCCCGCGAGGACACCATCGACCTGGTGGTCGATCCCGGCCAAGCCTTCGGCACCGGCGCCCATCCCACCACCCGCCTCTGCCTCCAATACCTCCTCGAGCTGGAGGAGAGGGGAGAGGCGGAAGGAGCACTCACGGATCTCGGCTGCGGCTCCGGAGTCCTCGCCATCGCGGCCGCCAAGCTCGGCTGGGCCCCAGTCAGCGGCTACGACCACGAGCCAGCAGCCATCGAAGCGACCGCCACCAACGCCAAAGCCAACGGCGTCGACCTCCACCTGGAACGCCTGAACCTGAGGGAACACTTACCGTCGCTCGCCCCGACGGTCGTAGCCAACATGACCGCCCCCATCCTGCGCGCCGTAGCCGCCCAACTGAACCCTGGAAGGGGATCGGGTGGGGTCTCGGCGAGCCTCCCCGCTGTTGCTCGACGAGACCCCACCCGATCCCCAACCACGCTCATCTGCTCCGGCCTCCTCCCGCCCGAGCTAGATGACGTCGCCGCCACGTTCGCGCAAGCAGGCCTCGCCAAGGCCGATCGCCGCATCGACGGCGACTGGGCAGCCCTGCTCCTCCGTCGCCCTTGAGAGATAGGGTTTTCGCCGATGCCGCTCGCCTCGATCGTCAGCGCCGATTACAAGATCGCGCTGTTCCTGCACATTCTCGCCGTCGTGCTCGCCTTCGGCCCCACCTTCGGCTACGCGCTGTTCGCCTCGGTGGCGACGCAGCACCCGCGGGCGACGCCGGCGATCCTGACCGGGATCCAGCGCTGCGACCGCTACCTGGTCAACCCGGGCCTGATCGTGCTGCTGATCGCCGGCATCTACCTGCTGGTCGCCAGCGACAGCGCTTGGGAGACCAGCGACGTCTTCGTCAGCGTCGGCTTCCTGGCGATCATCGTCCTCTTCGGCCTCCAGCACGCCTTCTTCCAGCCCCAGGTGCGCAAGGCGAAGGAGCTGGCCGAGCGCGATCTCAAGGGTGGCGACGCGCTCAGCGACGAGTTCGAAGCGGTGACCGAACGGATCGGCCGGGTCGGCGGCATCGCCGGGCTGATCGTCGTCGTGTCGATCTTCTTCATGTCGTACAAGCCGTTCCTATGAGCCACTGTCGCTGACGGGCGACGCCACCGCCTTGCCCAACCACGACGCAGCGCTGCCGGTGGCGATGTTCGACTCCGGCGTCGGCGGCCTCACGGTCCTGCACGAGTGTCTGGTCTCGCTGCCGCAGGAGGACTTCGTCTACCTCGGCGACACCGAGTGGTTCCCCTACGGCACGCGCGATCCGGAGCTCCTCCGCGAGCGCATCGCCGGGATCGCCGAGCTGCTGCTGCGGCGCGGCGCCAAGCTGCTGGTGATCGCCTGCAACACCGCCACCTCGATCGGCGAGGGCGTCGCCCGCGAGGTCGGCGCCGCGCAGGGGATCGAGGTGGTCCCGGTGGTGGCGCCGCAGGCGGAGATCGCGGCGGCGATCACCGACAGCGGCAGGGTCGGGGTGCTGGCGACGCCGAACACGGTCGAGAGCGGCGCCTACCGGCGCGCCCTCGAAGCGCAGGGACGGGCGCTCGAGGTCACCGAGGTCGAGGCGCCGGACCTCGCCCCCTTCATCCAGAACGGCTCGCTCTTCGACGAGAGCGCCCTGACGATGGCTCGCGCCTACTGCGCGCCGCTGCGCACGGCCGACGTCGACACCCTGATCCTCGGCTGCACCCACTACCCGCTGGTGGCGCCGATGCTGCAGCGCATCCTCGGCCGCGACGTGCGCCTGGTCAGCGGTGGCCACGCGGTCGCCGCCGCCGTCCAGCGCACCCTGGAGCGGGCCGGGATCGCCCAGGAGCGTCGCGAGGAGGGCGACTACCGCTTCCTCTGCACCGGCGAGACCGCCGCCTTCCGCGAGGTCGGCACCCGCTTCCTGCAGATGCCCCTGGGCGACGTCGAGCGGGTCGAGATCCCCGCCCGGCACTGATTCGCGCACAAGGATTCGCAAAATCGGCACACCGTGCGCACCACGCGTGCGTTGGCTTGCGCCAGCATCTCCGCCATGCCCGTTCTAACCGTCGGCAATACCATCTATACTCGCCCGGTGGCCAAGGTAATGATCTCCGTCCCGGACGAGCTCCTGAAGCGCATCGATGCTTGTGCTCGGGGCATCGGCGAGACCCGCAGCGGCTTCCTGCAGCGGCTCGCCGAGCGGGAGCTGGAGGTCGCCGAGCGCCGCGACGACGAAGAGGTCAATCGCCTTCTCGACTCAGTGCGTCTCGATCTCGGCGGAGCGGACATCGCCCAACTGATCCGCGAAGACCGGGAATCGCACTGAGTGCTGCTCCTCGACGCCAGCATCTGGATCGCGGCAGCCACTCCCGACAACCGCTGGGAGTCGGCCGCGGGCAGCTTGATCAGGCGGCCGCCGCGACCGCTTGCCGCCCTCGACCTGACCCTCTACGAGGTCGCGAACGTGGTTGGCGTCCGCTATCGCGACCCGGCCGGCGCCAAGACCGTGGCAAGCCTGGTGCGCCGTCGCAGCCGCGATCGCCTCGTCCCGCTCGATCCCGAGCTGTTCGATGCCGCGCTCGCGCTCGCCGCCGAGCACGGCCTCAGCGCCTACGACGCGGCATATGTCGCGGCTGCCCGCCGCCATGGCTGGACGCTGGTCAGCATCGACGTTCGCGACCTCGTCTCCAAGGGGCTCGCCGTGACGCCTGACGCCGCCCTTTACCCTTAGCCGCATGAGTGTCCTGGAGCAGGTGCAGAGCGATGCGCGCACGGCGCTGAAAGCGCGCGACCGCGAGCGCGCGGCCGCCCTGCGGCTGATCGTCGACGTGCTCCAGCAGGACGCCAAGCTGGGCAAGGGCGACGAGGTCGCGGTTCTGCAGCGCGAGCGCAAGAAGCGAGTCGAGGCGGCCGAGGCCTACGAGGGCGCCGGCCGCGCCGAGCAGGCAGCCGCCGAGCGCTTCGAGGCGGAGCTGATCGAGGGCTACCTGCCGCAGCAGCTCTCCGACGAGGAGCTGGGGCAGCTGGTCGAGGACGCCGTCGCCGAGACCGGCGCCAGCGAGCAGCGCCAGATGGGCCAGGTGATGTCGGCGCTGATGCCGAAGGTCGGCGGTCGCGCCGACGGCAAGCGGGTCAGCGCGGCGGTGCGGGAAAAGCTGGGTGCCTAGGCCTTGGCACGCAGGCAGCTGACGCTGGACAACACGGTCGCGGCCGAGCTGGCCGGCTCCGAGGACACGGTGCTGCGGGCGCTGCGCGAGCGGCTCGACTGCGAGCTGCACCTGCGCGGCAACGTCCTCACCCTCGACGGCGACTCGACCGACGTGCAGACCGCGGCCACTGTGGTCGACGAGCTGGTCGAGCTGATCGAGCAGGGCCACGAGGTGGCGCCGGGGACGATCGAGGCGGTCAGCGGCGCCCTCGACGCCGACGAGAGCCCGGCCGAGATCCTCGACGACGTCGTCTGGCGCCACCGCAACACCAAGGTGGCGCCGAAGACGCTCAACCAGAAGCGCTACGTCGACTCGATCCGCCGCAGCACGATCACCTTCGGGATCGGCCCGGCCGGAACCGGCAAGACCTTCCTGGCGGTGGCGATGGCGGCGGCGGCGCTGACCGAGCGCAAGGTGCAGCGGATCATCCTCACCCGGCCCGCGGTCGAGGCCGGCGAGCGGCTCGGCTTCCTGCCCGGCGACATCCAGGCCAAGGTCGACCCCTACCTGCGGCCGCTCTTCGACGCCCTCTACGACATGATCGACCCCGACCGCGTCAACGGCTACTTCGAGCGCGACGTGATCGAGGTGGCGCCGCTCGCCTTCATGCGCGGTCGCACCCTCAACGACTCCTTCGTGATCCTCGACGAGGCCCAGAACACCAGTCCCGAGCAGATGAAGATGTTCCTGACCCGGCTCGGCTTCAACTCGCGGATGGTCGTCACCGGCGACGTCACCCAGATCGACCTGCCCAGCGACCAGCGCTCCGGCCTGATCGCCGTCCGCGGCATCCTCGACGAGGTCAAGGACATCTCCTTCGTCGAGTTCGGCGGCGAGGACGTGGTCCGCCACAAGCTGGTCCAGCGGATCGTCGCCGCCTACGACGCCCACGGCGGCGGCGAGCGGGCGGCGCGCGACGAACACGGCCCGACGCCGCGCTCTTGAGCCTCGACCTGACCGACGTTCCCGAAGAGCTGCGCGAGCCGGTGGCCGCGGCCCTCGCCGCCGCCGGCGTCAGCGACGGGCACCTCGCGGTCGAGCTGGTCGACGCCGAGCGGATCCGCGCGCTCAACCGCGAGCACCGCGGCAAGGACAGCCCCACCGACGTGCTCGCCTTCCCGCTCGACGGCGCCGGCCCGGTCGCCGGCCCGCGCGAGCTCGGCGACGTGGCGATCTGCCCCGCGCACTGCAGCGACGTCACCGAGGCGGCGGTCCACGGCGTCCTCCACCTCTGCGGCTACGACCACGAGACCGACGGCGGCGAGATGCTGGCCCTGCAGGGGCGCGTGCTGGCGGGCCTGCGGTGACGCGCTCCGGCTTCATCGGCCTGGCCGGCCGGCCCAATGCCGGCAAGTCGACCCTGGTCAACACGATCGTCGGCTCGCACGTCGCGATCGCCTCGGTGCGGCCGCAGACGACCCGGCGGGCGATCCGCGGCGTCGCCACCGATCTCGAGGCGGGAAGGCAGCTGATCCTCGTCGACCTGCCCGGCGTCCAGCGCCCCCGCGACGTGCTCACCGAGCGAATGCAGCTGCGGGTGAAGCGCGAGCTGGCCGACTCCGACATCGCCCTGGTCGTCGTCAACGGCGAGGAGGGCGTCGGCCCCGGCGACCGTTTCATCGTCCGGGCGCTGCTCGAGGCCGGTGCCAAGCTGCCGGTGATCTGCGCGGTCAACAAGGCCGACCGGCTGGGGCCGAACGAGATGGTGCCGGTGCTGGCGGCGGCGGCCGAGCTCGAAGGCGTCGACGAGGTCTTCCCGATCAGCGCCCGCAGCGGCGAGGGCGTGGAGGCCCTGGCCGACCGCCTCGGCGAGCTCCTGCCCGAGGGCCCCTATCTGTACCCCCCCGAGGACCGCAGCGACCAGTCGAGCGAGCTGCTGCTGGCGGAGCTGATCCGCGAGCAGGTGCTCAACCGCACCCGCCAGGAGATCCCGCACTCGGTCGAGGTCGCGGTCGGCGAGCTGGCACCGCCGCGCGAGGACGGGCTCGTCGACGTACCCGCCGAGATTTGGGTGGAGACCGAGTCCCAGAAGCGGATCCTGATCGGCCGCGGCGGTCGCAAGATCGAAGAGATCGGCGCCGCCGCCCGACGCTCGCTGGAAGCCGAGCTGGGGGCGCGGATCCACCTCGCCCTGAACGTGCGCGTCCGCCGCAACTGGCGTCGCGACGAGGACCTGCTGGACCGTCTCGGCATCGAGTGACGAGCAGTCCTCCGACTACGATGGGGCGCGTGTTCGCCGAAATCGAATTCGACCAGCGGGGCCTGGCCCCGTGCGTGGTCCAGGACTTCGCGACCGGCGAGGTGCTGATGCTCGCCTACGTCAGCGCCCAGTCCCTGGAAATGACGCTGGAGACCGGGGACCTGCACTTCCACAGCCGCTCCCGCGACGAACTCTGGCGCAAAGGCGAAACGTCCGGAGCCTTCATGCACCTGCGCCAGCTGCGCTACGACTGCGACGGCGATGCCCTGGTCGCCCTCGTCGACCCGGCCGGGCCCGCCTGCCACACCGGCCAGCGCAGCTGCTTCTACCGCGAGGTGCTGGGCTCGGCCTCGAACCGCAAGGACGCGCCGCCGGCGCCGGGCGAGCCCTTCCCGGTCACCCACGAAGCGCTGCCGGCCCTGGAGCGGACGCTGCGCAGCCGCGCCGTCGAACGGCCCGAGGACAGCTACACGGTGAAGCTGCTCGACGACCGCGAGCTGATCGAAGCGAAGATCGAGGAGGAGGCCGAGGAGGTCGTCCGGGCCGGTCGCGAGGAGACCAACGAGCGCGTCGCCGAAGAGGCCGCCGACCTGCTGTACCACCTCAGCGTCCTGCTGGTCTACCGCGGCGTCTCGCAGGCGTCGGTGATGGAAGTGCTGAATGCACGTAGCGGCTGACTCGGGCCTGACCCTCGAGCCGAGCCTGGAGCGGGCGCGGGAGCTGGCCCGCGAGGGCAACGTGGTGCCGATCCGGGCCCGGCTGGTCGACGACTGCGAGACCCCGGTCTCGGCCTTCCTGAAGCTGCGCGCCGCCGAGCCCGAGGGGGCGCCGTGCTTCCTCTTGGAGTCGGCCGAGCAGGGGCAGGTCGGCCGCTACTCCTTCGTCGGCCTGCGGCCGCGGGCGCTGCTGCGCTGGAGCGACGGGGTGCTCTCCGAATGGGGTGGCGAGGACCCGGCCGGCGCCAAGCCGCGCCGAGTCGAGGAGACCGCGGACCCCTACGCGGCGGTCGCCGAGCGGCTCGCCGCCTACCGGCCGGCCCCGGTCGAGGACCTGCCGCCCTTCGCCGGTGGCGCCGTCGGCTTCTTCGGCTACGACCTGGTGCGGACCGTGGAGCCGCTCGGCGAGGCCAACCCGGACACGCTCGGCCTGCCCGACCTGGCGCTGATGGTCACCGACGCGCTGGTCGTCTTCGACCACCAGCGGCACGAGCTGACCCTGCTCGCCTGCGCCTTCGCCGACGACGAGGGCGGCATCGACGTCGCCTACGAGCGGGCGACGGCGACAATCGCGACGATGCGCGAGCGGCTGCGCGGGCCGGTGCCGACCGCGCCCGGCGCCGGCGTCAGCGAGGCGCCGCACTTCGCCTCCAACATGGAGCGCGAGGAGTTCGAAGCGGCGGTGGCGCGGATCGTCGAGTACGTCCACGCCGGCGACGCCTTCCAGGTGGTCCCCTCGCAGCGCTTCTCGGCGCCGGCCCCGGTCGAGGCCTTCTCGGTCTACCGCGGCCTGCGCAGCGTCAACCCCTCGCCGTACATGTACTTCCTCGAGTTCGGCGACTTCCAGCTCGCCGGCGCCTCGCCGGAGCCGCTCGTCAAGGTCAGCGGCCGCCGCGTCGAGACCCGGCCGATCGCCGGCACCTACCCGCGCGGCGGCAGCGAGGACGAGGATCGGCGCCTCGCCGAGAAGCTCGTCCGCGACCCCAAGGAGCGGGCCGAGCACGTGATGCTGGTCGACCTCGGCCGCAACGACCTCGGCCGCGTCTGCGAGTACGGCAGCGTCAACGTCGACGAGCTGATGGCGGTCGAGACCTACTCCCACGTCCTCCACATCGTCAGCCAGATCTCCGGCACCCTGCGCGAGGAGGTCAGCGCCATGGACGTGCTGCGCTCGGCGCTGCCGGCCGGCACCCTCTCGGGGGCGCCGAAGGTGCGGGCGATGCAGATCATCGACGAGCTGGAGTCGGTCAAGCGCTGCTCCTACGGGGGCGCCGTCGGCTACCTCGCCTGGGACGGCGACCTCGACACCGCGATCCACATCCGCACCGTCGTCGTCAAGGACGGGCAGCTGCACGTCCAGGCCGGTGGCGGCACCGTCGCCGACGCCAAGCCGAGCTACGAGTACGTCGAGTCGGTCAACAAGGCCCGCGCCGTCTTTCGCGCCGTCGAGGTCGCCTGTCAACAGCCGGACTGGGCCTGAGGGATCGCGATGCGCGTGCTGGTGATCGACAACTACGACTCCTTCACCTACAACCTCGTCCAGTACCTGGGCGAGCTCGGTGCCGAGGTCGAGGTGGTCCGCAACGACAAGGCCGAGGTGGGGGAGCTGCTCGAGCGCGGGCCCGACCGCCTGGTCGTCTCGCCGGGGCCCTGCACGCCGGCCGAGGCCGGGATCTCCGGCGCCGCGATCCGCGCCTTCGCCGAGGCGGGGACGCCGGTGCTGGGCGTCTGCCTCGGCCACCAGGCGATGGTCGAGGCCTTCGGCGGCCGCGTCGTCCAGGGCGAGCCGATCCACGGCAAGGACGCCGAGATCGAGCACGACGGCCGGACGATCTTCGCCGGGCTGCCGACGCCGCTGGTCGCCGGCCGCTACCACTCGCTGGTCGCCGACCCCGAGCTGCCGGCCGAGCTGGAGCTGAGCGCCTCGCTCGGCGACGTGGTGATGGCCGCCCGCCACCGCGAGCTGCCGGCCGAGGGGGTCCAGTTCCACCCCGAGTCGGTGCTGACGCCACAGGGCAAGCACCTGCTCGCCAACTTCCTGGGAGGGGAGGGCTGATGCCCAACGACGTCGTCAGCCGGGCGATCGACGCGGTCTGCGCCGGCGACCACCTGACCGCCGACCATGCCGCGGCGGTGCTCGCCGAGATCATGGAGGGACGCGCCGAGCCGGTCCAGACCGGCGCCTTCCTGATCGCCCTGCGGGCCAAGGGCGAGACGGTGCCGGAGCTGGTCGGCCTGGCGCGGACGATGCGCTCGCTGGCGACGCCGGTCTCCACCGGCCGCACCGACCTCGTCGACACCGCCGGGACCGGCGGCGGTCCCTCGACCTTCAACGTCTCGACCACCGCGGCGCTCGTCGCCGCCGGCGCCGGCTGCGCGATCGCCAAGCACGGCAACCGCTCCAACACCAGCAAGTGCGGCTCCGCCGACCTGCTCGAAGCGCTCGGGGTCAACATCGAGCTCGATGCCGACCAGGTCGGCCGCTGCATCGACGAGGTCGGCTTCGGCTTCATGTTCGCGCCGCGCCACCACGCGGCGATGGCCCACGTCATCCCGGTCCGCAAAGCGCTCGGAGTGCGGACGATCTTCAACTTCCTCGGCCCGCTGACCAACCCGGCCGGCGCCAACCGGCAGCTGCTCGGCGTCGGCGACCGCCACTACCAGGAGACGATCGCCGAGGCGCTGGTCGGCCTCGGCAGCGTCCGCGCGCTGGTCGTCGCCGCCGAGGACGGGGTCGACGAGCTGGCGATCTCGTCGCGCACGCGGGTCATCGAGGTCGCTGACGGCGGCACCTCGGAGTGGTTCGTCGAGCCTTCCCAGTTCGGCTTCGCCGCCGCCGAGCTGGAGGCGGTCGCCGGCGGCACGCCGGAGCAGAACGCCGCCGCTTCGCTGGCGGTGCTCGACGGCGAGCAGGGCCCGCGCCGCGAGCTGGTCCTGCTCAACGCCGCCGCGGCGATCTACGTCGGCGGCCTCGCCGCCGACCTCCAGGATGGGCTGGTGAAGGCGGCGCGGGCGGTCGAGTCGGGCGCCGCTCGCGACGTGCTCGAGCGGCTGATTGCGGCCACCGCCGCCTTCGCAAGCTGAGATGGCCGTGACCATCTAGGCTCTTGAGGTTCAAGTGGGAATCATCGAGCAGCTGATCGACGGCGCCAGGCGAGGGGTGGAGGAACGCCGGAGCGCCCTGCCCGCGGAGGAGCTCGAGGCACGCCTCGGCGAGCGCGGCGAGGGACGCCCCTTCAACGAGGCGCTGACCCGGCCTGGCCTCTCGCTGATCGCCGAGTTCAAGCGGCGCTCGCCCAGCGCCGGCGACATCGCCGCCGACGCGGTCGTCGCCGATCAGGTGCGCGCCTACGAGCGCGGCGGCGCCGCCGCGCTCTCGGTCCTCACCGACGAGCGCCACTTCGGCGGCTCGCTGGAGGACCTCCGCGAGGCGCGCGGCGCCTGCGACCTGCCGGTGATCCGCAAGGACTTCATCGTCGACCCCTACCAGCTCTACGAGGCGGCGGTAAACGGCGCCGACGCGGTGCTGCTGATCGTCCGCGCCCTCGACGACGAGGCGCTGCGGGAGCTGCAGGAGCGGGCCCGCGCGCTCGACCTCGACTGCCTGGTCGAGGTCCACGATGCCGGTGAGCTGGAGCGGGCGCTGGCTGCCGACGCCGAGGTGATCGGCATCAACAACCGCAACCTCGACGAGCAGCGGGTCGACATCGCCACCACCTTCGAGCTGATGCCCGACGTGCCGGCCGGCAAGACCGTCGTCGCCGAGAGCGGCATCTCCGGCCGCGAACAGCTCGAAGAGCTGGAGCGGGTGGGGGTCGACGCCGTCCTGATCGGCGGCGCCCTGATGAGCGCCCCCGACCCCGAGGCGAAGACCCGCGAGCTGACCGGCGCCGACGAAGGCACCCGCGAGCACCTGTTCTAAGCGCCGCCCCGGCCGCTTTAGACAATCTTTCAAGAGCATTTATCGACGGATCAGTGCCGTGGTCCATCATGGACCCATGAGCAAGACCCGAGGCTTCTTCCGATCGTCCTTCGGTTCCGCCCTGATCGGCGGTGCTGTCGTCGCTGTTTTCGGCCTGATCGCGATCTCCGCTGGCTGGGTCGAGTCGAGCGGCGACTCGACCACGACCGTGGCGGCGCCGGTGACGGCGCCGATCGTCAGCGACGGCGACGAAGAAGGCTCGAACATCGTCAACCAGATCTACAAGCGGGACGGCGGCGGGGTCGCCTTCATCGCCGCCGAGATGCCGCAGCAGGAAGGCTCGGGCATCTCGCCGTTCGGCGAACCGGCGCCGGAAGGCGGCGGCCAGGCGACCGGCTCCGGGTTCGTGATCGACGGCGAGGGACACGTGCTCACCAACAACCACGTCGTCGAAGGCGCCGAAGAGATCTCGGTCAAGCTGGGCGCCTCGGAGAAGAGCTACAGCGCCGAGGTGATCGGCACCGATCCCGCCACCGACATCGCCCTGCTCAAGGTCGATGCGCCCAGCTCGAAGCTGCACCCTCTTCAGCTCGGCCGCTCCTCGGAGATCGAAGTCGGCGACCCGGTGGTCGCGATCGGCAACCCCTTCGGCCTCGACCGCACCGTCACCAGCGGCATCGTCTCCGCCCTGCAGCGCCAGATCCAGGCCCCCAACGGCTTCTCGATCGACAACGTGATCCAGACCGACGCGGCGATCAACCCCGGCAACTCGGGCGGGCCCCTGATCAACGCCCGCGGCGAGGTGATCGGGATCAACTCCCAGATCGCCACCGGGGGCAGCGGCGGCGGCAACGTCGGCATCGGCTTCGCGATCCCGATCGACACGATCCGCAGCGAGATCCACCAGCTCGAAACCAAGGGCGAAGTCGAACACGCCTACCTGGGCATCGAAGGCGGCACCATCACCCCCGAACTGGCCCGGGCGCTCAACCTCCCGGTCAAGGAAGGGGTGCTCGTGCAGACGGTCACCAAGGACGGCCCCGCCGACCGGGCTGGGCTCGAGGGCGGCAACACCTCGGCGACCATCGACGGCGCCGAAGTCAGCCTCGGCGGCGACGTGATCACAGAGGTCGAGGGCGAGAAGGTGGCCGGGATGGACGAAGTGATCGAGATCGTCAACGACGCCGAGCCCGGCGACGAGCTGGAGCTGAAGATCCTCCGCGGCGACGAGCAGAAGACCGTCACCGTCACCCTCGGCGACCGCCCCGACTCGATCGAAGGGACCGCCCCCGGCGAATAGCGCGGCGCCTCCCGTAGTCTGGGGACATGCGCGTCAAGTTCTGCGGAATCACCAATCTCGACGACGCCGCCGAGGCGGTGCGGCTGGGGGCCTGGGCGATCGGGCTGATCCATTTCGACGGCAGCCCGCGGTGCGTCGAGCCGGGCGTCGCGGCTGAAATCTCCGCCGCCTACCGGCGCAAGTGCGAGGTCGTCGGCGTCTTCGTCAACCCGACCCTGGACGAGGTCGACCGGGCGGTCGAGGACGCGAGCCTGTCGATGGTGCAGCTCAACGGCGCCGAGGGCGCCTCCTTCTGCACCGAGGTGGCCCGGCGCACGGGCGCCAAGGTGATCAAGGCGATCCACGTCGCCAGCGCCGCCGACATCCACGCCGCCGAGGCCTTCCGCACCGATTTCCACCTCTTCGACCGCCGCGGCCGCGGCCTCTGGGGCGGCACCGGCGAGAGCTTCGACTGGGAGCTGCTGCGCGGCCACCGCTCCGAAGTGCCGGCGCTGTTGGCCGGGGGGCTGCGGCCCGACAACGTCGCCGCCGCGATCGCCGTCACCCACCCCTACGCGGTCGACGTCGCCAGCGGCGTCGAGAGCGAGCCCGGCCGCAAGGACCACGCGGCGATGACCGCCTTCTTCGAGGCCGCCCAGGCGGCTTCCCCGGCGCCGGTCCGATGAGCGCGGTCGAGGAGCGCTTCGGCCCCTACGGGGGGCGCTACGTGCCGGAGACGCTGATCCCGGCGCTCGACGAGCTGGCCGCGGCCTGGGCGGAGGCCCGCGAGGACGCTGCCTTCATGGGCAGGCTCGACGCCCTGCGGCGCGACTTCATCGGCCGGCCGACGCCGCTCTACCTGGCCGAACGGCTCTCCGAGCGGGTCGGCTCGACCGTCTACCTGAAGCGCGAGGACCTCTGCCACACCGGTGCCCACAAGATCAACAACGCGCTCGGCCAGGCGCTGCTGGCGCAGCGGATGGGCAAGCCGCGGGTGATTGCCGAGACCGGAGCCGGCCAGCACGGCGTCGCCACCGCCGTCGCCTGCGCTCTGCTCGGCCTCGAGTGCGTCGTCTACATGGGCACGGAGGACATCCGCCGCCAGGCGCCCAACGTCGAGCGGATGAAGCTGCTCGGCGCCGAGGTGGCGCCGGTCGAGGCCGGCGCCCGCACCCTCAAGGAGGCGGTCAGCGCCGCGATCCGCGACTGGGTCGCCAACGCGGCCGACACCCACTACGTGATCGGCTCCGCCGTCGGCCCGGCGCCCTACCCGGCCCTGGTCCGCGACCTGCAGCGGGTGATCGGCGAGGAGGCGCGGGCCCAGGCGCTTGAGGTCGAGGGGGCGTTGCCCGGCCGGGTGATCGCCTGCGTCGGCGGCGGCTCCAACTCGATCGGCATCTTCGCCCCTTTCGTCGCCGACGCCGAGGTGGCGCTGATCGGCGTCGAGGCGGCCGGCGAGGGACTGACCAGCGGTCGCCACGGCGCCTCGCTCGGCGCCGGCGTCACCGGCGTCCTGCACGGCTCGCTCTCCTCGGTGATCGCCGACGAGGAGGGCCAGATCCTCGAGGCCCACTCGGTCTCGGCGGGGCTCGATTACCCGGGCTCGGGACCCGAGCACGCGCACCTGCGCGACACCGGCCGGGCCAGCTACTTCGCGGTCAGCGACGAGCAGGCGCTGGCGGCGTTCGGCACGCTGGCGCGGCTGGAGGGGATCATCCCGGCGCTCGAGTCGTCGCACGCGATCGCCTGGCTGCTCGACAATCCCGGCGGGAGCGACGGGTTCGACGTGCTCTGTCTGTCAGGGCGCGGCGACAAGGACCTCGCCGAGGTTGTGGAGCGCACGGGTGGCTGAGACGGCGACCACCGGCGAGGAGCAGATCCTCGCGGCGTTTCAGGCGGCCAGGGACGAGGACCGCGCTGCCCTGATGCCGTACATGATGGCCGGGTTCCCCGACCGGGAGTCGTCGCTCGCTGTGGCTGCTGCGTACGCGGACTCCGGGGCCGACCTGATCGAGTTGGGGGTGCCGTTTTCCGACCCGCTGGCGGATGGGCCGACGATTCACGAGGCGGCGACGGCTGCCCTGGCGGCGGGGGCGACTCTGTCGACGGCGCTGGAGGTCTGCAGGTCGGTGGCCGACCGGGTGCCGGTGGTCTTCATGGTCTACTCGAACATGGTGCTCGCGCACGGTGGGGCGAGCGAGTTTGCGCGGCTGGCCGTGGCGGCCGGCGCCGCCGGGGCGATCGTGCCGGACCTGCCACACGACGAGGCGGCGGAGGTGCGGGAGGCGTTCGCGGCGGCAGGGCTGGCGCTGGTGCCGTTGGTGGCGCCGACGACGACGGCGGCGCGGCGGGCGGCGATCTGCGCGGATGCCCGCGGGTTCGTCTACGTCGTCTCGACGGTGGGGACGACCGGCGAGCGGGCCGAGGTTCCGCCGCAGCTGGCGGAGCTCGTCGCCGCCACCAGGGCCGAGGCCCAGGTGCCGGTCGCGGTCGGGTTCGGGATCGGAACGCCGGGGCAGGCCGCCGAGGTGGGACGGATCGCCGACGGGGTGATCGTCGGCAGCCGGCTGGTGCGCGCGGCCGGCGAGGCCGGCTCAGCCGCGGCGGCGGCCGACGCGGTGGCCGGGTTCCTCGGCGAGACGCGCGTCGCCCTCGCCGGGTAAGCTCCCGGCCGCAATGGGAATGGCAGTCACTCTCTTCCTGGCGCTCGCCGCGATGGTCGTCTCCTACGCCTTCGGGCAGGGCGGTCCGGTCGGCGGCCTCGTCTTCTTCACGGTCTTGCTGATCGGCGCGGTGCTCCGCGTCCTCCAGCCGAAGTCCTAGATCCGCTCAGGCCCTCGTCGCGACCACCTCGAGGTACTCGGCCTCGAGCACCAGCGCCCGCTCGCCGGCGGTGTTCTCGGCTTCGAGGAGCGCCCGGAGGTCGTCGGCGAGCGCCTGCTCGCCCTCGGGGCCGACCCTTTCGAAGGCCATCTGGGTCGGGCCGAAGTAGCTGCGGAAGAACTCGATGTAGTGGTCGGCGGAGCGGAACGGCTGGCGCGAGAGGCGCCGCTCGACGCGCAGCTCGGCGATCCCGTCGCCGAACAGCTCGCGCAGTCGCTCCTCGGTTCCCCAGAGCAGCGGCGAGTCGATCCCGGGCGGGGGCGGGGCGTGCTGGGAGATCGTCTTGAACATCTTGCCGACGCTTCCCTCGAGGGTCCAGTTGGCCATCCCGATCCTCCCGCCCGGCTTCACCACCCGCAGCAGCTCGGCCGCGGTGCGCGCCTGGTCCGGGGCGAACATCGCCCCGAAGATCGACATCGCCGCGTCGAAGCTGGCGTCCTCGAAGGGCAGGTCCTGGGCGTCGGCCTCGACGAACTCGACGTCGAGCCGCTCGGCGGCGGCGCGTTCGCGGCCGCGCTCCAACAGGGCCGGGACGTAGTCGGCGCCGACCACGTTGCCCCAGGAGCGCCGCGCCGCGGCGATGGCGCCGTTGCCGCTGCCGCAGGCGACGTCCAGCACCCGCTCGTCGGGGACGATCTCGAGCGCCTCGGCGAGGCTCTCGCTGGCGTTGTAGACCAGGTTGGCGACCATCGCGAAGTCGCCCTTGGACCAGACCTGCTGCTGGACCTGGGTGACCGCTTGGAGGTCCGGTGCGTCGGTCATCTCTTCCTCCTCGTTCGCTTGCTTCGAACCTACCTCGTCGCGCCGCCGTCGTCAGCTTTCTAAGCTGGGAGGCGATGCGGATCGGCGTGCTCACCGGCGGTGGCGACTGTCCCGGCCTCAATGCCGTGATCAGGGCGGTCGTGCGCAAGGGGGTCGGCCAGTACGGACACGAGTTCGTCGGCTACCGGGACGGCTGGCGCGGCCCCCTCGAGGGCGACAGCCGGCCGCTGGGCGTTCCGGAGGTGCGCGGCATACTGCCTCGCGGCGGCACCATCCTCGGCTCCTCGCGGACCAACCCCTTCGCGGTCGACGGTGGGCCAGGGCGGATCGCCGAGAACCTCACCGCGGCGGGGGTCGACGGCCTGATCGCGATCGGCGGCGAGGACACGCTCGGCGCGGCGCTGCGGCTGCACCGGGAGGCGGGCGTCAACGTCGTCGGCGTCCCGAAGACGATCGACAACGACCTCGGCGCCACCGACTACACCTTCGGCTTCGACACCGCCGTCAACATCGCGATGGAGGCGATCGAC
>Ga0190271_10000534_pt1 | contig 19330 bp, 18 predicted proteins | sample Popmic356T_FD_133747 | JGI IMG/M metagenome (GOLD analysis project Ga0190271, IMG submission 133747) | Populus adjacent soil microbial communities from riparian zone of Weber River, Utah, USA - 356 T | ecosystem: Environmental > Terrestrial > Soil > Riparian zone | place: USA: Utah | collected...
ACGATCGTGACGCCGGCCGCCAAGTATGATCGGTATTGCTCCCACGCCGTTGGCTCACGGAATCGCACATCGCTGCCGGACGGCAAACTGGTCTCGCTGATACCCCAGCGCCGCAGCTCCCTCCAGTTGTAAACCGGGTCGCCCGGGCCCAGTGGCGGCGTGTTGACGGTGGCCGGCGACTCGCCGCGCAGCACACGGATGGCAACACTGGCAGCGCTGCGACCTAGCTCCCGATCCGAGACGAGTCGGCCACCCACGACACCCCGATCGACGTTGGAGACATAGACTCCAAAGACAGGCGCGTTTGCGGCATCGTGAATGTCTTGGAGGCCACGCGTCAGGGGACGCGGAATTCCCGCAGCGTCTATGATGAGGACGGCATAGAGAATTGCGGAATGCGGCGGCAATACTGCGACGCGCTGCTTCATCTCCTCGAACGTAAGTTGATCGAGCCAGGTGAACTCGATCCGGTTCATGAAGGGCTGGAACTCGCGATATGCCTCCTCTTTCCAGAATTGCTCCACCGGGGAGGCGCCGACGACCACGGCAACGTGAGCCGTTTCCGGCAGCACATCGAGGATGTTCTGGACGAACCCGTGCACGTCGAGGCGGCTCGCAATAACCGTGTCGTTGTCCGTCAGTGCGTATCTCTCGAGGGTTCGATCGTCCACCGCCACATATAGCGTCGGAACATCCGGGAAGAGAATTTGCCGCTGGCGCTGAGCAAAAGTCGATGCGATGCCGCCGATAGGCACTACCAAGTCCGGCGTTCGACCCACCAGAAGGGCTTGCAGATAGTCGACAAAGGGCGCGTCCTCCAGCGATTCGCCGGCTCCGGCGGTCACGAGGGAGACCTCGACAAGGTCCACAGCCTCCCCGAGGTTCTGGGTCAGTTCATCCCGGAAGACCAACGAGAGATCGCTGTAGGGAGCCAAATCCTGGCCGTAAGAATGCAACACCAGCACGCGTTTAGGCCCGGTAGCCGGTTGCGCCAGAACGCTGAAGTCCGGCAGCAGCGCGAGCATCACGAGAGCCCACAGCGGCCCGGAGCATCGTCGCAGAGCGCTCACAAACGAATCCGCAATGTCACGCCATACGTGCGCGGTGCCGACACCCAGGACTGGTAGCTGGCGTCGTTGAAAAGGTTCAGGACGGCGTCGCTGTGAGTTAGGTTCTCGTCCAGCAGGTTGTCGACCCACAATACGCATTCGTATCGTTCGCCGATCCTTGCGCCGAGACGCATTCCGATGTCGAAACTGGATTTCTGGATCAGCCGCGGATCGGCGGAGTAGCTCGTGTTGTATTGGTCGTTCCACGCCATATCGATCCGCGCGAATAGTTCTCCCCAGCTCACGGGCCGTTCGTGCTGCAGTGAGGCGCTGAACATCCATGGCGGCGCATCGATCGGATGTTCGCCCGTCAGATCACAGGAGCCCGGCAGGCTGCCATCTGGAGCACGGCCGGGATAACACACACCGCTCGTGTGTGAAGCATAGATGAGATCCGCGAAGGAAACCGCCAGATTGACCGTGGTTCCGGCACCGAGAATCATGGAACCTTCAAGCTCCGCACCTTCGAGCTCCACGAGTTTGGCGTTGCCGACCAAGAATTGGGCGGAAATGAACGCGGCATCCTGATAGTCGTGGTAATCGGTGTGGAATGCGGCGACTCTCCCGCGCGCCCGTCCGTTGGCGAACGTCGCCCGCGCACCGATCTCGAAGTGGTCGATGGTTTCGTCACCGAACTCGCGCGCAGAAAGCGGCGCGTTGCCGAAACCGATGTTGAAACCGCCTGACTTACCGCCACGAGCGATGGTCAGGTACGTCAGCAGATCCTCGTTGATACGATACTGCGGCGTCAGAGACCAAGTGACATAGTCAGTGCTGCGCGAAACGGTGCCGTTGACCGGTGCGCCGCTCGGGCTCACCGAAGGCGTGAGCACGCTCGAGATCAGCGATACGCCCGGCACCGTCACCGAATTGTTCATCGATGCCCGCTTTTCTTCGGTCTGCCAGCGCAGGTCGCCGGTCAGGGATAGATGATCGCCAAACGCCCAAGTGGCCTGTCCGAACGCACTGTAGTAGTCGGTGTCCATTTCGGAATCGAGAATACCGAGCTGATCCGGCAGCGCCAGTGGAATGCGAAGCACTGACTGCCAGAGCGAAATGAATGGCAGCGATCCGTTCGGGCCGAACATCGGGCGCTCGCCGCCCTTGCCTCGGCGGTACTCGTTTGCGTAGTACGAGAGACCTGCCAGCCAGACGAGGCGCGCTGTGTCCGCCGAGGCGAGGCGCATTTCCTGCTGTACGCTCGTGCCCTGTTCGCTGTCGTGATAGAAGAGCAACGGCGTAAAGAGCTGCACGAGATCGTCGTCGCTGCGCTCGTCCTCGTATCGATCCCAGCCTGTCAAGGAACTGAGTGTCCAGCCGTTTGCCAGCCGGTAAGTGAGGTCGACTGTCAGATCTGCTGCCGTAAGGTCGAGCAGGTTGGTCGCAACCGAGCAAGTGGTCCTGTCGCGCGGAACGTTCTCCGGGCACGGCGCTACCGATTCCTGTTGCTGCAGCAGTCCGGCCACAGTGGTGGAGGCGGCGCCCGGAGCAAAATAGACATCGGACTCGCCCTGCGCATCCTGCTCCTTTAAGTAACCGGCGATCAGGCGCAGCTCGAGCTGGTCGCTCGGCGACCACGCCAACTGGCCGCGCGCCGTCGTTCGCGCCAGGTCGTCTCCATCAGGTCCTCCCGGCAGCGCATTCCTGAACGAGAGGCCCTGGCCCGCATACGCTGCCGCAATGCTGCCGCCCAGTGTTTCCGAGAACGGGCCGCTGACGCCGAGCTTCACTCGGCCCATGCCCGTCGATCTCGCGGAATCGACGACTCCGCCGGTAAATTCGGCATCCCCACTAAACTGTTGGTCCGGCCTGCGAGTGTAGATCGACACTACGCCGGCAGAAGCGCTCCTGCCGTAGAGGGAGCTCTGCGGACCGCTCAGGACTTCGATGTGGTCCACATCGAGCAGGTCGCCGGTGCCGAGCAGCGAGCGCGACCGGTAAGCGCCGTCGACGAATAGCCCGACGGCGGGTTCGAAAGTGGGGATGTTTCCCAGGCTGCCGACGCGGCGAATGCGCAGCGTGGTCGTCAGCGGGCTGACGCTGCGTTGCATATCCAGGGCCGGCATGGATGTCGCCACGCCTTCTAGGTCATAGATACCTGCATCGGCAAGCTCGACGTTCGTCAGTGTCGACACGGACATCGGCACCTCCTGCAACGGCGCCGCGCGTTTTTGTGCGTACACCATTAACGTGTCGATCGGCGCTTGATCCTGTGCGACTGCCGCTGTCTGGGCGATGAAGATGAGCGCAAGACCCGCCGCGCACCCACGCACCCGCTCAACGCGCTCAGACCGGGCCTTCATTCTTCCGCGTGACCGCGCTTCGTTGCCAGAGAAGGTGCGCTATGTTGTCATACTGCGTCAATGGAAGCAGGGCCGCTGCTTGTGCGCGGAAGCGAGCGACGGTCGACGCTGGCGGCGACGTTGCGGTCGCCGACGCACCGCGCTACGGTGAAGGCGCGGTAGGTCGCGCCGTCCGGAGGGACCATGCTCGCGTTCGTCGGTTGGCTGCTCTTGCTCGTGATCTGCTGGCCGCTCGCGCTGCTGGCGCTCTTGCTGTGGCCGATCGTCTGGCTGATCTCGCTGCCGTTCCGGCTGCTCGGCATCGCGTTCGATGCTGTGTTCGCGTTCTTGCGCGCCGTGCTGTTCTTACCGGCGCGAGTGCTCGGCCACCGCGACCGCTGAGGCGTCGCCGCGGCGGGTGAGATCAGTGTGTCGAGCCGGGGCCTGGCCCAGTGTCGCGCGGCCAGCCGGTCGGCTGCGCGTCCGGGAGATTGAAGAGCACGGCCTGGATTTCTTGAATGTAGCCGCGCTTCACCGCGAAGAACTCTGCGACGATCCGATCGTTCGAGGTGACGGCGCTCTGGCTCGTTGCTCCGCCCTTGATGCCGAAGCGCACGATCGACAGCACGATGCCGCGCTCCTCGTCGACGACGGGGTAGCGCCGATCCCAGATGTTGCGGTTCAAGAACCGCCCCTCGTCGAAGCCGCGCTGCGCCGATTGATACTCGCCGTTGCGGACGAGCCCCGTCGTTTGCAAGCCGTTCTCGTAGCGGCGCGCGTCGGGTAGCAGGCGAGCCGGGCGATACTCCGGCGTGCCGTTGGTCTGGAACGCTCGCCAATAGCCTTCGGCGGCGCCGATGAGGTCGTAGTACGAGTCGCGCTCGGCGACGCGAATCGATTGGAGCAAGTCGGGCGAGACGGCCGTCAGCTGATCGGGGCCCCAGAGCCGGTCGGCTTCGCCCTCGTTGGCTCTGATCGTCTCGATCTCCGTGATCGCACCGTTCACCACCTTCAGCCGCACCATGTGCATCGTCTTCGAGCCGTCGGCGTTGCGGATCACCGTTTGCGTTCCCGTGTCGCCGCGGTCGGTGTTGACGACGTCGAAACGGTAGACGGTCGCCTCCGCGCTGGCCCAGAACGTGTCGGCCAGCTTCTTCTCGGCGCCGTTGTCGGTGATGCGTGCCCGCGCCGCTTGCCGGAGGCGGGCGGCATCGTTCGCGAAGAGCGCGCCGAAGTAGGCGTCGACGTAGCCCGTCAGGCAGGTGCGGTCGCATGCCGATTGCGCATCGGCTGACGCCGTTGCGCCCGCCGCGAGTGCGGCGAGCGCAACGACTTTGGACCAGCATCTCACGCGAAGCATGTGAGGCTTACTGAGGATTCGGCTCGAGCCGAATGATGTTGCTCGGTTGGCCGGGGGCCTGATTGTCGGTGGCGATGTAGACGAAGCCGTCGGGGCCCTGACGCACGTCGCGGATGCGGTATTCACGAGGCAGCAGCGACTCGCGATTCACGACGACGTTGCCGTTCAGCGAGAATCGGACGAGCTGGCGATAGTTGCCGGCCATGCCGCCGACGAACGCGTTGTCCTTCCAGTTCGGGAACTTGTCGCCCGTGTAGAGCATGAGGCCCGAGATGCCGATTGACGGCACGAAGAACGCCTTCGGCTGCTCCATGCCTTCCTTGTTGCGGCTCGCGTGGATCTCGGTGCCGAGCCTGTAGTTCGCGCCGTAGCCGATAACGGGCCAACCGTAGTTCTTGCCCCTCTCGATGACGTTGAGCTCGTCGCCGCCTTGCGGGCCGTGCTCGGTTTCCCAGAGCGTGTTCGTCGCCGCGTTCCAGGCGAGGCCCTGCGGGTTGCGGTGGCCGTAGCTCCAGATTTCCGGGAGCGCGCCGGCCCGGCCGACGAACGGATTGTCCTGCGGCACGGTGCCGTCGTCGTTCAAGCGCAGGATCTTGCCCTGGTGGTTGTCGAGCCTCTGCGACGGATGGCCTTCGAGATTCGGATCCATCGCGCCGCTCGGCGTAGCAGGGAACAAGCCCGCCATTTTGTCGCCGACCGACATGAACAGGTGACCCTGGCCGTCGAACGCGATGCGCGCGCCGAAATGGCCCGGCGCGTCGTTCCACGCCTTCGCCTCGAAGATTTCTTTCGCCTCGACGAGGCGATTGCCCTGGAGCTTCGCCCTTGTCAGCGCGGTCGTGCCTTCCACGCACGGCGGTGCCGCGGCGGCCTGACCCGTCGGCGCTGGGCCTCGGCACGTTGCTGCCGTGCCGTTACGCGGCTTCGCGTAGCTCAGGTAAATGAAGCCGTTCTGCGCGTAGTTCGGATGCACGGCGACTTCCTGCATGCCGCCTTGGCCTTGTGCGCGCACGGCCGGGACGCCGGCCACGGGCTCGGGCAGCAGCTTGCCGTCGCGGATGATACGCAGCGCGCCGGGGTAAGAGCCGGTGCCGCGCTCCGTGACGAGCATGTCGCCGTTCGGCAGCCAGGCCATGCTCCACGGATTACGCAACCCTTCGGCGACTGTGACGACCTTGAAGGTCTCGCCGGCCGGGCCGGGCGGTTGCGCGAACGTCGCGGTGGAAATCGTTAGAGTCGCGGCGGCGATCGACGCAGCCAGTGTTGCTTTCATAGGTTGTTCCTTTGTTTGAGCGCCCCCGCGCCCGCTGAAAAAAAACAGCGCGACCGCGCTGCCTATCGTTCTTGTCCCGCTCGAACGGGTTGCGGCGATTATCTTAGCGCGAACGCTCGGGAAGGAGCGACTTTCAGGGGATCGAGAAATCTCGATTTTGGGGCTGATTGACGGCCCCGGGTCATTGGGTGACGCTGGGCTCGGGGGTACGAGCACATGAGCAATCGCAGGGCATTCTTGCAGGCGGCGGGTGGCGCGGCGTTGGCGCTCGGTGCACTCGGCGCCCACGGTCAAGCCGCGCCGAAGCGCGTCACCGTCGGCGGCCGGCGCGCGACCGTCATCGACGTGCACGCGCATTGCGTGTTCCCCGAGGTCTCGCGGCGCGTGCCCGGCATCAACGCGCCGCGCGCGGCCCCGCCGACGCTCGTGCTCGGGACCGAACGGCTCGCGGCAATGGACGAGCGCGGCATCGATATGCAGGCGCTCAGCGTCAACGCGTATTGGTGGTACTCGGCGAGCCGCGAGGACGCGCGTGCCGTCGTCGCGACGCACGACGAGGGCCTTGCGGCCTGGTGCAAAGAGCACCCGACGCGCTTCGTCGGTCTGAGCTCCGTCGCGCTGCAGTTCCCGGACCTCGCCGCCGAGCAGCTCGAGCATGCCGTGAAGAATCTGGGCTTGCGCGGCGCGTCGATCGGCGGCCACGTCAACAACGAGCCGCCGACGGGCGAGAAGTACGACCCGTTTTGGGCCAAAGCCCAGGAGCTCGGCGTGCCCGTGTTCATGCATCCGAACAATGCGCTGAACATCGCGCGCGAGGGCGCGCTCGACGGGCGCGGCAGCTTGGGTAACATCGTCGGCAATCCGCTCGAGACGACGGTGTTCTTGAGCCGCATGGTCTTCGACGGCACGCTCGATCGCTTCCCGCGCCTCGTCGTCTGCGCGGCCCATGGCGGCGGTTACTTGCCGTCGTATTTGGGGCGTAGCGATGCGGCCTGTGTCGTCCGCGACGACGCGGACTGCGCGAACAAGCGCAAGCCGAGCGAGTATTTCAGGGACCAGGTCGTCGTCGACTCGATGGTGTTCTCGTCGGAAGGCCTGCGGCACCTCGTCGCGGAGACGGGTGTGACACAGGTCGTCTACGGCTCGGACATGCCGTATTTCTGGCCTGACACGGTCGACCTCATCGTCGAGGCGCCGTTCCTGACCAACGACGCCAAGGAGGCGATCTTGGGCGGCAACTTGAAGCGAATGCTGCGCATCGAGGGCTGACAAGGAATGGGAGCCCTGCGGTATCTGTTGTTCATCGCCGTCGGGCTCGTCGTCGCCTCGGTGCTGTTCTTGGCGCTCAGCTGGATCGTCAGCGCCAACTTCGACGCCAGCGTCGGAATCGTGGAACGCTGGATCGTGCGTGCGACGTGCGATGAGTACCGGCTCGACGGCACGGTGCGCGATGCGCAGGGTCGGCCGGTTCCCTACGCCGTCGTCGAAGCTTCGTATTACGACGAACGCTTGACGACGCGCAGCACCACCGACGGCTCGTTCACGCTCGCGGCCGACGCGGCCGTCTGCAACCAGCGGCCTCCGCGCAGCGTGCAGTTGCTCGTGATGGCCGACGAGTTCCGGCCGAAGCGCGCCGCGTTGTCGTTCGAAGCGGGGTCCGTCGATATCACGCTCGACGCCCGCAATTTCAGGCCCTGACGAGAGGGGGTTCGCGATGACACGCAGATGCCTGACCGCAGCGCTCGGGGGAGTGGTCGCGTTGTCGCTCGTAAGCGCCGTAGCTCAAGAGGACGAGAAGGAAAGCGACGAGCCGCTGCGCTGCCTTTCGATGAACAGTATCAGTAGAGGGGACAGATCTGCAGATCTGTCCCCGTCCCCTGTCCCCGATGTGTCTTAGCGGCCCAGCGACGCCAGGATGTCGCGGCGCGTGATCGGCCGATCGGGAGCCGGTGCGTGCACCGAGATGATGTTCTCCCAATCGAGTCCGAGCCTCTCCAAGTTCGCGACGAACACTTGCGTGCCGACGACGGGCGGATTCGGCACGGGCTGCGCGGCCGTCGGCAAGTTGAACATGTCGGCGTAGGCGACGATGCGTGCGCTCGGGATGTACGCGACCAGCATGCCGTCGGCGTGCGGCAGACCCTTGATGGTGTGGATCTCGACGGTCTGCGTACCGTCCGTGAACACGCGCTTGTCACCGACGGTCTCGATGACGGCCTTCTTGCCGGAGCGAGCCATCGCATCGGGCGCCAGCGTGCGTGCGCCGCTCAAGGCGTTCTCGAAGAACTCCTCGTTGACCTCGTGCGTGACGATCGTGATGCCTTCTGCGACGACGGCTCCGATGCCGCTCGTGTGATCGAAGTGATGGTGCGACAGCACGCCGTAACGAATCGGCTTGTTCGGAATCACGCGCTTCGCCTCGGCGATGATCGCTTGCGCGCGCGCCTCGTTCTGGCCCGCCGGCTCGTAGATCAAGATGTGATCGTTGAACTCGACGGCGAGCGCGACGTAACCGCCCGTGATGCGGTAGACGCCGTTCGCGAGGCGTTCCGATGCGACGGCGGGCGGGGCAGGGGGCGCGCCTCCGGGCGGCGGGCCTCCGGCGCCGGCCGGCGGGGCTGGCGGAGTCGTCAGCGCCGCAAGGTTCGCGGGATTCGCGTTGGCGCCGAGGATCTGCGCGTCGAACGTGGGCCAGCCGCCGCGGCTCTGCACGATCGCGGACGGATACTTGAGACCCAGGTTGTCGCGGTAGTCGGAGTACTTCGTCGAGACGAGCATGTCGCCGAACACTGGGTTCTCGAGCCACGTGTCGACTTGCGTGACGAGGTTGTCGCGGTTCACGTAGCCGACGACGCGATAGGCCGCGCCGCCCGGCGACTTCACCGGCGATTCCCAGCTGAGCTCCGTGAGCTGGTCGCCGTCGACGGTGCGCCGCCGCGCCGTCGCGTTGTACTGCTGAGCACCCATCAGGAAACCCCACGGCGACACCCAGATCTCGAGCTGCTGGGCCCAGGCCGGATTCGTGCTCTGAATGTTCTGCGTGAACGGCGCGAGCGCTGCGGGGCCGCCGGTGACGGGCACCGCGTACGTCTGGCCCGTCGACAACAGCGCCGGCTTCGTGAAGTCGATCGTGCGCCGATAGTCGTTGACGTTGGTGCGCGGCCACGGGTAGTTCGCGTTGTTGTTCTGGCCCAAGTTGTAGTTCGCGGCCGAGCCGTAGTAGGTCACGGAGCTCAGGCCTTCGACGCCCATGCTCTTCGATGCATTCGCGATGACGGTTGCCGCGTTTTGCGCGACTGCGGCAGACGTCGCTGCCAGCGCAGCCAGTGCGACGGCTGCCTTCCACGTAGTAGCCATTGTTGGTTCCCCACCGAGTGTGCGAGGCGCGCCGCCGGCCGGCGGCCTCGTGTGTTGTTTCGGCTTGCGTCCGGCTCGCGAATTATGGCCCAACGTAGCAGAATCCGCTTTCGCTCGCTCGCTCGTTCGGGGGATCCATGACCTTCAAGCTCCGCCGCCGTGACTTTCTCGGCGTCACGGCAGGCGCGGCAGCGGCCGCGCTCGCCGGGCCGCGTGTCGTGCGCGCACAGGATCGGCCGAACGTGCTGTTCATCCTGGCTGACGACTTGGGCTACGGCGATCTCAGCTGCTACGGCCGCCCCGACTACGAGACACCCGTCCTCGATCGCCTGGCCGGCCAAGGCATGAAGCTCACGAGCGCGTACGCCGCGGCCCCCGTTTGCACGCCGACGCGTTGCGCGTTCATGACGGGGCGGTACCCGCAGCGGTTCGAGGTCGGCTTGCAAGAGCCGCTGACGGCGAGGTCGCCGCCCGTAGGCCTGCCCGCCGCGCAACCGACGATCGCGTCGCGCATGCGCGCGGCCGGTTATGAGACTGCGTTGATCGGCAAGTGGCATCTCGGCTGGCGGCCCGAGTACCGCCCGAACCGGCACGGCTTCGACGAGTTCTTCGGCAGCCTCAGCGGCGCGCTCGACTACTTCACGCACGTCGCGCCCGATGCCGGTGAAGACGCGCTACCGGATCTGTGGGAGAACGACCGGCGCGTCACGGCTGATGCGTACTTGACCGACTTGTTCAGCGATCGCGCCGCGGAGTTCGTGGCGCGCGAGCGCTCGAAGCCGTTCTACTTGAGCTTGCACTACACGGCGCCGCATTCGCCGTGGGAAGGGCCCGTGGACGGCGCCGTCGATCACGCGGATCACGGCGTCGGGCCGATGACGAATGGCGGATCGCTCGGCGCCTATGCCGCGATGATGCGCAGCCTGGACGAAGGTATCGGCCGCGTGCTCGCGTCGCTGCGCCGCGCGCGGCTCGAGCGCAACACGCTCGTCATTTTCACGAGCGACAACGGCGGTGAGCGCTACTCGTTCAACTGGCCGTTCTCGTTTCAGAAGCTGTATCTGTACGAAGGCGGTATCCGTGTGCCCGCGATCGTGCGCTGGCCCGGTGTCGTACCCGCGGGCGCGGTGACGGAGCAAGCCGCGACCACAATGGACTGGACGGCGACGATCCTCGCCGCAGCCGGCGCGCAAGTCGGCGCCGCGGAGCTCGACGGCGAGAGCTTGCTACCCGTGCTCGCGGGCGAACGCGAGGTATACGACCGCGAGTTGTTCTGGCGCACGCGCACGCGCGCCGCCGCGCGCATCGGCCGCTGGAAGTACGTGCAGGAAGGCAGCGCGGAGTACCTCTACGATCTCGCCGTCGATCTTGGCGAGAAAACCGACTTGAAGGCGCGCGAAGCCGCGGCGTTCGAGAGCGCGAAGCTCCGCTACTCCGCCTGGGCGGCGCAGATGCTGCCTCGGCCCAGCTAGCGCTTCACGAGCTAACTGGCCGCGACCCGTATCGCGTCGGGGCGACCGCAAAGATCCGCATGAATGTGCGGCGCATCGAGTCCGTGCCCGCGAAGCCGCAGCGGTCCGCAATCTGCTTCATTGGCAGCGTCGTGTCTTCGAGTAGCTCGCGGACGGCCGCGGCTCGCATTCGTTCGACGAAGCGCGCCGGCGTGACACCGGCCTGTTGCGCAAATACCCGTGCAAAGTGCCGCGGGCTCATCGCGCAACGCTCGGCCATTGCTTCCACGCTGAGATCGCGACGCAGGTTGCTTGGCACCCATTCGAGGAGCGCTTCGATCGCGCTGCGCCCGACGGCCGGATTTGCCATGAACGTGCTGAACTGCGACTGGCCGGCCGAGCGCCTGAGGTACACGACTAGGTCTCGGGCGATCGCCTTGGCGCGTTGCCGGCCGTAGTCTTCTTCAACGAACGCCAGTGCGAGATCGATGCCCGCGGTGACGCCGGCCGACGTGTAGACGTTGCCGTCGGTCACGAATATCGGTTCGGATACGACGGCGACTGCCGGGAATCGACGGGCGAAGCGCTCGCACCAAGCCCAGTGCGTCGTTGCTCGACGGCCGTCCAGCACTCCCGCAGCGGCGAGCAAATACGAACCCGTGCACACCGAAGCTGTGCGGCGTGCGCGGCGCGAGGCCAGTCCGAGCCAGTTCAGGAACTTGCTGTCGCAGCGCAGCTCCTCGGCGCCGTCCCCGCCGGGCACTATCAGCGTGTCGACGGGACCGCGTAGCGTCGAGTAGTGCTTGGCGCGGACCAATGACAGTCCGCAGCTCGAGTCGATGGCGCCGTCGCGGCGTGCCGTTACCAGCTCGACTCGATATCCGCCGCTGCGCGCGAAGACTTCGAAAGGACCTGTCAGATCCAGAATCTGCAGCGGCGGCACGGCAACGAAAACGACGCGTCTCATCCAGCCATTATCGGTCCGGCACGATCGACACGCTATGGCAGTATTCGTCGGAATACTGTCATTGTAGCCACGCGGCTGAGCTACCTAGACTGAACGCAGTAACGTCAGGGAGTTGCTTATGCAGCCTAGTCGCACGTTGTTCGCCCTAGTTCTAGCCGCAACCAGCATGCCCGTGCTCGGCGCAGACGGCACTCCACAGTTCACCGCGGATGGCGCGTTGCTCCGGCCGTTGGACTACCGCCAGTGGGTGTTCGTCACGAGCGGTTTGGGAATGACCTATGGTCCCGCTCGTCCCGCCCCGGGTGAGCCGCCGCGTTTCAGCAACGTGTTCGTGAATCCCGAAGCCTATCGGACATTCCTAACCACCGGTCGCTGGCCCGACGGCACGTTCTTTGTTCTCGAGATTCGGCGCAGCGCGGAACATGTTTCGATCGATACCGGCGGACGCACGCAGAGCGAGCAACTGCTTCTCGAGGCTTCGGTCAAGGACAGCGAACGCTATCCGGACGGAGGTTGGGCCTATTTTGCGTTTGACGGTCGGGGCGGCGACGACGGAGCAGCCGCGCCGCTTGCGCGCAGCGCCAGCTGCTACAGTTGTCACAGCGAGCACGCTGCCGTCGAGTGGACGTTCACGCAGTTCTACCCAGACCTCTTCGATGTCGCGCGCACCCTGGGTACCGTGCGCCAAGATTACGACCCAACGCGCAAGCTGGAGTGAAGGTCGCCCCCTGCAAACTCCTCGATCGCCTTCGCGCAGAACGCGGGCAGGTCGCCGGGCTTGCGGCTCGTGACGAGCCCTTGATCGACGTGCACTTCCTCGTCGACCCATTGGCCGCCCGCGTTCCTGACGTCGGTCTTCAAGCTCGGCCACGACGTGATCGTGCGGCCGCGCACGACGCCCGCTTCGATCAGGGTCCACGGTGCATGGCAAATCGCGGCGACGGGTTTCGACTGCTCGAAGAATTGCCGCACGAAGCGTACGGCCTTGTCGTTCGCGCGCAAGGTATCCGGGTTGGCAACGCCTCCCGGTAGCACGAGACCGTCGTAGTCCGACGCGTCCGCTTCCGCGACCAGACCGTCGACCTCGAACGTATCGCCCTTGTCCATGTGGCGCACGGCTTGAATCGCGCCCTTGTGCACCGACAGCAGCTCGACTTTCGCGCCGGCCTTCTGAAGCTCATGCCAGGGTTGCTCGAGCTCGCTCTGCTCCACGCCGTCTGTCGCAAGAAATGCAATGCGTTTCCCTTCCAGAGTCTGAGTCATGGTTGGCTCCTCGTCCTTGACGTGATTGTTGGCGCCCGCGCGGCCCTGGCGCGGGGCGTTGGATGGGTGCAAGTTGCGTGCCGAGGTTTCCTGCGGCGCGCCGCACGTGCTGTGTTAGCGTGTTCCAGACGAACGGTTGTATGAGCACGAACTTGAGCCACGACGGCGAACGCCCAAGTCCGAAACGTTTTTCGATGATCCGCGATTTCCATTTCGCGGATTGGTTCACGCTCGCGAACGCCGTCTGCGGCACCGGCGCGGTGCTCACGAGCATGACGTATCTGCAAACCGGCGACGTGAGCCGCATCTACGCGGCAGGTGCCGCGATTCTCGCGGCGCTCGTCTTCGACGTGCTCGACGGTCGCATCGCGCGTTGGCGCCAGACGTCGTCGCCCATGGGTCGCGAGCTCGACTCGTTGGCCGACGTGATCTCGTTCGGCGTTGCGCCCGCCGTGCTCGCGTATGCCTGCGGCATGCAGGGATTCCTCGACCGCGTCGTGCTCGCGTACTTCGTCGCGTGCGGCGTGTCGAGGCTTGCCCGCTACAACGTCACAGCCGACGCATTATCGGGCGAGAGCGGCAAGGTTACGCACTTCGAAGGCACGCCGATCCCGACGTCGATCGTGCTCGTCGGCATGCTCACCGTCGCGGCCTACCTCGGTGCGATCGGCGAGTGGTTATGGTTCGGCGAGATCGACATTGCAGGGTTCAGGCTGCATTTGTTGGCGCTCGTGTTCGCTGTTTCCGGCTCGCTGATGATCAGCCGCATCCGCATCCCGAAGCTCTGAGCTGCCGCGCGCGTTGGCCGCGCAGGTCAGTCCAGTGCGGCGGCGAACTCTTGCACGATCTGGCCCGCGGGTCTTATGTCGTGAATTCCCGCCACCGACTTGCCGGCCTGCCAATACTCGGTGCTCGTGTCGTCGGTCAGCAGAGATTTTTTCAGACGTCGCACGGAGCTCAGCGCGTACCACGTGCGCATCCAGTGCTTCGTTTTGCGGCCCTTGAGCATCCAGCGGGCGAACGGGCCGGCCTTCGTGCCGAGCCGTTCGACATACGGGTTGCGGATGACGGCGACGGGAACGCCCGTGAGGCGCTCGGTCAGGACGATGTCGTCCTCGTCGGCGTCGATGATCGCCTGCTTGTACGCGTCGCTCGCTTTGCACTCGGGCGTCGCGATGAAGCGCGTGCCGAGCTGCACGGCGGCGTAGCCGAGGCGCAGGTGCCGTGCGAACTCCGCCGGCGTGCCGACACCGCCCGCGCTGACGATCGGCTTGCCGAGAGGTGCGAGCTCCTCGAGCAGCGCTTCGGGTGAGCGGGGCCCCGCGTGCCCGCCGGCGCGCGCGTTGACCGCGATCAGTCCGTCGACTCCGCCATCGATGCCTTTCTGCGCCCACTTTCGTTCGGTGACGTCGTGGTAGACCACACCGCCAAGCGCATGCACGCGCTCGCAAACCCACCGCGGGTTGCCGAGCGACGTGATGAAGAAGCGCACCTCTTCCTCGAGCGCAATGTCGATCCAGCGTCGCATTCGGTCGAGATACGCGTTGCTGCTCGCCTCGATGAGCGCGTTGAAACCGATCGGTTTGCGCGTCAGCGAGCGGATGAACTTGAGGCCGGCGCGGAACTCGTGGCCGTGCACGTAGGTCAGCGAGATCGGCTGCACTACGCCGAGCCCGCCGGCTTCGCTGACCGCTGCGACGAGCTCGGGGTTGGAGCAGGGGTACATCGGCCCGCAGATGAGCGGAACTTGCACGCCCGTGTGCCGCGTGAATGCCGTTTCCATCGGTCAGGCGGCCTTCGGCCGCGCGGGGCCGAGCCGCCAGCGCACGTGCCCCGTCGCGACGAGCGTTCCCTCGCGGTCGAAGCATTCGGCCACGACGTCGAAGTCGCGGTCCTCGCTGACGGCGGGCACGGCGACGTGTGCGACGGCGCGAATCGTGCCGCGCGCCTTCTTGTGGTACGTCATCGAAAGGGTCGTGACGATGCCGCGCACCGTCGGCGGCAGCCCGGCCATCATCGCGAGCCCGCTCGTGATCTCGGCCAGGTTCATGAGCGCGATCGCGTGCACGGAGCCCAAGTGGTTGCGGTTCGAGCGCCGGCCCGCTATCTCGACCACGGCGTGGCCAGGCTCGAGCACGCGGATGCGCGGGCCGACAGAGCCCGAGTAAGGCACCGCGAAGCCGAACAGCTTGGAGAACAACCACGGCCCGCCCGGCAACGGCGAGAGGCGGCGCCACAGATCGAGGAGCTTCGTGCCGGTGAGGGTCATGCGCTGCGCCCGGTTCGGAAGCGCCCGCCGCTGCGCACGCTAGTGCGAGCTGGCGCGTTCGGCGCCTAGGCCCGTGTTGGCGCGCACGCTGAGCTCCGTGAACTTGTGCTCGGCCTCCGGCTCGCGCGTGAGCAGCGTTCCGAGCACGGCGCCGAGGAATCCCAGCGGGATGCTGACGATGCCGGGATTTTCGAGCGGAAAGATCGCGTCCGCCCGCAGGATGCTCGGGCTGATCGCGATCAAGACCAGTGAGGACACGAGCCCCACGCCCAAGCCGCACACCGCGCCGGCCGTGTTGAAGCGGCGCCAGAACAGCGACAGCACGATGACCGGCAGGTTCGCCGACGCGGCCACCGCGAACGCGAGGGCGACGAGGAACGCGACGTTCGCAGTCGGGCCGAGGACGATCGCGATCACGATCGAGATGGCGCCGACGAAGAACGCCGTGACTCTCGCGACGCGCACTTCCTCGCCCTCGCGCCGCTCGCGGCCGCTGTGCAGCACGTTCGTCCAGAAGTCGTGAGCGAACGACGTCGAAGCCGAGATCGTGAGGCCTGCGACCACTGCGAGAATCGTCGCGAACGCGATCGCCGAGATGAACGCGAAGAAGAGGTCGCCGGCCAGAGCTTGCGCGAGCAGCGGCGCGCTCATGTTCGTGCCGCCGTTCGCGGCGATGAAGTCGCGGCCGACGATCGTTGCCGCACCGAAGCCCAAGAACGTCGTGAGGATGTAGAACGTGCCGATGATCAGCATCGCCCAGACCACGCTCTTGCGGGCCGTCTGCGCGTCGGGGACTGTGTAGAAGCGCACGAGGATGTGGGGCAACCCGGCCGTGCCGAAGATCAGCGCCATGCCGAGCGAGATCAGGTCGAGCGCGCCGTACGGCGGCGTGTAGCGCAGGCCCGGCGTCATGAAGTCCTGAGTGACTGCGTTGCCCTGGGCGTTCGTGTAAGTGACTTGGCCAATGGCGTCGAAGAATGCGCTGAAGCTGAAGCCGAAGTGGGCCAGCACGAGAATGCTGAGCAGAATCGTGCCGGCCATCAGCAAGACGGCTTTGACGATCTGCACCCAGGTCGTGGCCAGCATTCCGCCGAACACCACGTACACGATCATCAGCACGCCGATGCCAATGACCGCCGTCTGATACGTGATGCCCGTGTCTTGCAGCAGCAGCGACACGAGTGCCCCTGCGCCGACCATCTGCGCGATCATGTAGAACGTGCTGACGGTCAGCGTCGAGAGCGCGCCCATCGCGCGTACCGGCCGCGGGCTCAAGCGATACGCGAGCACGTCGGCCATCGTGTATTTGCCCGCGTTGCGCAACGGCTCCGCGACGATCAGGAGCACCGTGAGGTACGCGACGAGCCAGCCGACGGAATACATGAAGCCGTCGTAGCCCTGGAACGCGATGATGCCGGCAATCCCCAAGAACGACGCCGCGCTCATATAGTCGCCGGCAACGGCGATGCCGTTCTGCCACGCCTTCAGCGAGCGCCCCGCTGCGAAGAACCCGCTCGAGCCCGAGGTCTTGCGCGCGGCCCACCACGTGATCCACAGAGTGATCGCGATGAAGCCCAAGAACATCAGGACGGCTGGGGACACCTGTTACCTGCCTGTCTCGATGACGGCGCGCGCCATGCGGTCGAAACGAGCGGCGGCGCGGACGTAGGCCCACGCGAGGATCCACGCCATGAAGAATTGCGACAGCGCGAACAGATACGCGACGTTGACGACGCCGAATACCTTTCGCGCCATCAGCTGCGGCGCGTAGCCGACGAGCAGCGGCAGCGAGAAGTAGTAGACGATGAAGAATATCGTGGCCGGAACGACGAACTTGGCCTTCGCTTTCAGCAGCGCCTTGAACTCCGCGGTGGCGGCGAGCCTCGCCCAGTCGGCTACGTCGCGATCTTCTTCTGCGGTCTGCTCGTGCGGCGGTTTGCCCCTCGAACGCCCGAGCGGTGCCACGTCCGTCGCAGAGCCCGTGTGCGGCGTGAGATCGGCGTTCGGTGGTTGGTGCTTGCGCGTCATCGGCAGTGGGCAGAGGGCAGGCCGATGGATGAGTGGGTCGCGATGAGCACGGGCGCAGGGTAGCTTGAAGCGGCGGGCGCTTCAAACGCGACTTCGTTGACTAGTCCTCGCGGAACGAGCGTGTGACCGATTCCGACACGGGTTCCCAGAGATAACCGAGCAGGGTCCGAGAGCCCGTGTTGATCATGGTCTCGACGGGCATGCCGGGGATCAGCTCGACGCCATCGAGCAGCTCGAGCTGGTTCGGGGCGATCTGCACTCGCGCGAGGTAATACGTGGCGCCGGTCGAGGGGTTCTCGATCCGGTCGGCCGAGACGCTCGTGACGGTGCCCATCACTTCCGGTACTCGGCTGCGTTTGAACCCGCTGAAGCGCAACCTCGCCGGCAGGTCGGCCTGCACGCGATCGATATCGAGCGGCGAGATTTGCGCTTCGACGACCAGCAACTCGAGCTCCGGCACGATGTCCATCAGCGGCTGGCCGGGTGCAACGACGCCGCCCACGGTGTGCGCGTCGAGCTGCAGCACACGCCCCGACACCGGTGCGCGAATCAACGCGCGCTCGACGCGATCCGAGGCGCCGGCGAGCCGCTCGTTGATGTCGGCGAGCTTCGCCTGCACGTCGCCGAGCGCGGCGGCGACGCCAGTCTGGAATTCCCTTTCGACCTGAAGTATCCGCAGGCGCGATTCATTGATGCGCGCTTCGGCGGCGGCGCTCGTCGCGAGCAGCTCGGCGACTTCGCCTTGTTGCTCCACGGTGTTGCGTTCGAGCTCGCGCAGCTTCTGCCGGTCCGCGAACCCGTCTTCGAGCAGGCCGCGCAGATCTTTCATCTCCGCGGAATACGAGTCGAGCAGCTCGCGTTTGCTGAGAATGACCGATCTCAGGCCTTCGATTTGCGCTTCGAGTTGGGTGACGGCTTGCTCGAGCACCGACACTTCGCCCGCGTAGGCTTTGCGGCGCGCCGCGAAGAGCGTGTCCTGGCCTTGGCGGACCTCGACGACGCGCGGGTTGTCGCTCGGTAGCTCGGCCGATTCGGGGTAGACCACTGCAGAGGCGTTGTCGCGCTCCGCGAGCAGCCGAGCTTCTTCGGATTGCAGAGCGAGCTGCTGGATGCGTAAGACATCCATCTCTGCTTGAAACTGCGTGCCCTCGAGCTCGATCAGCACGTCGCCTGCCGCGACTTGCTGACCTTCTTGAACGTTGAGCCGGCGCACGATCCCGCCTTCGAGGTGCTGCACTGTCTTGCGCGACGTCTGGACCGTGACGACGCCCGGCGCGAGCGCGGCACTGTTGATCGGGGCGAGCGCCGACCAGCCGCCGAGCCCGCCGAAGATTGCCAGCACGATCGCGTAGCCGATGAACCGTAGCTGGCGATCGTCACCGGGCAGGTCATCGTTCGTGGCTGCGGTCATGGCTGCGACTCCGGAGGAGCGGGGGGGCGAATCGGCAGTACCTGGCTTGCGCCGCCGATGCTCGCGGCGTGCAGCGCCGCGGGCTGCGGTGCGGCCTGCATTTTCTTGCGCACTTCGTCGCGCGGCCCGAACGCGGCCACCTGGCCGTCTTTCAGCACGAGCAGCTTGTCTATCGCCGGGAGCACGCCGGTGCGGTGCGAGATGACGACGACCGTCGCGTGGCGCGCCTTCACCACCAGCAACGCGGCGAGCAGCGCCGAGTCGCCGGCCTCGTCGAGGCTCGAGTTCGGCTCGTCGAGCACGATGACCTTCGGCTCGCCGTACAACGCACGGGCCAGAGCGATGCGCTGTCGTTGCCCGCCCGTCAGCATTCCGCCGGAGGCGCCGATGACGGTGTCGTACCCTTGCGGGAGCTTCAGCACCATCTCGTGCACGCTGGCCAGCCGCGCCGCGGCGACGATCTTCTCGCTGTCGCGCTCGCCGAACCGGCCGATGTTCTCGGCAATCGTGCCGTCGAAGAGCTCGACGTCCTGCGGCAGGTAACCCAGGTGCGGGCCGAG
>Ga0190271_10000535_pt1 | contig 19310 bp, 16 predicted proteins | sample Popmic356T_FD_133747 | JGI IMG/M metagenome (GOLD analysis project Ga0190271, IMG submission 133747) | Populus adjacent soil microbial communities from riparian zone of Weber River, Utah, USA - 356 T | ecosystem: Environmental > Terrestrial > Soil > Riparian zone | place: USA: Utah | collected...
CAGGTTCTCGGCAAGCTTGGCGCGGACCTCTCGTCCGTGCGTCAGCAGGTCATCCAGTTGCTGTCCGGCTACGAGAACAAGGAGCCCGCGAGCGGCGGAAACGGTGGCCCCCAGGAGGGCACCCCCGCAGGCTCTACGGTGCTCGACCAGTTTGGTCGCAACTACACGCAGGCCGCTCGCGAGGGCAAGCTCGACCCCGTCGTGGGTCGCGAGCTCATCATGGAGCGCGTGATGCAGGTGCTGAGCCGTCGCACCAAGAACAACCCCGTGCTGATCGGCGAGCCCGGCGTCGGCAAGACCGCCGTCGTCGAGGGCCTTGCCCAGGCGATCGTGCGCGGAGACGTGCCGGAGACGCTCAAGGACAAGCACCTCTACACGCTTGACCTCGGCTCGCTCGTTGCCGGATCTCGCTACCGCGGCGACTTCGAGGAGCGCCTCAAGAAGGTGCTCAAGGAGATCCGCACGCGCGGCGACATCATCCTGTTCATCGACGAGATCCACACCCTCGTTGGTGCCGGTGCGGCAGAGGGCGCCATCGACGCGGCCTCGATCCTCAAGCCGATGCTTGCTCGCGGTGAGCTGCAGACCATCGGTGCCACCACGCTCGACGAGTACCGCAAGCACGTCGAGAAGGACCCCGCCCTCGAGCGCCGCTTCCAGCCCATTCAGGTGCCGGAGCCGGAGCTGTCGCACACCATCGAGATCCTCAAAGGCCTCCGCGACCGCTACGAAGCGTTCCACCGCGTCACCATCACGGACGAGGCGATTGTTGCCGCCGCCCAGATGGCCGACCGCTACATCAGCGACCGCTTCCTCCCGGACAAGGCGATCGACCTCATCGACGAGGCGGGCGCTCGCCTGCGCATTCGTCGCATGACGTCTCCGCCGGAGATGCGCGACCTCGACGACAAGATCGCCAATGTGCGCCGCGAGAAGGAGTCGGCAATAGACGGCCAGGACTTCGAGAAGGCTGCGTCGCTGCGCGACGTTGAGCGCCGCCTCAGCGACGAGCGCTCCAAGGCCGAGGAGGCCTGGAAGTCGGGCGACCTCGACGTTGCCGCCGTTGTCGATGAGGATCTCATCGCCGAGGTGCTGTCGATGTCGACCGGCGTGCCCGTTGCTCGCGTGTCGAGCGACGAGTCCGCGCGACTGCTGTCGATGGAGTCCGAGCTGCACAAGCGGATCATCGGCCAGGAGCAGGCAATCAAGGTCCTGTCCCAGGCGATCCGCCGCACGCGTGCTGGCCTCAAGGACCCCAAGCGCCCCGGTGGCTCGTTCATCTTTGCCGGCCCCACGGGCGTCGGCAAGACCGAGCTCGCCAAGGCGCTCGCCGAGTTCCTGTTCGGCGACGAGGACGCGCTCATCTCGCTCGACATGTCCGAGTACGGAGAGAAGCACACCGTTGCTCGACTCTTCGGTGCGCCTCCCGGCTACGTCGGCTTCGAGGAGGGCGGCCAGCTCACAGAGAAGGTGCGCCGCAAGCCGTTCTCCGTGGTGCTCTTCGACGAGGTCGAGAAGGCCCACCCCGACATCTTCAACTCGCTCCTCCAGATTCTTGAGGACGGCAAGCTGACGGATGCTCAGGGCCGCGAGGTGAACTTCAAGAACACCGTCATCATCATGACCACCAACCTTGGCGCCGACGCGATCTCGCGTCGCCAGGCAACGGGCTTCTCGCTCCAGTCGGACACGAGCCACTCGTACGAGGACATGGTCAAGCTGGTGAACTCCAAGCTCAAGGAGCACTTCAAGCCCGAGTTCCTCAACCGCGTCGACAACGTCGTGGTCTTCCCGCAGCTCACGCAGGAAGAGATCATCCAGATCGTGGACCTCATGCTCGCCCGTCTCGACGAGCGCATGCGCGACAAGGACATGGGCATCGAGCTCACGACCGCCGCGAAGCGCGCTCTTGCAGAGAAGGGCTACGACCCCGTGCTCGGTGCGCGACCGCTGCGTCGCGCGCTCCAGCGCGAGATCGAGGACCCGTTGTCGGAGAAGATCCTGTTCGGCGAGCTCGGTGCCGGCCAGATCGTTCGCGTCGACGCTGTAGGCGAGGGCGAGGCCGCGGAGTTCACGTTCGAGGGAGTCGACAAGGACGACATCGTCGACGAGCCGGTCACCGCTGGCGCCAAGGGTTCCGCAGCATCTGCGGACGCCGTGACGCCCGAGGCGAGCGCCTCCTAGCAGTTCGGCATTGCGAGAGGCCCTCGGACCACCACGGTCCGGGGGCCTCTCGCAATGCGCCGCACGTCATAGGCTGGCCACATGACCAACGACCCGTATGTCGCCTCCCCCGCACGCTACGACACCATGCAATACCGCCGCCTCGGCAAGAGCGGCCTCCGCCTCCCCGGCGTGAGCCTTGGTTTGTGGCAGAACTTCGGCGGCGCGAACGCCCTCGACACCCAGCGCGACATCATCCGTGAGGCGTTCGACATGGGCATCACGCACTTCGACCTCGCGAACAATTACGGTCCGCCCCCTGGGAGCGCGGAGGAGAACTTCGGCCACGTCCTCGCGAGCGACCTCGCGCCTTACCGTGACGAGATCGTCATCGCGAGCAAGGCCGGCTACTACATGCACCCCGGCCCGTACGGCGAGTGGGGCAGCCGCAAGTACCTGCTCAATAGCCTTGACGCGTCGCTCAAGCGCATGGGCGTCGACTACGTCGACATCTTCTATCACCACCGCCCCGACCCCGATACCCCCATCGCGGAGTCGATGATGGCGCTCGACCAGGCGGTTCGCTCCGGCAAGGCGCTCTACGCTGGCATTTCAAACTACGGGCCCGACGCTACGCGTGAGGCCGCGCAGATCCTCCGTGATCTCGGCACGCCCCTGCTCGTGCACCAGTTCCCGTACAACATGTATCAGCGCTCTCCAGAGAATGGCCTGCTCGACACCCTCGACGAGTTTGGTGTTGGCTCCACGGTGTTCTCCCCGCTCGCGCAGGGCATGCTCACCGCGCGCTACCTCAACGGTGTTCCCGAGGGCTCGCGCGCGACGCACTCGCAGTTCCTCCACACCAAGCAGATCACCGAGACTTACCTCGACCGCACGCGAGCGCTCAACGCGGTCGCTGAGGCGCGCGGTCAGTCGCTCGCTCAGCTCGCCGTGCAGTGGGTGCTGCGCGGCGGTCGCACCACGTCGGCGATCGTCGGCGCGAGCTCGGTCGCCCAGCTCAAGGACACCGTCGGCTCGCTGTCATACCCGGATCTCACGGACGACGAGCTCGCCGCCATCGAGCCCCATGCCGTGGAGGGCACGCACCACGCCGGGTAGTCACTCGCAGATGTAGAGATCGGCGTCCTGTGCGGCTCGCTGGGCCGCCCTGTACTGGTCGCTTCGATCGTGGACCTCGCCGCTTGCAACAGCGTGACCAGTCTCGATCTGGGATAGGCCAACGTCGACGCGGGAGAACTCCACATATAGCTCCCACGGCGCGAGGGTGTCCGCGGAGACCTCCGCGGCGGGACTACCGGGATTCGGGTCGTACTCCTTGAGGACCACCTCGACGCCTTGGATGCCGTCGACAAGATACTGGCGTGACTCGTTGAAGCCGCACTCGCCAACTTCAGGAGCCCAGACTCCGAGTAGGTGAACTGTGCGTGATTCGCCTTCTCGTTCCACGGTGATGCGGTCTCCGGAGGTTACCGAGGTCACGAGCCAACCTCCCCGATCCTCGGGCCTGGGCGTCACCCACCAGAGCACGAGCATCGTGCACGTGATCAGAACCACCACGAGGATGCCGCGCGAGACCGTGCTGTTCATGCCCTCGATCTTCCCAGACGCCTACAGCGCAAAGGTGCCGTCGCCGCGATCGGTGACAAGGCCGTCGGACACAAGGGAGGCGAGGGCGCGCGCGAACTGGTCGTCCTCGACCCCCTCGAGCCCCGCGAGTGCGAGCGGCTCGCTCGCCTCTCGCAGCGCACCAACGATGCGGCCGCGGACCTGGCGATCGGTGCCATGCCACGCTTGGCTTGGGCGCTTGGGCGTGCCCGACGCTGGGTAACCGGCCGCGCGCCACGCGCACCGGGGGGCGATGGGGCAGGCTGCGCACTGGGGCGAGCGCGCGGTGCAGATCAGCGCGCCCAGTTCCATCGAGGCGACCGCCCACTCGGCGGCATCGGTCGCTTCAGTAGGGAGAATGCGCTCCGCGAGCGCCCGTTCTGCCGCCGTGATGCCCGGCGCCGGGCCGTCGGTTCCAAACCACACGCGCGCGAGCACGCGCTTGACGTTGGTGTCGATCACCGGCGCACGACCGCCGTGCGCAAACGACGTCACTGCCGCGGCGGTGTACTCGCCAACGCCGGGCAGCGCGCGCAGGTCCGCGAGGTCAACGGGGACCTCGCCTCCGTTGCGATCGACGAGCACTCGAGCGCACTCCCACAGCCGGACGGCGCGACGCGGGTAGCCGAGCCTCCCCCACGCGCGCACCGCGTCTGCCTGGGTCGCGGTGGCGAGGTCACCGGGAGTGGGCCACCGCTCCATCCACTCGCGCCACACGGGATCCACCCGGGCCACCGGGGTCTGCTGCAGCATCACCTCGCTCACCAGCACTCCCCAGGCGGATGCGCGCCCGTCGCGCCACGGCAGGTCCCTGCCCGCGCGCGCGTACCAGGACAGGACATCGGAGACGATGGCGGCATCTGGCGACTCGCGGGGCACTTCTCCATTGTTCCAGCGCTCGCGTGGTTACCGTGGAGTGGTCCCAGGGAGGTGACTATGGATGGCCTCAAGCACCCGGTAGGGGAACAGACGCCGAACGTGTACTGGCGGCGGCGCGTCGCGGTGGTCGCCGCGATCGTCGTATTGGGTCTGCTCGTGTGGTGGATACTCGGTGCGCTGACCTCGGGCCCATCAACCCCCGGTGCGAGCAACTCCCCAGAGGCAACCACGAGCCCATCGCCCACCGCAACGAACGCCGCAGACCCCGGAAGGGACTGCACCGCTGAAGACTTCACCGTCGCCGCCGTCGCGCCGGAGACGATTGCCGCGAGCAAGGCGCCAACCTTTACCGTGACCGTCACATCCATTGCCAGCTCGCCGTGCATCGTGGATCCCACCCAAGACTCGAAGATCGTTGTCCGCTCTGGTGACGATCAATGGTTCGACTCCTCGAAGTGCACCGACTACAAGACCTTCGATGCGGAGCCGTTCCTGCTCGACGCCGAGGGCGAGCACGAGCTCACGACGTCGTGGAACTACGGCCGCGACGACGCGGGGTGCTCGGCAGACCTCATGGACGCAGACGCGGGCACCTACAAGGTCAAGGCGACGGTTGGCGGAGTGCCCGCCAAGGAAGCGACGTTTACCGTCACGAGCTAGCGGGCGCGAGCGCCATTCGAACGGCGTCGGCCAGTTGCTCTACGGGATGCAGCGTGATGCCCGACGGCGCCTCGACCTGCCGGCCGCCCGCGGGGACCACGACGTCCGCAAATCCAAGCCGCGCGGCCTCGGCCACGCGCTGCGCAAGCCCGTGCACCGGCCGGACAGCTCCCGAGAGGGCGACCTCGCCGACGGCACACCAGCCCTCGCGGACGGGCCGGTCCGCGCGCGCAGACGCAAGGGCGAGCGCGAGCGCGACGTCCGCCGCCGGTTCGAGCACCTTGGCGCCGCCGATCGTCGCGACGTAGACGTCGTCAGCCGCAACAGCAACACCCACGCGCCGGTGAAGCACAGCGAGGATCATCGCGACCCGGGCAGAGTCGATGCCCGAGGTTGCGCGGCGCGGATTCGCGAGCACGCTCGGCGCCACGAGCGCCTGGATCTCCGCGGGGAGAGGCCGCTTGCCGTCGACCGTGATGGTGGCGCAGGTCCCCGCAACGTGCGCACCCTCGCGGGACAGGAACAATCCGGAGGGGTCCGAAACAGACTCGATACCAGCATCGATGAGCTGGAAGCAGCCAACCTCATCCACGGACCCGAAGCGATTTTTCGCCGCTCGCAGGAGGCGCAGCTGCGAATGAGGGTTGCCCTCGAACTGGCACACGACATCGACAAGGTGCTCGACGATGCGCGGGCCAGCGACAGAACCGTCCTTCGTCACGTGCCCGACGAGCACCATGGGGATGCCACGCTTTTTCGCGGCTTGCACGAGCGCCTGGGCAACCTCGCGGACCTGGCTCACGCCGCCGGGAGTGCCCTCGATCTCCGCCGACGCGATGGTTTGGATCGAGTCGACGATGACGAGGTCTGGATGCGTGGCGTCGAGGTGCGCGAGCACCGCGCCAAGGTCGGTCTCCGCGGCGAGCAGCACTCCAGGCTCGAGGGCGCCGATGCGCTCGGCACGCAGGCGTATCTGCCCCGCGGACTCCTCACCGGAGACGTATAGCACCGTCGATCCCGAGCGAGCCGTGCGCGCGGCCACGTCGAGCAGGAGTGTCGACTTTCCCACGCCGGGCTCGCCAGCGAGGAGCACCGCGGCGCCAGGCACGATGCCCCCGCCGAGCACACGGTCAAACTCGTCGACACCGGTGGAACGCCTGGCCGAAGCCGTGGTCGCGACATCGGGAAGCGGCACGGCAGGGGCGCTTGCTACGGTGGCCCTCGTGGCCGGCCCCGCTGTGGCAGTGGTCTCGATGACCGTGCCCCACGCCTGGCACTCCCCGCACCGCCCCACCCACTTGACGGCAGTCCAGCCGCACTCTGTGCATCGGTATCCCGGGCTCGCCTTGCGCGTAGCTGTGGCCATGCGCCCACGGTAGCCGGAGCGTCGGACACGCACCGCACTGCGGTGCAAAAGTGGGCCGCGGCCCTACGCTGGACCCATGGCGCCAGACAGTGAGCCAACACCACGTGTCCCCTGGCATCCAGTGAACGAGGGGGCCGAAGCGGCTACGCCCGTGCCCCCGGAGCCCCTCACCCCCACCAAACCGCCCATTCCCGCGTGGATTCAGCGCGATGAGATCCCGAGTCCCGTCGAGGACGAGAGCGAAGATGCTGACGCGACGGTGGTTTCCCCCGTTAGCCCGCCTCCCGCGGATGAGATTCTTCCGATGCCCGGAGTGGAGACCACGTCGCAGGAAGCCGACGCGTCCGCGCCACCGTCGGATCCCGTGCACCTCCTAGCGGAGTCAGCGGTCTCGAGCGCGGCGCTTTCGGCAGGCGGCGCACCAACACCGCTGGGCGGCGTCCCCACGGTGCCAGCTGACGAGGCCGTTTCGGTACCCGCCTTCGGCGAGGCCGCGCCATTATTCACGCCACGGTTCTTGAATGACGACGAGGCGAGTTCGGACGACAACCCGCCGCCCGCAAACGAAACCACGGGCGACCTGCTCGACGACGAGCAGTTTCGCCTAGCCGCCCAGGCTTCAGCCCTCGACGGCGGCGCCGCGTATGAGCCTCGCGCGTTCGCCGACGAGGCGGAGGCGGCGACCGAGGTCGCCCCTGCCTTGCCGCCGCGTCACGACCCGCAGACAACCGCGACGCTTCCCGTGGTGCCAGTCGTGCCTTCTGAGGACGACCCCACCGACGAGGAGCCTCCCCGGCGCCGCAGCAAGTGGTGGATCTGGGTATTGCTCGCGGTGATTCTCGCGGCAGCTGCGGTCACCACGTACTTGTTGCTGAATCGACCCGAACCACTCGTCATACCAGGCGCGACGATCACCAACCCCCCGCCGGCCCCCACCATTGAGCCACTCCCCGCGCCCACCGGAACCGACTTCCAGGCCGCGATGCCCACGACCGTCGGCACCTACGCTCTCGTCGAGGCGACACCCCTGGACCCCACAGACGTTGCTCTCGGCGCTGGCCGCATCGCCGACGGCGTCGACCTCACTTATCACTCGGGCACAGACACGATGACTGTGCGCGCTCTGCAGTATTTCAACGAGGCAGATGCCACGCAGATGTTCGTGCAATTCGCTGGTGAGGGCACCGCCACTGAGCCGGTCGAGGCGGGCGGGGTCACAGTTGGCGAGAGCGCGGTCATCACCTCACCCAAGCCGGGCATGGTGTGGCGCAACGGCACATCGGTGTTCATCCTCACGGGACCGCCCGCGCAGATCGCCGACTTCTACGCACAGTTCGGGTTGTAGCCTGAGCGCATGACCACCACCCCCCCTCCTCTTTCCGACGCTCCCAAGGTCGCCGTTCTCGGCGCCGGAGTGATCGGGTCGACGCTCGTTACGGCCCTTCGGGTGGGCGGTTGGCCACAGGACCGCATCACCGTCGGTACTCGCTCGGAAGGCCCTGCGATCTCGATGCGGGAGAACCACGGCGTGGTTGTCGAGCTCGACTCCGCCGTCGCGGTCGAGGGCGCGGACGTCGTGATGCTCGCGGTGAAGCCGCAGGACATGGGTACCGTCCTTGAGCAGATCTCGGGACACCTCGCTGAAGGCGTGCTCGTCATCACGGTTGCCGCTGCGCTGCCTGCCTCCTACTACGAGGAGCGGCTGCCAGAGGGAACCCCCGTGGTGCGCGCCATGCCGAACACCCCTTCCGTGGTAGCGCGAGGAGCAACGGGAATCGCGGCGGGCGCCCACGCGGAGCCTAAGCACGTGCAGCTCGCGGCAGGGATGCTCCGCGCCACGGGCCTCGTCATTGCAGTAGACGAGTCGCAGATTGACGCAGTCGGCGCTGTCGCGGGCTCCGGCCCCGCGTACTTCTACGCATTCGTCGAGGCGCTCACCGAGGCTGGGGTCGCACAAGGGCTCGACCGCATCCTCGCGACCCAGCTCGCCGCGCAGACGCTCGTCGGCGCCGCACATCTGCTCCAGAGTTCTGGGGAGTCGCCGCAACACCTGCGCCAGAACGTGAGCTCCAAGGGCGGAACGACGCTAGCCGCTCTCTCGGCGATGGAGGGAGCGGGCCTCCAAGGCGTGGTGGCGGCGGGCGTGAACGCGGCAATCTCACGCACCAAGGAGCTCAGTGTCGAGCTCGCGTCCGCCGAGTAGTCGCGCACGACTGCCCGCAGCCATGCCAGCACTTTCGACGTCTGCAGTTACCCTAGTGGGGTTGTTTGTGGCCCTAACGTGTCTGCGCTGAAAGGAAGTTCCTTGGGAACTGAGCGGCTTGAGGGCGGCACTCCGCGATCCTCGTATGCGCAACTTGCGGCAGACCACGGCCTCGTGCCGCAAGTGGGACGTCCCCCGTTCCGGACGTACATCCGGGATCTCTGGGCAAGCCGCCACTTCATCTGGGCGCTGTCCACCACCCGAACGTACGCGCGGAACGAGAACACATACCTCGGCCAGGTCTGGGCGATCCTCACCCCCTTGCTCTACGCAGCCGTGTACTACGTGATCTTCGGGCAACTCCTCGGCACGAGCAAGGACATCGAAAACTTCACGGCATTCTTGATCATCGGCATCTTCGTCTTCCAGCTCTGCTCAGGATCACTCTCGCGCGGCGGGAGCGCGATCATTGGCAACAATTCGATGATCCGGTCCCTGCGCTTTCCACGAGCGGCGCTACCCATCTCGGTCGTCGTCACCGAGTTTCTCACTCTGCTTCCTGCTATAGCGGTGATGCTCGTGATCGTGACGCTGACCGGCGAGCCGCCAACGTGGTCCTGGCTCCTCATCGCACCCATGTTCCTTCTCATTGCCACTTTCAATGTTGGAGTCGCAATGTTCGTCGCGCGGATCGTGGCTCACTCCCGCGACGTCAAGAACCTCATCCCCTTCACCGTCCAGGTGCTTAGGTATACGTCGGGAGTGTTCTTTTCCATCGCCCTTTTGGTTCCGGCCGAACCTGCGGCCACGCTTCTTCACTATCAGCCGTACGCGCTATCACTCGAGCTGATTCGCGGACCGCTCCTCGAGCAGTTCACGGTGTCGTGGCTCGAGGTGGGCGTCATGGGCGGATGGACGCTGTTGGCGTGCGTGGGCGGGCTCGTGTACTTCTGGCGCGGAGAAGGCAAGTATGGGATCGACTGACGAGCTCAATGGCACGCCGGTTCTGATCGCTGACGGGGTCGAGGTGACGTATCACATCACGGGCGGTAGCCGCTCGACGTCAGACCCCACCAAGAATCGAGGCCTTAGGGGACTTCTAGGCCCGAGTCTCCTGCCATCCTCGGGGCGTCGAACGTTTGTCGCAGTCCGGGACGTGAGCTTCGTCGCGAACCACGGCGAGCGCATCGGCCTGATTGGTCACAACGGCGCAGGAAAGTCGACCCTCCTCCGCGCGCTGGCTGGTCTTTTGCCGTTGAGCGGTGGCGTGGTGTACACGGGTGGAACCACCGCGCTACTCGGAGTCAACGCGGCCCTCTCAACGTCACTCACAGGAGCCCAGAACATCGAACTCGGTTGCCTAGCGATGGGCATGACACGTCAGCAAATGCATGAACGGTACGACGAGATCGTCGAGTTCTCCGGGCTCCTTGAGGCAATCGACCTGCCGATGCGCTCGTATTCCTCTGGCATGTCTGCCCGCCTTCGCTTCGCGATCTCCACTGCAGTCACGCCGGACATCCTCATGATCGACGAGGCGCTCGCGACCGGCGACGCCCGGTTCCGCGCCAAGTCGATGAAGAAGATGGAGGAGGTTCGCGAGCACGCGGGCACCGTCTTCCTCGTGAGCCACAACGCCTCGACCATCACGTCGTTTTGCAACCGAGCAATCTGGCTCGAGCACGGCAGCGTCGTCGAGGACGGGCCAGCAGAAGAGGTCATGGAGAGATACACGGAGTCACAGCAGTAGCGACTCTCACGAATCGATTCGTTCGCTCCCTCGCCGGTCGGTAGGCTCTTAGCACTCAGCTGAGAGGACGCCCCATGCAGTACGGCCACTTCGATGACGAAGCGCGCGAATACGTGATCACCCGCCCGGACACCCCGCGCTCGTGGTCCAACTACCTGGGGTCTCGCCTCTACGGCGGCATCATCACGCAGGGCGCCGGCGGGTACTCGTTCTACAAGTCCGGCGGCACGGGGCGCGTGCTGCGCTTCCGCTTCAACGGGGTCCCTCAGGACGAGCCCGGCCGCTTCATCTACCTCCGCGACGACGCGGACGGCGACTTCTGGAGCGCGAGCTGGCAGCCCGTCGGCAAGCCGCTGCGTGGCCGGGACGGGGACACCGTGACGGCCGACGGCAAGCCAACCCAAGCGTCGGCCGTTCGCCATGGCCTTGGCTACTCGATCTTCGAGAGCGAGTACCGCGGCATTCGCTCAGAGGCGACCTTCCTCATCCCCAAGGACCAGGCGTTCGAGTACTGGTCGGTCAAAGTCACCAACACGTCCGACGCTCCGCGCACCATTTCGCTGTTCAGTTACGCAGAGCTCGCGAACGAGTGGAACTACCGCCAGGACCTCGAGAACCTCCAGTACTCGCAATACGTGGTTGTCGCCAAGTACTCAGACGGGATGATCTCGCGCAAGAACTCAACGCGCACGGCATTCTCCGAGCTGTGGTTTGGGCAGGCGGGGGCGCCCGTCGAATCGTTCGACACCGACCGCGACGTGTTCCTCGGCTCCTACAGGACGCCGTCGGCGCCGATCGCGGTGGAGCAGGGGCGCTGCTCGGGGTCCGAGACGGTTGGCGACAACTCGTGCTCTTCCTTGCACTCGGTACTCGAGCTCGCGCCCGGTGAGACCCGCCACGTGATCTTCATGCTCGGCATGGGCTCGCCGGACTCGCCGTGGGACGACCGTGATGGCATCGTGCACCGGCCTGGCCGCGAGATTATCGCGGAGTTCGGGACGCCAGAGCGCGTTGGGGCGGAGCTTGCCGCGATCCGCGAGGAATGGCGCGACTTCCTGTCACCGCTGCAGGTGGCGACGCCCGACGGCGAGCTCAACTCGATGATCAACGTGTGGCACGCGTACCAGACCCACATGACCTTCAACTGGTCGCGCGGGGTGTCACTTATCGAGGCCGGCGACCGCGACGGGCTCGGGTATCGCGACACCGTGCAGGACATGCTCGCCGTGACCCACGCGATCCCGGATGCGGTCCGCGAACGCCTGTCGATGATCCTCACGGGTCAGACCGCGGAGGGCGGCGCGCTGCCTCTCGTGAAGCCCCTGACCCACTCTCCCGGTCACGAGCCGACGCCGTCGATCGAGAAGTACCGCTCAGACGATCCCCTGTGGTTGCCGATCACGGTTGCGAACTTCGTCTACGAGACCGGCGATGTTGCGTACCTCGACCTCGAGCTGCCGTACGCGGACCACGGCTCGGCCACCGTGTTCGGGCACCTGCGCCAGGCGATTCAGTTCTCCCTCGACCACCTTGGAGCGAACGGACTCGTCCAGGGCCTCCAGGCGGATTGGAACGACTGCATCCAGTTCGGCACCACCGGAGAGTCGATGTTCTCGACGTTCCTCATGGCGAATGGCTGCCGCATCGTTGCCGAGCTCGCGGAGCAGACAGGGCGGCACGAGGATGCGGCGTGGGCACGCGGTGTTCTCGAGTCCCTTCAGCCCGTGCTCGAGGGCGCGTGGGACGGCGACTGGTACATCCGCGGGATCTCGGCGACGGGCGCGAAGCTCGGCTCTGACTCGCTCGACGAGGGCAAGATCTACCTCGAGCCCAACGTGTGGGCCGCAATCTCCCAGACGGTTCCCGAGGAGCGGGCGATCGGCGCGATGGACTCCGTCCAGACCCGGCTCGCCACTGAGCACGGCGTTGCGCTGTGCGCCCCCGCGCACACCAAGGAGGTGCCGGGTGTTGGTCTATCACTCCTGGTATTCCCCGTTGGGCACAAGGAGAACGGTGGCATCTTCTGCCACGCGAACTCGTGGACGATCGTCGCCGAGGGCATCCTTGGCCGCGGCGACCGCGCGTACGACTACTACCGCTCGTACCTCCCGGCGCGCTACAACGACTCCGCCGACGTCCACCAAGTGGAGCCCTACGTGTACTGCCAGTTCACCCACGGACCCGAGTCCCCTCGGTTTGGGCAGGCGCGCAACCCGTGGCTCACTGGCACGGCCTCGTGGTCCTACATCGGCGTGACGCAGTACATCCTCGGGCTGCGGCCCGAACTCGACGGCCTGCGCATCGACCCGTGCCTGCCCGAGGGCTGGGGCGGCTTCCAGGTGACGCGTCAGTTCCGCGGCAAGTCGCTGACGATCAACGTGGTGAACCCGCTTGGGGTCGCGACGGGCGTGCAGTCCGTGATGATCGGCAAGCGCGAGGTGGACCTCGCCGGAGACGATCGCCGCGGGGCCCTCGTGCCAGTGGGCGAACTCGCCGACGGCGATGTGCTCACTGTGACGATGGGGTGACTGGCGGCTCAACCCGCACCCGAACCCACTCCGTCGTCTCCTGCGAGTACCTCAGGTCAGGATTCTCACCTTTCGCGACTGCTGGGAGGACCTCAGGGTCGACGACTGAGCGCCCGAGGCTGCCCGCACAGCCGCGTCCAGCGCCTATGCCTATGCCTCTGCCCCGGAACGTGGTGCCAGGCGGCAGCGGACCGTGGTGTCCTCGCAGGGATCATGATTCGTCCCAAATCGGACCTCATGTCCTCGCAGCGCGCCAGCGAGGTTGCGTGGCGAACGTTCGCTCCTCCTAGCGCGCGCTGAGCACGTCCACCGCGAACACGAGGGTCGAGTTCGGCGGAATCGGGCCTACGGCGCGGGCTCCATACCCGGACTCCGGTGGGACCACGAGCAGCAACTTGGAACCCACGGGCTGACCCACGATGCCGTCGACCCAACCGTCGATGAGCGAACCACGCGCGATGACGAATGAGATGGGCTCTCCGCGGCTCCAGGATGAGTCGAACTCGGATCCGTCCCAGAGCCAGCCCGAGTAGTGGACGGTGATCGACTGACCCTCAACCACGGGAGCGCCAGTACCGGCCTCAAGTACCTCAACGGCGAGGCCCTCTGGCACCTCGGCCCCGGCGAAGTCGGGGAATGGGGCTCCCGCGCCATCGCGGGCAATCTGGGGAAGACGGGCGTCGGTCACGGTTGCTCCTCTGTGCTGAATTCTGACCCAAACTGAAAGCTGACTCAGCGAGCCTACGCGGTTGCGGCCTCCGCGGGCACCGGAACGGGGAGCAGTCGCTCCGCGACAAACGGAGAAGTCATCGCGCGCACGAGCGCGGAATAGTCGACGCCGAAGCGCACCTCGGTACCCGCAGGCAACCTTGACTGCGTCTCGAGCACGAGGTGGTCGCTGCTCATCGCAAGCACGTGCATGCCCTTGGGCGGGGTGAGGCCGTCCGGGTCGACATCCTGGCGACCCAGGGCAACGATGGTCTGAATGATGTTGCCGCGTGATGTGGGTGCCGGCACCGCGCCAAAGGCGCTCTGCGCCCGGGCACCCCACGGCGACGTGGGCTTGCTGAGCGACTCGATGACTGAACCCACTACGGCAAAGGCGTCGGTGCGTAGGCCAGCGATGGGCTTGCGGGTGAGCGGGTCGAGGCCAAGCAGGATCGACTCGCCGAGGCGAAGGTCGTTGATGGCGCCCACGCGGCCGCGGCCCAGTGCCCACCCGAGGTTGGCCGAGTTGCCGCCGCTAAAGATGGGCTCCTTCGTGCCGAAGAGCGAGCGCATGGTTGCGGACACGGCCCCGAGCTGCTGCATCTGATCGTCGCCGGGGATGACTCCAGAACGGCACGCGAGGTTGGCGCCGAGACCGGCAAGCGTGAGGTGCCGCGTGCGCGAGATGGTCCGCGCGGCATCGAGAGCGTCGGCAACCATGACGCCTTCGCGAAGGTCGCCGAGCTCGACCATCAGCACGATGCCGTGCGTGATGGCGCGCCTGCCTGCGGAGGCAGAGAGTGCCGCAACCACGTCGAGGTCGCTCACGAGGCTGAAGTCGGCGCTCCGCACCGCGCGGTCGGCCCACTCAGGGGCGGGCGAACGGAGCAGCATGAGAGGAACGCGCAACCCGGCCTCGCGCAACGCCTCGAGGTTCTCGATGCGAGAGTCGCCAAGGCGGGTGACGCCGCCGCGCACCATCGCCTTGGCGATGTCCGGGGAGCCGAGCGTGGCCTTGGTGACTCCTGTCACCGCGATGCCGCGTCGCGACAATCGGGACACGAGTGTGCGTGCGTTGTGCTCGATCGCCCCAAGGTCAATCTCGATGCGCGGTGTAACCATGGCGGGCACGCTCACGCGGTCGCGGCGGCCGAGGTCACACGGTCGAGCAGCGCGGGAAACGCTCCCGTGACCATCGACACCAGCGCCTCTGGCTGGTGCCACAGCGCGTCAACGGCGGGAACGCCGAGGAGCGCCTCCATCAGGAACGCCGCGGCGTCGACCTCGGCCATCGTCATGTCCTCGTGATTGATCGTGACGCCAATGACCTTCGTGTTGCCGAACGTCTCGATGAGCGCGACCTCGGTCTCGACGGCCGGCATGGGCATGTCGGGATAGTCGGACAGCACGCGGCGCGCGGGGGCGTGTTGCATGATGACCGCCTGCGGCCTGCTCGCTCGCAGTACCACGGTGGAGCTCAGGTACGCGGGGTGACTCAGCGCTCCCTGACCCTCGACGATGATGACCGCAGGGTGCTCTGCTTCCCACGCCGCGACAACGGCGCCCTCGAGCTCGCCAACACCGAACTGCGCGGGGATGGCATCGAGCGCAACCGCGTACGCGGCGCCCTGCATCATGCCCGTCTGCCCCGTGCCGATCATCACCGTGTGGATGCCTGCCTCGTTGAGCGCTGCGGTGAGGATCGTCGAGGTGGTGCGCTTGCCGATCGCGCCGTCAGTGCCGAGCACGGCGATGCGCACGCAATCGACCTCGTCGATCGAGCCATCGAACATGCGCAGGTCCTTGGTGGGGCGCGGTCGCCGCACATCCATCAGCGACGTGCCGGACAGCGTCGCGGCCGCGGACATCTCCGCGTCATCGTTCAGGAACTCGTGGAGACCAGACACGATGTCGAGGCCGCTCACGATGGCGTCGAGCACAACCTGGCGATCGGGCTCCGACATCAGGCCGGAGAGCGGCGCGAGCCCAAAGAGCAGCACCTCGAGCTTGTCTGGTGCAGACACCATGCCGCCTGGGGTGCGGCCCGCCATGGTGAACGCCTCGTCGAGAGATGCGACCACGGGAATCCCGATCGGCTCGCCGCCCAACACAACCCCAGCGTCGTCCCCCGCGCAGGTGCTGTCGATGACCGCGACGATGCGATACCGCTCCGACGATCGGACAAGGCCATTGGCCGTCTTGCCGTCGATTTGCCCAAAGTTGCCCTCGCAGTAGATGACGGCTGCGGGGCGGCGCGGACTGGGTATCGCGAGAGCGGGGACGGGTGGGGAATATGCATGCATGAGGCATCCTCGAGTCAGTGCTCAGAGGAGGCGCCAGGATCGTTCCGGCTACTAGGCCAGTGTCAACGAGAGGTCCCCACTAAGAAGTGGTGGACCTCCACTGTACGGCAGTCGACCAAGCTCACCCTCTGGGAGACGCGATCCGCAGCCTCACCACAAGCGCATCGCCAGGCTCTATGCCGGACTCGCGGCGTCGCACCTGACTGAATCCGATCATCGGTTCGCCGCCCATGGATCCCAGTTCGCGCGTGAACTCGAAGCCGTTGACCGTGACGTGCAGCCTCGCGCGGCCCCCGCCCCCGAGCGCGGCAACAACGTCGCGCGGAACGGGAATCGCCGCATTGCTCGCGTTGCCCCACAGCACCGTTTCGAAGGCGATCTCCTCAGCCACGACCCGCCCCGACGAGCGAGCCCTCGCGGCCGAGCAGCGCCTTCTTTGTCTCGACCCCCCACGCGAACCCCGTGAGCGTCCCCGAGGCGCCAACAACCCTGTGGCACGGCACAAACAGGGCCACCACGTTGGCTCCGCACGCGGCACCCACGGCGCGGCTGGCCGACGGCGATCCCAGTGCCGCTGCGACCTCGCCATAGGTACGGGTTTCGCCCGCAGGGATGGTGCGAAGGACCTCCCACACGCGCTCGCGGAACTCCGTGCCGTGGGAAGCGACCGCGACGCTGGCCACCGCCGTCGAGTCGCCGTCGTAATACGCGAGCACCGCACCGGCCGCGGCGCACGCACCCGTGACCACGGCGTCGGGCTGAATGCCTGAGCGAGTGGCGACCTCGGCAACGTCGCCCGTCCATCCGGCGCCGACGACAACCCCGCCGTCTTCGATGATGGTGAAGGGGCCGTCTGGGGTCTCGAGAATCTGGCTGATAAGCATGGCGATACCTTTCTGCGAGCGCGCCATCCAGGCACGTCCGATCGTGAGCGACTCGTGGTCGCCCGCGGTGCGCGAGATGCGCTGGGCATGCTCGGGAAGCTCGAGCAGCCACGGGTGGGCGCGAAGCGCGGAATCGATTCCCGGCGTTGCCCAGCCGAGATCGGTGATGGCTCCAAGCAGGTCGGCGCGCGAGCCCACGTGGTTGTAGAGCGACATCGCCTCCACCCCGAGCTCGCCGCCGAGTCGGCGCATAGACAGCGCATCGAGGCCATCGGCATCTGCAATGGCGATGGCAGCATCGAGCACCGCCTCGCGCGTGAGCCCCTTGCGCATCTGCCCACCTCCGATACTTACACTGTAAGTACGAGACTACGCTGCGATCCTCCGGCGCGCAACCAAGGCGCGCGCGGCCCGCTCAACAGACTTCTCGTCGTTGTATCCGTAGAACGAGAGGCGCACCCTGCCCGCACGAGAGGCGACGCTGAGGCCCGCATCGATGAGGTCGCCCGGTTCGCCGGGCAGGGATAGGATCGCCGAGTTCGACTCGCCGAGACCGAGCTCGCAGCGCAACGCGTTCGCGAGGCCCACGGACCATGCGCCCATCCGCTCGGGCCCCACGCGCGCGAGCAACTCAAGCGAGATCGCGGCGGGCTCGAGCAGGGGCCACGGCGGGGACGAGTCGAAGCGACGGGCGCCTTCGGAGAGCCTCAGCTCTGGCCCGTAGAGCGAACCCCACGGGTCGTCGGTCGCCGACCAGTTCGCGTAGACGGGCCGCAGCCACGTGGCGCGGGCGCTGATCGCCGCACAGCTGATTCCGCGGGGAGCGAGCAGCCACTTGTATGCCGCGGACACCACAATGTCGAAGCGCGAGGCCTCGATCGGCAGCCAGCCCGTGCCGTGTGTCGCGTCAATGAGCGTGCGAGCGCCCGCGAGGGTCGCCGCCTCCTCGAGCGCGTCGAGATCGAGCACCCTGCCGTCGTTAGAGCGCACCGCGGAGACGGCGACGAGATCGACGCCCGGCACCACGCTCTCGATCAGTTCGTCGAAACTCACGAGCGTCACGCGGAGGCGCGGGTCTGCCAGGAATGGGTAGGTCACGGAGGTGAAGTCGTCGGCAACACACAGGACGTGTGCGCCCGGGGCGAGCGAGGCCGCGGCCATGCCCACCACGTGCGAGACGGTGCCCGCGAGCGCCACCCTGTCGCCGTCCACGCCGACGAGCGAGCCAAACGCGGTACGGATGCGCTCGACGTAACCCGCCCACACGTCCGTGTCACAGCGCCCTGCCGCCCAGGTGTCCGCTGAGCGACGCAACGCCTCGACCGCTGCGATCGGGGGCATGCCGACGGACGCGGTGTTGAGGTGCGACGAGGCGTCAGGAAAGAACGCTGCCGGCAGGGGACTGGACATGCCTCAATGGTGCGTTCGAATCGGGACCCGCACAATGTGGTCCTTTCTCTATTGGCACCTCGATGTCATCATGGTCTGGTGATCGACGTCGAGCGCCTCATGATCCTCCGCGAGGTCGCGCGCCACGGTTCCAAGGCCGCCGCCGCGCGGGCCCTCACGCTGAGCGAGCCCACGGTCGCCCACCACCTCGCGGCGCTCGAGCGCGGAGCCGGGGTTGCCCTAACGGTGCGCGCTGGCCGCGTCACCAAGCTCACCCCCGCGGGAGAGGCGCTCGTCGAACACGCGGACGCGATCGCCGCGAGCCTCGAGTCGGCTGAGAGAACGCTCCACCACCACGCCGATCTGCAGGTGGGACGCCTGCGGATCGCGTCGTTCCAGTCATTCTGCGCCTCACAGTTGGCGGCTCCACTCGCCCAGTTCGCGCGCGACTACCCCGGAGTCGAGGTGGGGCTCGTCGAGGCGGAGACGGACGACTCGCTCGCACTCCTCCGCAGCGGCGATGCGGACCTCGTCATCGGTTTCGCAGACGACGCGACCCCCGTGCCCCCAGACCAACCCGTGACTCCGCTCGCCCGCGATGAGTACCTGCTGGTTCTCCCCGCGAGCCACCCGCTCGCGCGAGGCAAGGCCGCCCTGTTCGCCGACCTCGCTGGGGAACGTTGGATCAGCGGCTGCGCGCGCTGCCGCAATCACCTCGTCGCGCTCGCGGGCGACGCAGGCTTCGTCCCGGAGATCGCGTTCCTGTCCGAGGACTACGTCACGGTGCTCAAGCTCATCGCGGAGGGACTCGGCGTGGCGATCCTGCCGCGCATGGCCATCGACGCAAGCCC
>Ga0190271_10000536_pt1 | contig 19279 bp, 20 predicted proteins | sample Popmic356T_FD_133747 | JGI IMG/M metagenome (GOLD analysis project Ga0190271, IMG submission 133747) | Populus adjacent soil microbial communities from riparian zone of Weber River, Utah, USA - 356 T | ecosystem: Environmental > Terrestrial > Soil > Riparian zone | place: USA: Utah | collected...
CATCTCGATCGGCATCGGCGTCGTCACCTCGAAGTGCAGCCAGGGCGGCGTCAGCGGCTCCAGGTTGAGGGCGTCGCCGTAGAAGTCGAAGGCCCGCTCGGGGGGCATCTCGACCCGCTGACTGCGCTCTAGGACGTGAACCCGCACCCGGGTAGCTTTAGCGGATCGGGGAAACGACTCTCATCGCCGGCGCCACGGGCTTCGTCGGCGGCCGCCTGGCCGCGAAGCTGGTCGAGTCGGGAGCGCCGGTCCGCTGCCTGGTCCGCGACCGCGCGCGGGCGGCCCCGCTCGAAGCCGCCGGCTGCGAGCTGCGGGTCGGCGACGTCAGCGACGCCGACAGCCTCGCCGGGGCCGGCCGCGACGCCGGCGTTGCCTACTACCTCGTCCACCAGATGGGCGGCGGCTCCGGCTTCGCCGAGCGCGAGCGCAACGGCGCCCGCAACTTCGCCCGGATGGCTGGCGAGGAGGGCGTCGAGCGGGTCGTCTACCTCGGCGGCCTCGGCGACACCAGCGTCTCCGAGCACCTGCGCAGTCGCCACGCCACCGCCGAGGCGCTCGCCGCCGAGGGCCCGCCGTTGACCTACTTCCGGGCGGCGATGGTGGTCGGCGCCGGCAGCGAGTCCTACCGGACGCTGCGCTACCTGGTCGGCCGTCTGCCGGTGATGATCGCGCCGAGCTGGCTGCGCAGCCCGACCCAGCCGATCGGGGTCGACGCCACCATCGAGTACCTGCGCCGGGCCCCGGCGGTGCCCGAGTCGGCGGGGCGGGAGGTGCAGATCGGCGGCCCCGACGTCCTCTCCTACTCGGAGATGCTCGACCGGATGGCGGTCGCGATGGGCAAGCGCCCGCGCCGCAAGCTGCCGGTGCCGCTGCTCAGCCCGGCGCTGTCCTCGCTCTGGCTGGGCCTGGTGACGCCGGTCGACACCAAGGTCGCGCGACCGCTGGTCGAGGGCCTGCGGACGCCGACCGTGGTCACCGACCCCAGCGGCGCCGCCCCGTTCGGGATCGTGCCGGAGTCCTTCGACGAGGCGCTGCGCCGCGCCCTGGTAGAGGAGGAGCGTGGTTGAGCCGCGTCGCTGTTCCTGGCCGCTCGGGCCCGGCGCCGAGCTGCGCCCGTTGGCGGCGACCGACCTCGCCGAGCTGCACGCCCTGATCGAGGCCAACCGCGTCCACCTCGCCGCCTGGCTGCCGTGGGCGGCCGGCCAGACCGCCGCCGACACCCGCGACTTCCTCGCCAGCGTGGGACGGCAGGCGGACGCCAACGACGGATTTCAGGCGGCCGTGCTGCGCGACGGCGCGATCGCCGGGGTCTGCGGCTATGTCGGCGTCGACTGGGCCAACCGCACCACCGCGATCGGCTACTGGCTGGCCGCCGATCGCCAGGGCCGGGGGCTGATGACCGCCGCCGTGGCGGCGCTGGCCAGGCATGCGCTCGAGGTCTGGGGTCTGCGCCGGGTCGAGGTCCGCGCCGCCGTCGGCAACCGCCGCAGCCGCGCCGTCCCCGAGCGGCTCGGGTTCGAGGCCGAGGCGACCTTCCGGAGGGCGCAGCAGATCGACGGCCGGGCCCACGACCTCGTCGTCTACTCGCGGCTCGCGGGCGACGGCGCATTGCACAGGACCTCCTGACGGTTTATCGGCGCGGCCGAGGCGGGTACGGGCAGGGGGCTTCGCCCGACTTGAGCCGACAACACCGCTTCGGCGCCTCGACGCCGCTCTCGCTCGGAGTCGAGGAGGAGCTGCTGCTGGTCGATTTCGAGGGCTGCCTGGCGCCGGCCGCCGAGCGGGTGATCGAGGCGATCGACCCGGAGGGGCGGGAGCGGATCTCGACCGAGATCTTCGCCGCCCAGATCGAGCTGAAGACGGGAGTCTGCGGCGACGCCGGCGAGGCGCTCGCCGACCTGACGCGGATGCGGGAGCTAGCTTGCGAGGCGGGCGCGCGCCTGCTCGGCGCCGGCCTCCACCCGGACGACGCGGGCGGCGCCCAGCTGGTCGACAAGGAGCGCTACGAGCCGGTCAAGGAGGACCTGGTCAGCCTGCTGCGGACGCCGCCCTGCGGGCTCCACGTCCATGTCGGCATGCCCGATCCCGAGACCGCCGTGCGGGTCGCCAACGCCCTCCGCCACCACCTGCCGCTGCTGCAGGCGCTGACCGCCAACTCGCCCTTCCGCGAAGGCGAGGACACCGGGCTCGCCTCGGCCCGGGCGGCGGTCGTCGCCAGCTACCCGCGCTTCGAGATGCCCCGCGAGTTCCGCGACTACGAGGAGTTCGTCACCGTCGCCGACCAGCTAATCGCCGCGGCCGGGGTCGACGACTACACCTACATCTGGTGGGACGTGCGGCCCCATCCCAACCTCGGCACGGTCGAGGTGCGGGGGATGGACGTGCAGGCCGAGGTCGAGGCCAACGCCGCCGTCGGGGCGCTGATCCAGGCGCTGGCGGCGCGCGAGATCGACCGCCCGCAGGGGCCGGCACCGGGCCTGGCCCGCGAGGCGCTCGAGGAGTCCTACTACCAGGCCGGCCGCTACGGCCTCGGCGCCCGGCTGATGGTCGACGCCGAGACGGCCGCCCCCGCGAGCGAGGTCGCCCGCGGCACGCTCGCCGAGGTCGCTCCCTACGCGCGGGACCTCGGTGGGGAGGAGGCGCTGGCCGAGATCGAGCGGATCCTCCGCGAGGGCAACGGCGCCGACCGCCAGCGACGGGTGCACGCCGAGGCGAGGATGCCGGGCCTATTGGCCGACCTAGCCGACCGCACTCGCCGGCTCCGCGGCGCCTGGCGCGGCTAGGAGCGCGAGCGCTGGACCGGGGGCGCCGGCAGCTTCAGTCGCCGCCGCGCCGCCGCCACGGCGGAGACCGAGGAGCGGCAGGTTTTGGCGATCGCGCCGTCGGTGTGGCCGGGGCGCCGGCTCACCTCGAACTCGATCAGGGCGGCGCGCCGCAGCTGCGCCCGCGTCTGCAGCGAGTCGCTGGGGGTGGCGTCGAGGGCGGCCTGAGCGGCTCGCTCGCGCCGGCAGAGCAGGCAGTAGGTGCCCTCCTTGGAGCGCACCCACGCTTCGGGCAGCGGAACGCGCTTGCCGTCCATCCGGCTGACGCTGACTCCGCACCCGTCACAGGTCCAACTCATCGCATTTCTGCTGCTCTGACGCATTAAAAGCTCTTGTCCGAAGGTAGCAGGGCGGCCTCGTCGGCCTGCACCGTCAAGCCCACCGGTCCGTCCTCCTACACTTGATCGATGCGATTCGATGCGGGATCGGAGGCGACCTACACGCTGTACCGGCGTGGCATCGAGCTGCTCGAAGACGGCGATTTCGAGGATGCCGCCAAGCCCCTCGCCGAGGCGGCTCGGCGGGCGCCGGAGAAGTCCTCGGTGCGCGAGGCGCTGGGCCGCGCCTACTACCGCGCCGGCCGCTTCGCCCAGGCGGCGGTCGAGTTCGAGGCGGTGGTGGAGACCCACCACGTCAACGACTACGCCCACTTCTGCCTCGGCCGGGCGCTCAGCCACACCGGGCAGAAGGCGCGGGCCCGCCACCACCTGGCCCTCGCCTCGAACCTGCGCCCCGACCGGCGCGACTACCGCTACTACCGCCGCCTGCTCGACGCTTAGCCGGGCGGCGGCGCGCCGCCGCCCGGGACGGCGGTCAGGTGACGAGCGGGATCACGCAGCGGTATTTCCTGTTGGCGGTTGATGCCGTAAATCCGATCTGCCCGGCGGTCGAGACAGTCGCGACCCCGTACATGTCGAGCGCAGAGATGGTGGGGATATCCCCGCTCCACTCGTCCCCGCTCGCCAAGACGATCCCGGTCTGCTGCGAGAAGGCCGCCAGCTGCAGGGCATTCGGCAGCTCGCCGCCGATGTTGGCGCAGGAGAGCGCCGCCGTCGGGGCCGGCACCGCCGCGTCGCTGCCCTTCGTCTGCCAGCAGGCGCCGGCGAAGAAGCGGGTCTCCGGCTGGCAGCCGGCGCTGTGGCCGTTGACCCGCTGGGCGTCGAGGGCGTTGACGGCGTTGAGCGCGGTCTGGGCATCGCGGGCCGAGGTGGCGGTGTCGGCGTGGACCGCGGTCGGCACCTGGCCCAGGGTGGCGACGTCGATCTGGACGCCGGTCACCGAGCCCGGTGCCAGCTGCGAGGCCGAGACCGCGCCCGGGGCCAGCTGGGCGCTGGAGATCGAGCCCGGCTTCAGTCGGTTCCCGGGCACCGATTCCGGCACCAGCCGGTTGCCCGGCAACGACTTCGGCTTGACCTGCTTGCCGTTGATCTTGTTGGCCGCGTAGACGCTGCCGCCGAGCGCGACGAAGAGGGCGATCGAGGCGATCGCCAGGGCCGCGGGGCGGCTGCGAAGTCCCCTGCGCATGACTTCCCTCCCTGGTTCCGGTGTGTGGATGGACGAACCGAAATAAACGTTTCGGTTCGTTGAAGCGGCGGCAGCCTAGCTGAGCGAAAAGCCCGCTTGGACGAAAATCCGGGCGCTCGCGGACGAGTAGACTCGGCCGCGTAAATAGGGCCGGTGGTCAAGGGAAGTCCGGTGCGAAGCCGGCGCGGTCCCGCCACTGTGACCGGATCAAGGAAGCCGCAGGCGCCTCGTGCGCCAGCCACTGGGGACGACACCGAATCCCCGGGAAGGTGCGGCCGACCACCCCGGGAGCCAGGAGACCTGTCCTCCGGCCAAGCCATGACAACCCTCGTGGAAAGGGTGGCGTTAAATGCCAAGATTCACCCCGTTCCGGCTGGCCGCGGCCTGCGCGCTGGTCCTCGTCGTATCTCTCGTTCCGGCTGCCGCAGCGGTCGCCAAAGGCGTCTCCGCCGACCTCCGGGTCGTCGGCAAGGCCGGCAAGGTGCTGAGCGAACAGTCCCTCGAAACCGGCACCGTCTCCGTGAAGACGAGCAAATCGGCCACCTGCTTCGGCGCCGGCACCGGCGGCAGCGGCAAGTCGGTGGCGATCAAAGGCGCGACCGCGATGGGCCTGCTCGCCCAGGCCTCGAAGACCACCGCGGCGCTGCGACCGCTGGCGATCACCGACGCCTTCAGCTTCGGCCTCGGCATCTGCGGCGTCGGCAGCTCGACGATCACCAACAAAAAAGCCTCCTGGTACCTGAAGGTCAACCACAAGGCCCAGCAGGTCAGCGGCGATGCGGTGAAGCTGAAGCCCGGCGACGAGGTGCTCTGGGCCTACGCGACCTCCTACCCGTACGCGAACGAGCTGGCCCTGGAAGCCCCGGAAAGCGCGACCGCCGGGACCTCGTTCCAGGTGACCGTCGTCTCCTATGACGAAAAGGGCAAGCGCAAGCCGGTCGCCGGCGCCACCGTCACCGGCGCCAGCGGTCCGACCGACGCGGCCGGCAAGGCCACCGTCACCCTGACGGCGCCGGGCCTGCTGCGGGCCACTCACGGCAAGGAAATCCCCTCCGCCGCCGAGCCGGTCTGCATCGCCGGCATCTGCCCCAGCGCCTGATGCGCGGAGGCCGTGGCCTGGCGATCGCGAGCGCGCTGCTGGCGCTGCTCGCGGTCGCCGGCTGCGGCCTCGGGCCGGGGGAGGGGCTCGACTCGGTCCGTCTCACCGTCACCCACGACTACGGTCGCGAGGTCGTGCTCGAGGAGGAGGTCGACGACGTCACCGAGGCCGACACGGTGATGCGCGTGCTCGAAGGCGCGGCCGAGATCGGCACCAAAGAAGGCGGCCGCTTCGTGAAAGCGATCGAGGGCGTCGAAAGCGACGCCCGCGACGGCCGTTACTTCGACTGGCTCTTCTACGTCAACGGCATCGAGTCGAGCGTCGGTGCCGCCGACTTCTCGCTGCACGGCGGCGAGGCGATCTGGTGGGACTACCGCGACTGGACCTCGGCCCTGCACGTCCCCGCCGTGGTCGGCTCCTGGCCGCAGCCGTTCCGCGGTGGGTACGAGGGCAAGGGCCACCCGGTGACGGTCGTCTGCAGGGGCGGCGGCCCCGCCTGCGCCGAGGCGCGCGAGGCGCTGGAGCGGGAAGGCGTCGAGGTCGCGGCCGGCGCTCCCGCGGGGGCGATCCGCCTGCTCGTCGGCCCCTGGGGCGAGCTGCGCGACGATCCCGCCGCCCGCCAGATCGAGGGCGGGGTGGAGGAAAGCGGCGTCTTCGCCAGCTTCGGCCCCGCCGCCGCCCGGCCCCGCCTCGAGGGTCTCGACGAAGCCGGCGCCGTGGCGCGCCGCTTCGGTCCGGACGCCGGCCTCGTCGCCGCCACCCGCCGCTACGAAGCGCCGCCGACCTGGGTGGTCACCGGGGCCACGCCAGCCGGCGTGCGCGCCGCCGCCAGCCTGCTCGACGCGGCGAAGCTGCGCGACCATTACGCGGTGGCGATCGAGGCTGGGAAGGAGACGCCGCTGCCGCTGCCGGGCCAATGAGATCTCCGTTCGCATACACGCCCCGCCGCCTGCCCCTGCAGTCGGCCTCGCCGGCTGCCGCCGTCGCCTACCTCGGCGCCCTCGTCGTCGTCGCCTTCGTCTACTCCAGCCCGCTGGTCCTGGCCGCGACCGGCGCCGCCGCGGTCGTCGCCGGTCTGCTCGCCGGCGCCCGCACCGCCGTCCGGGCGGGCGTCCGCATGGGCCTCTCGCTGGCGCTGCTGATCGTCGTCGTCAACGCCCTCGTCGTCTCCCGCGGCGAGACGGTGCTGGCCCGGCTCGGCGACTGGCCGCTGCTCGGCGAGGTCGACGTCACCGCCGAGGCGATCGTCGCCGGCCTCTCGATCGGCCTGCGGGCCGCGGTGGTGATGGTCGCCGCCGCCGTCTACTCGGCCTGCGTCGACCCCGACCGGGTGCTGCGGGCGCTGCGCCCCCTGGCCGGGCGCTCGGCCCTGACCGCGACCCTGGTCTCGCGCCTCGTCCCGGTCGCCGCCGCCGACGCCGGCCGCCTCCGCGACGCCGCTCGCCTGCGCGGCCCCGGCGCCGCCAAGGCCGGCTGGCCACCGCTGCTGCGCCGCCTCCTCGCCGGCTCCTTCGACCGCGCCGTCGACGTCGCCGCCACCCTGGAGCTGCGCGGCTACGCGCTGGAGCGACCGCGCCGGCGAAAACGCGAAGAGTTACGGCCCCTGGGGGGGCGCAAACCCTTCGAGGTTCGCTCGCGCTTCGACCGCCGCTTCTACCTGGTCGCCCTGGCCGTCCTCGCCGCCGCGATCGCCGGCAAGGCCCTCGGCGCCGACGACTTCCACACCTACCCCAGCATCGAGCTCGCCCTCGGCCCCGCCGCGCTCGCCCTCAGCGCCCTGCTGTTCGCCAGCGGCCTCGCCCCCCTGCGCCGCAAGCCCCCCCGCCGCACCCCTGTTCCGCTGTTCCTTAGCGGTAATAGTCACCGCAAAGGCACAGCGGAAGGGGTGGGAGGGCAGCCCCACCGCCCGCAGCCGCCCCGCGGTCCGGCCGCCGCTCCGACCCTTGGGGTGCCCGGTGCCTGACCTCGTCACCCGCCGCGCCGCGCCGGCCCTCGCCGTCGAGGCGCTGACCTACCGCTACCCGACCGCCGCCGGCGACGCCCTCGCCGACGTCTCGCTGGAGATCGCCCCCGGCGAACTGGCCCTGCTCGCCGGCCGCTCCGCCTCGGGCAAGTCGACCCTGCTCAAGGCCGCCTGCGGCCTGGTCCCGCACTTCCACGGCGGCACGATCTCCGGCAGCGTCGAGGTGGCCGGCATCGACGCCCTCGCCACCGGCCCCGGCGAGCTCGCCTCGGCGGTCGGCTACGTCGCCCAGGACCCCGAGACCCAGGTCGTCTCGACCACCGTCTCCGCCGAGATCGGCCTGCCCCTGGAGATGCGCGGGGACTCCCCGTCGACACGCGCCAGAGCGGTCGAGGAGGTGGCGCTGGCCCTGGCGATCCCGCACCTCCTGGACCGCACCGTCGACACCCTCTCCGGTGGCGAGCTCCAACGAGTCTCCCTCGCCGCCGCTCTGGTCACCCGACCGCAACTCGTGCTTCTGGACGAGCCCACGTCCCAATTGGACCCGGTTGCCGGCGACGAGCTGATCTGGCTGCTCCGCCGCCTCAACGAGGAGTGGGGCGTCTCGATCCTCCTGGCGGAACACCGCCTAGAGCGCTGCCTCGCTGCGGCCGACCGAGTCATCGCGATGGCCTCGGCCGGAATCGCCTTCGATGGCCCCCCGCGCGACTTCCTCACCTGGGCTCAACAGGCCGATCCACCACTTGAGACTCCGGCGGCGCGCCTTTTCTCCCTCGCCGGAATCACGCCACTCCCCGTCGGCGTCCGCGCCGCGCGCGCCTCTTTGGTCTCGGCAGAACCCCTCGAAGCCGGGGGCCTGACCCCCTCCGAACGGCTTGTACTTCTTCGGCAGCAGAACCTCGGACGGCCCCCGACGCCCCACCGAAGCAAGTTGAGAGAGGAGGGGGTCAGGCCCCCGGCTCCCCAGGTGCTCACGTCTAGAAGCCTCTGGATCGAGCTCCCCCGCCCCGACGCGCTCCACGACGTCCTGCGCGGCATCGACCTGACCGTGCGCAGCGGCGAACGAGTCGCCCTGATGGGTCGCAACGGCGCCGGCAAGAGCACGCTGCTGCGGGCCGCTGCCGGGTTGATCGAGACCGTCGCCGGCAAGGTCGAGGTTCCCCGCGGGATCGCCCTGCTGACCCAGAACCCCAGCGACTACCTGGTCCGCGAGCGGGTCGGCGACGAACTGCCCGGCGAGCAGGGCGAAGCGGCCCTGCGCGTCGTCGGCCTCGAGCACGCCGTCGACGCCGACCCCCGCGATCTCTCCGGGGGCGAGCGGCAGCGGCTCGCCCTGGCGATCGCGCTGGCCGGCCAGATGGAGGGGGAGAGGCTGCCGGGCCTAGTCGCCCTCGACGAGCCGACCCGCGGCATGGACCGCGCCCGCAAGGGCGACCTGGTCTCCCTGATCGGCGCGCTCGCCGAGCGCGGTGCCGGTGTCGTCGTCGCCACCCACGACGTCGAGTTCGCCGCCGAGTTCGCCGAGCGGGTGGTCCTGCTGGGGGACGGCGTCGTCGTCGCCGACGGGCCCGCCGCTGAGATCCTCTCGGGCGGCTGGTACTTCGCCACCGAGGTGGCCCGCGTTCTCGACCTGCCCGGCGTCGTCACTCCCGAGCAGGGCGCCGCCGTCCTGACGGAGCGTGGCTCGTGAGCTGGGAGCTGGCGAGCTTCCTGGTCGTCGCGGCCGTCCTGGCGGCCGGCTTCGCCTGGTACGAGCGCTCGAAGCCACCCGCGCAGGTGGTCGCCCTGGTCGCGGCGCTGGCGGCGCTGGCGATCGTCGGCCGCGTTGCCTTCGCCGCCTTCCCCAACGTCAAGCCGACCACCGACATCGTCATCTTCGCCGGCTACGCGCTCGGCGGCGCCCCCGGCTTCGCGGTCGGCGCCCTCGCCGCGCTGGTCTCCAACTTCTGGTTCGGCCAGGGACCGTGGACCCCCTGGCAGATGGTCGGCTGGGGGCTCTGCGGCGTGCTCGGCGCGGCGCTGGCGCTCGGGGGGCGCAACGTCAGCCGGCTCACCCTCGCCGCCGCCTGCGGGGCGGCCGGCATCCTCTACGGCGCTCTGCTCAACTTCTCCCTGATGGCGACGTACGGGGGCGATTTGTCGTGGGAGCGTTACTGGCTGCTGCTCGGGCGGGCGATCCCGTTCGACGTCGCCCACGCGGTCGGCAACGTCGTCCTCGCCCTCGTCGCCGGCCCGGCGATGGTGCGGATGCTGGTCCGCTTCCGCCAGCGCTTCGAGTGGGACCGCCGCGACGCCCCCGAGCTACCGGCCCACGGCAGGCTGACGCCACGGCTGCGCGGCGGCGGCATCGCCGCCCTGGTCCTGCTGACGCTGCTGCTCGGCGCCCTGGCGCCGCCCCGCGCCACCGCCGCCACCGCCGCGGCGGGCGCCGCCGCCGACAGCGCCGCCGTCTCCGGCGTCCCGGCCGGCGTCTCCTGGCTGCGCGGCGTCCAGAACTCCGACGGTGGCTGGGCCGCCTCGCCCGGGGACGACTCCGACACGGCGATGACCTGCTGGGCGATGCTGGGCCTGGCCGCGGCCGGACACAACCCCTTCGACGTCAGGTCCGGGGGGCGCAGCCCCGTCGACTACCTGCGCAGCAAGGTCGACGCGAAGAAGAGCCCCGGCGATCTCGCCCGCACGATCCTCGCCCTCGAGGCCAGCGGCGCCGACAGCCGCGACTTCGGCGGCCACGACCTGGTCGCCGAACTGCTCGCCAAGCGCCGCGGCAACGGCTCTTACGAAGGGTGGCCGGGATCGACCGCCTTCGCCGCGATCGCCCTGAGCGCGGCCGGCGCCGACGGCGGCCTCGACCGGACCCTCGCCTGGCTGCGCAAGGTGCAGAACGAGGACGGCGGCTGGGGCGACGTGCCGGGATCGCCGAGCACCGCCGACGGCACCGGCGCCGTCATGCAGGCGCTCTCGCCCGACTCCAAGGCGACCCGCCGCGGGCTCTCCTACCTGCGCGAATCCCAGCGCCCCGGGGGCGGCTTCCCGCTCGGCGCCGGCGGCACCGTCAACACCCAGTCGACCGCCTGGGCGATCCAGGGCATCCTCGCCACCGGTGGCGACCCCAGCTCCTACCGGCGCGGCGGCAAGTCGGCCCTCGACTACGTCGCCGCCCGCCAGGTCGACGACGGCCACTACCGCTACTCCAAGTCCAGCGACCAGACCCCGGTCTGGGTCACCTCCTACGCCCTGGTGGTGGAGTCCGGCGACCACTACCCGCTGAGCCCGCCGCCCCGCGAGGCGAAGCCGACCTCGGCGCCCGGCAGCGCCGCCGCGGCGGCCGGGGGCGCCGTCGCCCCCGCGCCAGGCGTCAGCGAACCGACCGTCCCGCCCGCGAGCTCCGAATCCTCCGCCGCCTCGCCGGCCGCCGCGACCGGCGGCCTCGGCGCCGCCCCCGTGCCCCGCTCCGCCACCCCGGGCCAGAAGCCGCCGCCGTCGTCGCCCGCCGAAACCGGGCCGCCCGGGGGGCTGGAGACGGAGGTGCCCGAAGCGACCGCGACCGAGCCGCCCAGCTCCTCGCCGGCGGCCGATTCCGAGGCCGCACCCGAGGACTCGGACAGCAGCCCCGTCGGCGCCATCGCGGTCGGCCTGCTCGCCGGCGCGCTCCTCTTCGGGGCCGCCCTGCTCGGCCGCCGCGGCTGGATGCGCTGGCGCTACGGGTTGTAGGCGCGGTCCCCGCTCCGGGTACGCTCGACCGATGGACGTAGAGACGGCAATCCGCACCCGCCGCACTCACAAGGCCTTCACCGCCGAGCCGCTCAGCCGCGAGCAGCTGGCCGAGCTGCTCGACCTCGCCGTCTGGGCGCCCAACCACCACCTCACCGCACCCTGGCGTTTTCGCATCGTCGGGCCGGCGGCGCTGGCGCGGCTGAAGGAGGTCGCCGGCCCCGAGGGCGCCGCCAAGCTCGATCGCTGCCCGACCCTGGTCGTCGTCTCCTCGGCGCTCTCCGGCGACCCGCTCCAGGACGAAGAAGACCTGCACGCCACCGCCGTCGCCTCCTACATCGTCCTGCTCGCCGCCCACGGCCGCGGCCTCGCCGGCTACTGGCGCACCCCCGACCTGCTGCGCGAGGCGGCGGGGCGGGCCGCGGTCGGCCTGCCGGACGACGAGCGCTTCGTCGCCCTCCTCCACCTCGGCCACCCGCGCCAGGAGCGGCCGGCCCCGCCGCGCCCGCCCGTCGCCGAGACCACCGTCTTCCTCGACTGATGCTGACCCGCGCCGAAGCCCTGGAGACGATCGCCGGCGAGCGCTTCGAGGTGGTCGTGATCGGCGGCGGCATCACCGGTGCCGGGGTCGCCCTCGACGCCGCCTCGCGCGGCTACTCGGTCGCCCTCCTGGAGCGCGACGACTACTCGGTCGGCACCTCCAGCCGCTCCTCGAAGATGGTCCACGGCGGCCTCCGCTACCTGCAGAACTTCGACCTCGGCCTGGTCCGCGAGGCGCTCCTGGAGCGGCAGCTGATGGTGCAGCTGGCGCCGCACCTGGTCTACCCGACCCCGTTCCTGGTCGCCTCCCTGGGCGAGGACCGCCGCGACCGCAAACTCGGGATCGGCCTGAACATGTACGACGTGATGGCGACCACCCGGGTCGGCCGCAGCCGCCGCGAGCTGCGCGCCTCCAAGGACGAGGACGAGGACTTCTACTGGTCGCCGGACCGCCACCGCACGATCGACCACGACGAGGTCCTCGACCTGATCCCGGCGCTGGCCCCGCGCGACCCCCACGACGCCTACATGTTCTACGACTGCCAGACCGACGACGTCCGGCTCGTCCTCACCGTGCTCGGCGAGGCGGAGCGCTTCGGCGCGGTGATGCTGAACGGCGCCGACGTCGTCGAGGTCACATCCGACCACGGCCGCGCCAGCGGCGTCGCCTTCGTCGAGGCCGAGTCCGGCGAGCGGGTCGAGGTCCGCGCCGACCACGTCGTCAACGCCACCGGCGTCTGGGCCGACGAGATCCGCCCCGAGGTGGTCGAGGAGGAGGACGTGCCGCGAATCGCGCCCAGTCGCGGCACCCACCTGGTGATCGACCAGAAGCAGCTGCCGATGGGGCGGGCGGCCTGCATCGTCCCGGCCGGCGAAGGGCGGATGATCTTCTCGCTGCCCTGGTACGGGCGCACCCTGGTCGGCACCACCGACAACGACTTCGACGGCGACATCGCCCACCCGCGGCCGGGCGAGGACGACGTCGAGTACCTGCTCGACGCGGTCAACGAGTACTTCGGCCTCAGCATCGGCCAGTCCGACCTGGTCGGCGCCTACGCCGGCGTGCGGCCGCTGATCTCCAGCGGCGACCCGCGCAAGTCGGTCGACATCTCCCGCAAAGCGGAGCTGTACGAGACCTCCTCGGGAATGCTGACGATCACCGGCGGCAAGCTGACCACCTGGCGGCGGATGGCGAAGCAGACCGTCGACCGCCTGGTCGAGCGCGAGGGCCGCGAGGCGCCCTGCCACACCGCCGAGATCCCGCTGGGGATGGAGGCCCGCCCCGACGACCTCGAGGCCCCGGAGGGGGTGTCGGAGGAGTCGGTCCACCAGCTCGCCTTCCGCTACGGCCACGCCACCCGGGCCGTCCTCGACCTCGCCTGGAAGGACCCGCGGCTGGCGAAGCCGATCGTCCCCGGTCGCCCCGACCTGCTCGCCGAGGTGGCGGTCGCCGCCCGGCGCGAGCAGGCGCGCAGCGTCGCCGACGTGCTGCTGCGCCGCACCCGGCTGGGAATCCTGGCGGCCCCGCAGCTGCGCACGGCGGCCGACGTGCGGCCGGTCGCGGAGGTTCTGGGCCGCGAGCTGGACTGGTCGCGGCGCCGCATCAAGCAGGAGGCCGAGGCCTGGGTGGAGGCGGCGGCGCGAGAGGGCATCGACCCCGCTGCGGCGGGTTGAATAACCTGCCCGCTCGATGACCAAGGCAGAGTTGGAACCCAAGCATCTCTCAGAGCTTCACTCGCTGGCCGCCGAGGCCGGCGTCGAGCGCTTCCGCATGTTGACCCGGGCCGAGCTGATCGATCGGCTCGCCGACGGCGACTCCGGGGGCGACTCGGGGAGCGACGCTCCTGCCCGCAAACCGCGCCAGCCCCGCAAACGCGAGGGGGGCCGCGAGCGCTCCGGCCGCGAGGACCGGGACAAGGATGGCCAGGCCGAGCGCCCCGCGCGCCGGCGTCGCCGCTCCGGCCGCGGCACGGGGGAGGGGTCTGCCGAGGCGAAGGTCGAGACTTCCGTCGAGTCGGCGCCGCCCGAGGACGAGCGCTCTCGCGAGCCCGAGCCCGCTGCCGCCGAGTCGTCGCCCGCTTCCGGCACCGAGGAGAGCGGTCGCCCGCGTCGCCGTCGCCGTCGTCGCTTCGGCCGCCGCGGCAAGCAGGGCGTCACCCTGCAGAGCCTGCTGGTGCCGCCCGAGGCCGGTCGTCAGGCGGTCCTCGCCGCCGAGAGCCGCGAGGCCTGCACGGCGCTGCTGCGCTCGGTCGCCGCCGAGCTCGCCGCCGACACGAAGGGCCCCGACCCGGTTGCCCTGCTGATCGACCCCAGCCCCGAGGAGCTGGCCGACTGGAAGCGCGACGCCCCTCAGGCCGAGATCGTCGCCGCCGGCCAGGCCCGTCACGCCGACGACGCCCTCGAGCAGGCCAAGGCCCGCGCCGGCAAGGGCGAGGACATCATCCTTCTCGTCGACTCCCTGACCCGCCTCGCCGAGGCCCACGGCGACGCCGACGCCGCCAAGGACTTCTTCGACGCCGGTCGCGGCGATACGGGCAGCGGCTCGTTGACGGTCGTCGCGGCTCTCGAGCGCCCCGCTTAGCTAGTCGGGGCGCCTACCTGCGGTAGGCGATGCGGCGCCAGCTGGGCTCTTTGGAGAGCTCGATCAGCTCGGAGCTGCGGTCCGGCTGCACGTAGCCGAAGGTCTGGGTGCGCTCGTCGAAGACGACGTCGAGCTCGCCCTCCTTGACGCGCTGGTCGAGCCAGGCGCCGCGGAAGACGAGGCGGCGGATCCAGTGGACGAGGCTGCGGTTGGCGGGCCCGACCAGGTCCTCCCAGTTCTCGTTGATGTGCTCGCCGAGGCGGGAGCTAGGCTCGGCGATCTCGCCGCTGACGGCGAGGTCGAGGAGATCCTCGAGCTCGCCGCGGCTGAGGCCCTGGCCGACGAAGCCGAGTTTGACCGCAGCCTGCTCGACTCGCTGCCCGAAGTCCTCCTCGTTGAAGGCGAAGCGGAGCTCCCCGTACTCGAGTACGTAATCGGAGCCAGACTCGTAATTCCCTCTGCGGGTGGTCTTCTTTTCCATGAGTTGAAGCGGCCTGCCCGCCAGCCCAGCGGACAGGGACATGATCTTGCCGATCATCGTAGTCCCGTGCCTGTTCGGGGCAGGCGCTGAACGACCGGTTGCACCCCGCGGCGCCTTGGAGGAGTTGGACGGCCCCCGGCGAGTGCTCGGCGGGGGAGAGTCCGGGCGCCGTCGCCCTTATGCGGCGGTGGACCCGCCGCTCGCACCTCGTCTCGCCGCCCTGCCCCGCCGTCGGGTCGCCGGTCGCGAGGTGGCGGTCGCGATCGGCCCGCGGGCGCGCCTGCTCGGCCTGGCCCGGCTGCCGCTGGAGCGGGCCGGGTCGGGGCTGCTGATCCCCCGCTGCGCCAGCGTCCACACCTTCGGGATGCGCTTCGACCTCGACGTCGTCTTCCTCGACGGCGCCGGCCGGCCGCTCCTGCGCCGCTGCGCGGTGCCGCCGCGGCGCCTGCTCGCCCACCCTCGCGCCCGCGCCGTTCTCGAGATTCCCTCGGCGCAGGGGGGAGAGTTCGCGCCGCCCAGGCCTTAGGGGCCGGCATGTTGCCGCGCCGCCAGGAGATCGCCAGCATCGTCGTCTGCGAGGACGACGCGATCACGCTCGAGCTCCTCTGCGATCACCTGGTCGCCGATCGCTACGGCGTCCTGCCCGCCCCGACCGCCTCCGACGCGCTGCGCCTCTGCCGATTCAACCAGCCGGACCTGCTGATCCTCGATCTCACCCTGCCCGACGCCTCCGGTCTCGACGTGCTGCGCGAGATCCGCCGCGGCGACGGCGTCGAGTCCCGCTTCGACCCGCGCCTGCCGGTGATCGTGCTGAGCGGCCGCAGCGCCATCGCCGACCGCGTCCGCGGCTTCGACGCCGGCGCCGACGACTACCTGGTCAAGCCCTTCTCGCCGGAAGAGCTGCGGGCCCGCATCGCCGCCGTGCTGCGCCGCCGCGTCTCCCGCCCCGACGGCCCCTGCCGCGTCGGCGACCTCGAAGTCGACCCGCTGCGGCGGCGGGTCACCGTCGCCGGCCGCGAGATCGCCCTGGCGAAGAAGGAGTTCGCGCTGCTGCGCGTCCTCGCCAGCGAGCCGACCCACGTCTTCGCCAAGCAGGAGCTGCTGGAAGCGGTCTGGGGCCTGGTCAGCCCCAGCCGCACCCGTACCCTCGACTCACACGCGAGCCGGCTCCGGCGCAAACTCGATCCGGAGCACGGCCGCTATGTGGTCAACTGCTGGGGCATCGGCTACCGGCTGATCGACAGCTGAGCGATCGACCGACAGCCGGCCGACGCTACTTGGCCTGCGGCGACTCGAAGTGGAGGATCGCCAGCTTCGTCTCGATCCCGTCGCCCTTCTCGTCGGCGAGCCGACTGGCCGACTCCTCCTGGATCTGGATCGCGCGCTCGAGGGTCTCGCCGAGCAGGGCGTTCAGCTCGGTCCAGCCCTTCTCGTCGAGGACGAGCGGGGTGCGGCTGACGTGGGAGTCGCTGCGGGCGTCGATCGTGCCGGCGACGAGCGCCTCGGTCGAGTCCTGGCCGATCATCTCGAGGACGGCGCCGGAGATGCCTTTGCGGGCCGAGGCCGGGATTTTCTCCCAGTCGCTGTCGCTGAAGAAGGCGCGCTCGGTGGCGCGGTAGAAGTGCTCGACGGCACCGCGGCGAGGCTCGGTTTTGACCAGTTCGACGCAGTCGAATTCGAGCAGCGTCTTGACGTGGTAGCTGACGTTGCCGAGCGGCTCGCCGAGTTCCTGGGCCAGCTGATTGGGGCTGGAGATGCCCTTGTGGAGCGAGGTGAGGATGCGGACGCGAAGCGGGTGGGCCAGCGCCTTGGCGAGCTGCTGGGTGATTCCCTCTGGGGACGTGCGAGTTTGGGCCACGGGGTTGATCCTCCGATCGGGTGGGGGCCGGGATGAGGTGGCTTCTGGGGCGTAATCACCCCGGTTTCTAAATCAAGTATTCCAAAACGCTCCGTCGTTTCCCCTTTTGAATGTCACTTATAGAGCGAAAAAACTAGTTTGCTGCGCCGACGCTAAACATCTTTTCCGGTGGCACGGGGAACGACTTTTAACGCTAATCAGGTCTCACCTATGCGCACCCGCCGCCCCGAGGCGCCTGGCCGAGACCGCATTGGGGCCGGTGGGTGCGCATTTCCCGCTGCCTTTCGGCGGCGAGAGGGGGCGAACTCCGGCGCCTCGGGGCCTTGACGTCGCCATGTCGAGCGGCGCCCAGAAGGCGGATCCCCGGTGGACCTGAGCCTGTCCCAGGTCGCGGCGGGCTGGCCGCTGGCCGCCTCGCTGGCGATGCTGGTCGCCGGCAGCCTCCACGGCGGGCGCCGTCGCTCGGCGCTCAACGAGTGCCTGCACGAGCTGCGGCGGCCGCTGCAGGCGCTGGCCCTGGCCGGTCCCGGCGCCGCCGACGGGGTCGAGTCCTGTCTGCGGCTGGCGGCGCAGGCGCTGGAGCGACTCGACGGCGAGATCAACGGCCGCCAGGTCGCGGCCCGGCCGGCCCCGGTGCGGGTCGAGCCGGTGCTGCGGCTGGCGCTGGCCCGCTGGCGGGCGCGAGCCGAGCTGCGGGGCGGCTCGGTGCGGCTGCGCTGGCGGGCCGGCGGCGCCGCGGTGGCCGGCGACCGCCTCCGCCTCGAGCAGGCGCTCGACAACCTCCTCGCCAACGCGCTCGAGCACGGCGGTGCCGAGGTCGTCGTCGAGGCGCGGCGGCAGGCCGGCGCGCTCGCGATCGCCGTCGTCGACTCGGGCGGGGCGCCGAGGCGGGGGCGGTCCCGGCCGGGGGTGGGGGCGACTTTCGCGACGCTGAGCGGTCGCCGCCGTCATGGCCACGGGCTGCGCCTGGTGCGGCGGATCGCCGCCGAGCACGGGGGTGCCTTCGAGCTGCGGCGGCGACCCGGTCGGACCGAGGCGGTTCTGTCCCTGCCCGCGGCCGGCGACGGGGCGGTGGTGGGATGAGCCGTCGCGCCCGGGCGCTCTGGTTCGTGCTGGCGGCGCTGGCGGCGGCGGCCGCCGCGGCGACGATCGCCGACGGCTACGGGGCCAGCGTCGTCCGTGGCTACGGCGAGCTGCGCCCGGTGGTGGTGGCGAGCGCGGCGCTGCGCCCGGGCGAGCCGATCTCCCCGCGGCGGGCCGCCGCCGCCCTGCAGACGCGGCGCGTGCCGGTCCGGTTCGTCCCGACCGGCGCCCTGCGCTCCCCGGCCGAGGCGGTCGGCCTGGTCCCGGCCGCGGCGGTGCCGGCCGGCGCCTACGTGCTGGCGCCGCAGCTGCGACCGCCCCGGGCCGATCCCGCTCCCGGTCGGCTGCGCGACGGTCGCCGGGCGGTCCAGGTCTCGGTCGGCGGCGCCGCGGCGCTGCTGGTCGGCGGTCATGCCGAGGGAGGCGCGGTCGACGTCGTCGTCACCACCGAACCGACGGGGGGCGGCCGGGGCCGCACCTACGTCGCCGCCGCCGGCGTGCCGCTGCTGGCGCTGACGCCGCTGCCCGGCGCCGGTGCCGAAGGGGCCGCCGCGGCGACGCTGGCGCTGACCCGGCGCCAGGCGCTGCGCCTGATCGCCGCCGAGAGCTTCGCCCGCCAGCTGACCCTGCTGCCGGCCGTCTGAATGAGCGCTCGCGAGCGGCACCTCACCGCCCTGGCCGCTTCGCTGCGCGGCCGGCTGCTGGAACGGCGCCGGCTCGAGGCCGCCGCGGGCGGTGTGAGCGAGATCGCCCTCGACGAGGCGGTGCGCGAGCTGGTTGCCGGCGAGGCGGCGATCCTGCCCGAGGCCGAGCGCGCGGAGGTCGTCGCTCGGATCGTCCGCGAAAGCGTCGGCCTCGGCCCGCTCGAGGACCTGCTTGCCGACCCGGCGGTCGAGGAGGTGATGGTCAACGGGCCCGGGACGGTCTACGTCGAGCGCCACGGCCGGCTCGAGCCCACCGAGGTCGCCTTCGCCGACGAGGAGGAGCTGCGCCACACGATCGAGCGGATCCTGGCGCCGCTCGGTCGGCGGGTCGACGAGCTCAGCCCGATGGTCGACGCCCGGCTCGCCGACGGCTCGCGGGTCAACGTGGTCGTGCCGCCGCTGGCGATCGACGGTCCCGCCGTCTCGATCCGCCGCTTCGGCGCCGAGCGGCCCGGCCCCGACGAGCTCGTTGCCCGCGGCTCGCTCGGCCGGGCGCAGCGGCGGCTGCTCGAGCGGGCCGTCGCCGAGCGGCGCAGCGTCCTCGTCAGCGGCGGCACCGGCTCCGGCAAGACGACGCTGCTCAACGCCCTCTCGAGCTTCATCGCGCCGGGAGAGCGGGTGGTGACGATCGAGGACGCGGCGGAGCTGCGCCTGCAGCAGCCGCACGTGGTCCGGCTGGAGAGCCGCCCGGCCGGGATCGAGGGGCGCGGCGAGGTGACGATCCGCGACCTGCTCCGCAACGCCCTGCGGATGCGGCCGGACCGGATCGTGATCGGCGAGGTGCGGGGAGCGGAGGCACTCGACCTGCTCACCGCTCTCAACACCGGCCACGACGGCGCTCTCTCGACCGTCCACGCGAACTCGCCGGCCGATGCGCTGAGCCGGCTCGAGACGCTGGCGCTGATGGCGG
>Ga0190271_10000537_pt1 | contig 19277 bp, 18 predicted proteins | sample Popmic356T_FD_133747 | JGI IMG/M metagenome (GOLD analysis project Ga0190271, IMG submission 133747) | Populus adjacent soil microbial communities from riparian zone of Weber River, Utah, USA - 356 T | ecosystem: Environmental > Terrestrial > Soil > Riparian zone | place: USA: Utah | collected...
ACCGAGTCGCGCCACGCCGCCGGCCGGGCGATCGCGGTCGACGGAACGATCACGCCCCCCATCTTCGGTCCCGTCCTCGACGGCAGCGGCGGTTTCGCCCGCATCACCGACACCGACGGGGGACGACTGGACGGCGACCCGGTGCTCGATCGAGCGATGGGTCCCACCCAGTTCATCCCCGGGACCTGGCGAACACTGGGCGTCGACGCCTCGGGTGACGGGTTCGCCGATCCGCAGAACATCTACGACGCCACGTACTCCAGCGCCCGGTACCTCTGCGCCTCGGCGCGACCGCTCACGATGGACACCGAGGCGGGGTTCAAGAAGGCCGCCCACTCCTACAGCGGCTCGGCGACCTACCCCGCGATCTCGTGGGACTGGTCGGCTCCGTACCGGGCGATCGCGGCCGCAACCGGCTGACCGCCCGGACGCGAAGATCGCGCTCCCGCCCACCGATCCGGTGCACCAGAGCGCGATCTTTCAGGACAGCTCGACCCTCAGGGCTTGTCGGAGGAGACCACCCACATCGCGTAGAACTGCGCCGCGCCGCCGTAGGCGTGGCCGACAGCCAGGCGGGCGCCGTCGATCTGGTGATCGCCCGCGGTGCCCCGGACCTGCATGGCCGCCTCACCGAAGCGGATCATGCCCGAGGCGCCGATCGGGTTGGTCGACAGCACGCCGCCCGAGCAGTTGACCGGCAGGTCGCCGTCCATCTGCGTGACCCCGGACTCGGTGAGCTTCCACCCCTCGCCCTCCGGCGCGAAGCCCAGGTTCTCGAGCCACATCGGCTCGTACCACGAGAACGGCACGTACATCTCGACCACGTCGACCTGACCACGGGGATCGGTGATGCCCGCCTGTCGGTAGACGTCAGCGGCGCAGTCCTTTCCGGCGGTCGGCGACACCTGGTCGCGGCCCGACGCCATGGCCGGCTCCGAGCGCATCGCGGTGCCGTGGATCCAGGCCGGTGCGACGCCGCTCGACGCCGCGCTCGCCTCGGCCGCCGATTCGTTGGCCAGCACGAGGGCGATCGCTCCGTCCGATGACGGGCACGTCTCGGAGTACCGCGTGGGCTCCCACAACATGAACGACTCCTTGATGGAGTCGTAGGTGATGTCGGGCTCGTGCAGGTGGGCGTACGGGTTCTTCAGGGCGTTGAGTCGGTCCTTCAGCGCCACGAGGATGCCGATGTCATCGGGTGCGTTCGACCGTCGGATGTACTCGCGGATGAACGGGGCGAAGTAGCCGCCCGCACCCGCGACCAGCTGCTGCTGGAACGGGAGCGGGAAGGACAGGGCCCACATCGCCTCCGACACCGACTGCTGCTGCCAGCCGATCGTGAGGACCCGCTCGAAGACGCCCGACTCGACGTGGGACGCCGCCACGATCGCGGTCGATCCGCCGACGGAGCCCGCGGTGTGGACCCGGAACAGCGGCTTGCCGACCGCGCCCAGTGCCTCCGCCAGATACGTCTCGGGCATCATCATGCCCTCGAAGAAGTCGGGGGCCTTGCCGACGACGACGGCGTCGATGTCGTCCATCGTCATGTGGGCATCGGCCAGTGCCCGGTAGACGGCCTCGCGGAGCAGGCCCGGAAGCGAGACATCGCCTCGGACCGCCGCGTACTTGGTCTGGCCGACACCGACGACGGCGACCCGCTCCTGGCTGTGTGTTGAACTGCTCATGACTCACCATCCAGGACGCACACGAGGTTCTGCTGCAACAGGTGACCCGAGGTGGCGTGCGCGACGCCACGGTTCGCCGAGCCGTCCATGATCCGGGTGGCGACCTCGCCGATCCGGATCAGGCCGGCGGCCATCATCGGGTTGGCGGCCAGCGGACCGCCGGAAGGGTTGATCACGGTGTCTTCGGGGAGGCGGAGGGCCTCGGCGACGATCCGCTCCTGATGGGTGAACGGGGCGTGGAGCTCGGCGATGTCGATGTCGCCGACATGCAGGCCGGCATTGCGCTCCGCCTTCACGATCGACGGCGCCTCGGTGAGGTCACGGGCGCCGAAGTTGTGCGAGTCGACCCGGTGGTCGATCCCGGAGATCCACGCCGGGCGCTCGGCCCACTCGCGGGCCCGGTCACCCGCGGCCAGCACCACGCACACACCGCCGTCGCTGATCGGCGGGCAGTCGTGGAGGTGCAGCGGGTCGAACGTGCGCTCGGTCGCGAGCAGCTCGTCCACCGATGCGCTGCCCTTGATCTGGGCGTGTGGGTTCTCGAGCGCCACCTGACGGTTGCGGAAGGCGATCTCGGCCATCTCCTCCTCGGAGATCTTCCCGGCATCGAGCATCTGGCGGGCCTGGAGCCCGGCCATCGCGATCGAGTCGGGCCAGAGCGGCCCGTAGTAGTAGGGGTCGAGCTGGCGGGACAGCACCCGGGGCAGGTCGCCCGGCGACGCCTTCGAGTAGCTGTAGATCAACGCCGTATCGGCATGTCCGGCCTGGATCTTGATCCACGCCTCGTACAACGCCCAGGCGCCGTCCATCTCGACATGGCTCTCCGAGATCGGCGGCCAGGCACCGACGGCGTCGAGCGTCATCACGAAGCTGAACGCCTGGCCGGCCAGGTAGTCGGAGCTCCCCGAGACGGTGAACCCGATGTCGGCGATCTTGGCGCCGATCTGGTCCATGGCCTGGTGGATGACCGGTTGGATCATCTCGACCTCGTTGAGGTCGTCGACCCTTCTGCGGTGCGTCGACTGGGCGACGCTGACGACTGCGACATCCCTCATCAGAAGTGCCCCTTCAACGTTTCGGGTGCGACATCGGGCTCGTCGATCGGACGCCAGTGCGTCACGTTCTCGGCGCTGTAGGTCAGCTCCTCGTCAGGAACCCACACGGGCTCCACCCGCATGCCGATCCTCACGTCCTCGATCGGCACCTCGAGCAGGGTGCCGTACGTCGAGACGGCGGCACCGTCGAGCAGCACCAGCGCGCTGACGAACGGTGTCGGCGGCGCCTTCTCACCGAAGCCGATGTGGACGACGCAGAAGCTCGCGATCGAGCCCTTGGGTCCGACCTCGACCTGCTCGGTGGTCGGCAGGCCCACCACCGGTGACATGCCGCGGGGCGGGATGTAGACGTCGCCGGTGACCGGGCACCGCTCGCCCAGGAACTTCTTCTCCTTCAGACCCTCCAGGTATCGGGTCATGGCCTTGCCCGGTGTGAAGCGGTAGCGCATCGATGCCGGAAGGCGCAGGCGTTGCACCTCTTCGGCGTCGGAACCAAAGTCCGGCACACCCGTCGGCTGGGGCTGTGACCACAGGCCTTCGGGCAGGGTCGAGACCACGCGGTCGTTGTCGGCGGGCGCCATCAGTTGCCTCCCTGCTGAGGTGTCGTGCCTCCGTGCTGAGGTGTCGTGCCTCCGGTCAGTTCGAAACAGGCGATGTCGGTGATCAGGCCCTCGGGCTCGTCGGCCCAGCGGATGCGGACACGGGCACCCGTGGTCACATCGCCGGGAGCGGCGGCGTCGACGACGTGCAGCATCGACGTGTCGGCACCGTCGAGCTTGATCATGGCCAGCGCGTGCGGCTTCTGGAGCGGCTGGCCGTCGCGGATCGCGGAGACCCACGACCACGACGTGATCTCACCCTCGGTGCCCACCTCGACCATCTCGGTCAGCGGTGCGCCCGATTCCGGGTCGTACTCGACCGGCGGGCAGACGACCCGACCGGCCGTGTCCCGGATGGCGAGCACGCGCTGCTCACGAAGGCCGGTGAGGAAGGCTCCGATCACCGGACCGGTCGTACGCAGGAACGGATACTCGATGACCAGCGGTGCGCTCAGCACCTCGGTCGATTCTTGGTTTGCCACGACTCGCAACCCCCTTGGAGGAGGCACACCCGATCCTGCCGGGGGCCGGGGCGGACCCTAGAACACGTTCTTGTTTTCTCGCACATCGACACCGGGACCAAGCGCTCCGGAAGTCGTTCATTCACCCGTTCTGTGATGCGGAATGTACGTTCCAACGTGCGTTCCGCATCACAGAACGGGGGCGTCGGCGTCCGGATCGGGGTGCGGACCGAACCGGCGAGCGCGTGACCGCGGGAAGGATCGCCCGGAACGAGCGGTGACGGACGCAACCGGCCCAGACGCCGGCCCCATAGGCGACGTCGTCGACGATCGACAGTGCGGCGAGAGCGACGGGACGACGGTCGCCGTGGCGGCTGGCGGCCACGGCGGCATCGATCGCCGACACGGTGGCGGCGGCGACGGTGAGTCCACGGGCCCGGCGCGACACGAGCGACGCCCCAAGCGCCACCGGCCACCAGACCCGCACGACCGACCGGGCCAGGAGTCGGCCGGCGCCGACATGGCCGGCCAGCGCTAGTCGGAGAGCCTCGGACGCCGGTACGCCCGGAAGTCGTCGCGGCAACGCCGCCGCGGACCCGAGCGCGACCATTCCTCCGGCGACGGGGTGGCCCAGGCCGACGGCCGCCCACGCGCCGAGGCTCCAGGGCGACGCCGACACCGGGGCGACCGACCCGGGGTGCCGCTCGTCGAGGACCGCAGCCGACGTGCCGTAGTCGAACCGCTGCCGAACCCAGGCCCGCATCGTCGGGCGAACGTCGTGCACGATCCGGGCCGCCGGCTCGTAGCGGACCCGCCACCCCCGATCGTCGGCGCGCCACACCAGATCGACGTCTTCACCGACGATGAGCGAGTCGTCGAACCCGTCGAGGTCCCGCAGCGCCGAGGTGCGGACGAGCAGTCCGGCCGCCGGCACGTACGCGATCCGGGTCCGAGGCGCGACACGCCCGGGCTCGTCTCCGAGGTCGAGCGGCGACCGTGACGACTCGAACGCCCCCAACACTCCGGCTCCCGGCTCCGGCGACGGAGCCTGCACCCGGACCGCGACGATGCCGACCCGATCATCGGCGAAGTGGCCCATCGACCGCGTCAACCAGCCCGGAGTCACGACCGTGTCGGAGTCGACGAACGCCACGAATCGCGTGGTCGCCACCATCGCCCCCCGGTTGCGGGCCGAGGCCGGGCCGCTCGAGACCTCGCGCCGCACGACCGTCGCGCCGTAACGGTCGGCGACCCCGGTGACCGACCCAGTATCGATCGAGCCGTCGTCCACGACGATGATCGACGCCGGGCGGTCCGCGTCGTCGACCGATGCGAGCGACCCGAGCAACCGCTCGAGCCCGTCGGCGCGGTCCCGCACCGGGATCACGGCCGTGACCTCGGCCGACGCATCGGTGTCATCCACATCGGGATGGATCGCACCGCTGTCCACGAGGCGGTCCAGAAGCCGGCGCTGCGCTGCCGACGCCCCGTCGATCGCTTCTCCCGACAGGGCGCGATCGGCCAGATCGGAGCCCGCGGCCGACAGCGTGAACAGGCGCAGCGGAGATCCACCGAGAAGGGTCCGATCACCCACTCGCCGAACGGACGCGTCGGCGGAGAACCTCACGGTCCGAGCTCAGGTCGCCGTCATGCCGCCGTCGACGGCGAGGACCGACCCCGTGATCCCCGACGCAGACGGTGAACACAACATCGCGACCGCGTCGGCCACCTCGTCGGGACGCAGCAGCCGGCGATTGGTGTGGTGGACCGCGAACTCCTCGGCCGACGCCAGCCCGTACACGGCCGCCGACGCCTTCAGGATCTCGGTGTCGGTCGACCCCGGGGCCACCGCGTTGGCGGTGATGCCCGAGTCGGCCAGATCGGCCGCCAGGCTCTGCACGAGCCCGACCACGGCGTGCTTCGCCGCCGAGTACGCCCCCATCGACGGCAACCCGCGGGTTCCCGCGGCCGAGGCGACCGCCACGATGCGGCCCGACCGGGGTGTGGGCTGTGCGAGCAGGGCCGGTACCGCGGCGCGCACCACGTTGAAGACGCCGGTGACGTTGACGTCGAACATGTTCGACCATGCCGAAGCCGGGGTCTCCCACAGCGGCGACCCTCCCCAGACGGTCCCCGCCGCGCACACGACCACGTCGAGTCCGTCCAGCGATCCGATCGCGTCCGCCACCGCTTCGGCGTCGCGTACGTCGAGGACCAACGACGATCCACCGCACTCGTCGGCCACGGCGTCGAGTTGGTCACGAGTGGCGAGCGGGTAGTCGAGCGCGGGATCGTCGGCGCAGCGGTCGGTGCAGACAACCGACATTCCGTCCTTCGCCAGGCGTCTCGCCGTGGCGGCGCCGATCCCACGGCCAGCCCCGGTGACGACGGCGACCGGCTGGTTGCTCATCCGCCCAGCCTCCCACGCAGTCGTTCGACATCGGCGGTCAACTGGGCCACCAGGCCGGCGAACACCCGGCCACCTTCCTCGGCGGTCGCCGTGGTCGGATCGCCGAGCACCCCGTTCGCGGTCACCGCCGCCAATCCCCGGGACATCACGACCGCACCGATCTCGCGCCAACGTGCGGTCGAACCCGGCTCCGCCACATCCATCGACACGCACGACGGGTCGAGGTGCAACATCATCGACGTCTCGGTCCGACCGGCGTGGGAGTCGCCACCCTCCACCCGCGGATGCCAGACGAGGACTTCGCGTCCCTCGGTCGTGACCAGCGCGCCGGCCCGATCGAGTGCCTCGATGTTGCCGCCGTGGCCGTTGACGATGACCACCGCGTCGAACGGTGCCGGGCGACCCGAGCCCTCACCCGGCAACGCCGAGCGGATCAGTTCGACCATGACCGTCTCCATGGCCAGCGTTCCGATCGACAACGTGCCGGGGAACGACTCGTGCTCACCCGATGCGCCGATCCCGATGGCTGGCGCCACGACCACATCGTCGCGCCCGTCCGCCAGGGCCCGAGCCAGCGCGACCGCGATCCGGGTGTCGGTGTCGAGCGGGAGGTGGGGGCCGTGCTGTTCGCAGCTGCCGACCGGAACGACGAGCAGCGATCCCGACGGGACCGACGGCCACGTCAGGTCGGCCAGGCTCACTCGACGTACCCCCACGACCGGAGCTGATCGACGATCGTGTCGGCGGCATCGGCCGGGTCGAGAACGACCGTGCGCGGCGGGGTCCGGTCCACGAGCGCCCCCGTGAGCGCGACCACCCGCTCGAGGGCGTGACCGCCCACCGGCGCCGGCAGCACCCGTGCCCGGGGCCGCCACGGTTCGAGCTGCTCCGCCGGCACCTCACCGCGGACCCGCGGATCCGACCTGAGCTCGATGCGCTCCTCGCGGGCCGCCAGCGAGGCGCTGAGTGGCGCCCGCCGGAGCTCTGACACCGCGCCCTCCACCGACAGCACCGCGGGGACGCTGATGGTCAGCACCTCGCGACGTCCGCCATCGAGTCGCCGGACCGCCTCGACCGCGCCGTACATCGCGGCCGGCTTCACGTCGACGAGACCCAGGGCCTGGGCCGCACCGAGGTGGTGGGCGACGTAGGCCGGCACCGTCCCCGATCCCCGGTCCGGGCTGGCATCGCCGCAGACGACGAAGTCGGCGTCGAGTTCGATGAGGAGGCTGCCGAGCGCGGCGCCGACGTCGTGACTCCGGGTGAGCGGGCCGGAGTCGATCCGTACCGCACGGCTGGCACCGCAGGCCAGGAGGCCTCGGAGCGGTGCGTCGGCCTCGACCGGGCCGACGCAGACCACGGTCACGTCATCGGTGCCCCAGGCCGTTGCCAGGGTGAGCGCCAACTCGACCGCCGCCTCGTCCGCCAGCGAGAAGCCGGCCCCCCGCTCGAGGTCGGTCCACTTCACGCACGCCGCGATCCCTGCCACTGCCGTCAGCTCCGGTGGAAGACGACGCCGTGGCCGCCCTCGGGGTACGACCAGGTGATCGCACCCTCCTCATTACAGACGAGGTAGCACGTGCCGCACTCGAAGCAGTTCTCGTAGTTGAAGAGGATGCCGCCGTCGGCCATCGGAACGAACAGGTCGGCCGGGCACGCCACGATGCAGCCCCGGACGGAGCAGTCCCGACACTTGGTGTCGTCCACCGTGATGTGCGCCCGATCGGCGTCGATGCGGAACTCGACGGACTCCATGCGCGTCTCGAAGCTGAGCTCGGGGTACTCGCTCACCCGAACGTCCTCATCGCCCGCCACCCGTCGCGCACGGCATCGCGCCACTTCACCCCGTTCGCCTTCATCTCACGGCGAACGATCCGCCGCAGTCCCGGCTTCGGATCCGGGTTGTCGACCCGGAACATGCCCTCGGCCACGCCACACACCAGAGCCGGCAGCTTCTGCTGGGCCAGGTCCCCCATCACGAGGTGGGGGGCGAGGCGCAGCTTGCGGTGGTCGGCGAGGACGAACGACGACTCGAGCCGGGACCGGTACCCGGCGAGGCCCGCCGACGAGGTGTCGCCGCGCTGGATCGCCCGGGCACTCGCACGTCCCGCTGCTGCACCGGAGCCGATGGCGAAGTTCACGCCCTCCAGCCAGATGCCGGCCGCGAGACACATCGCCGCGGCGTCGCCCGCCACGAGCAGTCCGTCGGCGATCAACTCCGGCATCATGTCGAACCCCGCCTCGGGGATGACGTGGGCCGAGTACTCCTTGACCTCGCCGCCTTCGACCATCGGTGCGATCGCGGGATGCGCCTTCATGTCCGCCAGCAACTCCTCGGGCCGGCGGCCGCCCGCCGCCAGGGCGGGGAGCGACAGCACGAGACCGACCGCCAGGGTGTCGGCGTTGGTGTAGATGAACCCGCCTCCCGGCACGTCGCCCGTGCATCCCATGATCTCGTAGTCGACCCCGTGGTCGCCCCGGACGCCGAACCGCTCGTCGATCACCTCACGGGGCAGGGCGATCGTCTCCTTCACCCCGACCGTGTAATTCTCCGCCGAGACGTCGGTGTAGAGGCCCGCCTCCTTCGCGAGGAACGAGTTGACGCCATCGCATGCGATCACCACGTCGGCCGTCAGGTCGCCGTCGGGTCGGTCGGTCGCCACGCCGACGACGCGCTCGCCGTCGCGGAGCAGTCCCGTGACCGTGGTCGAGCACACCAGGACAGCGCCGGCGTCGACCGCCTTGTCGGCGAGCCAGGAGTCGAAGTCGGGCCGGTAGGCCGTCGCACCGTTGTAGGGCGGCGCGCCCCAGCGCTCGGACCGGTAGTCGACGGTCAGCGCCTGGTCGCCGGTCAGCAGCATCGTGGCGCGTCGCGTCACCCAACGCTGGACGGGCATCTCCTCCCACCACTTCGGGATGAGCGTGTCGAGGATGCGTCCGTAGACCACACCCCCGTACATGTTCTTCGAGCCGGGGAACGGGCCGCGTTCGATCAGGCACACCGACCTGCCCGCCCGCGCCAGTTCGAGCGCGGCGGCCGAACCGGCGGGACCGGCCCCGACCACGATGGCGTCGAAGTCAACCAAGTCTGGACTCCAGTTCGTCGAGCACGGCGTTGGCGTCGGACACGACCGCCAGGTCCGCCATCGCCATCATCGGGCAGTGCGGGTCGGTGTTGACGCTGATGATGTGCTGGGGGTTTCCGAGTCCGGCGGTGTGCTGCACGGCGCCGGAGATGCCGAACGCCAGGTAGAGGTCGGGGTCGACGACCACGCCCGTGGTGCCGATCTGGCGCTCGTGGCCGACCCAACCCCGGTCGGTGATCACCCGGGTCGCCCCCATCGACGCGCCGAGCACGGTCGCGATCCGGGTGAGCTCGTCGAACCGATCGGGACCGTCGAGGCCGGCGCCGCCGCCGACGATCCGGGGCGACTCGGCCAGGTCCATGGTGGCCACATCGGGCGGGAGCACCTCGACGACCGTCGGTTCCGGCCGCTCCCCCACATCCGGGCTGATCGATCGGAGCTCCGCCGGGGCGGCGTCGGTCACGGGCTCGACGCCGCGGACATTCGGTTGGAGCGTGGCCACCACCGCCTGGTCGCCCCGTTGGTGACGAGCCATCTCCCGTCCACCCGACACTGCCGTGATGATCCGGTCGGCCCGGACCTCGATGGCGTTGGCCAACACCGGTCGGCCGAGCTCCTGGGCCAGCCGGGGCGCCAGGTCGCGACCATCGGGCGACGCCGGCAGGAGGATCAGCTCGTGGGTGGCCAGCAGTGGAGCCAGTGCCTCGGCCCAGGTCCCAGGTGCGTACGGACCCGCCTCCCAGACGTCGAGCACCGAGGCGACCCCGGTGAGCGACTCCGCCGCGACGGCCACACCATCGCCGACGAGCACACCTCGACCGTCGGCCTCGGCGATCGCCTCGGCCCCGCCGGCCGGCAGTACGCCCCCGCGAACCGGCACCACCGCGAGGATCGAGGCGGACCGGCTGGACATGCCGTGACGGTACTTCCGGTCGCCGTCGAGGGGCACACTGGTCCGGTGAGCGGTGAGCACGGCCACGACCACGACCACGCGGGTCACGGGCATCAGCACCCCGTCGGAGACGGGCATCGGCACGGTGCCGCGCTCGCCCGATCGGGCGAGGCCGCCAAACGCCCGCTCACCATCGCGCTCGGGCTCAGCCTGTTCACGTTCGTCATCCAGATCGGGGTCGGGATCTGGAGCGGTTCGTTGTCGCTGCTCGCCGACTCGGCCCACGTCCTGACCGACAGCGTGGGCATCTTCCTCGCCCTCGCGGCCGTCACCCTGGCGTCACGGCCCACCGGTGCCCAGCGAACCTTCGGCCTCTACCGCCTCGAGGTGCTGTCCGCGCTGGCCAACGCGGTCCTCCTGCTGGCGGTTGCGGCGTGGGCGCTCTACGAGGCGATCGGACGCATCTCGGATCCACCCGACGTGCCGGGAGCACCGCTCCTGATCGTCGGCGGCATCGGGCTCGTCACGAACGTCATCGCCCTCCGGTTGCTGTCGGGTGGCGGGTCGTTGGCCGCCGAGGGGGCCCGACTCGAGGTGCTGGCCGACACGATCGGATCGATCGGCGTCGTCATCGGCGGAGCCGTGATCATGATCACCGGCCTGACCGTGATCGACGCGTGGGTCGGCCTGGCCATCGCGCTGTGGATCGTCCCGCGCTCCATCCGCCTGGCGACCGACGCGTTACGGATCCTGTTGCAGTCCGCTCCCCCCGACGTCGACGTCGACGCCCTCACCGCCGACCTCGCCGGCGTTGCCGACGTCGTGGACGTCCACGACCTCCACGTGTGGACACTGACCTCCGACATGGAGGTGCTCACCGCGCACGTCATGGTCGCGGTCGGTGCCGACACCCACGCGGTCCTCGATCGGGCGCGGGCGCTGCTCAGCGAACGGCACGGCATCCACCACGCGACCCTCCAGGTCGAACCGGAGGACCACACCGGTTGCGCCGAGGTCGACTGGTAGCGATCGTCAGCTCGGGCCCCGTTGGGTCTCGTCGATCACGAAGCTCATGACATCCGCATCGGATCCCCGTTCGGCGCGGGCGCGACGCTGACGGCTGGCGCCGTTCCCCTCGGCGAGGATCCGGTCGACGAGTCGGTTCACCAGTTCGCCGTCGCCGTGGAACCGGAGCCCCTCACCGATGAAGTCGAGCAACTCACCGACGACGACGGCCGCCGGCTCGGTGGACGTCGTCACCGGCGACACGAGATCGGCCGCCAGGCCGTACCTCGCGGCTCGCCACACGCCGGATTCCATGATCTCGGGCCGCAGGTCGGGCGCGGGCTCGCCGTCGAGCGCTTCGACCGCGCACGTCCACACCAGCGCCCGGACGAGGCCGGCGAGGGCCACCGCGTCGTCGACGCACAGGCACACGTCCGCGATGCGGAACTCGAGGGTGTCGTACCGCTCGGACGGGCGCATGTACCAGTACAGGAAGGTGGCATCCTCGATCGCGTCGACCTCGGTGAGGTCGTCGACGAGCGAGTCGTACTCCTTGCGGTCCTCCAACTCGGGCGGCATGCCCGACGTCGGCCAACGCTGCCAGACCTGCAGTCGGTAGCTGTCGAACCCCGAGTCGAGGCCCGACCAGAACGGCGAGTTGGCCGTCAACGCCAGGAGCGGGGCCAACCACGGTCGAGCGCGGTTCATCACCGAGATCGCCAGATCGGGATCTGGGATGCCGACGTGGACGTGACATCCGCAGATGACCTGCTGTCGGGCGACGATCTGGTACACGTCGTCCATTCGGCTGAAGCGATCGTTGGTGGTGTCGACCTCCTGGTCCCGCCACGACGAGAACGGGTGCGAGCCGACCGCCGCGATGGCGGTACCGAGCGGCTCCGCCGCCGCGTCGAGCGAGGCGCGCAGCCGTGACAGGTGACTGCTGATCTCATCGAGCGTGGTGCACACCGGCGTCCCGATCTCGATCTGGCAGCGGTTCAGTTCGAGCGACACCTCCGGTCCGAGACAAGGTCGGGCCCGCTCGTAGAGCTCGTGGGAGCGCGGGACGAGGTCACCACCGCCCCGCTCGACCACCAGAAACTCCTCCTCGACACCAACGGTCAGCGGTTCCACGGCCTGTCACTCCTCATGGCGCTGCGGGGTCGAGGCCCAGGTCGGCCGCAGTTCGGGTTGGATCATCGTGGCGGAGGGGTACCCAATTCCGACGGGTGCGAGACGGAGGCGAGAAACCCACATGTGCGGCATCAGCGGAGAGATCAGGTTCGACGGCCACCGCGCCGACGTCGCGGCGGTCGAGCGCATGACCGAACGACTTGCACCCCGCGGCCCCGATGGGAGTGGGGTCTGGGCGTCCGGGCGCATCGCGCTCGGCCACCGGCGGCTGGCCATCATCGACCTCTCGAGTTCCGGACAACAGCCGATGGTCGACTCCGACCTGGGTCTGACGGTCGTGTTCAACGGCTGCATCTACAACCACCACCGGCTCCGACGCGACCTCGAGGCCGCGGGCTACCACTTCTTCTCGACCAGCGACACCGAGGTGATCCTCAAGGCGTACCACCGATGGGGTGACGCGTTCGTCGAACGCCTGATCGGCATGTTCGCGCTCTGCATCGTCGAGCGCGATTCAGGTCGTGCGGTCTTCGCCCGGGACCGACTCGGAATCAAGCCCCTCTACATGGCTCCGATCCGTGGCGGGCTCCGATTCGCGTCGACCCTCCCCGCCCTCGTCGCGGCCGGCGGCGTCGACACGAACGTCGACCCCGTCGCCCTGCACCACTACCTGACCTTCCACGCCGTGGTTCCGGCGCCTCGCACGCTGCTCACCGGCGTGCAGAAGCTGCCTCCGGCGACCGTCCTCACGATCGAGCCCGACGGCCACCACGAGCTGACGACGTATTGGGACCTGGACCGCGCCGAACCGCGGGAACGCACCGACGACGAGTGGCGGGAGGCGATCGCGGCCGCGCTGCGCGTCGCGGTCGAGCGCCGTCTCATCGCCGACGTCCCGGTCGGGGTGCTGCTGTCGGGTGGCCTGGACTCGTCCCTGATCGTCGGCCTGCTGAGCGAGGCCGGACAGAGCGGGCTGTCGACGTTCAGCATCGGCTTCGACACGATCGGCGACGAGGAGGGCGACGAGTTCCGGTACTCCGACCTCGTCGCGGAGCGGTTCGGGACCGAGCACCACAAGTTGCGCGTCCCCACCGCCGACGTCCTCGACACGCTTCCCGACGTCATCGCAGCAATGAGCGAACCAATGGTGTCCCACGACGTCGTCGCCTTCCATCTGCTGTCGCGCTACGTCGCCCGACACGTGAAGGTGGTGCAGACGGGCCAGGGCGCCGACGAGGTGTTTGCCGGCTACCACTGGTACCAGACGCTCTCCGCAGCATCGGGCGACGGCGTGGACGACTACGCCTCGGTGTTCTTCGACCGCACCACCGCCGAGATCGACAAGGTGGTGAACCCGGAGTTCATGGCGGAGTCCGACCCCAGCCGCGATTTCGTCGTCGAGCAGTTCGCGCGAGCCGTGGGGGCCACACCGGTGGAGCGGGCCCTGCGGGTCGACACCGAGGTCATGCTCGTCGAGGATCCGGTCAAGCGGGTGGACAACACGACCATGGCCTCGGGCCTCGAGGCCCGCGTGCCGTTCCTCGACCACGAGCTGGTCGAGCTGGCCTTCGCATGCCCGACCCGCCTGAAGCTGGCCGACGGCGGCAAGGGCATCCTGAAAGACATCGCCCGGACGGTCATCCCCCACGAGGTGATCGACCGGCCCAAGGGCTACTTCCCGGTGCCGCCCCTGATCCACCTCGAGGGTCCCTACGTCGACATGCTCGGAGACGCGCTGCGCAGTCCGGCCGCCCGGGACCGGCGCCTGTTCCGCAACGACAAAGTCGAGGCGCTGCTCGCCGATCCGAACCAGCTCACGACCCTCCGCTACAACCAGCTGTGGGAGATCGGCCTCCTCGAGTTGTGGTTGCAGTCGCACGGGATCAGATGAAGGTCGTGTTACAGGCCCTCCTCCAACCCCGAATCCGCTCGACAGCACCGGTAGGTTTCGGCACATGCGACCGCGGATCGGCATCACCTGCACCCCGCTGGTGCACGATGACGTCCACTACGACGCGACCAATCGCGCCTATGTCGACGCGGTGCTCGCCGTCGGCGGTCTCCCGCTGGTGCTGCCCGTGGTCGAACCCGCGCACGTGGGCGACCTCCTCGATTCAATCGATGGTCTCGTGCTCGCCGGCGGCGGAGACATCGAACCGGCCCGCTACGGACAGCCGCAGATGCCCGAGGTCGACGGCGTCCATCCCGACCGCGACCGGCTCGAACTGGCCCTCGCCAAGGCCGCGATCCGTCGGGATGTGCCGTTGCTCGGAGTGTGCCGGGGCACCCAGGTCATCAACGTCGCCCTCGGTGGGACGTTGATGCAGCACCTCCCCGCCGTGAGCGAGTTGGACCATCGCGACGCGGTCGCGTTCGACCGTGCGGTGCACGACGTCGAGGTCGACAAGGGCAGCACCCTCCGCAAGATCGTCGGCGGCCGGACGATCGGGGTGAACTCGTTGCACCACCAGGCGATCGGCGAGCTCGGGACCGGAATCCGGGCCACGTGCTGGTCATCCGACGGCGTGATCGAAGGGATCGAACTGGTCGGGCGGCCCAACGTCGTCGGCGTCCAGTGGCATCCCGAGCTCCTGACTCATCTGAAGCCGCACCGGAAGCTCTTCCGGTGGTTGGTCCGAACGGCGGCCGGTCGGGTCGAATCGCCACCCCGGGAGCAGGTGCCACTGACAGACTCGGTGGCGTGAAGCTCAACCCGTACGCACAACTCATCGCGGATGAGGCACTGGTGCGGGGCATCGGCGTCACGGTCCTGGATCCGTCCATCGGCGAGATGTTGCTCTCATACGGCGACCGGACCGTCCACACGATCGAATCCCTCTCGGATCACACCAGTGCGGTCGCCTTCCGTCGGTGCGACGACAAGGCGCTGACCCGGACCGTGTTCGAACGGGCCGGGCTTCGGCTTCCGCCCGGCCGACTCGCCACGTTCGATCAGGCCGACGTGGCCTTTCTCGACGAGTGGCGCGACATCGTCGTGAAGCCCGCCCGGGGCGAAGGCGGGGAAGGGGTCACGGTCGGCGTGACCGACGAGGTCGGCCTGGAGCTCGCCATCGAGCTGGCCCGTTCATCGTGTCCCGACGTGCTGCTGGAGCAACGCAGCGAGGGCGAAGACCTCCGCATCGTCGTGATCGACGGTGAGGTGGTGGCGGCATCGGTCCGCCGGCCACCGGTCGTCGTCGGTGACGGACGGTCGACGGTCGATCAACTGATCGACCGGCTCGATTCGAAGCGCCGGGCCGAGACCGGTGGATCGTCGCGGATCGTGAGCGACGACGTGACCGTCGGGGTGGTCGAGGCGGGTGGGCACGACATGCGCACCGTCCTCGCCGACGGGGTCGAGCTCGCGGTTCGTCGGACCGCCAACCTCCACACGGGTGGCACGATCCACGACGTCACCGAAGTCCTGCACCCCGGGCTCGCCGAGGTCGCCGTCAGGGCCGCCGAGGCCATCGGCATCCCGGTCCTCGGCCTCGACCTGATGGTGCCGGCGCCGGACCAGGCCGACTACGTGATCATCGAGGCGAACGAGCAGCCCGGTCTGGCCAATCACGAGCCCCAACCGACTGCTGAGCGGTTCATCGACCTGTTGTTCCCCGAGACCGCCGCCAACGGACCGGCGGGCCCGTGACGGTCGGTGGGCTCAGACGAGCGCGGCGCCGACCCGTTCGCCCTCGATGACCGCGGCGTGGGCCCGGCGTGGGGCCACGCAGTCGCCGACCCGATCGACGGCGATCCCTCGGGCCGACAGCTCGAGGTACAGGGCCTCGGCCGGGTTCGCCGGCACCGCGAGGACGATCCAGTCGGCCTCGCGCTCGACCATCGCTCCGGTCGGGTGGTGCTGCAGGTGGAGCGTGTGGCCCTCGACCGTCATCGGGACGCACTCGGTGGTCTGGACGATGCCCTTCGACTCGGCCCGGATCCACCAGTTCTCCAGGTCGAGGGTGATCCCGAGATCCTGACCGACGACCATCCCCGGGCTGATCACCTCGACGGCGCAGCCCCGGTCCGCCAGCAACTCGGCGACCGACGTGGCGTGGTGGAAACCGATCTCGTCGAGGACCACCACCGATCCGGTCGGGTGGGCGGAGCCGTCCAGCACGTCTCGCAGGTCGACGATCCACTCGGCGTCCGCCGGCGCCCACCACGGCCGGGCCGCGACCGCTCCGGTTGCCACCACCACCCGGTCGGCGCCACGACGGGCCACCTCGTCGGCGGTCGCATCGACCCCGTATTCGATGCGCACGCCGAGCCGGTCGCATTCGGCCAACTGGTTGCGGACCAGGTCACCGAACTCGGCCCGGTTCGCCACGGTTGCGGCGAGGCGGACCTGGCCCCCCGCCTGCCCTTCTCGCTCGCACACGGTGACGTGGTGCCCGTTGCGGGCCGCTGCGATGGCCGCCTGGAGACCGGCCGGACCGGCCCCGATGACGAGGACCTTCCGGGCCAGCGAAACGGGCCGGGCGTCGCCAACACCGAGTGACTCGCGACCGGTGCGCGGGTTCTCGATGCAGCCCAGCCAACGGTTCAGGCCCATGCGGCCGACGCACTCCTGGTTGCACGACAGGCACAGGCGGGTGTCATCGGCTTGGCCTGCCCGGGCCTTGGCTGCGAAGTCGGCATCCGCGATCTGCCCCCGCACCACGCCCACGAGATCGCAGTGTCCCTCGTCGAGCGCCCGTTCGGCCTGGAGCGGATCCTTGAACCGGCCGACCCCAACTACCGGCAGGTCGACCGCCTTGCGGATCGCCGAGGGGATGAACATGGCGTAGCCGGGTGGGATGTGCATCGATGCCTCGATCATGAACAGCGACGCCGTCGCCACGCCGATCGACGTGTTGATGTAGTCGACGTGTCCCGAGGCTTCGACCATCCGGGCGATCTCGACGGCATCGTCGATGGTCGTGCCGCCCTCGATGAGCTCGTCGCCACAGATCCGCACGCCCAGCGCCAGGTGCGACCCGACAGCGGACCGCACCGCGGCAACGATCTCCAACAGGAGGCGGGCCCGGTTGGCCAGCGATCCGCCGTAGTCGTCGCGCCGATGGTTGGTCGCGGGCGACAGGAACCCGCGGACGATCGAACTGTGCGAGCACTGCAGCTCGATGCCGTCGAAGCCACCTTCGGCGCAGTGCCCCGCGACCTGGGCGTACGACGCGACGATCTCGGCGATCTCGGCCCGGTCGACCGCCTTGGGAACCTCGCGGAACAGGGGGTCGGCCACTGGCGACGGTGCCCAGACCGGAAGGCGCGAGTACATCGACGAGGCCTGGCCACCGTTGTGGTTGATCTGGGCGAAGATCGGGACCCGATGGCGATGGACCGCGTCGGTGATGCGCCGGTACCCCGGGATGACCTCACGATGGAAGCCGTGGATCAGCTTCTCGTACGGCCAGTCCGTCGGGTGCGTCGAGTGTTCCTCGGTGACGATCAGCCCGGCACCGCCGGCCGCCCGGGCGGCGTAGTACGCGGCGTGCTGTTCCGTCGGCAGGCCCCCGGAGGCGTAGTTGGTGAGGTGCGCCGAGAAGACGATGCGGTTGCGTACCGTCACCGGTCCCAGTTCGAGGGGCGTCCACAGGAGTCGCTCGGGCACGACCTCAAACTAGGGAGGCCCGGCGCGTCGGGCGAAGTCAGCCGGGCGAAGCCAGCCGGCCGCGGTCGGACGCGCGCCGTCAGACCGGTGAGTGACGAACCGCAGTCAGACGGCGGCGGTGCCGGACGCCCGACGGCGACCGAGGACCACCGCGGTCACGACACCGGCAACGGTCGACGCAGCTGCGGTGGCGCCACCGGCGACGGCGGCGATGCGTCCCCAGAGCAGATGGCCCGGGCTGCCGTCGTCGAGATCGAACACCTTGCGGGTGCGGTCGACCACGACGTCGCCGACGGGCTCGAGCCCGAAGCTGACGAGGCGGCCCTTCTGCACGTGGCCGAACATTCCGCCGACGATCGGGACTGCCACGTCATCGTGGGAGCGGAACGCAGAGTTGGCCGACTTGGCCAGATCGAGCGCGTTCTGCACCGTCTTGTCGATGAGCGATTTCGTGGTCTCCAACATGGGTCACCTCACGGCTTCCTTGCCGCACTCCCCCCAAGGAACGCGAATCACCATTGACACTACCGGTGGCGGTTCCGACAACAACAGGCAACTTCTGGGGAAATCCACCTGTAAAGGCCACGTTCCGTGACGGTTTGGTGACGGTTGGATCTCAGTTCACGGTCCAGGTGGTGCCGGACCGCAGCAGGCCCTCGAGCGCCTCACGACCGGGAGGCTGCTCGGCCACCGGGTTGGCCGACCCGTAGATCGGACGGTCCACCGCCCGGAAGATGCCCATCGGCGTCGGCTCGGTGGGTTGGGGAGCCAGCCGGCTGAGCGCGAAGGCGATGCCGGGATCGGGTCGGGTCTCGTCGTGAACCAGCAACGCCGCTTCGCCGACGGCGTCGACGTCGACCACGACGGCGCCCTTCGCCGGGTCGAGCATCACGCCCTTGGACCCGTCGGGACCGAAGCGGATCGGCTCTCCCTGGCGCAGCGGAATGATCATGTCGTCGCGGTTGGCCTTGCCGGTCACACCCTCGTAGGCGCCGTCGTTGAAGACGTTGCAGTTCTGGAGGATCTCGACGAACGCCGCACCCGGATGGGCATGGGCCCGCGTGAAGATCTCCACCATCCCCTTGCGGTCCATGTCGTGGGTCCGTGCGACGAAGGTCGCATCGGCGCCGAGGGCGACCGACAGCGGGAGCAGCGGGCTGTCCTCGGAGCCCCGGGGGGTGGACTTCGTGACCTTGCCGACCTCGGAGGTCGGTGAGTACTGGCCCTTGGTGAGCCCGTAGATCCGGTTGTTGAACAGGAGGATGGTGAGGTTCACGTTGCGCCGCAGGGCGTGGAGGAGGTGGTTGCCACCGATCGACAGGAGGTCGCCGTCGCCCCC
>Ga0190271_10000539_pt1 | contig 19271 bp, 19 predicted proteins | sample Popmic356T_FD_133747 | JGI IMG/M metagenome (GOLD analysis project Ga0190271, IMG submission 133747) | Populus adjacent soil microbial communities from riparian zone of Weber River, Utah, USA - 356 T | ecosystem: Environmental > Terrestrial > Soil > Riparian zone | place: USA: Utah | collected...
AAGTTGATCATGTAGTAGATCGGGTTGAAGTGGGTCAGGGTCTCGAACGGCTGCGGCAGCAGTTCGGCCGAGTAGAAGACGCCGCCGAGGAAGATCAGCGGCTGCAGGACGAAGGTCTGGGCAAAAGAGACGTCGTCGAACTGCTCGGCGCGGACGCCGATCAGCACCCCCAGCTGCGAGAAGAAGAACCCGACCAGGAACAGCGAGGGGATCAGGACGAGGATGTGCTCGACCGGCAGGTCGACCAGGAACGAGGAGGCGACGAAGGTCAGCAGCGCCACGATCAGGCCGCGCATGAAGCCTCCCAGCGAGAAGGCCAGCAACAGCTCCAGGGGAGAGGCGGGCGAGGAGAGCTGGTCGTGGATCGCGCCCTGGAACTTCTGCTGGAGGATCGAGGAGGAGTTGTTGGTGAAGGCGTTGATCGACCAGGCCATCATGATCAGGCCGGGGATCACGAAGACGACGTAGTCGATCCCGTGCAGGTCGCCGACGCGGGAGCCGAGAGCGGCGCCGAAGACGGAGATGTAGAGGAAGGTTTCCAGCAGCGGCGCGCCGAGCGTCTGCTTCTTGATCTTCATGAAGCGGTTGACCTCGCGGCGCCAGAGCGTCGCGAAGCGAATCTGGGCGGCGCTCACGAGGTGGCGATCTCCTCGGCCCGCGAGCGCGAGAGCTCCTTGCGGCCGACCAGCGCCAGGTAGGCGTCCTCGAGGCTGTTGACCCCGTACTCGGCGGCCAGCTCACCGCTGGTCCCTTCGCCGGCGATCTGGCCGTCGTTGATGAAGGCGATGCGGTTGCAGAGCTGCTCCGCCTCCTCCAGGTAGTGCGTGGTGAGCAGGATCGTCGTCCCTTCCTGGTTGATCCGCTGCACGTAGTGCCAGAGCTCCAGCCGCAGCTCGATGTCGACGCCGGCCGTCGGCTCGTCGAGGATCAGCAGCGGCGGCTTGTGCATCAGCGCCCGGGCCAGCAGCAGCCGGCGCTTCATCCCGCCCGAGAGGGTGCGGGTCCGTTCCTTGCGCTTCTCGACCAGCGAGAAGGTCTCCAGCAGCTCTTCGGTGCGCTCGCGGCGCTCGCGCTTCGGCATCCCGAAGTAACCGGCGTGGTAGTCGAGCGTCTCCTCGACGGTCAGGAACCAGTCGAGGTTCGGCTCCTGCGGGGCGAGGCCGACCGCCTGGCGGGCTTCGGTGTAGTGCTTGATCGCGTCGTGGCCGTAGACGGCGATCGAGCCCGAGGTCGGCTGCGCCAGCCCGGTCGTGCAGTGGATCAGCGTCGACTTGCCGGCGCCGTTGGGACCGAGCAGCCCGAAGAAGTCGCCGGACTCGATCTGCAGCGAGACCGAGCGCAGCGCCTCGACCCCGGTCGGGTAGCGCTTGACGAGATTCTCGATCTGCAGGGCGGGTGCGGCCATGAGCTCACCACCCTAGTGAGGACGAGGCGTCGACTCGCTCAGCGGCCGGCGATCTTGACCAGGCGGTCGTTGAGCAGCCGCATCGTCAGCTCATAGGGCCAGGCGAACTTGCGCTGGAACCAGTAGCCGACCTGGATATCGCGGGAGGTGAAGACCATGTAGCGGTTCTTGGCGATGCCCTCGAGGATCTTCGCGGCGACGTGCTCGGGGCTGACCGCGTGCTTCTCGAAACGACGGATCAGCTTGCGGACCTCGGGGTCGTCGCGGTCGACGCCGACGATTTCGACGCTGTTGACGAGCGGAGTTTTCACCCCGCCCGGGCAGACGAGGCTGACGCCGATGTCGTGGCGGCGGAGGTCGAAGCGCAGCACCTCGGAGACGCCGCGCAGGCCGAACTTGCTGGCGCTGTAGGCGGCGTGCCAGGGCAGGCCGAAGAGGCCGGCAGCCGAGGAGACGTTGACGATGTGGCCGCCGCGGCCGGCCTCGATCATCGGCGGCACGAAGCACTCGAGGACGCCGATCGGGCCCATCAGGTTGACGTCGACCATTTTCCTCCAGTCGCTGTGCCTGAGTTGCTCGATCGCGCCCCAGGTGGAGACGCCAGCGACGTTCATCACCACGTCCATGCTGCCGTGGTCGCGGTGGACTTCCTCGGCGAGGGCGACGACCGCGTCGTGGTCGGCGAGATCGGCGGCGCCGTGCCACTCGACCAGGCCGCCGCCGCGACGGACCGCGGCAACGGTCTCCTCCAGCGCCTCGGCGTTGAGGTCGGTGAGGAACAGCAGCGCCCCCTCGCGGGCAGCGGCCAGCGCCGTGGCGCGGCCGATCCCGCTGGCCGCCCCGGTGACGAGGCAGCGCCTGCCGCTCAGGCTTTCGACAGCCATCGCGGCAGTCGGCCCCCGATCGGGGCCGGGTCGGGCTGCACCCGCAGCGTGTTCAGGGTCATCGCCAGCATCTCGTAGTGGCCGATCAGGAGGCAGAGCTCGATCAGGAGGCGCTCGTCGAGCTCGGCGCTGAGCTCGGCCCAGAGCGGGTCGCCGATCCGCCCGTCGGCGTGCAGCTCGTCGGCGGCGCGCAGCAGCAGCGCCTGGCGCGGCGACCAGCCGGGCGCGTCGGCGCCCTGGCGCACCCGCTCGACCTCTTCGGCGCTGAGGCCGGCGCGGCGCCCGAGGTGCTCGTGGTGCCCCCACTCGTAGGCGCAATCGGCGTTGTGGGCGACGCGGAGGATCACCAGCTCGGTGTCCCGCCGCGGCAGCTTGCCGCCCGGCATCAACCCCCCGGCGAACCAGAGCCAGCGCCGGAAGAGCTTGCGGTTGCGGGCCAGCGTCGTGAACACGTTCGGCGGCGCCCCCCCGGTCGCCAGCCCGACCAGCTTCGCCAGCCCATAGTTGACGAGTCCGATCTGCCGCCTGTCCCCGGGCGCGATCCGCGGCTTCTCCCCCGCCTCCATGCCGGGGACCGTAGCGGTATAAGTGCGACGTGGCCCCGCTGCTCGCCGTCGACACGCCCTCGATGCTGTTTCGCGCCTTCTACGCGTTGCCGAAGACGATCGCCGACGGGGAGGGACGGGCGGTCAACGCGCTGCTGGGGACGGCCAACCTGATCCTCCGCGAGGTCGAGATCCACGAGCCGCGGGCGGTGGTGCTCTGCTTCGGGCCCGACGCGGCCAGCTACCGGACCGAGCTGTATCCCGCCTACCACGCCGAGCGCGAGGCGGCGATGCCGGAGGAGCTGGCGCCGCAGTTCGGCGCCGCCCGCGAGTTCTTCGCCGCCTTCGGCTGGACGATCGCCGACTCGGCCGACCTCGAGGCCGACGACCTGCTCGGCAGCTACGGGCGGCTGGAGGAGGAGGCGGGCGGGCGGGCGCTGATCTTCACCGGCGACCGCGACATGTACCAGTGCGCCACCGAGCGGGTCACCGTGCTCTACGTCCGCACCGGCGGCAAAGGCGCCGAAGCGCTGGGACCGGAGGAGGTGCGCGAGCGCTACGGGATCGGGCCGGAGCTGGTCCCCGACTTCATCGCCCTGCGCGGCGATCCCTCCGACGGCCTTCCCGGCGCCAAGGGCGTCGGCCCGAAGACGGCGGCGGAGCTGCTCCGCAAGCACGGCTCGCTGGAGGCGATCCTCGACGGCGCGATCCGCGAGCAGCGCCCAAAGCTGCGGGCGGCGCTGATCGAGGGCCGCGAGGACCTGCTCGCCTTCAAGGACATCGCGACGCTGCGCGACGCCGGCGTCGAGCGCCCGCCCGACGCGCCGACCGACTGGGCCGGCGCTGCCGCGGCTGCGCGGGAGCGCGGCATGAACCGGCTGGCGGAACGCCTGGAGGAACAGCTCGGCTAGGGCTCGACCCCGCCCGCGGGCCGGGCGCGCAGGGCGCCGACGAGCCCGTAGGCGGAGAGCAGGGCCCAGACGCCCTCGAGCAGGACGAAGCCCCACTGCACGGCGATCACGGCCAGCACGGCGAGGATCGCCGAGCCGATCAGGTTCAGTGTCAGGTAGACGACCGAGTCGGCCCGCATTCGCCCCATCTGCACCGCCCCGAAGGCGGAGAGGATCAGCACCGCGCCGACGAGCTGGATTGCCTGGTCCATGGATCGAGGGTAGAGGCGGTGGCAAGCCGGTGCCGCGAGACGATCGCGCGGTACGGTGACCCGATGCCGAGCGCCGAGCTCCCCTGGCGTGGGCCGGGACCGGACCGTCCCGACCTGCCCCTCCCTCCCGGGCCGATGCCGCTGCGCAGCGAGGGCCAGCTGCGCAAGCGCTGGCGCTACGTCGGCGTCTTCGGCGAGGAGCTGATGCTGTGTGCGGCGAGCGCCGAGGTCGGCCCGGCGCGCCAGTCCTTCTGGGCGATCTGGGACCGCCAGGGCGGCTACTTCGACGAGCGCTCGGTACTGCGCCCGGGTGCCCGCGACGTCGTGCTCGACGGCCCGCGACTGGAGATCGACTCGCCCAACCTGCGCGCCAGCCTGCACCTCGGCGAGGTCCAGCCGATCGAAACGATCTGCCCGAGCGGGGCGGCCTGGGGCTGGACCCGCAAGCGGGCGGGGGTCCCGGTCGCCGGCACCGTCGAGGTCCCCGGACGCCGCTGGCAGGTCGAGGCGGGCGCCGTCGACGACGAGTCGGCCGGCTACCACGCCCGCCACACCAACTGGCACTGGTCGGCCGGCGTCGGCCAGGCCGGCGACGGACGCCCGGTCGCCTGGAACCTGGTCGAGGGCATCAACGACCCGCAGACCAAGAGCGAGCGGGCGATCTGGGTCGACGGCGTGCCCACCGAGCCGGCCCCGGTCCGCTTCGACGACGTCGCCGCGGTCGAGTTCGCCGACGGCGCCGAGCTCCGCTTCGAGGCCGAGGCCGAGCGCGCCCACGACGAGAACTTCCTGCTGATCCGCTCCCGCTACAGCCACCGCTTCGGCCGCTTCGCCGGCTCGCTGGGCGGGGTCGAGCTGGCCGAGGGCTTCGGCGTGATGGAGCGCCACCAGGCGCTCTGGTAGCTCAGCGATAGTCCGGGTTGGGGAAGTCGAAGCGAGCCCCGGCGTCCCAGCGCGGACGCTGGTTGCCATGGGCGGGGATGCCGCCGGCGTCCTTCAGCAGCCGCGCCAGGTGCAGCGTGTTCCAGGCCGCGAAGGTGGTGTTGCGGTTGGTGAAGTCGTTCTCGGGACCGCCCGAGCCCTCGTCGAGGTAGGAGGGGCCGGGACCGGCCTCGCCGATCCAGCCCGAGTCCGCCTGCGGAGGGATCGTGTAGCCGAGGTGCTGCAGCGAGTAGAGGACGTTCATCGCGCAGTGCTTGACGCCGTCCTCGTTGCCGGTCACCAGGCAGCCCCCGACCCGGCCGTAGTAGGCGTACTGGCCGGCCTCGTTGAGGAGGTGGGAGTTGCCGTAGAGGCGCTCGATCACGTGGGTCGCGACCGAGGACTTCTCGCCCAGCCAGATCGGCATCCCCAGCACGAGGATGTCGGCCGCCATCACCCGCTCGAAGATCGCCGGCCACTCGTCGACCTCCCAGCCGTGCTCGGTCATGTCGGGCCAGACGCCGATCGCGATCTCATGGTCGATCGCCCGCAGCGAGTCGACGGCGACGCCGTTGCGCCGCATGATCTCCATCGAGATGTCCATCAGCCCCTGGGTGTGGGATACCTCGGGGCTGCGCTTCAGGGTGCAGTTGACGAACAGCGCCCGCAGGTCGCTGTAGTCGGTCTCGTTCGTCGCGCACATCTCCGCTTGGATCTCGTTCAGCTCGGTCATCTCGGCTCCTCCGGGGGTGGGACGGCTGCGGCCGCCAGAGTGGCGGCGACGAGGCGGCGGGTCTCGGCCGGGTCGACGACGTCGTCGATCTCGAAGAGGGCGGCGGCGTTGAGGGCCCTGGCGTTGTCTTCGGCGGCGACGGTCAGCTCGCGGACGCGGCGCTCGCGCTCGGCCTCGTCCTCGATCGCCGCCAGCTCCTTGCGCAGGGCCAGCCGCACCGCCCCTTCCAGGCCCATCGGGCCGAGGTGGGCGCCCGGCCAGGCGACGGTGAGCAGGGGCTCGTGGAGGCTGCCGCCGACCATCGCCTGGGCGCCGAGGCCGTAGCCGCGGCGCAGCACCACCGCCACCAACGGCACGCTCAGCGCCGCCCCGGCGACGAGCAGGTCGGAGGCGTCGCGGACCAGCCCGGTCGCCTCGGCCTCGACCCCGACCATGAACCCGGGCGTGTCGACCAAGGAGACGACCGGCAGCCCGAAGGACTCGCAGAGCCGCAGGAAGCGGGCGCCCTTGGCGGCGGCGTCGGCGGTGATCGCGCCAGCGGTGTGGCGGCTGTCGTTGGCGATCACGCCCAGCGGCCGGCCCTCGACACGGACCAGCGCCGTGACCAGCTCCGGGGCGTAGCGCTGGCGCAGGAAGGTGACCGAGCCCTCGTCGGCGAGGGTCTCGACGATCGGCGCCGGGTCGTAGGCGCGGCGGGCGCGCTCCGGGACCAGCTCGCGCAGGCGCGCCTGGTCGGGTTCGGGGCCGGGCGGGGTCGAGCCCTGGAAGTAGCCGAGCAGCCGCTTCGTCACGGCCGTCGCCTCGGCCTCGTCGGCGGCGACGACGTCGACGACGCCGTTGCCGGCCTGGGTCGCGATCGGCCCGATCTCGTCGGGGTCGACCTCGCCGAGGCCGCCGCCGGCGATCATCGCCGGGCCGCCCATCCCCAGCGAGACGTTCTCGGTGGCGACGATCAGGTCCGAGCAGCCGGCGATCACGGCGTTGCCGGCGAAGCAGCGGCCGGCGACGACGGCGATCCGCGGCACCCGGCCGGAGAGCCTCGCCCAGAGCGCGAAGGCGCGGGTGTCGAGGGCGGAGACGACGGGGTAGTCGGTGTCGCCGGGCCGGCCGCCGCCGCCCTCGGCGAAGAACACGGTCGGCAGCCGCAGCCGCTCGATCAGCTCGAAGAGGCGGTCCTTCTTGCGGTGGCCGAGCGCTCCCTGGGTCCCGGCCAGCACCGTGTAGTCGTAGGAGAGCACCGCGCAGGCGGCGCGCTCGCCGAACAGCTCGCCGTTGACGCGGGCGGTGCCGCCGAGGAGGCCGTCGGCGGGAGTGCGGGCGACGAGGTCCTCGAGCTCGCGACGACCGCGCTGGGCGGCGATCGCGAAGCGCCCGTACTCGACGAAGGAGCCGGGGTCGACGAGGTCGGCGAGGTTCTCCCGCGCCGTGCGGCCACCGGCCGCGTGGCGGCGCTCGACCGCCTCGGGCCGCGCCGCGTCCTCGGTCAGGGCGCGGCGCGCAAGCAGCTCGGCGAGGTCGTCTCGCTCGCTGATGGGCTCAGCCGGCCGCGGGCGGCGGGGGCGGCGGCGGCGTGCCCGGGGCGGGCGGCGCGGGCGGCTGCTGTTCAGGGGGCATCGTCACGGTCCCGCTCGGTGCGGGAGGAGTCGGCGGCACCTCGTTGCGCAGCGCCATCAGGCGGAAGTAGATGACTGCGGCGGCGAGGGCGCCGATCGGGGCGGTCAGGGTCGAGGCGACGACGTTGAAGAGGATCCGCATGCCGACGCTGTCGCTGATGCCGGCCGCGATCGCGCCGAAGATGGCGCCGACGATGGCGACGATCAGGAAGACGCAGACGATCACGCCGAAGACCTGCCAGCCGTTGCCGCGGACGAGCTCGCGCGAGCGGCCGAAGGCGTCGATGACGCCGCTGTGCTCGACGACGATCACCGGCGCGATCACGGCCCAGATCGTCAGCAGGATCAGGCCCGGGATGACCAGCAGCAGGAAGCCGATCCCAATCGCGATACCGGCGAGGATGCCGGCGCCGATCAGCGGCAGCAGCACTGGGCCGACGGCGTTGACGAGGTCGCCCATGCTGAGGTCGCGGCGACCGTCCTGGACGTCGCTGACCAGCTCGACCACCATCCCCTGGTACAGGGTGCTGGCGATGATGCTGACCGCGAACCCGATCGGCAGCAGGAGCAGGCTGCCGCCGAGGATCCCGTTGACGATCGCGACGATCAGGAAGAGACCGAAGGCGAGCGGCAGCAACACGCCTGCCTGGGCGCCGTAGGTGGAGAAGACTTGGCTGAGGGTGTCGCCTACGGCGAGCTTTCTGGTGTTCATGCGCGTCCCTTTCGACCTGTCTAGCCCCGACCCTGCTCCTCGACCGTCAGCTCGGCGGTCGGGAAGGCCTCGAGGCGCTCGTCCGGAATCGGCTCTCCGCTTCGCACCGAGAGCCCATACGTGCCGGCTGCGAGGCGCTCTTCGGCCCGCTCGACGGCAAGCAGTCGCTGTCTGAGGTCCTCGGCGCGCCCGGCGTCGAACTCGTCCTGGTAGAGACCCTCGGAGTCGCGGTCGCCCGGTTCGCGACGCTCGTCGCCCTCCTCGGCTCCCCCGCCCCGCAGCCCGGCCAGGTCGCCTTCGACCGCCTGGCGCTCGGCCGCGAGCAGCTCGCGTGCGCGCTCGAAGTCCACGGGCCAAACCGTAACGCCGCCGCAGGCGGCTGGACAAGAGTTGGGGCCGCGCTATCCTTTATCAGGACTAACTACAGAAAGTGGACCTGCTGATGGCCTATCTCCTGATCCCGCTCGACGACGCGCTCGTCTTCCCCACCGTCACCGCCAGCCTGCCGATCGACGTCGGCGACGAGGAGCGCGTCTTCCTCCTCCCCAGCCACGAGGGCGAGTTCGCCCGCACCGGCGTCGTCGCCGAGGTGATCGAGCGCGGCCACTCGCGCCGCGGCAACCCGGTCGCGACCGTGCTCGGCCTGCACCGCGGCCTCGCCGGGGCGGCGGTCGCCGACGCCGACGACCCCGAGCGCCTGCGCATCGACGTCCAGGAGTTCCACGACGGTCATCCCGACGACGAGCACACCGCCGAGCTGATGCGCGAGTACCGCGCCGTGGTCGAGGAGATCCTCGAGCTGCGCGGCGACGACGGCCGCATCGCCGCCTTCCTGCGCTCGGTCGAGGAGCCCGGCGCCCTCGCCGACACCTCCGGCTTCAGCCCCGACCTCACTTTCGAGCAGAAGCTGAGCCTGCTCGACGCGGTCGACGTCACCGCCCGTCTTGAGCTGGCGGTCGAGCTGCAGCGCGAACGGCTCGCCGAGCTGCAGGTCCGCAGCAAGATCCGCGAGGACGTCGAGTCCGGCGCCCAGCAGCAGCAGCGCGAGTACTTCCTGCGCAAACAGATGGACTCGATCCGCAAGGAGCTCGGTGAGGACGAGGGCAACCTGATCGACGAGTACGAGCGCAAGATCGCCGAGGCGGGGATGCCGGAGGCGGTCGCCGAGCAGGCCGAGAAAGAGCTGCGACGGCTCGAGCGCCAGGGCGAGCAGTCGCCCGAGTCCTCGATGATCCGCAGCTACCTCGACTGGCTGATCGCGGTGCCGTGGGCGAAGCGCTCAGACGAGAAGCTCGACCCGGTCCACACCCGCGAGGTGCTCGACGCCGACCACGCCGGCCTCGAGGACGTGAAGCGGCGGATCACCGAGTTCATCGCCGTCCGCAAGCTGCGCGAGGAGCGCGGCAAGGACGAGGAGGACGCCCGCGCCAACGGCGCCATCCTCACCCTGGTCGGGCCCCCGGGCACCGGCAAGACCTCGATCGGCGAGTCGATCGCCCGGGCGCTGGGACGCGAGTTCGTCCGCATCTCACTGGGTGGCGTCCACGACGAGGCGGAGATCCGCGGCCATCGCCGCACCTACATCGGCTCGATGCCGGGCCGGATCGTCCGCGCCCTGCGCGACGCCGGGACGATGAACCCGGTGATCCTGCTCGACGAGGTCGACAAGGTCGGCGCCGACTGGCGCGGCGACCCCTCGGCGGCCCTGCTCGAGGTCCTGGACCCGGCGCAGAACCACTCGTTCCGCGACCACTACCTCGACGTCGAGGTCGACCTCTCCCAGGTCGTCTTCATCGCCACCGCCAACATCCTCGACACGATCCCCGGCCCGCTGCTGGACCGGATGGAGACGATCGCCTTCGACGGCTACACGACCGCCGAGAAGCTGGCGATCGCCGAGGGCTACCTGCTGCCGCGGCAGCTGACCCGGAACGGGCTCGAGGCCGAGGAGGTGGAGGTCTCCGACGAGGTGCTCGGGGCGGTGGTCTCCGAGTACACCCGCGAGGCCGGCGTCCGCCAGCTCGAGCGCGAGCTCGGCAAGCTGCTGCGCGGGGCGGCGACGAAGATCGCTGCCGGCGAGAAGGAGCTGCCGATCGTCCTCGACGAGGCGGCGCTGCGCGACGCCCTGGGCCGCCAGAAGTTCTTCCAGGAGTCGGTCGAGCGGACGGCGATCCCGGGCGTCTCGACCGGCCTGGCGGTGACCGGGACCGGCGGCGACATCCTCTTCATCGAGGCGACCGCGATGGAGGGCGACAAGGGGCTGGTCCTGACCGGCCAGCTCGGCGACGTGATGAAGGAGTCGGCACGGATCGCCCTCTCCTACGTGCGCGCCCACGCCGAGGAGCTGGGCATCGACCCGGCCGGCTTCGGCCGCGAGTTCCACCTCCACGTCCCGGCCGGGGCGATCCCCAAGGACGGCCCCAGCGCCGGCACGGCGATGACCACGGCGCTGGTCTCGCTGCTGAGCGGGCGTCCGGTCAAGCACACGGTCGGGATGACCGGCGAGGTCACCCTGCAGGGCCGGGTGCTGCCGATCGGCGGGCTCAAGCAGAAGGTGCTGGCCGCCCACGCGGCCGGGCTGACCGAGGTGATCCTGCCCGAGCGCAACCGCGGCGACCTCGACGAGGTGCCGGAGGAGGTCCGCGAGCAGATGAGCTTCCACCCGGTGATGAGCGTCGGCGAGGTGCTGGAGCGGGCCCTGGAGCCGGCCGAGAAGGGTGCGGTCGGGGCGGCGACGTAGGGTGGCCGCCGTGTCGCCGCGCTGTCGCAACTGCTCACCGGTGCCGCCCGAGCTGCGGGCGGCGGCCGGCCTGCTCGAGCGCCGCTGGACGATGGCGACGATCTACGCCTGCTCCAGCGGCGCCACCCGCTTCAACGAGTTCCGCCAGTCGCTCCCCGGCGTCTCCCCCACCACCCTCTCCGACCGGCTCGAGCAGCTCGAGGCGGCGGGGATCGTCGAGCGGACCCTGGTCCAAGGCCGCCCGCCGCACAGCGAGTACGCGCTGACCGAGCGCGGCCGCCAGCTCGCCCAGGCCGTCGCGGCGCTACTCGAGCACCGCTAAGCGACGCGGTACGTGAGGTGGGTGACGCCGGGCGCCTCGACGGCGCGGAGTTGCTCCAGCTTCAGGTCAGGACCGACGCCCTCGAAGAGCCGCTCGCCGTCGCCGAGGACCACCGGCGCCAGGTTGATCTGCAGCTCGTCGACGAGGCCGGCGGCCAGGTACTGGTTGCAGACGTCGGCGCCGCCGGAGATCTGCACGTCCTTCCCACCCGCCGCCTCCTGGGCCTGCGCGAGCGCCGACTCGATCCCGTCGGTGACGAAGGTGAAGGTGGTGCCGGTCAGCTCCAGCGGCCGGCGCGGGTGGTGGGTGAGCACGAAGACCGGCTTGCGAAAGGGAGGCTCCTCGCCCCACCAGCCGTTCCAGGGCTCCGCCTCGTCCCAGGGCCCGGAGCCGCCGCCGAACATCTTGCGGCCCATGACGTGGGCGCCGGTCCTGGCCAGGCCTTCCTCCATCACGGCGCTGCTGGGGTTGGTCTCTCCCCCCTCGCGGCCGTGCCGCTTGCGCCAGGCGTCGAGCTCGAGGGCCCAAACGTGCAGGCCCTCCCCGCCCTCGCCGAGCGGTTCCTCGCGGGTCTGGTTCGGCCCGGCCACGTAGCCGTCCAGCGACATCGCGATCTCAAACCGCAGCAGTCCCATGCGCGCACCGTACCCGGGCCGGCCGCCGAAAAACGCCGGGCCGCCCGAAGGCGGCCCGGCCTGGTGCAAAAGCGAACGAGCTTGGGAATTGCGGTCGGGCGGGACAAGACCCGACTCCCTAAGCCCGCCGGTGCCCGGGTTGGATTCCACCGGGCGCCCAAACCAGTGCGGCGCCTAGCGGCCCTGCACCTCCAGAGTCCCATCAAGCATGTGAATCAAGTTAGGACCACCTCCTTTCTCTGGTGATCCGATTGAAGCAAATCGGTCAGTCGGGCAGCAAGGGGGGTGCCGTCCGGTAGCTGGGCGGCGTCGCCGAGAGACCGATCGGGTTGCGAGTCAGCTCGACCGTGCCGCCGCCGGGACGGGGCATCGAGACGGTCGGGTCGAGGCCGAGTGAGGCGGCCAGCGCGAAGGCGCCGGGGAGGTCGTTGACGACCCCGGCCGGAACCCGTACAGCGGTCAGCAGCTCGGCCCACTCGGCGGCGGGGCGGGCAGCGAGCAGCCTGGTCAGCTCGGCGGCGAGGGGATCGCGGTGCTCGACCCGGGCCGGGTTGGTCGCATACTCGGCGCGGGCCGCCAGCTCGGGCGCGCCGAGCGCCTCGCATAGCGCCGCGAACTGGCGGTCGTTGCCGACCGCGAGGACCAGCTCGCCCGCCGCGGTCGCGAACAGCTCGTAGGGGGCGATGCTGGGATGGCGGTTGCCCATCCGCCCCGGCACGACTCCGCCGACGGTGTAGGCGGAGCCCTGGTTGACCAGCGCCGCCAGCAGCGAGGAGAGCAGGTCGACCTCGACCAGCTGGCCCTCGCCGGAGCGGTCGCGGTGGCGCAGGGCGGCGAGGACGCCGACGCTGGCGAAGAGCCCGGCGAGGACGTCGACCAGCGCCACCCCGACCTTGGTCGGCTCGCCGTCGGGCTGGCCGGTGATGCTCATCAGCCCGCCCAGCGCCTGGATCAGCAGGTCGTAGCCGGGCAGCTCGGCGCCGCGCTCGCCGGTCCCGAAGCCGGTGACGGAGCAGTAGACGAGGCCGGGGTTCTCGGCGGCGAGGGCACCGTAGTCGAGGCCGAGCCTGGCCATCACCCCGGGGCGGAAGTTCTCGACGACGACGTCGGCGGCGAGCGCCAGGCGGCGCGCCTCGGCGCGCCCCTCCGCGCTGGCCAGGTCGAGCACGACCGAGCCCTTGTTGCGGTTGACCGCCTGGAAGTAGGTCGCCTCGCCGCGCTCGTCGTAGGGCGGTCCCCAGGAGCGGGTCTCGTCGCCTCCCCCGGGCCGCTCGACCTTGGTCACCTCGGCACCGAGGTCGGCCAGCATCATCGTCGCGAAGGGACCGGCGAGGACGCGGGAGAAATCGAGCACCCGTAGCTGATTCAATGAATCTTCGATTTTCGAAAATCTACCGAACGAGGCTCCGATGACCGCCACCGAGTCCCCCGCCAAGATCGACCCCAGCGACTTCCTCGCGATCGACCGCCTGCTCTCCGACGAGGAGCGCGACATCCGCGACACCGTTCGCGCCTTCGTCCGCAATGAGGTCGTGCCGAACGTCGGCGAGTGGTTCGAGGAGGCGACGATCCCCCGCGAGCTGGCGCGGGAACTGGGCAAGCTCGGCGTGCTCGGCATGCACCTCGAGGGCTACGGCTGCGCCGGCGCCAGCGCCACCGCCTACGGGCTCGCCTGCATGGAGCTGGAGGCTGGCGACTCGGGCGTCCGCAGCCTCGTCTCCGTGCAGGGCTCGCTGGCGATGTTCGCGATCTGGCGCTGGGGCTCCGAGGAGCAGAAACAAGCGTGGCTGCCTCCGATGGCCCAGGGCGAGGCGATCGGCTGCTTCGGCCTCACCGAGCCGGACGCCGGCTCCGACCCCGGCTCGATGCGGACCCGGGCCCGCCGCGACGGCGAGGACTGGATCCTGCACGGCCAGAAGATGTGGATCACCAACGGCTCGCTGGCCGACGTCGCCGTCGTCTGGGCCCACACCGACGAAGGGGTGCGCGGCTTCCTCGTCCCCAAGGGCACGCCCGGCTTCACCACCCAGGACATCCACAAGAAGCTGAGCCTGCGGGCCTCGGTCACCTCAGAGCTGCTGCTCGACGACGTGCGGCTGCCGGGCGACGCCGTCCTGCCCGAGGTCAGCTCGCTGAAAGGCCCGCTCTCCTGCCTCAACGAGGCCCGCTACGGGATCGTCTGGGGGGCCGCCGGGGCCGCCCGCGCCTGCTACGAAGCCGCCCTCGCCTACAGCCTTGAGCGGGTCCAGTTCGACAAGCCGATCGCCTCCTTCCAGATCCAGCAGGCGAAGCTGGCGCAGATGGTCCTGGAGGTGAACCGGGCGACGCTGCTGGCCCTGCACCTGGGACGAATGAAGGACGAGGGGACCCTGACCCCCGAGCACGTCAGCCTCGGCAAGCTCGGCAACGTCAACGCCGCCCTCGAGGTCGCCCGCTCGGCCCGCCAGGTGCTCGGCGCCAACGGGGTCACGCTCGAGTATCCGGTGATCCGGCACATGAACAACCTCGAGTCGGTGGTCACTTACGAGGGCACCGCCGACGTCCACGCGCTGGTGATCGGCGCCACCGTCACCGGCATCCAGGCCTTCCGGTGAGCGCGGGGCCGGCGACGAGCGCGCCGGGCCGCCCCGGCACCACCGCCCAGCACGCGGTCGAGTCGCTGCGGCGGGCGATCGTCGCCGGGGAGCTGCGGCCCGGCGAGCGGGTCCGCCAGGACGAGGTGGCGGAGCGGCTCGGGGTCAGCCTGGCGCCGATCCGCGAGGCGCTGGCGGTGCTCGAGCAGGAGGGCCAGGTCACCTACCGGCCGCGGCGCGGCTACGTCGTCACCGAGCTCGACCTCGCCGACCTGCGCGAGCTCTATGAGCTGCGCCAGCTGCTCGAGGAGCGGGCGGCGCGGCGGGCCTTGCCGCAGCTCGACGAGGACGCCCTGGAGCGGATCGAGCTGGCCGCCCGCGACTGCGTCGCCGCGGCGGACCGGGGCGACGTCGCCGCCGAGCTGGAGGCCAACCGCCGCTTCCACTTCGCGCTCCTGGAAGCGCCCGACAGCCCCCACACGCTGCGCGTGATCCGGCTGCTCTGGGACTCGACCGAAACGTACCGGGCGATGTACTACAACGCGCCGGAGAGCCGGGCCGAGGCGGCTGCCAGCCACGAGCGCATCCTCGCCGCCCTGGGCGAGGGCGACGCCGACCGCCTCGTCGCCGAGCTCGACGCCCACCGGGGCCGGGCGCTGGCGCAGCTGGAAGCGATCCTGCCGCCCTCCGGCTGAGGGCGGGCGGCGGCCGGAGCTCCCGTCGCGCCCAATAGGCTCGCCCGCATGGCGCGATGGGGAGTCCTCGCGGTCCTGGCGGCCGCCCAGTTCCTGATGGTCCTCGACCAGGCGGTGATGAACGTCGCGATCTCGCAGCTGGTCGAGGACTTCGACACCACGGTGACGACGATCCAGGCGGTGATCGCCCTCTACGCGCTGGTGATGGCGAGCCTGATGCTGATCGGCGGCAAGCTCGGCGACCTGCTCGGCCGCCGCCGCGCCTTCACGATCGGGATCTGCATCTACGCCGTCGGCTCCGGCCTCACCGCGGCCGCCTGGAACGTGCCGAGCCTGGTGCTCGGCTGGTCGGTCCTGGAGGGGGTCGGCGCCGCCCTCGTCCTCCCCGCCCTCTTCGCCCTCGTCGCCGGCAACTACGAGGGCCGCGAGCGGGCGGTCGCCTACGGCGTCCTCGGCGGGGTCGCCGGGGCCGGGATCGCCGTCGGACCGATCCTCGGCGGCTGGGTCACCACCGACTTCACCTGGCGGCTGGTCTTCGTCGGCGAGGTCGTCGTCGCGGCGGGGATCCTGCTCGGCACGCGGTTGATCCGCGAGCCCGAGCGGGGGCCCGAGCGGCCGGCGCTCGACTGGTTCGGCGGCGTCCTCTCCGCCAGCGGCCTCTGCCTGATCGTCTTCGCCGTCCTGCAGGCCAGCAACTGGGGCTGGCTGGCGCCGCGCAGCTCGCCGATCGAGCCGTTCGGCTTCGCGCTCACCCCCTTCGTGGTCGCGGCCGGCGGGGTGCTGCTCGCCGCCTTCGTCGCCTGGGAGCGGCGCCGCGAGGCCCAGGGCCGGGAACCGCTCGTCCACCTCCGCCTCTTCCAGATCCCCGCCCTGCGCGGCGGCGTCGCCATGCTGCTCGCCCAGAACCTCGTCTTGATGGGGATCTTCTTCACGATCCCGCTCTTCCTGCAGATCGTCCTCGGCCTCGACGCGCTGGAAACCGGGGTGCGAATGCTGCCCGCCTCGGTCGGCCTCTTCGTCAGCGCCATCGTCGGCTCGGCGCTGACCTCGCGGTTCGCACCGCGCATGCTGGTCCGGATCGGGCTCGGCATCGTCCTGCTCTCGACCCTGCTGCTGCTGGGCACGATCGAGCCCGAGCTGGACAACACCTCCTTCCTCGTCGCGATGGGCGTGCTCGGGGTCGGCATGGGGCTGGTCGTCTCCCAGCTCGGCAACGTCGTCCAGTCCGCCGTCGGCGACGCCGACCGCAGCGAGGCCGGGGGGCTGCAGAGCACCGCCCAGCAGCTCGGCTCCTCGCTCGGCACCGCCTTCCTCGGCGCCGTCGTCATCACCGGCCTGATCGGCGCCTTCACCGGCAGCGTCGCCGCCGACCCGCGCCTCTCGGCCGAGGTCAACGAACAGGTCGAGATCCGGGTCGCGGCCGGCGCCAGCTTCGTCGCCGCAGCCGAAGTCGAGGCCACGGCCGAGGCCGAGGGGCTGCCGCCGGCGACGGTCGACGCCGTCGTCGGCCACTACGAAGACGCCCAGCTGAAGGCGCTGAAGACGGCGCTGCTGTTCGCCGCCTTCCTCGTCCTCGCCTCGTTCTGGGCGACGCGGCGGCTGCCGCGTCGCCCAGCGGCGCCGTCCTAGCTGACGGGGATCGCCACGAGCTTCGATTCGAAGGCGGAGCCGTTGCCTTCGTCGAATGCGCAGAACAGCCGCAGGGGGCTGCCCGGAGCCGCGGCGGCAACCGCTTGCAGCGAGACCGGCTGGCGGCTGTTGGCGGTGCCGGCAGTCCACTGCACGCCGTCGAGGTCGGTGACCCCGGAGGCCAGGCGGCATTCGACTTTCGCCGTCGCCTGGACGGCGAAGAGGTTGACCTTGGTGCCGATCACGTAGGTGCCGGCCGTCGAGACCGGGACGGTCAGCAGCAGCTCCTCGTCGCCGTCGGCGATGTTGGTGCCCGCCTCGACGCCGCCGAAGGCAGGCGCGACGATGCCGGCCGGGCCCTGGAGGCCAGCCGAGCCCTGGGAGCCGGTCTCGCCCTTGACACCCCGCGGGCCCTCGGGACCGCGCGGGCCGGTGGCGCCCTGCAGCTTGGCGACGGCTGCCGGGGCCAGTTTGTTGAAGGCCAGCGATTTGTTCTTGATCTGCTTGCCGGTGATCGTGCCGCGCTTGATTTCCTTGCCGTCGATCAGGGTGCTGGCGGCGGTGGCGGTGCCGGCCAGAGCGGCGAATACCGCGATCGAGGCCAGCACGGTCGAGGGGCGCGGCAGGCGGCGCCGGGGACGTGCGCTCTCACTCATGGGGGTTGCCCTCCTGTGGGGTTTGGGTCTGTTGGCGTTTGGCGTCCTCGACCAGGCTCGTCAGCGCCGCGGAGAGCTCGATCCAGCCCTGGAAGGGCAGCGATCGGCCCCGCTCGTCGCTGACCCGACCCCTGATCGGCTCCTCGAACGAGGCGATCTCACAGCGGAGGTCGAGCGAGCCCGGAGAGGACATGGCTGCAGCCTCGCCGCGGCGGTCCGGACCGGCATGAGGGACCACCCCCCTCGATCCCCTCTGGGGGGGTCGTTCGTCCAGATCCGCGATCGCGCTAGAGCAGCGTCGCCAGCTCGCGCCGCGAGGCGATCCCGAGCTTGGCGTAGGCGCGGGTGAGGTGGTTCTCGACCGTCTTCGGGGTGACGAACAGCTCGGCGGCGATCTCGCGGTTGGTGAGGCCGGCCGCGGCGTGCTCGGCGATCCGCCGCTCCGAGGCGGTCAGCTGGTCGAAGCTGAGCCGGCGCGGCGGCGCCCCGGCGATCTCCAGCTCCTCGGCGGCGCGGCGGGCGCTGCCGCGGGCGTCGGCGGCGAGCGCCGTCTCCAGCGCCGCTTCCAGCCCGGCGCGTCCCTGGCGACGCTGGCCGGCGCGCAGCTCGGCGATCCCGAGGTCTAGCCGGGCCCGTGCCTCCTCGGTGCGCAGCGCCGAGCCGGCGAGCGTCTCGACGGCCTCCCGCAGTCCCTCGGTCCGCTCCTCGCCCTCGGCGGCGAGCGCCCGCGCCCGCAGGGCGACGCCGAGCGCCCCCGGCCGCCCCCAGCCGCGCGCCCACTCGAGGTGCTCGGCCGCCAGCCGCGGCGCCTCCTCGCCGGGACCGTCGGCGCGGACGATCGCGCGGCTCAGCAGCGCCCGCCAGGCCAGCGCCCGCATCGGCCGTCCCGCCTCGTCGTCCTCGCGCAGCGACGCCACGTCGGCGCGCACCTCGGCGAGGCGGCCCTGCGCCTCGCGCAGCCGGGCCCGGCCCCAGGGCACCCAGCGCAGCACCGTCGGGCCGCCCGGGCCCTGCTCGATGCCGGCCGCGGCCAGCTCGCGCTCGGCCTCGTCCAGATCCCCCTGGTCGACCAGCGCCAGCACCAGGTAGGCGGCGTTGACCGGGACCATGATCGGCGGCATCGCCCCGGCCGCGGCCTCGCGGGCGTCGGCCTCGGCGTCGCGCGGCCGGCCCTCGTTGAGGGCCAGCACGGCGCGGGTGCCGAGGGCGCCGGCGCGGGCGAAGGCGGAGCCGCGGCGGCGGCTGTCGGCGATCGCCTCGCCGATCGTCGCCCGCGCCTCCTCGTGCGCCTCGCAGGTCAGCAGCGCGTAGGTCGCCATGTACCAGGAGAGGGCCTCGGAGGTGTCCTCGGCGATCAGGCGGCCGCCGGCCAGGGCGCGGCTGGCGAGGGCGACGACGGCGTCGGGCGGGGCGCCGGTCGCGTGCGCCTCCTGGGCCAGCAGCGCCAGCAGCGTCCGCTCCGCCCGGGTCGCCCCGGCCAGCGCCTCGTGGCGACTCAGGTCGAGGCCGTGCTCGCCGCCCGAGAGCCAGGCCAGCAGCGCCAGGTCCGCCTCCAGCTGCAGCACCTCGTCGCCCTCGCCGTCGAGGTCGGCCACCGCCTCGGCGACGCTCCGCCGCGCCTCCCCCATGCCGGCGCCGGCGAAGACCGCGAAGGCGCGTTCGCGGTGGACGAGCGAGCGCGTGCCCGGCTCGGCGCCCAGCGCCAGCGCCTGCTCGAGCCGTTCCAGGCCGGCGTCGAAGCGGCCGGCGCGGACCTGGGCCCGGCCCAGCTCGGCGAGGGCGGCGGCGCGCTCCGCCTCGGCGGGCGGCTCGAGCAGGGCGCGCTCGAGGTAGGTCGCCGCCGCGGCGGGGGTGCCGGTCCGCAGCGCCCGCTCGGCCAGGCGCCGCAGCAGCGCCACCAGCTGCGGGTCCCCCGCCGCCTCGGCCGCCAGCGCGTGCGGGAGCAGCGCCTGCTCGAGGGCGCCGTCGGCGGCCAGCGCCGCGAAGGCGCGCCGGTGGGCGGCGGCGCGCTCGGAGGGCGGCGTGTCCTCGGCGATCGCCGCCCGC
>Ga0190271_10000540_pt1 | contig 19267 bp, 14 predicted proteins | sample Popmic356T_FD_133747 | JGI IMG/M metagenome (GOLD analysis project Ga0190271, IMG submission 133747) | Populus adjacent soil microbial communities from riparian zone of Weber River, Utah, USA - 356 T | ecosystem: Environmental > Terrestrial > Soil > Riparian zone | place: USA: Utah | collected...
TCCAAGTGTACTTATTCATGCTGGTTGGCCCGATTTTCAAACTGTCGGCGACCCTCAGCTCGGCCGCGCGCTCGGGGAAGGCACTGCGCCGGCTCCAAGCTACAATTTCTAGTCTTCTCGCTCAGAACGCGAAAGATGTCGCAACCTCGCTCACACCAACACCCGCTCACCCGCTTGGTAGGATTTCTTTCCAAAACATATCGGTCATCTATCACACTGGGACAGTGGGCCTGAGGAACGTGTCATTGGAGATATCGCGGGGAATGTGCGTCGTTATTGTTGGCCAAAGCGGTTCGGGGAAATCCACTCTCTTAGATGTCCTGGCGGGGTTCCTCGAGTGCACCGAGGGCCGACTGGAGTTTTCTAGACAAGACGGACTATCGATGCCGGCACCGGTGATCGGGTACATTCAGCAGGATCCGTTTCTATTTGATGGAACGATATACGACAACGTGGTGTATGGGACCAAAAACGTTTCTCCGGCCGTGCTCGATCAGGCGGTGGAGTTTGCCGGCCTGCAATTCGTTCAAATGCTTCCGAATGGATGGAATACGCCGGTTGGCGGTCGCGGAGCCAAACTCTCAGCGGGCCAGCGGCAGCGGATTAGCATCGCCCGAGCATGGCTGCTGAAACCGGAGCTGCTGCTGCTGGACGAACCAACCAGTAACCTGGACGTTGAAAGCGAATTTGTCGTCCTTTCGGCGCTACGGCGCATATCCAAGAATATTACCGTTGTGATGACGGCACACCGCCTGCAGACGGCCCGACACGCCGACCTGATCGTCGTGCTTCAACAAGGGCAGATCGTCGAAAAAGGCACTCATGCCGGGCTGCAACAGACTGGTGGATTGTATGCCAAGATGATCGCCCGCCAAGTCTCCTCCGAGTAGTCCCCGGGGATTCCCCGTCGCGGCTGAGCACTGACCAACATGACCAACAAATACGATATTGTCGGAAACTTCCTGAAGAAATGCCCTCCTCTGTGGTCGACTCCGCTCGGCTATGTTCTCTGGCGTTGGTTGCGCAGCCGACGGGAGTCCGATGTCAGGCTGCTGACCACGCGACGCGGCCTGCGTTTTGAACTGCATCTGTCGCAACAGTACGAAGCAATGATCTGGCTGGAACACGAAGACACTCAGGACCTCCTTGAGCTGGAGCAACTGCTGAAACCCGGCGACGTTTTCGTGGATGTCGGGGCGAATGTCGGGCTTTGGACGATTCACGCCGCATCGGCGACCGGTCGGGCAGGTCGGGTAATCGCCGTCGAACCGAATCCTGTCGCGTACGGCCGGCTTCTGAAGAACATCCGACTGAACGACTTTGATCAACTCGTCCGGCTCGTTGCGGCCTCAGTCGGTCGTGATCGTGGTCGCAGTCCTTTCTATTGCAACGTCCGGCACAACTGCTCCTCCTCGATCCCGACAGCGGGTTCTCCGGCCATCACCGTAGATACTCTTCCCCTGGACTCCATAGTTGGCGACGTTCACGTGGCCGGAATAAAAATCGATGTCGAAGGCGCGGAATTGGACGTGCTGCACTCGGCGAAGGAGATTTTGCATCGGGATAGGCCATGGATCATCACCGAATTCAATCGGTCGTTCACATCGGCCCGAGCATTGGAGGACTGGCCCTTATATCAGTATCTCAACCACCTGCACTACGAGGCCGTCAAATTTGGCTTTGGAAATCGGGAAAATACGCTCCGGACTCTAGTGCGCGATGGCCCACACTATTTTAACGTGTTGTTCATACATCGTCAGCCAGCTCCTGCGGGAGCTGTAGTCTGAACACCATCTTCGCGGCGGTCAGATCCATCGGGCACGATGCAATTGCGATAGCGATCGGTATCGATCGCTATCAACAATTGATTTCGGGCGATCTTTCGTGCGTGCTCTTTTCCTTGGTTAGCTCCGCAAACCGCTAGATGCACTGCCGAATATAAATTTGTCATAAGTGGATGTTGTGGCTTCAATATTGGTCTCACCTCTCCAAAACATGAAGTTATCTACACTCCAAAAGTTAGCTAAGCTTCGGGCCGAAGCTGATGCTATCGAATCGCAATGGGCCAAACAGACGACTGCGTTACTCGCACTTCCGGCAAAAGTTGGATATCGCTCAATTTCTGAACTGAGAATGGCGCTTGCGATCTTAGAACGAGATCCATCGAAACCTTCAGCGCAACGCGGTTTTCACCGGAAACGTAAAACGCGTGTTCAAATCACCCCCGACATCGAGCGAAGCGTCAAGGAACTCGCGAGCGCAGAAAAAACCGGAAGAGAAATAGCGTCCAAGTTGGATCTTTCGATTGCCACCGTTCAAAATATCAAACGGCGACTAGGTTTGGCTAAACGTCGCCGACCGGCCGGAAGATAACGGTACTCATCGGGAATCCAGCAACAGCTCGAAAGGGAGGTTGCTGAATTCCTCTTTTTATTCCGCGATTTTTCGAGCTTCCTCGTTACCAGCATCGAAGGTCGCCAATTGTTGGCGGCCTTTTTATTTGGAGAGTGCCTGAGTCTGGGGTGTTACCCTGACAGCGAATACACAGTCGTCGGGGTTTACTACATCGACCAGCTGCTCTGGTTCATCCAAGGGCCGGACACTGCATCCCGCCCTTAGGCGTCAACCCCGCACGACATCCTAGAATTGCGAGTAGGAACTTCGTGGCCCCGGTGTGTTCCGCTTTTTCGGAGGTAGAGTGAATTCCACTGATCACACCAACCAGTAGGGAAAACGCAGCTACCTGATTGCGTGTCAGCCGCACTTTCAGTGTGCTGCATTACGATTGAGTCTTACTCATGCGCCAAACATGATGTGAATCGCGAGTGAGGACCGCCATTTGTGTAGCGTCCCGCCTAGACCCGAGGTCGCCCGCGCCCGGGCCGGACAATATTTCAGCTATCCAATTCACGGCGCGATGACTTCAAGACCTTCATGTCCCTTGAACAACAGGTGCAGTCGATCCGGGAAGCGTTATGGCCGCCATTCGCTTGGGGCTGCGATGCGCACCGGGCCTGGCACGGCTCGCTCACGCCCTTTCGGGGTTTCTGACGGAACTGGGGGCGGAGTGCCCGAGGCCGTTAACGGAAAAACTATTGGTCGCTTTGGTTGAAATCGCCAATGCTAGCGAGCCCGCCTTGCTCAAGGAGCGGATCGCACGCGGGGAAGTGGATCGGAAATATGTCCTCGAACATCTGCACCTCCGGTCTTGGGCGGCGTATCTCGCCCGGAAAGTCGATGCCGTGTATGCAGCTTGGAGGGAGCCTCGTCCGCACATTCTTGTTCGATGGCAGCAATCAGAGAGCAGTCTGCATTACCCGAAATCAGACGGGCTTAAGTGAGAGACGTCCATCCATGATGACCAAAGCTGCGAACTAACTCTCCTTTCCTACCCTTTCAGCGCCTCATCCCGCCCTCCCGCCAGTTCCGCGTTTCACCTGTTAGTGCATGCTCGCCCAGGCGGCTACCGTCTCCAGGATATGAAGCCCGGACAGAGTACGTGCCGGGGTAGAAAGGCGTCGACGCGCCCACCGCGCCGCTGGTCGGCGATGCCCCGGCGCCAGTTGCGCCGACTAGACTATAGCTAATGATTCCGGCAGGGGCAGCCACCGCGCCAGAATAAGGGTTGCTAACCACAGCAGTGAACGCGGTGGGAAATGTTCCGGTGCCGGTTCGACTACGATCTATCCAACTCGATGAAATCGGATTGGCCTTGGTGACGGTGACGTAGCTGTAGTAGTTGGATGACGGATTATTACTCGCCCATAGAGTCCCATCATGGCCGTTCGAGTGGGCCGTCATCGTTCCAATAACGGTTGGCAGAAAGGTGCCTGAAAGCGTATTGCTGCCGCCGTTGGCAACGGAACCGGATGGTCCCGAAAAGCTAACCCAGTTAGATTCACCCTCTCCATTCCACCAGGTTTCGTAGTCGGTGCCCACCGGCGCGCGCCAACCCAAGCCGTCGTTTTGGTGGACGAGCAATCCATGCTTCGCAAGATTTCCGTCAGGGTCCGTGATTGTGGCGGCCACGTTAAAGGTCTGGCCGAATGCGATGGTTCCTGGCGAAACGTCGATCGAACTAATCAGTGGCGGGCGATTGGCTACCGTGAAGCTTGCTGTCCCAACAACGCGCCAATTTGGGTCAATCCCCGTCCGGATATAAGCTTTGACGGTGAAGGTACCAAACCCGTTGCCGAGAGCCGGCGTGAATGTACGGGAGAGATTTCCCGTTCCATAACTACCAACAGTAAACTCACCGCCCACGGGCGGTAGCACGTTAATGGCCGTTTCCACAAGAGAGTCGCCGTTGGCGGTATCGATCGTGTAGTTAGCGCTGAGTGTGATAGGACTGCCCACATACGCAGCACCGGAACCTGCCGAGGCGGACGCCGTTGGTAAGCTGGCGATCTTGATGGTAATATTATTGTCGGTAAGGTCGGAATTGTAGGGGTCGCTCGACCAGCCGTTGAAAACGTAGGTGCCTGGTTGGGGAAAAGTGACCGTGATATTCCGAGTGAAGTCAGCGGTCTCGTAGCCGATGTCCCAGAAGCCGTCACTCTGCGGCAGATGCGCTATCACATTATTACCTTGCGGACCGAAATATCCATAGATGGGCGAAAGCACGTCCAAATTGATATAGCGCGTGTTGCTGTCTGGATCCTGAGAACGAACATGAATAACGGTTGCGGCCGATACATAAGCTGGGCCGTAACCATCGGCCCAGATGGTTGTCGTCGGTGCACGGTTGTTCACCGTAACGGCGTGATAAATCACCGACGAAGTGGCACTACTCGAGTCAGTCGATTGGGCTTGGAATGCGACCGTACCAGTTGTGCCGAGAAACGTTGAGTTCGCGTCGGAATAGCCCTCCCATCCGTTGCCACCGCCGTTGAAGGCAAAGGGCACCCACTCTCGCCACACCGAGACCGCAGAGAGATTACCGTCGGGATCATTGCCGCGGGCCTGAACCTGAAACCACTGGTTGATCCATACTGAGGCGGGATTCTGTACCCAAGCGATCGTCGGCGCCTGGTTCGGTGGCGGTTGCACAGTGATTGTGATAATCTTTGCCGGCGGCTCTTGTCCGGCGTCCCACGATCCACTCCAGTTGATCGGATTGCCATTGTAGTCGACGTCACCCGCGCTGCCGCCACGAAAGGCGACCCGCGCCATGATCTTTATAGTCGAATACGCTACGCCGGTGTTGATCCACGCATTCCGGGTTGCCGACTTTCCTGCATTCGTATCGATAGTGAACCAATTCCAGCTCGCACCGTTATCGTACGAGTACATTCCATGGAAAAATCCGATCTGTTCGCTGTCTGTCGCATCCGTGCTGGCCGAAGCTGAGAGCAAGAAAGCCTGCCCGGCATAGACTTGAGCAGGAGGGCTGATCGTAACCGAGCGGTTGACCGCCCAAGCGCTTGTGCAGAGCAGCAATGAAAGGAAAAATATCTTCATGGACGGAGCTGGTCGGGAGTCGGATTGAGAACCGGGGTCTGGAAGGCGAAGGCGCTGAGCTTGGACTCAAAGTCCGTGCCACCGCGGACGTCGCGGATAACTCCTTCCCGGTCTACGAAATAAATTTGCCCTGCTGCGCTGATTTTCAGCCTCGTCGCCACCGTACCCTGCAGCCCCTTGGGGTCGTAAATTTGCTGTCCACCAAGACCAAGCTGATGCTCGGTCTTGCCGGCGGTTGTTGTGTCTTCGTCTAGGCACACACCAAGCGCGGCGAAGCGCCGTGCTTGTATCATGCGACCAAACTCAAGACTGCCGGGCCCTATGGTAGACCAGCCATAGATCACCACCGGTGTACTTACCGGAAACTTCGCTAGAAGTTCTGATCCTTCCTGCCCCAGTACTGACCCTCAGTTCCGCGCTCAAAAAATTGCGCCCGTGATGAACGTGACCGGCCTCGAAAGTGCGCCACACAGCGGTGGCGAGTTCATTGAAAAGGGTAAAGGAATCTCCGGTCACATCACCCTTGAAGTATCTAGACCGCGCCCGAGTCGATCCCGCACAACTCTTCGTCTATCTTGGAAGGCCGGACAAAGTCTTTGATTCCTCTGGGGACCCTGATTCGCTGTTGTCGTTTTGCAACGACCTATCGCTGCTGCCGCAAAATGACTTCTCCCGCCCCGATCCCGTCCTCCCGGCCTCCGTTGGCGCGGATGATGCGGATCCATGAGATGTTGAAAGACGGGCGCCGGACCAATTGCACCAAGTTGGCACGGGACTTGGAGGTGTCGACCAAGACGGTGATGCGCGACCTCGCCTGCATGCGCGATCAGCTGGCCCTGCCCGCCGAATACGACGCCTCCACTTTCTCGTGGCACTATACCCGTGCCGTCGACACGTTTCCTTCCGTCAAGGTGACCGAGCGCGAGTTATTTGCCGTGTTGGTCGCCCAGAAAGCGTTGGAGCTCTACAAAGGAACTCCTTACCATGACCAGCTGGCACAGGCTTTTGAGAAATTGTCCGCAGGCCTGCGAGACCAAGTCAGTTTTTCGCCCTCTAGCACGCTGCAGAATGTTTCCTTTCATCATTCGGGCTTGGGCCGCGCCGACCTCAAATTGTTCGAGAAGTTGACCAAAGCCGTGAATGAATCAGTGGAGATTGAATTCATGTATCGGAAACTCGGCCAGAAAAACACCGAAGGCCGTTGCGTCCAACCCTACCACTTGGCCAATCGGGAAAACTCATGGTATCTCGTCGGTTTCGATCAACAGCGCCGGGCCTTGCGCAACTTTGCGGTGGGCCGGATCAGTGGAGTGGTCCTGACTACACGCGCCTTTGTCCGGCCAGGCGATTTCTCCCCTGAAAGTCACTACGGGAAGGCTTTTGGGGCGTTTGTCGGTAGCGGGGAATACCGAGTCGTAATCGTCTTTTCCGCTGCCGTCGCGGACCAAGTCCAGGAGCGATTCTGGCATGAGTCCCAAGAAACCAAGGTGCTGACCGATGGCCGGGTCCAATTCACCGTGCAACTGGGGGCGCTGGATGAAATTCTGCGCTGGGTGCTGGGGTGGGCGGAACAGGCCGAGGTGATCAGCCCGAAGGAGCTTCGGACCCTTGTCGCTCAACGCGCCGCTGCCACAGCGGAACAATATCAGATCACGCCGCGGAAACGTGGGCGATAACCCCTTCCAGTATCGCGGGAGGGCGACGACGGCCAGCCCGGCGCGCCTGTTTCGATTTTGGTCGGACGGCGCACCGCAGACGCTGCGTCAGCAATTCGACCCGCTCTGCGGAGATCCGCCAATTGGCGCCATCCTGATGCAACCACTCAAACTCGAGGGTGGTATGTCCGCGGCCGGCACCGTAGGCAACTACTGGGTGCCCCTCCGAGGATATCTCGTTGAAGAGCTCCATGCCGCTGGATAGCATCCGGTCTTCTTCAACCGAAATGAAACAATGGATTAGCTGACCGTTGCCCAGCTGGCTCAGATTCAGCCGGACGTCGCAATCGGCGGCCACATGCACCAGTTCGTCACAATCTTCCTGGGTGCGGATCCGGTGAATCGCCAAAGCGGAACGGAATTCGATAAGCGAGGTGCGGGGAAAGAGCGGGAAGATATTCATAGGGAAGGGTTGGTGGTGGAGTATGCCAGCATGGCTAGGACACTGGCTGTCCTAGGCGGGAATGTTTTATGCGATTGCTGGGACAGCCGTTGTCCCACCCTACCTGCTAGGATGCCCGCATGCACGACCCCCGCCTCCATCAACTCTCCGGCCAGGTTGAGCTGGAAATCAAACGCCTTGACGATCGCCGGAAGGAAACCGGTTGGAGCCCTTGGGCACTGATCGCAGCCCTCGCCGCCATCGGCTGGCAGCTGAGCGAACAAGTGGCACGGCTGCATGATTGGAACTCCGTGGCCCTGTATGGGGCGTTATTTGTCCTGATCGCGGATCTGTTACGCCAGATCGTACGGACGCTGAATAAAGGGGCGTGCCTGCGGCGACCGGGCCTGCGCTTTTACCCCGCCCACCTTCACTCGGGCACCCGGGCATTCCTGTTTTTTCTCGGCCTCAAGATGGCTGCAGCCGCGATCGTGATCTGCAATCAAGCCCCCCTTACTGGCGCCTTTCGCGTCGCTTGGACCTGCTTGTTCGGGTGTTATGTTATCGGCGTCGTGGTGATCGCCTTGGGGACTTGGATGGACATTCCCATGCCAGTCGGCACCCCGGAGAAACCCAAGCCGCTGGCCATCGCCTTGGTCGCGGTTTTCGGAGGTTTGCATCTGTTTATGGTGGTGCACGTGGCCTTTTCGCTCGTCCCCGATTTTATGGAGAAGTATCAGGCCGCCGACGTCCAAGTGGCCCTCTTAATCTTTGGCTTGGTCGAGATGGCCGGCCTTCTTCTTACTTTCCATGCGGTCGAACCGATGCGCCTGCGGCTAGTGCATTTGCAGCGCCGGCTGGCGTTGGATGAAATCGGATATGATGATGGAAAAACCCAAATCGTGGAGGCCATCCATGGGGCCAACATCAATGTCCTTTTCAAGGACCGGCTCAAGGAACTCCATGAGGGATTCGACAAATTGGACCAAAATCTCACCCAGTATGCGCTGTCGGTCAAAGCCCCCGCGGACACCGTTCATCCTTGGGATCATCGGGAACAGGAACGCAAGGCGCGGCTGCTCGCGAAAACCGCGCGCGATGATGCCGAAAATTGCGAGTTTTTGCTGGTTCAACTGTGGGCGCGCACATGCGACCCCAACATCAGGCGGGCGGAAGGCGGCAGGGTCATTCTCGCGGAATATGCTCGTCGCAAAGAGCAACTCGCCGCCTATAAAATCCAGTTGAAAAGTCTCGCCACGTTCATGGACGAACTCGCGAAGGCCCCGGTCGACATTCCCTTAGTTCACTCCAGTTGGAGATGGCGACGCCAGCCCTCCCTGCGATTTTGATCTCGTCGCCGTCGTGCGTTTGGCCGCGTCTCGGCTTCGAATATTTCCCCGGTCCCCCGCTAATCCCCTACGCCGAAGCTCCTATTGCCCGAAACGCTCTTGCTCGCGCCTCCTGCTTTCGCTACATCTCACGGGACGTGCAAGGGCCGGCTCGTCATCCCCATGATTTATCCCCCTTGCATCCTTGAAGAAGTCGCCGTGCTTGGCCTCAGCCTGACCACTTGAGCCATGTCCGGTTCTTCTGTCCGCCGCAAAATTTTTGTCCTTTCGGACTGGCATTTGGGAGGTGTGCCTGACACCGATGCAACCATCGGCACCCAGATTTGCCGGTCTGCCAATCAGCTGGCCGCGTTCATCAATTGGGTCGGAGAGCAAGCGGCAGCTTTCCCGGGGACTACGGAAATTGTCATCAACGGCGACATGGTCGATTTTCTCGCGCCCGACGGTGATGAACCGGCCGTGGAGTGGATCTCCGACCAAGAAAAGGCCGTGCGCCGTTTGAATCGGATTGTCGCAAAAGCGCGCGGGCCGTTTGACGGCTTGTGCAAGTTCTTGGAGCAGGAACGGACGGAGGTGACTGTAGCGCTCGGTAATCATGATGCCGAACTGTCGCTTCCCCGAGTGCGCCAGCGCCTCGCCGAAATCCTCGGCAACAACCAGCGTTTCAGGATGGTCTATGATGGTGAAGCCATTGTGCGGGGGCGTGTCCTGATCGAGCACGGCAACCGCTATGACGCCTGGAATATCCTGAATCACAATGGGCTCCGGGAAGAGCGGTCTCATCTGTCTCGCGGCCTGCCAATCATGGAGGCGGAACGGTCCAATCGTTTTTTTCGTCCTCCGGCGGGTACCCTCCTGGTGGTCTATGCGTTCAACACGTTGCTCACGGAAGCCCCCTTTCTCAACCTGCTCAAACCGGAAACCCAAGCCGCCCTGCCCCTCCTGATCGCGTTGGAACCGAATATGAAGGGCGTCTTGGATAATATCATCCGGATGGCTCCCGTGATTCCCCGCCGCTTTGGGACCCTGATGCAAAGCGCCGCGGTGCCGGCGGACCGCAATAATCTGTCGGGCGATCGCCTTGCGGATATCGATAGCCTGGAAAAGGCGCTGCAGCCGCTTCTGGGAGCCGATACCGGTCTTTTCGTCAATGCGCGGGTCAGTCCGCTAAGCATGCCAGAGGGCGGCGGGATGACGCCCCTGGTTTGGGTCAAGGCGCGCGTGGCCCAAATCGCCAAGGCGATCCGCCGTCATTTGGATCTCAGCGCCTTGGTTCGTGAGGCCAAACATGAAGTCCGCGGGCGCATGCTCGAAATTGCGTTTAAGCGGCTTCAACACGGCGATTCGTTCCGACCGGAGAAGGAATTGCCGGAATACATTGAGGCGGCGGGCGAATTGCTCCGCACGGGAAAATTTGACCTGGTGGTTTTTGGTCACACGCACTTGCAAAAGAAAGTTACTATCCCGCGCCCGGGACAAAGCGATGGTTGTTATATCAACACCGGGACGTGGGCGGATATCATGAAACTGCCACCGGAGGTGATGGCGGGCGGGCCGGCGGCCCGCCAGGCGTTGGGTGAGTTCTTTGACCGGGTGGCCGCCCGGGATATTAGCCGCTACCTTTTCACCAGCTTGGGTTACGCGGAGATCGAATTGGCCGGTGACGCAATTGCCCAACATGACCTGCGCAGCTTCACGCCGGCGAATCCCCGCAGCGCTCCCTACACCCTCTTCGCATGAGCACCGCCAAGATCAGCATCAATGGACAGGACAAGGGCACCGCATGGCTGATCCATGAACAGCATGTTGTGACCGCCGCCCACTGTGTCGGGGCTATCGGGTCAGCTGCGGAACTTTATTTCTGGGATTCTGCGCTGCCTGGGTTTCGGGCGATGATCCCCGCGATGGTGATGCGTGTGAACGCGCGGAAGGACATCGCCCTCCTCCGCCTGAGTGCCGCCCACCCAGAATTGCCTTGCCTGCCGGTGTCGAAACGGAGCATCGCCCCCACCCAAGTCAACTGGACGGGGGAAGGATTTCCGGCGGCCGGGGCCAATGAGGTCGGAAGTTTCGGAATCCACGGGACTGTTGCGTTGATGCGTGGCGCCCTCAATCGCAATGGAGAAATGGTGCCCGCGATCCAGCTGACTTGTCTGCAGGGATTGGAGCGCTACCCGGCCCGGCAAATGGTCGATGCCGAAGGCGTGCCTATCCATTTTCTCGCGGGGGTGTCAGGATCAGCGATCGTGATTCCGGACAAAGCCCATCGCGTCATCGGCTTGGTCCGCTGCGCGACCTCGGCCTTCGGGGCGGCGACCATCTACGCCACGCCAATCGAGGACGTTTGGGAGGAATTTAAGGCGGACCTGCCCGGCGTGGACCTCCACGAATGGCAGCGCAACAGTGGCTGCGTCCGCTTGGAGGCTGGAACGGTTACCTCCAATCTCGACCAGGAGCTGGTGGTTGCCGCTTGGTCCGAAGACACCGTAAAGGACATAACCATCGACGTGGCGTGGGGTGAAACAGGCCCCTTGGTCCCCGCGGTACTGCGGCTGGTCCTTCATCATCCCAGCGTCCTCCGACTGCATGTCCGCAATGCCGCGGCTTGGAACCAACGGCTGCGGAATTATGCGGAATCATGGATTGCTTTGGAGACCTTTGATCCCGCGGCGCGCGTGGCCCCGGCGGTCGAGATGGCGCAGCCCGGTCCTGTCGCCGGAGCTACACATCCTTCCGTCGCTGCAGCCGCGATGGCTTTGCAGCACCTCTGCGATGGCTACGTGCTGGACCGGCTGGACGAGAAATTGGTTGTCTTGTTTGAGGCCCCCCACCCCGAGGATTTCGCTGGCTATCCGATTGCGGTCGACGTGCTGGCGCGGATGGCGGTGACGTGGACGGACTGGCGGACACGACTGCGGGCCGATGCGGCGCTGCTCCATCATTTCCTAGCCCTCATGGTCACCCACCATGGCACTCATGACTGCGTAACCGATCCCTCACCGGGGGCTGGTCCCCTGACCATCAAGGAATGTCTGCTTCCGGCCACCATCTTTGGCTTGGCCATCGCGCCTTTCCTGCCGACGGCCTTGGATCCTAAACATCCGCAACCGGGCAACCTGGGCCGCGAAGCCTTGAATGGACACACCTGCGGGATCCAAGCGATCAAGCGTCGGGCGCTCGATACTGAATTGCGGGCGCACTCATGGACCACGCAGGTGGTGTTGTTGCAAATGCTCAAGCATCGGCCAGCCGAATGGGAAGCGGCGACCGAAACCCTCATGAGCAGCGGCCGGTCACGGCCCACCCTGAACCGGATCGCCCCTTCAACGCTGGTCATTACGCGGGACGCAGACGTCCGCACGGCCATCGCTACGTCGATGGATGCGATCCGCCAGCTCCTGCAGACCCGCTACGACCAACAGCTTCAACGCAAACAAGACTATGCCGCCAGCGCGGACCCCGCCCCATGAACCATTCCGAGCAGCTGTTTAACCACATCATCAAGGAAGCCCGACGCGTTGATTGGGAGGTACGCCCAATGCCATTGCTGCCAATTCCCCAATCCGCGGATCGGCCACCGATTCCGCCGGACCAAGCCGTGCAGGTGGAAATTCGTTCCACCTTCGCCGGCCTGTATCCGATCATTGTCGCCGGACTCGGCGAAAGCCTCGAGGGCGTCCGGATTGCCTGGGGCGCCGCCCAGCGCCAAGCGGCCGTTGCCCGGACCTCGGTCGCGTCGGATAGCGGAGAGGACCTCGTGCTGATCTTGGTTGGTCCGGGTGGGAGCAAGGAAAACGCGGAATGGCGCTCGATCGCGATGGAAATAGAACGGAATGACCTCGTTTGCCGCAAACTCGTCTGGCTCCCCCCGAAAAAACCGGTCGAGGGCAACGCCGCGCTCATGGATTTCATGAAGCGCACTTTTTTGTCCAAGCCGTGGCTGGTGACTGAGGGGATTCCCCAGACGGCTCTCGACACGCTTTCGGAAAAGAATACCGCCCTGCTGGGCTGGGAGGAAATCCTTGATGCCCAGCCCATCAATCGAGCGGACGTCGACTACGACGCGTTGGTCGTGAAACTTATCCATGCGAACCAGCCATGAACGATCCCCTATATCTCTCGCGGATCCGTCTGTCCAATTTCCGCACCTACGGCGAGGATTTCGAAATTGAAATCCCCGACGCCCCCGGCCTCACCGTGGTCTGCGGCATGAACGGCCTCGGCAAGACCGCGTTTTTCGATGCCATCGAGTGGGGCTTGCTGGGCGAGATCAAGCGGCTGTCTCCGGATCGGATCGGCAAACCGGAAGGCAGTCCCCTGACTCGGGAAGGGGCTCCGTCCCGCTCGCACCGCGTGGAGCTGTGCTGGGGAACCGATCACCAGGTGGTTCGCACTGAACGCGAAGCGCCAACGCTGGCTGAGCTCACGGCCCTGCTCAAGGCCCCGGAATGGCTGCCGCAGATCCATGACCTCGCCGTCTACCTGCGCCTGACCCACTTTCTGCCCCAAGCAACGCGCGAAAGGTTCCTAGAGCAGGACAAGAAGGACCAGTGGTCCTTGCTCCAAGGCCCCGCGGGCGTCGAAAGGTTGGAACGGTTTCGCAAGATGCTCGATGACGGGAAGGCGCGCAACGCCTTTGAGCGCTGCGCCTCGACGCTGGAAACCCAGGTGCTGGCGGCAACCAAACGCATGGAGGACTGGAAGCGGCTGCTGGCGGACTATGAGCGCTGGTCCGCGGTCGCGACCGCGGTCACGGCGGTTTCCCCGGCAGAACTGGAACCAGTGCTTGCAGAACTGGAAGCCAAGGCTGGGTTGTCTCGTTCTACGCAAGAGCCCGCGGCTAGGCTTTCTGTCCTGCGCACCGCCCTCGAAGCGGCCCGAAATGACCTGCGCAACCGATTGCGGGCGCTCGCCTCTTGGGAGACCAGTACGCGCCGCTACCTCGAGATCGTGCAACGCCTGCGTCCTTTGGAAGCTTCATCCCCGAACTGGGAAAAGGAACTCGGCCAACAAAGAACGCTCGAGGCCGCCGCCAAGGAAAAAGTCGCCACGATGCGCAACGCGGTCCGCAAGAATGAGGACAAGAAGCGTCAGACAGACCAGCAGGCCCTGGCCGTGCTGACGGTCTTGGACGCGGAATCACGGCGGGCCACCGCGGCCAAGGCGCGGCCTCAATTTGAAGAAAAGATTGCGCAGTTGAATAAGCAGCTGGGGGAGCTCTCGGCGCAGCGAACGGGCTACCGCCAGCAACAGCAGAACCATGAGCATGCGACCAAAGGGGTCGAACTCGTCCGTCAGAACCTTTTGGCCGTCGAACACCTCCGGCAGGAATATGAAACCTACATCCGCCGGCTGCGGCAGTGGGAAGGCCAAGCCAGCGAGGCAAAATCCGCGACCCAGCGTCGCGCAGCCACGGAAGCCAAACGGTCGGAAGCCGAGAAAAAGGCCGCGGGATTTAAGCAAGAGATAGCGGTGCTAAGCGCTCAGCTTAAAGTCGAACAACAGACGATTGGCGAAGCGCAGTCGGCGTTAGCGGAGGTGGTCCGGCATCTTGACCCCGGTGCCACTACCTGCCCGGTCTGCGCCCATATCCACTCACCGGGAGAATTGCTCAAGAAGGCTCAGGGCAGCATCGAACGATACGACAAGCGGAGCGCAGATCTCATCGGCGCCCTCCATAAACAGCAGGCGATGCATGTGGAGACAGTCACCGAACTGACGCATGCCATGAAGGCTATTGCCGAGCTGGATCATTGGCTCGCTACCTACACCCGGGAACGGGCGGAACTGGACCAGCTGAAGGAGAAGCTGTTTTCCCACGCGGGCATCGGCGAGGCCAGCCTCGAAACCTTGCCTGCGGTTTTGGAAGAACGGCGAGAGGCGACGCTCCATCAACAAAAGGACTACCGGGAAAAGGTCGCGGCCACCAAACCCAGCGACGAGGCCATCTTGGCGGCCCAGCAATTCGATGCCGTTGAGAAATCGCTGAAGGCGGAGCTGAAAACGGCCACCGCCGAACTGGGCGCCATCATCGCTTCGCTCCAGGAGTGTGAGGCAAAGCTCACCGCAGCGAAGGATCTGATTGCCGGTGGTGGCGGGCTGCCGACCTTGTCGCAATACCGCGAAGCGCTCCTGCCGGTCGCAGCCCAACTCGAAGCGGACATTCGCGATGCCAAGGGGCAGATTGAGGAGGAGGAAAACCGCGCAGCTGCCATTTCGCGGGAAATCGCGGAGCGCATCGCCAAGCAGGCCGCCGACACCAAGCTGACCAAGGAATTGACGGCCGAGGTGGGCAAGCTTCTCTCGACTTGGCGGGAATTCGGGTTCCCGGCCGAGCCGAATGAGTCTGAGGTTCAGGAGGCCCGGCGCAAGGGCGAGAAGGAGGAGGCCGAGCACGAGCAATTGCTGGAGAAAATCAGCGCCATCGCGGTGGGCTTGGAAGCATGGGCCAAACGGGAACAGGTCGCCGGTCTTGAGAACAATATTGCGCGGTGGCGGACCGAGGTGGGCGCTAATTCCACGGCGCACTGCACGCAGATGTTGCAGCAACAGCTCAGCGACCGGGGCTTGGCCTTGCAGCGGGCCCGTGCAGCCCAGCGGCGCGCCGAGCAGGTGGCGGCCCGCCTGATGACGCTTTCCGGGCACTTCAGCGAGTCAGCCTTGGAGCCGCTCAGTGCCAGAATCACCGCGTTTAATCGGCTGATTTCTCCCTTCCCTTACGAATTCCGCATCAGCCCTCATGTGACCGCGACCCGCACCCGCACTGAGGCGCGGGTTGGCGTACCGGGCATAGGGACCAACCGGATGTTTGAACGCGATCCGGAATGGTGGCTGAGCGAGGGGCAGATGTCCGCGATGGGATTGAGCGTCCTGCTGGGGGCCAGCACCGTGTACCGGTGGTCGCGCTGGCGGGCCCTGCTGCTGGACGACCCGCTGCAGAACACCGACCTGATTCATGCGGCGGCCTTTGGGGATGTCATCCGCAGCCTGATGAAGGACGAAGGCTTTCAGGTCATTGTCTCCACGCATGACCATGACGAGGCCGAATTCCTAATCCGCAAATGCCGTCGGGCAAACTTGCCGGTGAGGAAATTGGAGTTGCTCGGCTTGGGGCCCAGCGGCGTCCGCTATAACCTCAGGGATAGCTGAACGGCGAACCGTTGCGGAATTCCGATGAAAATCACTAAGCCACCCTTTGACCATGAAAGGCTGGAGCGTGAATTGCTGGCGTTCATGCCCTGCCAGCATTCCCGCCCCACTGTCGGTCAGAGAACCCTGACCAGCGGGCGCGATTATTTCCGGCTGCAATGCCCGGACTGCGGCTGCCCGTTATCCAAGCAGCTGGCGCACGCGCGCGTGGCCCAGCTCAAGTTCGAAGGAATACCGGTCGAACCATGGAACGAAGCCCGGGCTGCACACTATCGTAATGAACGTTACAAGTATTCCGAGCCGATCTACCAGCAGATCGGCAGGTACCGGCGGCAGGTTTGGTGGGACCGCTATTCCGAATATCTGGATTCAGCTGAATGGAAGGAACTGGGCGCCCGGATCATGCAACGCGCCGGTGGGGTTTGCGAACAGTGCCAACGGCGACGGGCCGTCCATGTCCACCATCTGACTTACGAGCGAGCCGGGGAGGAACGCGAGGAAGACCTTCAGGCAATCTGTTTCAACTGCCATGACCAAGCCCACGACGGCATGCTGTCAGTCCATCGGATACTCGACGAGTTAGATCAGGAGCTTGTCACCGCTGGCCAGGACGCGGCTGGTGACGAAGGAACCCGCGACACCATCACCGGGGCGGCGGTACTTGCCAGGACGAGAAAATCATAAACGTCCCGCGCACCATGGTCCCTGCCGGCGACCAGTACATCGAGTCGAACATGAAATCGCTCAATGCCGCGCTGTGAACCGCCTTTTCTCTCCGTGCTTATTAGAGCAGACGTGAGATGACCTTGCCGGCGGCGAAGGAGACGCCAAGGCCGACGATGAGGCCAGGGCGAGTTGCAGCATACTTTGGCGGAGCAACCATCCCAGCATCTGCGAAGACTGCGCCAACTAGCACGTCCGAACAAACACGCAACGCATCGCAAAGCGAGCGGCTGGCTGTGTTCACCAACTACACTAGCGTCCCGTGGTTTCCCGTGATAATTGAAGCTAAGGTAGTCGTTTAAATTGCCCAGTTCTCCTATCCGGATGGGCAACGGCCACCTTCCGCCGCACAAGCGCGTGACACGCCTGCAAGACCGTCCATGGGATCTCATCCAACTGATCCGCGACGACCTCGTAGTTCACATACTCGAAGGGCAACCTCGCCAATACCCGATCTTCCATGTCATTGGATCGCTCCCAGAAGCTGTCGTTGTCACTCCAGTCGCACCACAAAATGCGGCCGTTCCAGAGAATAAAGTGCGACTCACATTTTGTATCACGCCAATAGGATGGATAAACTGTCAGAGCGATGCCGCGGCGATAAAGTCGCCATGCCGGCCCCGAACGCCGGTCTAAGTTGAGCACCAGGTTGTCACCACAACCGCAAGGGCACCTGAGGAGCAGGAGGCGGGGAACACCCCGCTCCACGAGCGCAGCGTCACCGTCGGCCACGAGCGAAGCCGTCGCTTCTTCAATGCTGGCAAACGTCCCGGTTTGTCTGATTCGGTCAACCTTGGGCATTGAGGTCTAGTTTGCAGCACAGACGCTCAGCCACGACGAGCGCATATGCGCGGCGTTCCTCGGAAAGCCGGACCAGCGTGTGATCGGTAAACTCCAAGGGAGACAACCTGCCATAGCGCAACAAACAGCCGGCGAGGACGACAATCGCTTCGTCTGGCTCCGTGTCGCAACAGGAACCGATATGGCGCAACTCCCGCACGGCCTTGCGCAACCAAGCGAAACGGAAGTGCTCAGCGTCGTGGACCGGTGGCTGCAGCGGCGCCAAGTATATTTCGTCCACAAAACTCTTCCAGTCGGCAAACGCCGCAGGGTCGTCCGCTTCGTCGACACCGAACACGAAACTCACTTCCAGCACGGCAGGATCGGCCGTGATGGGGCCAAAATCACGCATCGATCCAAAATCGATCACGATCGCATCCTGATGTCGAACCATCACATTGCCGCAATGCAGGTCACCATGATGGATCCCGCGACGGCTTGCGATCGTGGCCGCACGAGCGATGAGCAATTTCTCCAATGCCACCGGCTCGCGAAAGAGATCCAACGCTTTGGCTCGGGCAATGCGCGCGGCGCCGTTGAATCCCGAGGCAATCTCCGCAGCCCTTATCCTTTCAGTGAGGAACGCCGTGAGGTTGCCCGACTCTTTGGGTGCGCGCGCGGTGTGGCCGCGGAGGCCGCGGAGCGTTACTTCAAAGAGGGAAAAGATCGTGCCGGCACCTTGGGCGTTGCGCCACGCCGCGCGCAGCCCCACCGCGCTACCGACAAAATCACAGACCAATGCGGCCGTATCAAAGGCGGTCACGCAGCGGCCGGGGTTAAGGGCGGGCCGGAGATGGAACGGAATGAACGGCTCCGCTCGCCGGCGATAATGGTCCTTTTCCTCCTCGATGCTGCGCGGGGTACCAATCTTCACGAAAAAAGGCATGGGCTGTGGCCCGTGCAACGGCCCCGCCAAACTGGCAAACACACGATAGGTTCCCCGAGCCGTCTTGCCACCAGGCAGGCGTTCCACAACGAGCCGGTCGCAATCCCAAAACGCCCGCTTCATGAGCGTTTCGGTCGCGCCGTCCAAGACCAATCTGGGATCGAGTGTCTCGATTTTGGCCTGCCCGAGCTGCGGCCCGGGTTCGTGGCGCGCAAGTTTCTCCGCGACCTTCGCCAAGGATTCGTCACTTTGGGCCCACGGCGCGGAGGGCACTACCCCCGCGTAGGCTTCGTCCCTTAGCGCGGTAAAGAATGCTCGGTCCGCTTCGTTCGGCGAGGCCATTAAGGTGAGCAGTCCAAAGGCACATGCCCGTTGAAACGAGGCCTGAAAATATTCCCTAGCGACTCCATATTTGCCGGACTGTTCAGAAAAAACGACCCCGCAGGCCTGATTCAATAGCCTGTCGGTAAGTTGGGTGACCTCTACGGCTTCGAGCGTGATTCCACGCCCAATGAACTCGGCCGGATCACACGGGTGCGAGCCCAGCACGAGCACCAGCGAGCGAGCGGAGGCGTTCATGACTGCCGCGCGGGCAGAGCCCATTCCGAACCCCGGGCCAGCGCGCCTTGGGCTGAGCAGATAATGCAGGAGGGATGACGCTCATTGGCCGCGGGCCGGCAGGCTCCCGTCATCGCGTTGTAGTTCAATAGGCGCGCCGCGCTGGGCACGCCGACCACCGCACTGAGAAACATCGTCACGGCCA
>Ga0190271_10000541_pt1 | contig 19243 bp, 21 predicted proteins | sample Popmic356T_FD_133747 | JGI IMG/M metagenome (GOLD analysis project Ga0190271, IMG submission 133747) | Populus adjacent soil microbial communities from riparian zone of Weber River, Utah, USA - 356 T | ecosystem: Environmental > Terrestrial > Soil > Riparian zone | place: USA: Utah | collected...
GCCGGGTGGCGGCGAACCCAATCCCACCTACAAGCCGCAATTGCTGGCCAAGGTGGATCGTCTGGCCAAGACCGATGTCGATACCGACCCTTCATTCGTCTGCAATCCGAACGGTACGCCGCGCGCCGGAGCGCCGGGTGAAATTTTCCAGAGCAAGGATGCAGTGGCCCTGCTGTATGACTCGCGCAACGACTACCGCGTCATCCCCACGCACGCCGGCGCCAGGCATGATCCGCAGCGTGATCCCAGCTGGTATGGCGATTCGATCGGCCGTTGGGAAGGCGACACGTTGGTGGTGGACACGGTCAACATCACCGACGAATCATGGCTTGCCGGTGCCGGACGTTTCCACAGCGATCAGCTGAAAGTCACCGAACGGTTCACGCGCGAGGGCAACACCCTGCGCTATGAAGTCCGCGTGGAAGATCCGGTGGTGCTGGTCAAGCCATGGGTGATGGTGCCGCGCACCATTCTGCTGGGCAAGTCCGGCGATCACTTGGTCGAGGACGAGCCCTGCCACGAGCGCGACCAGAAACACATGGTGGACAAGTTCCATATCACGCCCTGATCCCTGGTCGCGGGCAGTGATGAGCTGACAGGGGAATTCGATGTACGTGGCTAATCGCCTGATGGCGTCGTTGGTAGGAGTCGCGCTGTTGGGTGTGGCGGGGGTAGCAACCGCGCAGACCGATCAGTTGACCTGGGCCATTCGCAATGTGCGCGTATTTGATGGCGAACGGGTCGCCGAGAATCGCACGGTGCTGCTCCAGGGCAGGCTGATCGGTACGGTGGGGGCCGGCAACATGGCGCTGCCGGAGGGAGCGGTGGAGATCGACGGCACCGGCAAGACGCTGATTCCGGGCCTGATCGACAGCCATACCCACGTGGTGGACAGCTTCTCGGCCAATAGCGGGCGCTCGCTGCTGCAGGCCTCGGCCTATGGCATCACCACCGTGGTGGATCTGGGTGCCAACAACCGCAACGACTACGTGGTTTTCCGCCGTGCCGCCGGCAACAGCGCCTTTCCCGGTGGCGCCGACATGCGCACAGCGGGCCCCGGCTTGATGGCCGGCGCCTTGAAGAGCGCGGCTGAGGCCTCGGCCTGGGTGGCGTGGCACAAGCAGGGCGGTGCCGACTTCATCAAGATCTTCGCGCCGACCAGCCTGGCGGCGGATCCGAACATCGAAACCATGAATGCGGTGACCGCCGCGGCAAAGACCGCTGGCCTGATCACTGTGGCGCACTCGACCACCGAAGCGGTGAGTCGCCGGCTGGTGGAGGGCGGACTGAAGGGGTTGGTGCATCTGTCGAACACGGCGGACTCGGCTGACTTCGGCAGCTTCCTGGCCAAGGCCGGGGTATTCCAGTCCACCAACATCGTGGGCGCGGCACCTGCTGCCTATCGCCAGCGGCTGGCTTCCGATGCGGATCTGCAGCCCTACATGCCTGCGTTCATGGTGGAGGGGCTCAAGGGTGCGCGCAATCCGCAACAGCCGGCGCGCTTCCAGGCACAGGTAGCCAATTTCAAGGCCATGCAGAAGGCCGGTGTGCTGCTGCTCGCCGGTACCGACGGCGTCTATCCATATCAGCCGCTGCTGCACGCCGAACTCGAGATCCTCAGCAAGGAAGGCGGACTGTCGCCGGTGGAGGCCTTGAAAACGGCGACTTCCAATCCGGCGCAGGCATATGGCCTGAACGACCGTGGACGCATTGCGGAGGGTCTGCGGGCCGACGTGGTATTGCTCAATGGCGATCCCACGAAAAACATACTTGATGCGCGCAGGATCGAAATGGTGTTCATCAATGGCACTCCGGTGGATCGGGAGTACCTGCGCGAGGAGCTGTCCCGCGTTGCGCCCCCACCCGGTGGGGCAACGCCCGCTGGCGGCTGAGATGCCGTTCAGCCGCGCGTGCGGACCTGCAGTTCCTTGCGCGTGTAGTCGATGATCAGCGCATCGAGGAGTCCGAGCACGTCCATGCCGAGCAGCACGGCGGGTTTTTCAGTCATGCCCCAGTGCTCGAAAATATGCATGTCGCCGAAGGTGACACGCGGACCGCGCACTTCGATGGTCTGCAAGCGGATCGCGGGCGCCAGCACGCCTTCGCCCATCTGCTGATCGGCGGTGACGCCGATAATGGTGTCGATGCTGGCCGCGCCCTGTTCCTTGCGCCAGCGCGCCAGCGCTTGACGCAAGGCCAGGTTGCCGATGGTGGCCTGGCCGCCGGTATCGATGATGGCGTCCACCGGAATTCCACCCATGGTGGCCTTCACCACCAGCAGCTTGCCCTTCTGGAAGGTGAACGGCACGACCAGGTAGTTGCTGCGCGCCACTTCATTGTGAGAGCGCGCGATGATGATCAGGTCCCTGCGGAAATCGATGCTGATGCGCTTGTCATCCAGGCCCTCGGTGCCGAGGATTCCCTGGGCGCCTCCCAGGGCGTCCGTAACGATGGGAAGAATGGCGGGCTTCAGCAGCAGTTCTCCCACCTGCAGCGACTCGGCGCGGATGGACGGCACCACTGCCGTGCCGGTGACTCCGCGCAACCGCACCGGTGGACGGCTGTTCAGCGGGATACCGAGTGCCGCAGCCACATCGGCAGTCACACCGGAATGGCTGGCCCCGGTATCGAGCACCAGGCGGAATGGACCCTTGCCATTGATCATCACCGGCGCCCAGATGCGGCCGATGCTGTCACGGCGGGTGGGAGCCACGTAGCGCGGCTCCGGCGCCTGGATGACGATTTCCTGCAGCTGTTCTATCGGCGTTGTGCCATCAGATTGCTGTGCCTGCGACGCTGCGCCAGTCAGCAGTCCGAAGGCCGTTGCGCTTGCGCGCAGAATATTCTTCATTGCGGTGCGCTCTGGGTCCTACTGCGGCAGGCCATAAGGTAAGGGCAGCGCCGTGCAGCGCAGTCCGTCCGCGCATTCGGCCAGGTCAGCGGGCAGGGGCCATGTGGCGACCGCCAGAAATTCGCTGCGTCCGTCCGCATGCAGCAATGCATCGACGACGGCAGCATCACGGCCATCACGCAGTGTCAGGGAATCGCCGGCCTGCACAGTGCAGGCAGACGCGCTCAGGAAGCGTTGCATGCGGCGTTTCACTCGACCCCGATAGTGCGCGCGCGCGATTATTTCCTGGCCAGTATAACAGCCCTTGTCGAATGAGACCGCGTCGATACAGTCAAGATTCAGCATTTGCGCGATGTATTGCTCGCTGTTGAATACGTCCACTCGCGGAATGCCATCAGCGATGTTCAGCAGCTGCCAGCGCTGCGCGAAATCCGCTGCGGGTTCCGGCGCCACGACCCCGGCCATCGGCTGCAGCAGGCAGACACGTGCCGAGGCGCCGGGCCATTGAACTGCAGAGTCGTCGGCCAGCAGGCGCCGCGCCGCCTCGTCGGTCGCCCCCGTGACGCTCCAGGCGCCGGACTCATCGCTGATGGTGACACGGGCGCGCAGCACGAAGCGCCGCAATCGCTGCGCAACGCTGGCGGCCAATGCCGCCGGCAGCAACGCAATCACGTCGGTGTCGGCGGTGCGTGTCAGCAGCAGCAGGGCGATCACCCGTCCCTGCGGATTGTGCAAACCGGCAAACAACAGCTGCCTGGCACTCAGCCGTTGCAGGTCATTGGACAGCTGGCCCTGCAGGAAATTGACCGCGTCGGGGCCTGAAAAACGCAGCACCCCCATGGACGGCAGCTGCCCGATGTCGGATTCAGTGGGCATTTATAACCATTACTGCGCTGTTTTTACTGAGCTTTCGTAATTCAGGGCGTGGCTGAGTGCGGCAAATTCTGGCACACTTGCCGCATGCGTGAATCGCCGGCCAGCGAACAGCAAGCAGAGAACTCCGCTGATCCGGCCGATTCTCCGGCAGTCGCTGCCGCAATGACGACGGCAGCAGCCATGCGTGAGATCGGCGGACCTCCAGGTCCCGAACCAACGCGCTTTGGCGATTGGGAGAAAGCCGGCCGCTGCATCGATTTTTGATGTTGGTTTCCAGGGAGTCCGTCATGCGCGCACCACCATTGTCGCCGCATCTGTCCGCCTACCGTTTCGCTTATACGATGGCGCTGTCTTTCGGTCATCGAATCAGCGGTCTGTTCCTGGCGCTGGGACTTCCGGTTCTGGTGTGGTGGCTGATGGCTGCCGCGGGCGATGAGTCTGCGTATGCGCAGGTTGCCAACGTCCTGTCGGGCTGGTTCGGCAGACTGCTGCTGCTGGGTTGGCTCGGAGCGTTCCTGCTGCATTTCTGCAATGGCATCCGTCATCTGTTCTGGGACGCCGGCCTGGGTTTCGAACGTCACCAGGCGCGTCGCAGTGCATTGATCGTGGTCGTGACGGTGGCGCTGGCGTTCATCGTCTGTGCCTGGTTGCTGTTCTTCGGTGGTGGCGCACCATGAGCCTGCGTACGCCACTGGGCGTAGCGCTGGGCCGCGGTTCCGCCAAGAGCGGCGTGCATCATTGGTGGGTGCAACGGGTCAGTGCGATAGCGCTGTTGCCGTTGACGGCCTGGTTGCTGGTGTCGCTGATCCAGCTGCCGCTCGCCGATCATGCCGCGGTGGCCAGCTGGATCGGCCATGGCTGGAATCCGGTGCTGCTTTGCGTACTGGTGCTGGTGATGGCCTGGCATTCGCAGCTCGGTGTGCAGGTGGTGCTGGAGGACTACGTTCATCACCATCTGCTGAAAACCCTGTCGCTGCTGGCGAGCAGTTTCTTCCATGTGCTGGTGGCGGCCGGCGGCGTCTACGCCGTGTTGCGCATTGCGTTCCGGAGTCCCTGATGAGCGGTGCCTACGAATTCGTCGATCACAGCTACGATGTTGTCGTCGTGGGCGCCGGCGGCGCGGGCCTGCGTGCCACGCTGGGCCTCGCCGAGGCGGGACTCTCGACCGCCAACGTCACCAAGGTTTTTCCCACACGCAGTCATACCGTGGCGGCGCAGGGCGGCATCTCGGCAGCGCTGGGCAACATGGGCGAGGACGACTGGCGTTGGCACATGTACGACACCGTCAAGGGGTCGGACTGGCTGGGCGACCAGGACGCCATCGAGTTCATGTGCAAGCAGGCGCCGGCCGCCATCATCGAGCTGGAACATTACGGTGTGCCATTCTCGCGCACCGAGGCCGGCCGCATCTATCAGCGCCCCTTCGGCGGCATGACCACGCACTATGGCAAGGGCATTGCGCAACGCACCTGCGCGGCGGCGGACCGCACCGGTCACGCCATGCTGCACACGCTGTATCAGCAGTCGATCCGCAATGAAGCCGAATTCTTCGTCGAATACTTTGCCGTCGACCTGATCATGCAGGATGGCGCCTGCCGCGGCGTGGTGGCCATCGACCTTGCCACCGGCAAGATCCATCGCTTCCGCGCGCAGATGGTCATCCTGGCCACCGGCGGCTATGGCCGTTCGTGGTTCTCGTGCACGTCGGCGCACACCTGCACCGGCGATGGTGGCGGAATGGTGTTGCGCGCGGGTCTGCCGCTGCAGGACATGGAGTTCGTGCAGTTCCATCCCACCGGCATCTATGGCTCCGGCTGCCTGATCACCGAGGGTTCGCGCGGCGAGGGCGGCTACCTGACCAATTCGGCGGGCGAGCGCTTCATGGAACGCTATGCGCCCAATGCCAAGGATCTGGCCTCGCGCGACGTGGTCAGTCGCGCCATGACGATTGAAATCCGCGACGGCCGCGGCGTGGGTCCGCACAAGGATCATATCCACCTGCATCTGGAGCATCTGGGTCCGCAGGTCATCAAGGAGCGCCTGCCAGGCATCGCCGAGACGGCGCGCATCTTCGCCGGCGTGGACGTCACGAAGGAGCCCATTCCGGTGCTGCCCACCGTGCACTACAACATGGGCGGCATCCCCTGCAATTACCACGGTGAAGTGGTGACGATGAAGGACGGCAACGCGGACACCGTGGTGCCGGGACTGATGGCGGTGGGCGAGGCAGCCTGCGTATCGGTGCATGGCGCCAACCGCCTGGGTTCGAATTCCCTGCTGGATCTGGTGATTTTCGGCCGCGAAGCGGCGCGCCACTGTGCGGAGACCGTCAAGCCGCGCGCGGCGCAGCAGCCATTGTCTGCCGACGCCGCTGACTTCGCGGTGTCGCGCATCGACCGGCTGCGCAATGCCAGGGGCTCGCGGCCGACCGCGCAGGTGCGCCTCGAGATGCAGAAGATCATGCAGAGCGACGCGGCGGTGTTCCGCACCGGTGCGACGCTGACCGAGGGCGCCAGCAAACTCGCCGCCGCTTTTGCCGCTTTCGCCGAGGTGGGTGTGTCGGACCGCGGCATGATCTGGAACACCGACCTGATCGAGACGCTGGAGCTGGAAAACCTGCTGCTGCAGGCCACCGCGACCATGCATTCGGCGGGCAACCGCCAGGAGAGCCGCGGCGCGCATGCGCGCGAGGATTTTCCGGACCGCAATGACCAGACCTGGATGAAGCACACACTGTGCTGGGTGGAAGGCCCGGGCCGCACGCGCATTGACTATCGTCCGGTGCACCTGAACACCTTGACCAGCGACGTCGACACCGTGGCCCCCAAGGCCCGTACCTACTGACCCAGAGGCATTGAGCGACCATGGCTGAGATCCGACTGCCCCCGAATTCGCGCATCGACAAGCGGGCCGGCAAGAGCTTTCCGGCGCCGGCCGGTGCGAAGAATGTGCGCACCTTCCGCGTCTATCGCTTCGATCCGAATGACGCCGGCAATCCGCGCGTCGACAGCTACACGCTGGACATGGATCTCTGCGGCCCGATGGTTCTGGACGCGCTGCTGAAGATCAAGAACGAAGTGGACGCCACGCTGTCGCTGCGTCGCTCCTGCCGCGAGGGCATCTGCGGTTCCTGCGCCATGAACATCAACGGCGTCAATACTCTGGCCTGCACGCGCACCTGCGACGAGTTCGGCAGCGGCGACATCCGCATCTATCCGCTGCCGCACATGCCGGTGGTGAAGGATCTGGTCACCGACCTGACCAACTTCTACGCGCAATACGCGGCGGTGAAGCCCTGGCTGCAATCGCGTACGCCTGCGCCGCCAGATCGCGAGCGGCTGCAGTCCAAGGAAGACCAGGAGAAGATCGACCGGCCATCGGCGTGCATTCTGTGCGCCTGCTGTTCCACCTCCTGTCCCAGCTACTGGTGGAACTCCGATCGTTACCTTGGCCCCGCGGCGTTGCTGGCCGCCTATCGCTGGATTGTCGACTCGCGCGACGAGGCCACCGGTGAGCGCCTCGATGAGCTTGAAGATCCATTCCGGCTGTATCGCTGCCACACCATCATGAATTGCACCGAGGCATGCCCGAAGGACCTGAATCCGGCCAAGGCCATTGCCGAGATCAAGAAGCTGATGGTCGAGCGTCAGCACTGATCGATGCCAGACAGCGAATCCGCCGCTGAACCGGGTCTGCTGCGCTGGCGCTGCCGCCGGGGCATGAAGGAGCTGGACCTGCTGCTCTCCGGATGGCTGCAACACCATTATCCGCAGGCCACCAGCGAGCAACGACGCCTGTTCGGCCAGTTACTCGAATTGCCGGATCCCGAGCTGGCAGCGTATCTGCTGGGTCATGCCCAATCCGCCGACACCGCTCTGGCCGACTTCATCAGCGGATTGCGGAACCTGCGTTGCTGAAATCTGTCTGCCGGTGTCGCGCCGGCTGCGAATCGGCTGGCTGCTGTGGTGCGTGGCGGTGGCGATGGCGCTGGCAGGGGGCACCGGCTTGCCGTGGGCAATGCGGCTGTGCAGCTTGCTGGTGCTGATTGCACTGGCGTGGCGAGGCGATCAGCTGCTGCGCCGGCAGAAGCTTCCCTCCGGCGATTATGTCTGCCCGGACAACGGCGTCCGCAGGCTGGGATCCCTGTTCTGGTTGCGTCTGTCGCAGCACAGCCGGTCATGGGTGGTCCTGGATGCAGGGGTGATGGAACCTGACAGGCTGGCGGCACTCAAAGGAAGTCTGAAACTTGTGCGCCATGGGCGGCGCAGCGGTGTCTGAACATGGCGGATGGTGCTGGTAGACTCTGGGTGGCGGGGGTTGCCGCGGCGTCAGTGGCCGCGACAGCGGCTGAAGCCCGCCTTCATGACCACCATCCAGAGGCCAGTTTGGAAAGACAGGGCAGCGGAGCCGACGCCGGAGATCTGAGCCTGGTGCGCAGGGCGCAGGCCGGCGAGCGTGCGGCCTATGACCTGCTGGTGCTGAAGTATCAGCACAAGGTGGTCAAGCTGGTGATGCGCTATACGCGCAATCCAGCCGACGCCGAGGATGTGGCCCAGGAATCCTTCATCAAGGCCTATCGCGCCCTGCCGCAGTTCCGGGGCGACAGCGCCTTCTATACCTGGCTGTATCGCATCGCGATCAATACCGCAAAAAATGCGCTGGCGGCCCGTGACCGCAATCCGGTGACCTCGCAGGTCGAGTTCCAGGATTCGGACGACGCTCCCGACATCGTCAGTCGACTCAAGGATCCGGACACCCCGGAAGGCCTGGCGTTGACCGAAGAGATCCGCGGCACCGTCACCGCCGCCATCGACGCGCTGCCCGGGGACCTGCGTACCGCCATCGTGTTGCGCGAGCTTGAGGGACTGAGCTACGAGGAAATCGCCGCGGCGATGGATTGCCCTGTGGGCACGGTGCGATCAAGAATTTTCCGGGCGCGCGAAGCCATCGACCGGCGCCTGCGTGATGTTTTTGAAGGCGGCCTGGGCCGCGCAGAGGAGCTGGTGTGAATCAGATCGAGCGTGAGAGCCAGCTGTCGGCGATGTTCGACGGCGAGTTGCCGGCAGCGGAGTGCGAGTTGCTGTCGCGGCGCCTGGCGCGCGACGAACAGCTGCGCGGGCGCTGGTCGCACTATGCGCTGATCGGCGCTGCGATGCGTTCCGAACCGGTGGCTGCGGTCAGCCGCGACTTTGCCTGGCGGGTCAGTGCCGCGCTTGATACCGATGCTGGCACGCAACCTGTCAGGGCCGCGACCCCGTCGACGCGCCGCGTCTGGCGCAGCATGGCCGCCGGCGGTGTACTGGCGGCGGGCGTCGCCGGCGTGGCCGTGTTCATGCTGCGCAACAGCTTGCAGGTGCAGGAAGAGGCGCTGGTGGCGTTCGTTCCTTCGCTGCAGCATCTGGAGTTCGCCGAAACTGTCATTGCGCCGGTACCCGGTGCGGAAGCCAGCAATGAACCGGCCAGCTATGTCGTGCCGCCGGTGTCTGTTGGCAGCGAGCTGGCGTTGCCTGCAGCGCTGGCCAACTATGTCGTGGCGCACAGTGAATACTCGTCGCCACTGGTGCGTCGCAACCTGATTTCCGCGCTGGTGGGCAGTGAGACCGCGGAATCCTTGCCGCCCGTGGATGCGAGCCGGGCGGCCCCCAGTGCCGATGCTGGCCAGTAGCATTCGAGCCGTCAGCGGAATCTGTTTCGCTCTGGCGATTGGCGGACTGGCCCGGGCGGGCGATGACGCCCAGCAATGGCTGCAGCGTATGGAAGAGGCGCTGGCATCACGGAACTATCAGGGTGTGTTCGTGCATGAGCACGGCGGCCAGACTGAAACACTGCGTATCGTGCATCGCGCCCGTGGCGGTCCGCTGGCGGAGCGCATCGTGTCGATGGATGGATCGGGCCGCGAATTCATACGCCGCGGTTCCGAACTGATCTGCTACCTGCCGGACCAGAAGACCGTGCTGGTCGAGCAGGCCCAGGATCTGGGACTGCTGCTGGGTGAGCTGCGCAAGCTGGAGCTGGCAGCGGCCGGTCAGTACATTGTCAGCGAGGTCGCCCGCACCCGCATCAGCGGCCGCAGCGCAAGGGTCATTGTCGTCCAGCCGCGCGATGACTTTCGTTATGGCTATCGCCTGTGGATCGACGAAAACACCGCCATGCCGCTCAAGACCCAGCTGCGCACCGGCAGGGGCCAGATCATCGAGCAGATCGTCTTCACCGAGCTGACGCTGCCGCAGACCATTGCCGACAAGGCGCTCGAGCCGGAGGTGGATGCGCGCAATTTCAACTGGCTGAGGCATGAAGCTGTCACCGGCGTCAGCAATTCCACCTGGCAGGCGCGGCAACTCCCGCCCGGTTTCCGCATGACGGTGCAGGCCACGCAGGTTCTGCCTGGCAGCAAGCATCCGGTGACCCATCTGGTCTACAGCGATGGCCTGGCTTCAGTGTCGGTATTCGTCGAGGAACTGGCACAGATACCGGCTTCCGACCTCTCCCGTGCGACCCACGATGTGCTGGCCACGGCTGAACTGAAGCGCATGGGTTCTTCCTCGGCCTATTCCACGGTGGTCCAGGGACATCGCATCACCGCCATTGGCGAAGTGCCACCCGATACCGTGCGCTCCATTGCCCAGTCCATGCTGGGCAGCCCGCGTGCCGCAGCGCCGACCAGTGGTCGCGCGTCGGGCAGCGGTCGGGTCCGTTGAACGGGGCTGCTGCCCCGGGCGGCCTGTTGCTGCTGACCCGACCCGACTGTGGACTGTGCGAGGAAATGCGGGACGATCTGGCGGCCTTTGCCGCCGGCCAGCCTTTGCCGCCGCTGCAGCTGCTGGATGTGGACGCCGATCCGCAGCTGGCACGCCGCTACGGCCTGAAAATTCCGGTCCTGCTGCTGGATGGCGCGCTGGTGTGCAGCCAGCGGCTCGATACCGCGGAGTTGCGCCGCCTGCTGCAGCGCTGAACGGCTATAATTCCCGCGCCCCGGCACCGGGGAGCCGGGTCCCCCCTCCTGATGCAACGTATACGTAATTTCTCCATCATCGCTCACGTGGATCATGGCAAGTCGACGCTGGCGGATCGTCTGATCCAGGCCTGCGGCGGTCTCGAAGAACGCGAGATGCAGTCGCAGGTGCTGGATTCCATGGAGCTGGAGCGCGAGCGCGGCATTACCATCAAGGCGCAGAGCGTCACCCTGCATTACACCGCCCGCGACGGTGAGATCTACCAGCTGAACCTGATCGATACCCCGGGACATGTCGATTTTTCCTATGAGGTGTCGCGCAGCCTGGCGGCCTGTGATGGCGCGCTGCTGGTGGTCGATGCCTCGCAGGGCGTCGAGGCGCAGAGCGTCGCCAACTGCCACACCGCGGTGGAGCAGGGTCTGGAGGTACTGCCGATCATCAACAAGATCGATTTGCCATCCGCCGACCCGGAGCGGGTGATGAAGGAAATCGAAGAGATCATCGGCATCGAGGCCCACAACGCCATGCGCGTCAGCGCCAAGACCGGCGAAGGGGTGCCCGATCTGCTCGAGGCCATCATCCAGCGCATTCCGGCCCCCAAGGGCGATACGCAGGCGCCCTTGCAGGCGCTGATCATCGACTCGTGGTTCGACAACTACGTTGGTGTCGTGTCGCTGGTGCGCGTGGTCAATGGCACGCTGCGCAACGGTGACAAGATCCGTGTCATGTCCACCGGCCGCAATCATGTGGTCGACAAGCTGGGCCGCTTCACGCCCAAGTCGGTGGTGCTGCGTGAGCTGTCGGCCGGCGAGGTGGGATTCGTCATCGCCGGCGTCAAGGAAATCGATGGCGCGCCGGTGGGCGATACCATCACCGCCGAGTCGCGCCAGGCGGCTGCGCCGCTGCCGGGCTTCAAGCAGGTGCAGCCGCGCGTGTTCGCCGGCGTGTTTCCGGTCAGCTCGGAGGATTATGAAAGTTTCCGCGACGCGCTCGCCAAGCTGAAGCTCAACGACTCGGCGCTGCACTACGAGCCTGAAGTTTCCACGGCGCTGGGGTTCGGCTTCCGCTGCGGTTTCCTCGGTCTGCTGCACATGGACATCGTGCAGGAGCGGTTGGAGCGCGAGTACCAGCTGGAGCTGATCACCAGCGCGCCCACGGTGGTGTACGAGGTGGCCTGCACTGACGGCGAAGTGCTGCTCATCGACAGCCCCGCCAAGCTCCCGCCGCCGGACAAGATCGCCGAAATCCGCGAACCCATCATCATTGCCAGCATTCTGGTGCCGCCCGATCATGTCGGCGCGGTGCTGGGCCTGTGCAGCGAGAAGCGCGGCGTGCAGAAGAAGATGCAGTTCCTCGGCACCCAGGTGTCGTTGCAGTACCAGCTGCCGCTGGCTGAAGTGGTGCTTGATTTCTTCGACCGGCTGAAGTCGGCCAGCCGTGGCTATGCTTCCTTCGACTACGAATTCAGTCATTTCCAGCACGCGCCGCTGGTCAAGCTCGATATCCTGATCAATGGCGACAAGGTGGATGCGCTGGCGCTGATCGCGCATCGCGACAATGCCTATCATCGCGGCCGCGAACTGGTCGACAAGATGCAGGAACTGATTCCGCGCCAGATGTTCGAGGTGGCGGTGCAGGCGGCCATCGGCACCCATGTGATTGCGCGCGCCACCGTCAAGGCACTGCGCAAGAATGTGCTGGCCAAGTGTTATGGCGGCGACATCAGCCGCAAGCGGAAACTGCTCGAGAAACAGAAAGAAGGCAAGAAACGCATGAAGCAGGTGGGCTCGGTGGACATTCCGCAGGAAGCCTTCCTCGCCGTGCTGCAGGTGGGACGCAAGTAATGCTGACGCAGATTCTGGGGATCCTGGCCCTCGTCGCCGTGCCGGTCGCGGCCATCGTCATTGTGGATGACTGGTTCCTGCGGCCGCGCCGGCAGCTGGCCGCGCCCACTGGCGCCGTCATCGAACCGCGCTGGCTGGCGGTGCTGTACCAGGCGTTGCCGGTGCTGCTGTTCGCCGCCGTGGTGCGCATGCTGATGTCCGAGCGGCTGGATTTCAGCCTGGTACTGGTGCTCGCAGTGGCCGTGGCGGGCGTGGTCTGGCTGCTGGACAAGCTGCTGCTGGAACCGCTGCGGCGTCGCCAGGCGGCCGCGCTGGGTCGACCCGTCGAGACCGCCAGTCTGCCGGTCACGGTCGATTACGCGCGCAGTTTCCTGCCGGTGATGCTGATTGTGCTGGTGGTGCGCTCGTTCATCTTCGAGCCGTTCCGGATTCCGTCCGATTCAATGATGCCCACGCTGCTGGATGGCGATTTCATCGCCGTCAACAAGTACGCCTATGGCCTGCGGTTGCCGGTGCTGAACCGCAAGGTGGTGCCGGTGGGCGAGCCCCAGCGCGGCGATGTGGTGGTGTTCCGCTATCCGCCCGATCCCGCGGTCAATTACGTCAAGCGCCTGGTGGGCCTGCCCGGCGATCGGGTCCAGGTGATCAATGACCAGCTGCTGATCAATGGCGAGCCGGTGGTGCTGGAGGACAATGGTCGCTACAACGATGGCTGCTACGACAACATGCGGCTCGCCACCGAACAGCTGGGTGAGCATCGTCATCCGACGCTGTCCTGCCGCACCCCGGGCGACCTGATGGCGCCCCCGGTGCAGTCCTGCGGCCGCAACATCGGGCGCAGCTATTTCTGCAGTGAAGACGGCCCTGCGGAACTGCAGGATCGCAGCGACTTTCCTGAAGCCATCGTCCCCGCCGACAGCTACCTGATGATCGGCGACAATCGCGACAACAGCGCCGACAGCCGCTATTGGGGCTTCGTTCCCGAGAGCTATCTGGTCGGCAAGGCCACCCGAATCTGGTTCAATTGGGATCTGCAGCGCGACGGCGGCCCGAATTGGGGCCGTATCGGTCGCCGCATCGAGTAGTCAGTCCGAATAGGGGTTCGACAATGCGCAAGTCTCAACGTGGCGTGACCTTCCTGGGCTGGATGATCCTGCTGCTGCCGGTGGCGGTGCTGCTTTACGCCGGCATCCGCTTGACGCCGATCTATGCCAACTACCTGGCCGTGGCCCGCTCGCTGGAGCAGGTGGGCACCGAGTTTGCCGGCGAAGAAACGCTCAATCCGGCGGCGGTGCGGGTGGCGCTGGAGAAGCGCTTCGACATCGAAGGCATCAATCATCCCACCAGCAAGGAAATCGACATCCATCATGCCGACGAGGGCTGGGTGGCGATCGCCGAGTACGAGGAAGTGGCGCCGCTGTTCGGCAACATTTCGCTGCTGATCCAGTTCCACAAACAGGTCGCGTTGTAGCGCCCTTGATGACGCAATGAGCAACGCCGCTGATCCGATCACCTGGGTGCGGCGGCGGCTCGGCCATGAGCCGGCCCAGCCCGCGTTGTTCCTCCAGGCCCTGACCCACCGCAGCGCCGCTGGCGACAACAACGAGCGGCTGGAGTTTCTCGGCGATGCGGTGCTGAATCTGCTGGTGGCTGAGTATCTGTATCGCCGCTTTGCCGATGCCGACGAGGGCACACTGAGCCGGCTGCGCGCCAGCCAGGTCAGCGGCGAGGCGCTGGCGCGTATCGCCGTGCGCCTGGAGCTGGGCGAGGTCTTGTCACTGGGGGCCGGCGAACAGAAGACCGGCGGCTTCCGGCGCGAATCCATCCTCGCCGACGCCTTCGAAGCACTGTGCGGCGCGCTGTACCTGGACGGCGGACTGGAACCGGCGCGTCGCGTGCTGCTCGAATCGATGCAACCTTCGCTCGCTGGTCTCGATGAGCTGGCCGAACTGAAGGATCCGAAAACACTGCTGCAGGAGTGGCTGCAGGCACGCGGCCTGGGGTTGCCGCGTTACCAGGTGGAAGGCGTGGAGGGCGAATCCCATGCGCAGCATTTCCGCGTCAGCTGCGAAGTGGAGGGCCTGGCGCAGCGCACCTGGGGCGAGGGCTCGAGCCGCCGCCGCGCCGAGCAGTCGGCCGCGCGCGCGCTGCTGGCGCGCATCCAGACATGAGCGATTTCCGCAGCGGTTTCGTGGCGCTGGTGGGACGGCCCAATGTGGGCAAGTCCACGCTGCTGAACGCCCTGCTCGGGCAGAAGATCAGCATCGTCACACCGCGGCCGCAGACCACGCGCCATCGGCTCATCGGCATTGCCAATGTGCCGGGTGGACAGATCGCCTTCGTCGATACACCGGGTCTGCACCACGGCCAGACGCGCGCGCTGAACCGCGCCATGAACCGCACCGCCGCCGCCGCTCTGATGGATGCCGACCTCGCGGTGCTGGTGGTCGAGGCGCTGAAGTGGACCGATGAGGATGACCTGGCCCTGCGTCGCGTGAAGGAATCGGAACGCCCGGCGCTGCTGGTGATCAACAAGGTGGACAGGGTGCAGCCCCGCGAGCGGCTGCTGCCGCATCTGGCGCAGCTTGCCGCGCGCCATCCCTTCGCGGCGCTGGTGCCCGTGTCGGCGCAGAAGGGCACCAACCTGGATGACCTGCGTGCTGCCATCCTGAAGTCGCTGCCGGCCGGACCGGCGATGTTTCCTGCGGACCAGCTCACCGACCGCAGCGAGAAATTCCGCATTGCCGAGACCATCCGCGAGAAGCTGACCCTCGAACTGGTTGAAGAGCTGCCTTATGGCATTGCTGTTGAAGTCGAGAGCATGAGCGACAACGAGGACGGCCAGGTCGAGGTGTCGGCGGTGATCTGGGTGGATCGCAGCGGCCAGAAGCCCATCGTGATCGGCGCCGGCGGCGAACGGCTCAAGCGCATCGGCCGTGCCGCGCGCGTAGAGCTGAACAAGCTGCTGGGCAAGCGCTTCCACCTGACGCTGTGGGTGAAGGTGCGGGAGGACTGGGCTGACGATGCACGCGCATTGGCGCAGCTGGGCATGGAATGAGCCCGACGTCGCGACGCGTGTTGCTGGCTGGCGGCTATGTGCTGCATCAGCGGCCGTTCCGGGACAGCAGCCTGATCATCGAGATCTTCACGCGCGAGCATGGCCGCATGAGCAGCTTTGCGCGCGCCGCGCGCGGTCCGCGTTCGCGCTTCCATGGCCTGCGGCCCTTCCAGCCGCTGCTGTTGTCCTGGAGCGGTCGCGGCGATGCGCCGCAGCTCACCGGCGCCGAGCCGGATGGCGCCTCCCTGGTGCTGCCGCCCGCCCAGCTGCTCAGCGCCTTCTACCTGAACGAGCTGCTGATCCGGCTGACCACCCAGCACGATCCGCATCCCGAGCTGTTCGATCTGTATGCCCGGACGCTGCAGGCGCTGAATGACGCGACGCAGGCCGAGACTGCGCTGCGCAGCTTCGAGCGCCAGCTGCTGGAGCTGCTGGGTTTCGGCCTCGACCTGCAGCACGAGGCCGGCGGTCAGCCGGTGCAGGCCCATGCGCACTACCACTTCCGCGCCGGCAGCGGGCTGCAGCGCGCCGATTCCGTCGCCGGCGCGTTCAGCGGGCTGATGCTGCTGCAGCTGGCCGCTGATGAGCCCCTCGAGGATGCGCTGCTGCGGCAGGCGCGGGCGCTGATGCGTGCGGCCATCGACCACTGTCTGGAAGGGCGCGAACTGGCCACACGCCGTGTGGCGCGCTCGATTGCGCAGCTGGAGCGCAGTGCATGAGCGCGCCGATTGCGCTGGGCGTCAACATTGATCACGTCGCGACGATCCGTCAGCAGCGACATACCGTCTATCCGGATCCGGTGCGCGCGGCGCTGCTGGCCGAGCAGGCCGGCGCCGACAACGTCACGCTGCATCTGCGCGAGGATCGCCGCCACATACAGGAAGGCGATGTGCGCACGCTGCGGCCGCTGCTCCGCAGTCGCATGAATCTGGAGATGGCGGCCACCGATGCCATGCTGGCGCTGGCCTGCGAGCTGCGGCCCGCCGATTGCTGTCTGGTACCGGAACGTCGCGCCGAACTGACCACCGAGGGTGGTCTCGATGTCGTTGCCGGGGGTGAGTCGCTGCGTCGTCAATGCGCGCAGCTGGCGGCCGCCGGCATCCGCGTATCGCTGTTCATCGCCGCCGAACCGCGCCAGATCGAGGCCGCTGCGGCCTGTGGCGTGTCGGTGATCGAACTGCACACCGGCACCTATGCCGACCGCAACGGCGCCGCGCAGGCCACCGAATTGCAGCGCTTGCAGGCCGGTGTGCAGCGCGCGCGCGAACTGGGGCTTGAGGTCCATGCCGGCCACGGCCTGAATTATCAGAACGTGCAGCCGGTGGCGGCGATACCCGACATCGTCGAACTGAACATCGGCCACGCCATCGTCGCGCAGGCGCTGTTCGATGGTTGGTCGTCCGCGGTGAGCGCCATGAAGCAGCTGATGCAGCAGGCGCGCGCGTGATCTTCGGCATCGGCGTCGACGTACTCGAGGCGCGCCGCTTCGAGGCCACTTACCAGCGCTTCGGCCAGCGACTGGTCGAACGCCTGCTGATGCCGGCCGAGCGCGAGCAGCTGGCAAAGACGCAGCGTCCGCAACGCTTTCTCGCCATGCGTTTTGCCGCCAAGGAGGCCATCGTCAAGGCCATGGGCACGGGTTTCGCACATGGCGTGTGGATTCGCGATGTGGGCGTGGTGCAGAACGCCTGGGGCCGGCCCGAGGTGGTGTACTCGGAGCGCGGTGAGGCAGTGCGCCGCAAGCTGGGTGTCGGCGAGGGGCATGTCACGCTCACCGACGAGGCCGGGCTGATCGTCGCCGTCGCCGTACTGATGCGCGCCGCGTCATGAATCTGCTGGTGTTCGACATCGAAACCATTCCCGATGTGGACTTCGGGCGGCGCGCCATGGGCCTGGACGGACTGAGCGATGAGCAGGTGGCCAAGGCCATGTTCTCCGCGGCGCGCGCGCGCAGCGGCAGCGATTTCCTGCCGCACATGCAGCACCGCGTGGCCGCCATCGCCTGCGTGCTGCGCAGCCGGGATCAGCTGAAGGTGTGGAGTCTGGGCGACCTGCACTCCAGCGAGGCCGAACTGATCGCGCGCTTTTTCGACGGCATTGAGAAGTACACGCCGGAACTGGTGTCCTGGAATGGCGGCGGTTTCGATCTGCCGGTGCTGCATTACCGGGCGCTGGCCGCCGGCGTGCAGGCGCCCCGGTATTGGGAGCTGGGCGATGAAGATCGCGAGTTCCGCTACAACAATTACCTGAGCCGCTTTCACTGGCGGCATGTCGATCTGATGGATGTGCTCTCGGGTTTCCAGAACCGCGCCCGAGCCTCGCTGGCCGATACGGCGTCGCTGCTGCGCCTGCCGGGCAAGCTGGGATTTTCCGGCGACAAGGTCTGGGATGCGTGGCTCGCCGGCCAGCTGCCCGCCATACGCAACTACTGCGAAACCGATGTGTTGAATACCTGGCTGATTTACCTGCAGTTCGAGTTCATGCGCGGACGGCTCGATGCAGCGTCACTGCAGGCCGAACAGCAGCGCGTGCGCGAGTTGTTGCGCAACTCCGGCGAAGCGCATCACGCCGGCTTCCTGCGCGCATGGGAAGCGGGGGCTTGAGCGCGCGCGCTGCGCCGGCCACCGAGACCGGTGAGATTGCCGATCTGAACCACGATGGCGAGGGTGTGATCCGCGCCGGCAAGACGGCGTTCGTCGCCGGCGCCTTGCCCGGCGAGCAGGTCCGCTTCCAGCGCCGGCGCAGGCATTCGCAGTACGACGAGGCAGAACTGCTGGAAATCCTGCAGCCCTCGCCGCTGCGCATCAAACCGCCCTGTCCGCACTTCGGTCTCTGCGGTGGCTGCGCCCTGCAGCACCTGGCTCCCGAGTCACAGCTGGCCATCAAGCAGCAGCAGTTGCAGGAAACCCTGCTGCGCATCGGCAAGGTTGAACCGCAGCAATGGTTTGCGCCGCTGGCTGGTCCGGTGTGGCATTACCGGCGCCGCGCCCGGCTGGGCGCGCGCTACGTCAACAAGATGGGTCGTTCGCTGGTGGGGTTCCGCGAACGCTGGGGCAGCTATATCGCGGCCATCGACAGCTGCGAAGTACTGGCGCGGCCCGTCAATGCACTGATCACACCGCTGTCGCAGCTGCTGACATCATTATCGATACGTGAACGCATTCCGCAGATCGAAGTGGCGGTGGCCGACGACGTTACGGCGCTGGTGCTGCGGGTGCTGACGCCGCCTGCCGAATCCGACCTGCAGCAGCTGCGCCAGTTCGAGCAGGTACACGGCGTGCGCATCTATCTGCAGAGCGGTGGACTGGATACCGTGACGCCGCTGCAGGGCTCTGCGCCCGAGCTCAGCTATGCCCTGCCGGAGTTCGGACTGCAGCTGCAGTTTCTGCCCTCGGACTTCATCCAGATCAATGCCGCCGTCAATCGGCAGCTGGTGGCGCGCGCCGTGGAACTGCTGCAGCTGGACAGTCAGTCGAAGGTGTTGGACCTGTTCTGTGGCCTGGGCAATTTCACGCTGGCCCTGGCCCGGCGTGCTGCCGCAGTGGTGGGCATCGAAGGCGAGGCCAGCCTGGTGGCACGGTCCCGCGCCAACGCGCAGCGCAATGGCATCGACAATGTGCAGTTTCATCTGGCCAACCTGTTTGAGCAGCAGTCCGATGCA
>Ga0190271_10000542_pt1 | contig 19238 bp, 16 predicted proteins | sample Popmic356T_FD_133747 | JGI IMG/M metagenome (GOLD analysis project Ga0190271, IMG submission 133747) | Populus adjacent soil microbial communities from riparian zone of Weber River, Utah, USA - 356 T | ecosystem: Environmental > Terrestrial > Soil > Riparian zone | place: USA: Utah | collected...
GCGGTCGAGGAGACGCTCTACCCGGCGATGGAGGACGGCGAGCTGCCGGTCGTGCTGGGCCAGGGGGCGGGGGCGCGCACGGTGACGCTGCCGCTGCCGCCCTTCACCCTGGTCGGAGCGACCACCCGGTCGGGGCTGCTGACGACGCCGCTGCGCGACCGCTTCGGGGTCAGCCATCGGCTCGAGCACTACAGCCCCGAGCACCTGGCGGAGATCGTCGCACGCTCGGCCGGGATCCTCGGCGTCGAGATCGACGGCGACGGGGCCCACACGATCGCCTCGCGCTCGCGGGGCACGCCGCGCGTCGCCAACCGCCTGCTGAAGCGGGTCCGAGACTTCGCCCAGGTCAAGGGCTCCGGGGCGATCGGCGGCGACGTCGCCGCGGCGGCGCTGGAGATGCTCGAGGTCGACGCCGGCGGCCTCGACCGCAGCGATCGCGCCCTTTTGGAGGTCGTCGCCGTCAAATTCGGCGGCGGCCCGGTCGGGCTCTCGACCCTGGCGATCGCGATCGGCGAGGAGCAGGACACGATCGAGGACGTGCTCGAGCCCTATCTGCTCCAGCAGGGCCTGCTGAAGCGGACTCCGCGTGGCCGCGTCCTGACCCAGCGCGCCTACGACCATCTCGGCCTGCCGGCGCCCGAAGGCGCGGCGAGCCTCTTCTGAGCCCACGCTTGTAGCCTGTCGAAGATGCCGTTCTTCATCTGTCCGAATTGCGGGCACCGGGAGGTGAGCGGCGAGCGGACCGCCGGGTTCAGCTCGCGCCCCAAAGGTTGCTCGAAATGTGGGTTCGGATTCGTATTTGAATTACTCGACGATTATTATCCGGCTCCGAATGCGGCGTTTTTCGTATGTGACAGGCAGGAACGGGTGATCGACGCCGGCAAAGGCAGCTTCGAGCTGACCGGCCTCACCGACGAGGACGTGATCGGCCGGCCCGTCCGTGAGGTGCTCGGCCTCGACTGGATCGACCCCGGCGACGGCGGCGAGAGCGCCGATACCGACGGCAACGGCGTCACCGACCCGATCGAGACTTCGCTGGAGTGGGGGGTGCGCTCGCTCGGCAAGCGCGTCTCCGTCAACGCCGAGGGCGACCTGCCCGCTCGCGCCGTCGCCGACGTCTTCCCCGCCTACGACGACGACGGCGGGCTGCTGCTCGTCCTCACCCCGGAGGGCTAGGGCGTGGCGAACCGGCGCCGAAACCTCTTCGTTCTGCTCTTCGTGATCGGCCTGGTCGGCGTCTCGGCGCTGATCATCGCCCAGAAGGAAACGAAACTCGGCCTCGACCTGCAGGGCGGGCTCGAGCTCGTCTACCAGGGCCAGGCGACCGGCGAAGGGGGGACGGTCAGCGGCGAAGACATCGAAGACTCGATCGGGATCATCGAACAGCGGACCAACCAGCTCGGTGTCTCCGAGTCGGAAATCGCCCGCCTCGGCCAGGACCAGATCACCGTCGCCCTGCCCGGCATCACCGACGCCGAACGGGCCGCCGAACAGGTCGGCACGACCGCCCAGCTCTACTTCTACGACTGGGAGCCGAACCTGATCGGGCCCCAGCAGGCGATCGCCGGCCGGCCCGGTCAGCAGCCGCCGCCGGGGCCGCTGCGGGAATCGGAAAAACGCTGGAAAGAAGCGGGTCGCGATCCCAAAAGCGCGCTCAACCGGCAGCTGATCGGCTCCGGCGCCTACCCGAACGCCTACCAGGCGGCGCTGCTGGCCGCCGAGCAGGAGCCGGCTGAGAACTGCGAGAACTGCTCGGTCGCGCGGCCGCGGTTCTACCTGTTCGAGAAAGAGCAGCCGCACAAGCTCCTCGCCGGTCCGGAGCTGAAAGAGAAAGACCTCTACGTCAGCCCGACCGGCAAAGAGATCCCCAGGAACGGGATCGTCGTCGAAGTCCCGGCCGGGACCGTGCTCGTCTCCGAGTTCCCGATCAACGAATCGGGAGCGGCCGACCAGACGGCGCAGCCGGGCTGGTTCGCGATCAAGGACGACCCCGCCCTCAACGGCAACGAGATCACCGACCCCAAGCAGGAATACGGCCAGTTCGGGGAACCGAACGTCAACTTCGGCTTCACCGACGACGGGCAGGACGCCTTCCAGGAAATCACCCGCAGGATCGCCCAGCGCGGCCAGGCGTCGGCGATCGGGCCGGTCGGTCCCGAAGAAGCGGCGCAGCTCTCGGGTCACTTCGCGATCGTCCTCGACAACGAAGTCAAATCGCGGCCGATCATCAACTTCAACGAAAACCCGGACGGGATCGACGGCCGCAACGGCGCCCAGATCTCCGGGGGTTTCAACAGCAGCGACGGTCTCAGCGAGGCGCAGGAACTGGCGAAAACGCTGCAGATCGGCGCCCTGCCGATCAGCCTCAAACTGATCAGCGAGACGCAGGTCTCGGCGACCCTCGGCAGCCAGGCGCTCGACGACGGCATCAAAGCCGGCGTGATCGGGCTGATCCTGGTGATCATCTTCCTCTGCGCCTACTACCGCTTCCTGGGCGTGATCGCCTCGGTCGCGCTCGGCGCCTACGGGGTGATCTTCTTCGCCCTGATCAAACTGATCCCGATCACCCTGACCCTGCCGGGGATCGCCGGGTTGGTGCTGACGATCGGGGTCGCCGCCGACTCCAACATCGTCATCTTCGAGCGAATAAAGGAGGAAGTGCGGGCTGGACGCTCGATGTCGAGCGCGATCAGTGCTGGCTACAAGCGCGGGATCGCGACGATCATCGACGCCAACGTCGTCACCCTCCTGACCGCCTTCATCCTCTTCGTGCTGGCCACCGCCGGGGTGAAGGGATTCGCCTTCACCCTCGGCGTCGGCACGATCGTCTCGCTGCTGACCGCGGTCGTCTTCACCCAGGCGCTGCTCGGCAGCATGAGTCGCTCGCCGATGCTGCGCTCGCCCTCCTTGCTGGGCGCCAGCGGCACCGGCAAACAGTGGCACCTCGACTTCATGGGCGCGAGCCGCTGGTTCTTCTCGATCTCCGGCGTGATCCTGATCATCGGCGGCCTGGCGCTGGCGACCAAGCAGCTCAACTTCGGCATCGACTTCGAGTCCGGCACCCGGATCAAAGTCGCGCTGGAAAAACCGACCGACGAGGAAGGGGTCCGCGAGACCCTCGAGGCGGTTGGCATCGGCGGCGAGGAGGTCCAGCAGGTCTCGGATCCGAACTTCGGCGAGAACGTCTTCCAGATTCAGTCCCAGGAGCTCGAACCGGGCGAAGTCAAAGACGCCCAGACGGCTCTGAACGAGACCTACGGGGTGGTCGCGGACGGCTTCGACAGCACCAGTGTCGGACCGACCTTCGGCGAGCAGGTGGCCGACAGCGCCCTCAAAGCCCTGATCTTCTCGATGCTGGTGATCGCCGGCTACATCGCCCTGCGATTCGAGCCGAAGTTCGCGCTGCCCGTCCTGATCGCGATCTTCCACGACATCCTCATCACCGCCGGCGTCTACTCGTTGACCGGAAAAGAGGTGAACAGCGGTACGGTCGCCGCTTTCCTGACGATCTTGGGTTACTCGATCTACGACACGATCATCGTCTTCGACCGAATACGCGAGAACGTGCCGCGGATGCCCCGCGCTGCCTTCTCCCAGATCGTCAACCGCTCGATGAGCGAGGTGCTGACCCGTTCGCTGGCGACCAGCTTCTCGACCCTGCTCGGGATCGCCTCGCTGCTGATCTTCGGCGGCGTCACCCTGCAGGACTTCGCCTTCGCGATGCTGGTCGGAATCGCCTCGGGAACCTACTCGTCGATCTTCATCGCCTCGCCGGTGCTGACCGCCTGGAAGGAACGCGAGCCGGGCTTCATCCGCAGGCGCCAGCGGATCGCCGAAGTCGAGGGAACCGTCCCCGCCTACGCCGACGACATCGAGATCGCCAAGCTCGACGCCGACGACGAGCCGGAAGCGGAGCCCGTCGCGGCGGCGCCCGCCCCGGAGGCGGAGGCGGAGCCGCAGGCTGGCGCGGTCGCGACCGCCGAGCGGACCGGCGGCGACGGTAACGGGGCCGATCCGGCCCGCGACGGCGCCAGCGAGGCGGACTCCGCAGCGGCGGAGCGACGCGCCCGCAACGCCGAGCGTCGGGCCCGCCGTCAGCAACGGCGCAAACACGGGAGGAAGCGCTAAATGGCTTTGATCGTCTGGCTCACGATGGGGATCGCCCTTTGGCACTTCACGATCTTCCTGCCCGATCGCTTCTGGCAGGGGATCATCGGCGCCTTCATCGGCGCCGTCCTCGGCTCGGTCATCTTCGGCCTGATCGTCGGCACGATCGCCGACAAAAGCCTCAGCGACACCGATCTCGGCACGGCGCTGCTCTCGATCCCGGGCACGGCGCTCGGCCTGGCGGTCGTCTACGCGATCGGCCTCCGCGAGGAACGCCGGGCGGCCGAGTAGCCGCGGCGCCGCCACCGGCTTCGATTTTCCCTGCATCCTGCGCCCTTTCCGGCGCGAGATGCCGCCGCACCGGCACCTAGCCTGAAGGTATGCCGGACGCTCTAAAAGCCTACGCCGCCGAGCCCTACTCCTACGCCGACGCGCGGGCGCTCTCCGAGGCGCTCGGGGTGAGCGAGCCGGTGGCGGTGACGCTGGTCCGCCGCGGCTACCGGACCCCCCAGCAGGCCCGCCACTTCCTCGCCGCCGACGAGTCGCATCCGCCCGCGGCCTTCGCGGCGATGCCGCTTGCCGTGGAGCGGGTGCTGGCGGCGGTGGCGGCGAAGCGCCGGATCACCGTCCACGGCGACTTCGACGTCGACGGGGTCTGCGCGACGGCCCTGACGATCTCGACCCTGCGGGAGCTGGGCGCCGACTGCGACTGGCTGATCCCGGACCGGCTTGCCGACGGCTACGGGCTCAGCGCCGGCAACGTCGAGCGGCTGGCCGAGCGCGGCACCTCGCTGCTGCTGACCGTCGACTGCGGCATCACCGCCGTCGCCGAGGTGCGGCGGGCGGCGGAGCTGGGCATCGAGACGATCGTCACCGACCACCACCAGGCGGGCGAGGAGCTGCCCGACTGCCCGATCCTCCATCCCGAGCTGAGCGGCTACCCGTTCGCCTCGCTCTGCGGCACCGCGGTCGCCTGGAAGCTCGCCGGCGCCCTGCGGGAGGCGGCGGGGTTGGAGGGCAACGACGCCGATCTCGACCTGGTCGCGTTGGCCACCGTCGCCGACGTGGTCCCCTTGGTGGGGGAGAACCGCGCTCTCGTCAAGCGCGGCCTCGCGGAGATGCGACGGCTGCGTCGGCCCGGGTTGCGGGCCCTGATCGCCGCCGCCAAATGCGAGCCGAGCCGGATGGACGAGGGCGATCTGGCCTTCCGCCTGGCGCCGCGGATCAACGCGGCCGGCCGTCTCTACCGGGCCGATGCCGGGGTCGAGCTGATGCTCACCGACGACGAGGCCCGGGCCGAGGAGATCGCGATCGAGCTGAGCCGGGCCAACGCCGAGCGGCGGGCCACCGAGCGCGAGGTCGACGCCGCCGCCGAGGCGGCCCTGCGCGAGCTGCCCGAGCAGCTGCGCGAGGCCCACGGCCTGGTCGTCGCCGGCGAGGGCTGGCACCCGGGCGTGGTCGGGATCGTCGCCTCGCGGCTGGTCGAGCGCCACCACCGGCCGGTGGTCGTGATCTCGCTCGACGCGGCGGGGGAGGGGCGCGGCTCCGGCCGCAGCATCCCCGGCTTCGACCTGCACGCCGCGCTCGAGGCCTGCTCCGAGCACCTGCTCGCCTTCGGCGGCCACCGCGCCGCGGCCGGTCTCTCGCTGCGGGCGGAGGACCTCGCCGCCTTCCGGGAGGCGTTCGCAGCCCACGCCGGCGAGGTGCTGAGCCCGGAGGACCTGCGGCGCACCGAGCGGATCGACGCGATGGTCGGCGGCGTCGGCCTCGGCCTCGATCTGGCCGAGGAACTCGGCCAGCTGGCCCCGTTCGGGATGGGCAACCCGGGCGTGCGGCTGATGGTTCCCTCGGCAAAGGTGGCCGACGTGCGGACGATGGGCGAAGAGGGCAAGCACTCCCGGTTCAGCCTCCACAGCGGCGGTCACCGCGCCCTCGGCGTCGCCTTCGGCCGCTCCAGCCTCGGCGTCGAGGAGGACGAGGCGGTCGACGCGGCGGTGCGGTTGGAGGTCAACCACTGGAACGGCAACGTCGAGCCCCGGGTGGTGCTGCGCGAGGTCTACCCGCTCGAGGAGGCCGGTCTGGCCGCCGAGGGCGAGCCGCCGCCGCTGCACCGCTGCGAGTGCGAGGAGGGGGAGTGGTGGTCGCGCTTCGAAGCGGAGCACCGCCGCGACCCGGAGGGTGGCGCACCTTTGTCCCCCAGCGGTGCACAAAGGTGCGCCGAGCGCACCGTGGTGAGCGGCGGCGGCGCGGTGACGGCGCGGATCGCCGAGCTGGTCTCCAGCGGCGCCGGGGTGCTCGCCGTTTGCGCGGATGCCTCGCGCCGGGCGGGGCTGGCCGGTGGGGCGTCGGGATTGGCCCGGTTCAACGGCGGCGCCGGGCGGGTCGCCTGCGGGCGCTGCGGCGGCACGGCGCTGGCGAGCCTGGTGGCGAAATCGACCGAGGGGCTGGCGCTGACCGACTACACCGCGCTGGAGCGCGAAGGCAGCACCATCGCCGCCGCCTTCGAGCACGTGGTCCTGGTCGACCCCCCGCCTTCGCAGTGGGCCGAGCGGCTGGCCTCGCTGGCGTGCCCGGTCGAGGAGGCCGGCGGCGCCCTCGGCGGCGACGCGGGCGCCGGCTTCGTGCACCACCTCTGGGGCGGCCCGGAGCTCGAGTTCTCGCAGCAGACCAGCGCTGCCGAGGCGCCGGGGCGTGAGACGATCGCGGCGGTGTTCAGGCGGCTTCGCGAGGCGGGCGAGTGCGCTGGCGCCGAGCTGCGGGTGGCCTTGGCGGGAGCCGGTTCGCACCCCCTCTCGGCGGAGACGGCGGCGCGCTGCTTCCGGGTCCTCGCCGAGCTGGGTCTCGTTGCGGGGGAGCCGGCCAGCGGCGACGGGCGCGTCGGGGTCGTATCCTCAAAGGGAACCGAACTGGAGCGCTCAGCCGCGTTCCGGGCCTACGCCGCCCTGCACTCGGAGGCCAGCCGATTTCTAGAAAGACGCCAACTGCCGTAGCTCACAGCGAGCTCCTCGCCGACCTCTTCGCCGTGGTCGAGGAGTTCGACTCGGCGCCGAGCGAGAACGGGAGCGGCAACGGCGCCGCCCCGACGGCGCTGGCCGTGGCGACGATCGACCGGGCCGCGGTCGAGCGCGCCTTCGACTTCGCCTGCGACCGCCACGCCGACCAGCGCCGCTACTCGGGCGACGAGTTCATCACCCACCCGGTCGGCGTCGCCCAGGTCTGCGCCGGGATGCGGCTCGACACCGCGACCCTCTGCGCGGCGCTGCTGCACGACACGGTCGAGGACACCAGCGCCAGCCTCGAGGAGATCCGCGAGGAGTTCGGCGAGGAGATCGCCCAGCTGGTCGACGGCGTCACCAAGCTGACCGGGATCACCTTCGAGAGTCGCGACGAGCGGCAGGCCGAGAACTACCGCAAGATGATGGTGGCGATGGCCACCGACATCAGGGTGATCCTGATCAAGCTGGCCGACCGTCTCCACAACATGCGCACGCTCGGCGCCCTGCCGAAGCAGAAGCAGATGGCGAAGTCGCACGAGACGCTGGAGATCTACGCGCCGCTCGCCCACCGGCTGGGTATCCACGCGATCAAGTGGGAGCTGGAGGACCTCGCCTTCCAGACCCTGCACCCGCGCAAGTACGTGGAGATCAAACAGCTGGTCGCCCAGCAGCGCGACGAGCGGGAGACCTACGTGGCCGACGCCGGCGAGTTCCTCGCCGAGGAGCTGGGGGAGGTCGGCATCGAGGCCGAGATCTCCGGCCGCGCCAAGCACTTCTACTCGATCTACACGAAGATGGCCAAGAAGGGCCGCGAGTTCAACGAGATCTTCGACCTCACGGCGATGCGGGTGATCGTCGGCTCGGTGAAGGACTGCTACGGCGCGATCGGGGTCATCCACTCGCTCTGGAAGCCGCTGCCGGGACGCTTCAAGGACTTCGTCGCGATGCCCAAGGCCAACATGTACCAGGCCCTGCACACGACGGTGATCGGTCCCGAGGGCAAGCCGCTGGAGATCCAGATCCGCACCGAGGAGATGCACAAGCTGGCCGAGTACGGGATCGCCGCCCACGTCGCCTACAAAGAGGGCAGCGCCGGCGACCCGCAGAAGGAGAAGATGACCTGGCTGCGCCAGCTGGTCGAGGCCGAGGGCGAACAGGACCCGGCCGAGTTCCTCGAATCGCTCAAGGTCGACCTCTTCGAGGACGAGGTCTTCGTCTTCACCCCGAAGGGCGAAGTGAAGAACCTCTCGGCCGGCTCGACGCCGCTCGACTTCGCCTACGCGGTCCACACCGACGTCGGCCACCGCACCGTCGGGGCCAAGGTCAACGGCGCGATCGTGCCGCTGCACTACCAGCTGAAGTCCGGTGACATCGTCGAGGTGCTGACCGCGAAGCAGAAGCGCGGCCCCTCCCGGGACTGGCTGAAACTGGTCCGGACCAGCCGCGCCCGCAACAAGATCCGCGCCTTCTTCAAAGAGGAAAAGCGCGAGGACGCCGAGCGCAAGGGGCGCGAGAGCCTCGAGGAAGCGCTGCGCCAGCGCGGCATCCCGATGCAGAAGGTCTCCGGCTCGGCCCTGCTCGCCGACGTGATCCGCGAGATGGGCTACCGCAAGGCGACCGAGTTCTACATCGCCCTCGGCCAGGGCAAAGTCTCTTCGAAGACCGCCGCCAACAAGCTGATGCAGCGGCTCAAGACCGGCGAGGCCGTCGAGGAGGCGCCCAGCCAGGTCGTCCCCGGGCGCGAGGATCGGGCCCGGCGCACCAAGGACGCCGCCAACTACGGGATCGTCGTCAAGGGCGTCGACAGCGTCGCGGTGCGGCTCGCCAAGTGCTGCCGGCCGGTGCCGGGCGACGAGATCGCCGGCTACGTCTCGCTCGGTCGCGGGATCACCATCCACCGCGCCGACTGCAAGAACGTCAAGGCGCTGAAAAAGGCGCCGGAGCGCTTCGTCGACGTCGCCTGGGAAGGCGAAAACGAGTCTTCGTACCGGGTCGAGCTGCAGATCGACGCCTACGACCGGACCCGCCTGCTCGAGGATCTCTCGCGAGCCTTCTCGGAGGGTGGCATCAACATCATCGGGGCCAGCTGCACGACCAACCATCCGATGGTGAAAAACCGCTTCGTCGTCGAGGTCGGGGACACCGAGCAGCTCAAGTCCTGCATCTCCCGCCTCCGCAACGTCGAGTCGGTGTTCGACGCGTATCGCATAACCCCCGCTCCCTAGTCGACGGCGTGTCGGGCGGGGGACATCAGTGGCTCTGACCGTCGCGATAACCGGTCCCACCGGGGAGATCGGGCTGCCGCTGCTGGCCGAGCTGGAGCGCCACGAGGGGGTGGGGGAGGTGCGGGGGATGGCGCGGCGGCCGTTCGACCCCGCCGCCGAGGGCTGGGAGAAGGTCGTCTACCGGCGTGGCGACATCCTCGACCCGGCCTCGCTCGAGGAGCTCTTCGCCGGCGCCGACGTCGCCGTCCACCTCGCCTTCGCGATCTTCGGCAACCGCGAGGAAACCCGGCGGGTCAACCTCGAAGGCAGTCGCATGGTCTTCGAGGCGGCGGTGCGGGCCGGCGTGAAGCGGCTCGTCTACGCCTCCTCGGTCTCCGCCTATGGCTTCCACCGCGAGAACCCGCAGCCGCTCAGCGAGGAGGTGCCGGCACGCGGCAGCGACGATTTCTACTACTCCGCCCAGAAGGCGGAGCTGGAGGAGGCGCTGGCGCGGATCGTCGCCGGCAGCGGCGTCGACGCCTATGTCTTCCGCCCCTGCATCGTCGCCGGCCCGCGGGCGACGATGCTGGTCCGCAAAACGGTCGAGACCGTCCGCCTCGGCGATCCGCTGCCGTCGCTGCGCCGCACCCTGGCGCCGCTGCTGCCGGCGCCGGTGATGCCCGACCCCGGGGTGCCGATCCAGCTCGTCCACCACGACGACGTCGCCGCGGCGCTGGCGACGGCGATCGCCGGCGACGGCCCGCCTGGCGCCTACAACCTGGCCGGCGAGGGCGCGATCTCAGTCACCGACCTCGCCCACGCGCTGGACTGGCACGCGGTTCGCGCTTCCGAGTGGATGACAGGCCTGGCCGCTCGCCTCGCCAAGCGCCTCGCCTTCGTCTCGCCTCAGTTCGAGTGGGCGGCCGCGCTGACCATCCCGGTCGTGGTGGACAGCGCCAGGGCCCGCCGCGAGCTCGGCTGGGCGCCGCGCCATGACGCCGCGGCGACGCTTGCGGAGACCGTTCGCGGCGCCCGCGAAGCCGGTCTGCTCGACTAGGCGACGATGGTCAGGGCGCCGGGGTCGACGCCGAGCGTCACCCTGGTCCGGTCGCCGATGTAGTCGCCGTCGACCTGGACGGGGAAGGGGCGCGGCTGGCCGTCCTTCTGCTTCGAGACCGATTCGACGGTGGCCCTGGCGACGTCGTCGAAGTGGACGACCTGGCGGTGGCGGGCGGCGGGCTTGGTGGCGCTGAAGAGGCGGGTTATCAGGGTCGGCATGTCGCGCTGGGTGGCGCGCTTCAGCACGCCCAGCGAGAGGGTGCCGTCGTCGATCTCGATCCCCTCGCAGACGCGGATCGGGCGGCTCGCGAAGTAGGTGAGGGGGTCGGCGTTCTGGGCGATCGTGGTGACCCCCTCGATCGGCTCCTCGCCGTCGACCGCGACCCGCATTCGTACCGGGCTGACCAGGTACTTGCGGTAGAAGCTCGAGAGCGCCGCCCAGCTGTAGTAGTAGGGGCCGGCTTTGGCCTTCATCCGCGGGTGGGCGTCGACGCGGCGGACGACGGTGGCGTCGATTCCGGCGCCGCAGGCGAAGACGAAGCGACGGTCGTCGACCCTGCCGAGGTCGATCTTGCGCGGCGCCCACTCGTCGACCAGCGAGAGCAGGTGCTCGGTGGCGTCGACGACGTCGTTGGGGATGCCGAGGCTGCGGCAGACGACGTTGGTCGAGCCGCCCGGCAGGACCGCCACCGGCACGTCGGTCCCGGCCAGCCCGTTGGCGACCTCGTTGAGGGTCCCGTCGCCGCCGAAGGCGACGACCACGTCGTAGCCGTGGTCGCGGACCTCGCGACCGATCTCGGTGGCGTGGTTCTGCGCCTCGGTCGAGACCGCCTCGACCTCGAACCGTCCCTGCAGCGCGTAGACGACGAGGTTGCGGAGCCGGTCGGAGACCGTCGTCGCGTAGGGGTTGACGATGATCAGCATCCGCTTCTTGTGCGGTTTGCGGTGGGGGATGCGATCGCGCAGCTTCGCCGACATGCGGCGTGCAGCGTATGGCAAGGCGGGGGCGGAACCTCCCGGCCCCGGTCGGCGCTAGGTCGAGCCCTCGGCCAGGTCGCCGACCGGGCGGCGGCGGTCGAAGAGGCGGGAGAGGGCGACGCTGATCTCGAAGAGGACCAGCAGCGGGATCATCTCCAGCAGCATCGAGATCGGGTCGACGCCGGGCAGGGCGGCGGCGAGGATCGCGATCCCGAGGTAGGCGTAGCGACGGTTCTTGGCGATCTGCCGGGTGGTGACGATCCCGAGGCGGGTCAGGGCGAGGATCAGCAGCGGCATCTGGAAGACGAGGCCGCCGGCCAGCATCGTCATCCCGAAGAACCCGTAGTAGTCGCGGGCCCGAACTTGGATGTTGAACTGGGCCTCGTTGAAGTTGAGCAGGAACTTGACGGCGGCCGGCATCACCACGAAGTAGGCGAAGGCGAGACCGGCGACGAAGAGGATCGGGAAGAGGATCAGGATCGGCACCACCGCCCGGCGCTCGGCGTTGCTGAAGGCCGGCAGCACGTAGGCGTAGAGCTGATAGAGGAGGACCGGCAGGGAGAGGACGAGAGCGCCGTAGGCGGCGACCGTCATCGTCGTCGTGAACGGCTCGGTCACCCCGAAGGTGATCAGCTGGTCGTGGTCGTCGGGCAGCGGCTTGCCGGCGACTTCGAGGAGCAGGTGGTTCTGCCAGAAGCAGAGCGCCAGGGCGACGACGAGGACGAAGACGCAGACGATCAGCCGGCTGCGCAGCTCGTCGAGGTGCTCGACGGGGCTGAGCCGGTCCTCGTGGGCGATCGCCCGGATGCGGCCGATGGCGGGCTCCGGTCCCTAGGCCCGTTTGTCGTCGGCGGCGCTGGCGGCGGTCGTCTCCTCGCGCTCGCTGCCGGCGATCGAGCCCTTGAACTCGCGGATGCCGCTGCCGACGCTGCGGCCGAGCTCCGGGAGCCGTTTCGGGCCGAACACCATCAGGGCGATGATGAGGACGATCGCGATCTCGAGTGGGCCGATGTTTCCTGGCATTCGCTCCTCCGCTCTCAGGGTGGGCATCCAGGGTAGCGGCTGGACGTAGCTCCTGTATTCAATGAGTTCTTAGCGTTACGATGGCCCGGGTGGTCAGCGAGGCGACGTGTCTGCAACTGGTCCGGCGCCCGGTCGGCGTGCCGGGCCCCGACGACTGGGAGTTCGCCAGTACGCCGCTGCCCGAACCGGCGGCCGGGGAGGCGCTGGTCGAGAACCGCTTCCTCTCCGTCGACCCCTACATGCGCGGCCGCATGGACGACGTGCCGTCCTACTACCCGCCCTGGCCGCTGCGGGCGCCGCTCGACGGCGACGCGGTCGGGGTCGTCGCCGCCTCCCGCGATCCCGACCTGCCCGAGGGCACCTGGGTGGCGAGCGAGCACGGCCTGCGCGACCGCTTCGTCGCCGCCGCCACGGAGCTGCGGCCGCTGGCGCCGCCGCCGCCCGGGCTCGACCGCTCCTGCTACCTCGACCTGCTCGGCGGCACCGGCTTCACCGCCTTCCTCGGCGTCGAGGACGTGCTGGTTCCGCAGGCGGGCGAGTGCGTCTTCGTCAGCACCGCGGCTGGCGCGGTCGGCAGCGTCGCCGGGCAGATCTGCAAGGCGGCCGGGGCGCGCACGATCGGCAGCACCGGCAGCGCCGAGAAGGCCCGCCTGGCGAGCGAGCGCTACGGCTTCGACGCGGTCTTCGACTACAGCGCCGAGCCCGCCGCGGCGGCGCTCGACCGGCTCGCCCCGGAGGGGATCGACGGCTTCTTCGACAACGTCGGCGGCGAGCAGCTGGAGGCGGCGATCGAGCGGATGCGGGTCGGCGGCCGGATCGCCAAGTGCGGCGCGATCGCCGGCTACAACTCCGCCGAGCCGCCGGCCGGGCCGCGCAACCTGCACCACTTCTTCGGCCGCCGCCTGACCATGGCCGGCTTCCTGGTCAGCGACCACCGCGAGCGCCGACCCGCCTTCGAAGCGCGGATGCGCGAGTGGATCGAGGACGGCGAGGTGCGCGGCGACCAGCGCCGCTTCGACGGGCTCGCGCGGATTCCCGACGCCTTCGCCGACCTCTTCGCCGGCGGCAACGTCGGCAAGACGGTCGTCGTGCTTGGCGGCGGCGAGAGGGAGGGGCGCTGATGCCACCGCTGCGGCTCGAGACCCTGCGACTCGAGCGCGCCGGCGCCCTCGCCACCCTGGTCCTCGACAGCCCCCCGGTCAACGCCTTCGGCCCGGCCATGCAGCGCGACCTCGAACGGGCGCTCGACGAGGTCGAGGCCGACCCCGGGGTCCGGGTCCTCCGCTTCGAGAGCGCCAACCCCGAGTACTTCGTCGCCCACTACGACCTCGAGGCGATCCTCGCGGAGGCCGACGGCGAGCCGCGCACCGCTCCCGGCGGGTTCAACCGGCTGATGGCGCGGCTGCGCCAGCTGGCGGCGGTGACCGTCGCCAAGGTCGCCGGGGCCGCCCGCGGCGGCGGCTGCGAGCTGCTGCTGGCCCTCGACATGCGCTTCGCCTCGCGCCAGCGGGCGGTCTTCGCCTTCCCCGAGGCGGCGCTCGGCATCCTCGCCGCGGGCGGCGGCACCCAGCGGCTGCCGGCGACGATCGGCCGGGCCCGGGCGCTGGAGATGCTGCTCGGCTGCGAAGACGTCGCGGCCGACCTCGCCGACCGCTACGGGCTCGTCAACCGCGCCCTCGACGACGCCGAGCTCGACGCCCACGTCGACGGCCTCTGCGCGCGGATCGCCGCTCAGCCGCCGCGGGCGCTGGCGCTGACCAAGCTCGCGGCCGGCATCGCGACCGGGGAGGAGGGGTCGGGAGAGGCCCTGGAGGCGCTGCTCCTCGACCTGCTCAAGACCGATCCGGAGGCGCGGCGACGGATGCTGGACTTCATCGCTGCCGGGGGGCAGACCGCTGCGGGAGAGCGGGATTTCGCCGATTTGCTGGAACTTCGCGGGGGAGAGGGACAACTGGGATAAAAATCGCCCAAGAGGGATTGCATCCAATGAGTTCATCGCGTATGTTGTCGCCAAGGTCCACTCCGGGGAAGGGAGTAGTGCATGAGTGATCGCTTGGCCGGCAAAGTCGCGCTGATCTCTGGCGCGGCGAGAGGGCAAGGCGCGGCCCACGCGGAGCGCTTCGCCGAGGAGGGCGCCAGCGTCGTGCTCGGCGACATCCTCGACGAGCAGGGCGAGCAGACCGCCAGGGAGCTCGCCGACCGCGGCCTCGCCACCGAGTACGTCCACCTCAACGTCACTAAGGACGAGGATTGGAAAGCTGCGGTTGCCCGCGCCGAGGAGCGCTTCGGCAAGCTCGATGTCCTCGTCAACAACGCCGGGATCCTGGGGATGCCGGCGCTGCTCGACGAGACCGAGGAGCACTGGCACCAGGTGCTGGCGGTCAACCAGACCGGCGTCTTCCTGGGCATGCGGGCCGCGGTGCCGGCGATGCAGCGGGCCGGCGGCGGCTCGATCGTCAACACCTCCTCGATCTGGGGCCTGGTCGGCGCCGAGGAGTACATCTCCTACCAGGCGACCAAGGGCGCCGTGATCCTGATGACCAAGAGCGCGGCGCTGACCCACGTCGGCGACGGCATCCGCGTCAACAGCGTCTGTCCGGGCCTGGTCCTGACCCCGATGAGCGCCGAAGAGGGTCCCGAGGTCGAGAAGGCGGTTGCCGAGGCGACGCCGATGAAGCGCGGCGCCCAGCCGCGGGAGATCTCCAACGGCCTGGTCTTCCTCGCCTCCGACGAGGCCGCCTACGTGACCGGCACCGAGCTGGTCATCGACGGGGGGTTCCTGGCCCAATGAGCGAGCAGGCGAATCGAGTCGCAGTCGTCACCGGGGCCGGCAGCGGCATGGGAGCCGCCAGCGCCGAGGCCCTCGCCGAGGCCGGCTTCGCGCTGATGCTGGCCGGCCGCCGCGAGGAGAAGCTCGAGGAGACCCGGGCGAGCGTCCTCGAGAAGCACCCCGATGCCAAGGTTGAGATCCGGCCCACCGACGTCGCCGACCCGGCTGAGTGCGAGGCGCTGGTCGCTGCGGCCGTCGAGCGGCTCGGCGGCGTCGACGTCGCCGTCACCGCGGCGGCGACCTTCGAGCCCGTCCACACCCTGGAGATGACCGCCGAGGCCTGGGATGCCTGCCTGGACATCGTCCTGCGCGGCAGCCTGCTGGTCGCCGTCGCCGCGGCGAAACGGATGCGCGACGCCGGCGGCGGCCGGATCATCTTCGTCTCGTCGATCAACGGTGCCGTCTCGGAGCCGGAAACCGCCCACTACAGCGCCGCCAAGGCGGCGATCAACTCGCTCGCCCGCTCGCTCGCGGTCGACCTCGCCGCCCACCGGATCCCCGTCAACGCGGTCTCGCCGGGCTGGGTCGACACGCCGATGATCGCCGAGTTCGTCGCCGAGGCGACGCCCGAGGACCTAGGCCGGATCAACCCCCTGGCCCGGCTCGGGCAGCCCCGCGAGCTGGCCGGCGTGATCGCCTACCTGGCCAGCGACGCCCCCGAGTTCCTGACCGGCTCGACCCTCTACGTCGACGGCGGCCAGACCGCGATCGCCCCGGTGCCATGACCGCTTCTCACCACCCCAACCCTGTCCAAGCAGCACGACGCGCAAGGCAATGAGGAGACCCCGATGACCGATCCGCTGATGCGACCTAACCACGCTTACACCCGGCGACACGCGATCGGTCTCGCGGCGCTGGGCGCGGCCGCGCTTGCCGGCCTGCCCGGTTGCGGCAGTGACGACGACGATTCCGGCACCACTACCTCGAACGCCGCCGCCAACGCCGACCCCGAGTCGTTCCGCGGCGAGACCCTGAACCTGTTCACCTGGGCGAGCTACCACGAAAAAGAGTGGCTGGCCGAATACGAAAAACTGCGCGGGGTCAAAATCAACACGCAGCTGTACGGCTCGGTGCCGGACGGCTTCGCCAAGGTCCAGGCCAACCCCGACGCCTTCGACCTGGTCCTGCCGACCTCCGGCTGGGTCGAGAACTACGCCGACGCCGACCTGATCGTCCCGCTCGACGAAAACCAGGTCCCGAACCTAAAAAACGTCACCAACGAACTCAAATGGCGGGAAGCCACCGAGTACAACGGCGAGCTCTACGGGATCCTCTACAGCTGGGGCACGGAGCCGCTCTGCTGGCTGCCGGATCAGCTGAAACCGCAGAACTCCTGGCGCTCGCTCTACGACCCCGCCGTCGCCGGCAAAGTCAGCCTGGTCGACGACCCGACCACGGTGATGCCGTTCATCCCGATCATGCTCGGCTTCGAGGAACCGTTCGACCTCGACGAAAAACAGTTCCAGGAAATGAGCGACGCGCTGATGGAACTGCGCGGCCAGGTCACCCACGTCTCGGCCTCGATCGAAGACCAGACGACCGACTTCGCCAACGGCCAGGTCACCACCGGCGTCCTCTACAACATCTCCACCCAGGTGGCGCTCCGCGAAAACGGGATCAAACTGGAACAGGTGATCCCCAAAGAAGGGGCCGCCGCCTGGAGCGACAACTACGCGATGACGCAGGCCGGCGAACAGAAAGCCGCCCTCTGTTACGACTTCATCAACTACACGCTCTCGATCCCGTGGCAGGCCCGTTACGCGGGTGAAACCAGCAACACCGGCGTCCTCACCCTCGCCGAGGCGGAATCGCCGGAAGCGGTCAAAGCCGGCCTCGACAAACAGGCGCTCGACCGGACCCTGCTGCCCCTCACCGCCCAGGGCGAAGAGTTCTTCTCGCGGCTGAAGCTGCTTAAACGGGTCCCCAACCTCGAACAGTGGCTGAACCTGTGGAACGAATTCAAGATCGGCCTGTGACCGAGTCGGAGACCGTGACGGCGGCTCGGGACGACCTGGGAGCGGCGGCGCCGGCCGCCGCTCCGCAGCGCCTCCGCGACCCGGCGGGGACGATCGCCCACGAGCCGCTGCGGCTGGGCTCGGTCTCGAAGCAGTACCCGGGGACGCAGGGGCCGGCGGTCGCCGACGTCGACCTCTACATCGAGCCGGGCGAGTTCTTCTCGCTGCTCGGCCCGAGCGGCAGCGGCAAGACGACGACGCTGCGGATGATCGCCGGCTTCGAGCGGCCGACCCAGGGCCGGATCTGGCTGGGCGAGACCGAGATCACCGGGCAGCCGCCGCACCGCCGGCCGATCCACACCGTCTTCCAGAACTACGCGCTCTTCCCGCACATGAACGTGCGCCAGAACGTCGGCTACCCGCTGCGCATGGCCGGCGTCGCCAAGGCGGAGATCCGCGCCCGGGTCGAGGAGTTCCTGGCCCGGGTCGCGGTCTCCGAATTCTCCGAGCGGATGCCGCACCAGCTCTCCGGCGGGCAGCGGCAGCGGGTGGCGCTGGCCCGGGCGCTGGTCGCCAAACCGCAGCTGGTCCTGCTCGACGAGCCGCTCGGCGCCCTCGACCTGAAACTGCGCCAGGAGATGCAGGTGGTGCTGCAGCACCTGCAGCGCGAGGTCGGGATCACCTTCGTCTACGTCACCCACGACCAGGGCGAGGCGCTGGCGATGTCGGACCACATCGCGATCATGGCCGAGGGCCGCGTCCACCAGATCGGCACCCCCGAGGACGTCTACTCGCGGCCGCAGACCACCTTCGTCGCCCGCTTCGTCGGCAGCACCAACCTGCTCGAGTGCGAGCGCGACGGCAGCGGCGCGGTCTGCGCCGGCGAGCTGCCGCTGCGGGTCGTCGACGCCCCCGAGGGCGGCGGCTTCCACCTCTCGGTTCGGCCCGAGGTGCTGCGGCTCGGCGCCGACGCCAGCGCCTGCGACAACCGGGTCGAGGGCCTCGTCGAGGAGGCGATTTACCAGGGCTCCGACGTGCAGCTGCGGATCCGCGCCGCCGGCCACCTGATCAAAGCCCGCGGCCCGGTCGGCGTCTACGGGCCCGGCGAGACGGTGACGATCGGCTGGAACGCGGCCGACGCGGTGAGCATCCGCGACGACGCCGTGCCCGCGGTCGCGAACGGCGGCGCGGAGGCGGCGTGAGCGCTGCCGCCCGTGTCCCGGCCTCGGCCTGGCGCTGGCTGATGACCCTGCCGGCGATCGCCTGGGTGGTGGTCCTGGTGATCGCGCCCAACGCGATCCTGGTCGTCTACAGCTTCTGGAAAAACGAAATCTTCGGGATCGACCACAGCTTCACGCTCGCCAACTACGAGGCGGTCGTGCAGTCGGACACGGTGATCACCCTGATGCTGCGCTCGCTGGCGATCGCCGGCGGCGCCGCGACGATGGCGACGCTGATCGCCTTCCCGCTCGCCTACGTGGTCGTCCGCTACTTCGGCCGGTACAAGTTCTACGCGGCGCTGCTGATCATCGTGCCGCTCTGGATCAGCTTCCTGATGCGGGTCTTCTCCTGGAAGATCATCCTCGGCGAGAACGGGATCCTCAACGGCTTCCTGGAAACGATCGGGATCATCGACGAGCCCTCGAGCGCCTTCCTGTACTCGCCCTGGGCGGTGGGGATCGTGATGACCTACGTCGGCATCCCCTACGTCTTCCTCGCCTCCTACACGCTGCTGGACCGGATCCCGCCCAACCTCTACGAGGCGGCCGGCGACTGCGGCGCCTCCGGCTGGCGGACCTTCCGGACTGTCGTCTGGCCGATCGCCCGGCCCTCGGTGGTGATCGGGTTCATGCTCGTCTTCGTCCTCGTCTTCGGCGACTACGTCACCCCGGCCCTGGTCGGCGGCTTCAGCGGCACGATGGTCGGGACGGTCGTCCTGCAGGCCTTCGGCGGCCTCAACAACTGGCCCTACGGCGCTGCCCTGGCGATCAGCACCGTGGCGGTCTCGCTGATCGTGCTCGGCCTGCTCTCGCTGCTGCTCCGCAAGCGCTATGTGCTGGAAGGGGAGACGGCATGAGCACCGCCA
>Ga0190271_10000543_pt1 | contig 19229 bp, 20 predicted proteins | sample Popmic356T_FD_133747 | JGI IMG/M metagenome (GOLD analysis project Ga0190271, IMG submission 133747) | Populus adjacent soil microbial communities from riparian zone of Weber River, Utah, USA - 356 T | ecosystem: Environmental > Terrestrial > Soil > Riparian zone | place: USA: Utah | collected...
GCGCCAAGCAGGACCTCCTCGACAAGGGGAACGGACCCGACGGGTTCACCGTGGTGCCGATGATGCTGCACGGCGACGCCGCGTTCGCCGGTCAGGGTGTGGTGGCCGAGGTGCTGAACCTGGCGCTGCTGCGTGGGTATCGCACCGGCGGAACGATTCACATCATCGTCAACAACCAGATCGGGTTCACCACCTCGCCGGTCGACTCGCGTTCCTCGGAGTACTGCACCGACGTCGCCAAGATGATCGGCGCGCCGATCTTCCACGTCAACGGCGACGACCCGGAAGCCTGCGTGTGGGTGGCCAAACTGGCGATGGACTTCCGGCAGCAGTTCAAGAAGGACGTCGTCATCGACATGCTGTGTTACCGCCGGCGTGGCCACAACGAGGGCGATGACCCGTCGATGACGCAGCCCGAGATGTACGACGTCATCGACACCAAGCGCGGTGTGCGCAAGACCTACACCGAGTCTCTGATCGGCCGCGGCGACATCTCGATGAAAGAGGCCGAGGACGCCCTGCGGGACTACCAGGGCCAGCTCGAGCGGGTTTTCAACGAGGTGCGCGAACTCGAGAAGCACGCGATCGAGCCGAGCCACTCGGTGGAGTCCGACCAGATGTTGCCTGCCGGGATGAGCACCGCGGTCGACAAGTCTCTGCTGGCCCGCATCGGTGACGCGCACCTGGCGTACGGCGAGAACTTCAACGTCCATCCCCGCGTCAAACCGGTCCTCGAGAAGCGCCGGGAGATGGCCTACGAAGGCAAGGTCGACTGGGCCTTCGCCGAACTGCTGGCGCTGGGCTCCTTCCTGGCGGAAGGCAAGACGATCCGGTTCACCGGGCAGGACACCCGGCGCGGCACGTTCACCCAGCGCCACTCGGTGATCATCGACCGCAAGACGGGCAAGGAGTTCACCCCGCTGGACCTGCTGACGGTCGACGCCGACGGCAACCCGACCGGCGGCAAGTTCATGGCCTACGACTCCGCACTGTCGGAGTTCGCCGCGGTCGGCTTCGAATACGGCTACTCGGTGGGCAACCCCGACGCGCTGGTGCTGTGGGAGGCCCAGTTCGGCGACTTCGTCAACGGCGCGCAGCCGATCATCGACGAGTTCATCAGCTCCGGCGAGGCCAAGTGGGGACAGCTCTCCGACGTGGTGCTGCTGCTGCCGCACGGCCACGAGGGCCAGGGACCCGACCACACCTCGGGTCGTATCGAACGATTCCTGCTGCTGTGGGCCGAGGGATCGATGACGATCGCGGTGCCGTCGACGCCGGCGAACTACTTCCACCTGCTGCGCCGCCACGGGCGCGACGGGATTCAGCGACCGCTCATCGTCTTCACCCCGAAGTCGATGCTGCGCAATAAGGCGGCCGTCAGCGACATCCGCGATTTCACCGAGCAGAAATTCCGGTCGGTGCTCGAGGAGCCCACCTACACCGACGGCACGGGCGACCGCTCGAAGGTGAAGCGGGTCCTGCTGACCAGCGGCAAGATCTATTACGAGCTGGCGGCGCGCAAGAACAAGGAAGACCGCGACGACGTGGCGATCATCCGGATCGAGCAGTTGGCTCCGCTGCCCAAGCGGCGGCTGGCCGCGACGCTCGACGAGTACCCAAATACCACCGAGTACCGCTGGGTGCAAGAGGAGCCGGCGAACCAGGGTGCCTGGCCGACGCTCGGGTTGACGATGCCCGAGATGTTGCCGAAGCTCGTCGGCATCAAGCGCATCTCGCGGCGGGCCATGTCGGCGCCGTCGTCGGGTTCCTCGAAGGTGCACGCAGTCGAGCAGCAGGAGATCATCGACGAGGCGTTCAGCTGATCCCACGACGGATCAGCCGAGGTCACTGACCGAAGAAGGAGAACGGCTGGCCGTCGGTCAGCGCGACGACGGCCTGCGGGCAGAAGATCTGGATCGCCAGGCCGGTGAACATCGTCGCCGGCCCGAGCGGTCGACCGAGCTCGTCGGCGACGCGGGCGGCGACATCGACGGCGTTCTGTCCGGGTTCGGCCAGCATCGGGCACACGGATTGCCCGACCCGCACCGCGGTCGCCGGGTCGATGTCGCCGAGACGGTAGTGGTCGAGGGCTCCCAGGAAGACTTCGACGCCGGTGTCTGCCTGCGCCGGCGTCGCGAACGCCGCCGCCGCCACTACAGCGGCCGACGCGACCAGCGATGCGACGGCCGGGTAGATGAACTTCATGACCCTATTGTCGTCCGCGGCGCCTCGGCCATTACTCGAAGGGCGGCCACGGCGGTCCATGCCCGGTGGCCCTGACATACACGGGACCCCGGGTACCGGTTAACCTCGACACGAGTCAACCGAGACGAGGGAGTGGATATGCAGGGCTTCGCCGGAAAGGTGGCCGTCGTGACCGGCGCCGGCTCGGGCATCGGTCAGGCGTTGGCGATCGAGCTGGGACGCTCCGGCGCCCTGGTGGCGATCAGCGACATCGACGCCGAGGGACTTGCCGCCACCGAAGAGCGCCTGAAGGCAATCGGCGCCCAGGTGAAGGCCGACCGCCTCAACGTCACCGAACGCGAAGCGTTTCAGCTGTACGCCGACGGCGTCGCCGAGCACTTCGGCAAGGTCAACCAGATTTACAACAACGCAGGCATCGCCTTCACCGGTGACATCGAGATCACGCAGTACAAAGACATCGAAAGGGTGATGGACGTCGACTTCTGGGGCGTCGTCAACGGCACCAAGTCCTTCCTGCCGTACCTGATCGCCTCCGGCGACGGACATGTCGTGAACGTCTCGAGCGTGTTCGGCCTGTTCGCGGTGCCCGGCCAGGCCGCCTACAACGCCGCGAAGTTTGCGACGCGTGGCTTCACCGAGGCCTTGCGCCAGGAGATGTCGCTGGCCAACCACCCGGTGAAGGTGACCTGTGTGCATCCCGGCGGCATCAAGACCGCGATCGCACGCAACGGCACCGTCGCCGACGGCCTGGACGCCGAAGCGCTCGCCAAGACCTTCGACAAGAAGCTCGCCAGCACCACACCGGAGAAGGCGGCCAAGATCATCCTCGACGGGGTGCGCAGGAACAAGGCCAGGGTGCTGGTGGGCAACGACGCGAAGATGTTCGAGATCGTCATCCGCGCGATCGGCGCGAACTATCAGTCACTGTTCCCCAGAGTCGTCGCGAGGCTGGCGCCGCCGGCGCACTGAATCGAGCCACCGGCCCGGTCGCGGCTGCCAGACTGTCTCGATGAGAGGATTCGCGGGCAAGGTGGCTGCCGTCACCGGCGCCGGATCGGGCATCGGGCAGGCACTTGCCACCGAACTGGCGCGGCGCGGCGCGATCCTGGCGATCAGCGACGTGGACGCCGACGGTCTGGCACGCACCGAGCGCCAGATCCGTGACATCGGTGCACACGTCAGATCAGACCGGCTCGACGTGACCGAACGGGAAGCCGTGCTGTCCTACGCCGACTCGCTTGCCGGGCACTTCGGGAAGGTCAACCACATCTACAACAACGCGGGAATCGCGCATTTCGGCGATGTCGAAGTCACCGCGTTCAAAGACATCGAGCGCGTCATGGACGTCGACTACTGGGGCGTCGTCAACGGCACCAAGGCATTCCTGCCCCACCTGATCGCCTCCGGCGACGGACACGTCGTCAACATCTCGAGCATGTACGGGCTCTTCGCGGTCCAGGGGCAGAGTGCGTACAACTCCGCCAAGTTCGCGGTGCGCGGGTTCACCGAAGCGCTCCGCCAGGAGATGATCGTCGCCAGGCATCCAGTGAAGGTCACCTGCGTGCACCCCGGGTACATCAAGACACCGCTCATCCAAAACTCAACCGCCGCAACCGGTTTGGACAAAAACGCGCTGGGCGCGATCTTCGACAAGGTCGCGATCACCAGTCCGCAACGCACGGCCAAGATCATCCTTCGGGCGGTCGCGGCAAACAAGGCGCGAGTACTGCCGGGGGCCGACGCCAAACTGTTCGACGCGATCGTGCGAGTGGCCGGTTCGGGTTACATGCGGGTGTTCGTTCCGATGAACAGGCGCCTGCTGCCGCCGAGCCGCTAGCCAGCTGTCAGTTGCCGACGCCGAGCGGGTGGGCGTCGAGCCACTGCCCGGCCACCACGCCGGGGTCGGTGCCCTCGGCGACCTGCCGGCGCATATCGGCCAGCGACCCGGTATCCAGCACACCGGCGATCTCGTTGAGCGCGAGCACCTGAGACTCGGTGAGCTCGTTGCGCCGGTAGAGCGGCACCAGGTTCTCGGCACGGATCAGCGACGTCTTGTCCGACAGCACCAACACCTCCGACGGCACGTCCGGAGCGGCGGTCGTCGTCCATGCCACGTCGACCTGACCGGACCGCAGCGCCGCGAACAGCGTTGCAGCGTCCGGGAATTCACGCGCCGTGGGAAGCGTGCAGGTACCGACGGACGACGGAGGTGGGGTGCCCGCCACCGCACCGACCGACACGTCCTCACAGCGGCGGACCATCGCCATCACGTCACGGCCACCCCAGTCCCCGGCGGTTTTCTCGGTGACCGCGACGGCGGGTTTATCCTCCGCCGAGGTGGTGTAATCGCCGGCGGCGACGCCCTCGGGCAACGCCGAAACCAGCGTGCGGTACACCTGCACGTCAGATCGGGCCGGCGCGTCGGGATCGAACCGTTGCAGCAGACGTCCGGTGAAACCGGGCGCGACGCGGATCTGCCCCGAGTCCAGCTGACCGAGCGGGTCGTGATCCGACCGAACGTGAGCGGGGTTGCCGTAGAACCGCAGGGCCGCCGCATAGAGATGGGCCGCCAGCTCGGACTCCGGATCGGACGTCGCCCCGACCGGGATCGAAGGTGCCGGGTCCTGCCCACCGCAACCCGCGGCGACCAGCACGGCGACCAACAGGGACGCCAGGCGGCCCGGGATGCGCGTTCGCCTCAGCCGCTTGATTCCTCGGACGCCGCTGCTACCGCCGCCGCCACTGCGGGGCCCACCCGCGGGTCCAGCGCGCTCGGGACGATGTGGTCGACGGCCAGGTCGTCACCCACCACGGAGAAGATCGCCTCTGCGGCCGCCACCTTCATCTTCTCGGTGATGCGGCGCGCGCCCGCGTCCAACGCCCCGCGGAACACACCGGGAAACGCCAGCACGTTGTTGATCTGGTTCGGGAAATCGCTGCGGCCGGTGGCCACCACCGCGGCGTACTTGCGCGCCACGTCGGGGTGGATCTCGGGGTCGGGGTTGGACATCGCGAACACGATGCCGCCGGGCGTCATGGTCGCGATCAGTTCCTCCGGCACCAGCCCGGCCGAGACCCCCATGAACACGTCGGCACCCGTGAGCGCTTCGGCAAGGCCACCGGTGAGTCCACGGGGGTTGGTCCTGGTCGCCAGCTCGGCCTTGAACGGGTTGAGGTCGTTGCGGCCGGTGTGGACGATGCCTTTGCTGTCGATCACGATGATGTCGCCGATGCCCTTGGCCAGCAAGATGTTCGCACACGCGATGCCGGCGGCTCCGGCGCCGGAGATGACGATCTTCAGGTTGTGCATGTCACGGTCGAGCACCTTGCTGGCACCCAGCAACGCGGCCAGCACCACAATGGCCGTGCCATGCTGGTCGTCGTGCATGACCGGGCAGTCCAGCGCCTCGATGACGCGCCGCTCGATCTCGAAGCACCGCGGCGCCGAGATATCCTCGAGGTTCACCGCCCCGAATGTCGGGCGCAGTCGCACGATCGTCTCGACGATTTCGTCGGGGTCGTTGGTGTCGAGCACGATGGGGATCGAGTCGAGCCCGCCGAAAGCCTTGAACAGCGCGCTCTTGCCCTCCATCACCGGCAGTGAGGCCGCGGCCCCGATGTCACCGAGGCCGAGCACGGCGCTGCCGTCGCTGATCACGGCCACCAGTCGGTTGGCCCATGTATAGCGCTTCGCCAGGGTGGCGTCGGCGGCGATCGCACGGCTGACCTGCGCCACCCCGGGGGTGTACGCGATCGACAGTGCCCGCTGAGTATCCAGTGGTGATTTCAGTTCGACCGAGAGCTTGCCGCCCTCATGGGCCGCGAAGATCTCGTTGTCGTCGATGACAACCTGGGGTGTGCGCACCACTGACGAGCGCTCGCGCGAGGAGTCGACAACACTTTCCGCCACGGCGTCAGGGTACTTCACGACCTCCCCCGTCCGGCACCCCCAATGGACGCGCAGCTTCCCGCCTGCATTCCGCCGGGTGGCAGCTTCGACGCGTAGCATTTTGCTGGTCTCTGAAGGCGGGCCGTCCGCTGCTTCTGCAGCCCCGAGGGAGGTAACGCGCATGGCGTCGTTCCGCGCACTGCCACCGTCCCTACTGCGCCCGGGATCGAGGCCGAGACCATCGGGCCCCGATCCGGATGCCAAGAGCATCCACGTCCCCGTCGCCCGGGCGATGGTCGACTGCGGCGTCTACTGCGACGGCACCCGACTACCTGGCAAGTACACCCACGCCGCCGCGTTGAACAAAGTGCACGAGATCGAAGCCGAAGGCAGGGACGCGTTCGTCTGGATCGGGCTGCACGAACCCGACGAGCACCAGATGCAGGCCGTGGCCGATGTGTTCTGCCTGCACGAGCTCGCGGTCGAGGACGCGGTGCACGCCCACCAGCGGCCAAAGCTCGAGCGTTACGACAACACCCTGTTCTTGGTGCTGAAGACGGTCAAGTACGTCGAGCACGAGTCGATGGCCAAGGCGCGCGAGATCGTGGAGACCGGCGAGATCATGATCTTCGTCGGACCCGACTTCGTTGTCACTGTGCGCCACGGCGAACACGGCGGGCTGGCCGGTGTGCGCAAACGCCTGGAAGCGTCCCCTACGGCGCTCAAGCTCGGCCCTTACTCGGTGATGCACGCGATCGCCGACGCCATCGTGGACACCTACCTCGACGTCACCGATCTCATCGAGACCGACATCGACAGCATGGAAGAGGACATCTTCTCCCCGCTGGCGCAGACCAACATCGAATGTATCTATCTGCTCAAGCGTGAGGTCGTCGAACTACGCCGGGCCGTCAGCCCATTGGCGACCGACCTGCAGCGGATCGGCAGCGATCACAACGACATCATCAACGTCGAGATCCGTCGGTACATGCGCGATGTCCTGGACCACACCATCAAGGCCGCTGAGCGCATCGCCAGCTTCGACGAGCTGCTGAGCTCCCTGGTGCAGGCCGCGCTCGGCAAGGTCGCCATGCAGCAGAACGTGGACATGCGCAAGATCTCCGCGTGGGTGGCCATCGCGGCGGTACCCACCGCGATGGCGGGCATCTACGGCATGAACTTCGACAACATGCCCGAACTGCACTGGACGTACGGCTACCCGGCGGTGCTGCTGCTGATGACGACCGTGTGCATGCTGCTGCACCGAACGTTCCGGCGCAACAACTGGCTCTGAGCTGGCTTCCGCCGGAATTGCATTCCGCGCGGTCTGAGCTCGCACTTTCGCGCGTGGAATGCAATTCCGGCGGCATGTGGGCCGTCGCTCAGGCCGGACTTGCGGCCCGCCGCCGTGGGTCCGCGGTATCGACCCCATCCTGGACCCACGCCTCCCTCATCGCATCGGCGCCCTTGAGGCGCACCCAGGCCGCCTCCGTCGCCGTGATCGGGACCGCCGACAGCACGGTCACCGGCGACAGCGGGTCCGGTAGCACGACGTCGTCGATGTCGCTGCGCCCCAAAAGGTATGCCGTGAACGGCGCGCCCTGCCACAGCGGAGTCTCCAGGTCGACAAGGGCGTCGGGTCCCAGGATCAGTCCCTCGACGGCGGGAGCGGCGGCGACCACCGCCACCGAACGCACCAGTCCGGTGGGCGAGGGACCGCGCAGGGCGACGACCACCTCGGCCCGGGGACCGCGCACCGGATCGGTGACCAACTCCGCAGGGTCGACCATCGGGTGGCGCGAACAGCCAACCGAAACATACTGCACTGCTGAGGCATTGGGGTCATTCGACGCCCCGAACCGGACGACCTCGATACGCTCAGAACCCAGGAACGTGACGCTGGCCTCGTCGGGCTCCACGGTGATCCCGATCCGCGTGAAATGGTCACGCAGGTGCGCGCGAACCCGGGTGAGGACGTCGCTCAATCGGGGACCGCCGCCGTGCCGTCGGGATAACTCGTGGTCACCCTGTCCCTAGCGATCTCAGCCATCGAGGGCAAACCGTAGGGCCACAGGTGCACGATGCGCAACATCTTCGCAGCGCATCCGGGGTGGGCTCAGATCGTCAAGCGTGCAAGAAGATCCCGGCCACGCTCGGCGCTCTGCGGGTCGCACAGCACGTCGTAGCGTCCGGCGACCAGTTGCATCGTCGAGCTGAAATCCCTTGTGCCCCGTGCCATCGCGTACGGGATCGCGGTAGTGATCAGACCGAAGAAGACGCCCGCGACCAGGCCGGTGATCAGCGAACTCCACGGGTTGGGGCTGAAGAAGCCCAGGATCAGGCCGATGAACAGGCCCAGCCAGGCGCCGGTGAGGACGCCGCCGCCGAGCACCTTGGGCCAGCTCAATCTTCCGGTGACCCGCTCGACCTGCATCAGGTCCACGCCGACGATGGTCACGTGTTCGACGGGGAACTGTTGGTCGGACAGGTAATCCACGGCGCGCTGGGCTTCGCCGTAGGTCGGGTAGGACCCGATCGGCCACCCCTTGGGAGGAGTGGGCAGGCCCACCGGGCGGCCACGTCCCCTGGCGGAAACGCCGGATGCCGTGCCGGGATTCTGTCCAGGCTGAAACGGGCTGGTCATGGTCCTTGAACTCCTTCGATCAACGCTTGTCCCCCGGTCAACGCTGCGGGCCCGCCAAAGGTGCCCGGACTCGCGCTCACTCTGTCTAGCTGGGCTTCCCGCACATTGCGCTAGGTTGATCAGCATGACAAATTCGGACGACGACGCAGGCCGAATCGAATCCTCCGATTCCACCGCCGGCGGGTCCGAGCCGTCCACGGGCGGCTACGAAGCGCCCCCGATCGAGCAGTCACCGAGTTCGTCGACTGCGCCGCCCGAACCGCCGGCGTATACGCCGCCGCCGGCGTACAACCCGCCGCCGGCCTACAACCCACCGGCCGACTACAACCCACCGGCCTCCGGTTACGAGGCCCCGTCCTCCGGTTACGAAGCCCCGGCCTACACCCCGGGGGCCGGTTACCCGCCGCCCGGCGGCTTCCCGCCGCCCGACTATCCGCCGCCGCCTGCCGGCTATCCGCCGCCCTATCCGGATCCGGGATCGTCGCCCTATCCGAACCCGGGATATGGTGCGCCGTCGTACCCGCCGCCGTACGGGGCCTATCCGCCGCCGCCCCCCGGATACCCGGGCGCCGAGTACGGATACGGCGCTCCCGTCCAGCAAGGCACCAACTCGATGGCAATCGCATCGCTGGTCGCGTCGGTCGTCGGCCTGTGCTGCGGTCTGGGCTCGATCATCGGCATCGTGCTCGGCGTCATAGCGCTCAACCAGATCAAGGAGACGCGACAGGCCGGCCACGGTCTGGCCATCGCGGGCATCGTCGTGGGTGGCGTGACGCTGTTGATCAGTTCTGCGTGGATCCTGACGGCCATCAGCTCCTGACTGCGCGGAGATCGGCATGACCACACCCGGGCCGGAGCAGCCGCCGGACGGGTTCGGGCCACCGCCCCTGGACTATCCGGCGGACGTCGGGCTGCCGCCGCCGGTGTATCCGCCGCCCTATCCCGGCTACCCGAATGCCGGCTACTATCAGCCCTATCCGATGTACCCGCCGGCGAAGCCGCCGGGCACCAACGGCAAGGCCCTCGCCGCTCTGTTGACCTCACTGGCAGGTCTGGTCTGCTGCGGCCTGCCCTCGATCGTCGGGCTGGTGCTGGGGATCATCGCGATCCGGGAAACCAAGCGCACCGGACAGGACGGCTTCGGGCTGGCCGTCGCCGCCGTGGCCATCAGCGCGCTCGTGATGATCGGCTCTCTGCTCTACCTGCTGGTGACGTTTGTGCTGTACTCCGGCAACTGGCAGCGGGCGCCCTGACCCTGAGTGGCTAAGCGGGCGGGTGGAACGACTCCCCGGCGCGTTGCATGCCCGCGGCTCGGCCCTTGCCGGCGATCACGAGTGCCATCTTGCGGCTCGCTTCGTCGATCATCTCGTCGCCGAGCATCGCGGCGCCTCGGGCACCGCCCTCCCCGGAGGTGTGCCACTCGTAGGCCTCCAGGATCAGCTCCGCGTGGTCGTAGGCCTCCTGGCGGGGGCTGAAGATCTCGTTGCCCGCTGCGATCTGATCGGGGTGCAGTACCCATTTGCCGTCGTAACCCAGAGCGGCCGACCGGCCCGCGACCCGGCGGAAGGCGTCGGTGTCGCGGACCTTCAGGAACGGCCCGTCGACGGCGGCGATCCCGTTGGCCCGCGCCGCGACGAGAATCCGCATCAGCACATGGTGATAGGCGTCGCCGACGTCGTATCCCTCCGGCTGCTCGCCCACCTCCAGCGTGCGCATGTTCAGGCTCGCGATCAGATCGGCGGGGCCGAGCACCAGGGCCTGCACACGCGGACCGGCGGCGATCGCGTCGATGTTGGTCAGGCCCCTGGCGTCCTCGATCTGTGCCTCGATGCCGATGCGCCCCACCGGCAGACCATGGGTGGTCTCCAGCTGACCGAGGAGCAGATCCAGCGCGTGCACGTGCGACACGTCGGACACCTTGGGCAGCACCACGATGTCCAGTGAAGCGCCCGCTCCTGCGACCACGTCGATGATGTCGGCGTGGGTCCACGGCGTCGTCCAGTCGTTGACGCGCACGCCACGAAGCTGACCCGCCCAGCCGGGTTCGCCGAGAGCGGCCGCGACCTGTGCGCGCGCAAGGGCTTTCGCTCCCGGGGCGACGGCGTCCTCGAGATCGAGGAACACCTCGTCGGCCGGCAGTGTCTTGGCCTTCTGGATCATCTTGGCGCTGCTGCCCGGCACGGAAAGGCAGGTCCGCCGGGGTCGATACCGGTTTTCCACAAGAACACTCTTACTCTTTCAACCATGGCGTCGGTCAACAGGGTCTACGCGGCCCGGCTCGCGGGAATGGTGGTGCTCGGCCCCGATGGCGAATCGATCGGCCGGGTCCGCGACGTGGTCATCGGTATCAGTATCGTGCGCCAACAACCGCGGGTTCTCGGCTTGGTCTGCGAGTTGCTCAGCCGTAGAAGGATATTCGTCCCCATCCTGCGCGTCACGGCGATCGAGCCCGGCGCGGTCACCCTGTCCACCGGGAATGTGTCGCTGCGCCGCTTCTCGCAACGGCCCGGCGAGGTCCTGGTGCTGGGGCAGGTGCTGGAGACCCGGGTGCGAGTGGAAGACCCGGAACTGAGCCAGCTGGCGGGGGTCGACGTCGTCGTCGTGGATCTCGGCATCGAGCAGACCCGCACCCGCGACTGGATGGTCACCAGGGTCGCGGTCCGGCCGCAGCGCCGACTTGGCCGTCGCAGCAATGTGTACGCCGTCGACTGGCAGCACGTGCACGGTCTCACGCCGTCCGGCCTCGCCATGCCCGATCAGGGCGTGGCCCAACTGCTCGAGCAGTTCCAGGGGCAACGCGCCGTCGAGGTCGCCGACGCCATCCGGGAGCTGCCTGCCAAGCGCCGCCACGAGGTGGTCAACGCGCTGGACGACGAAAGACTCGCCGACATCCTGCAGGAACTGCCCGAGGACGAACAGGTGCAGCTGCTGCGGCAGCTGAAGACCGACCGCGCCGCCGACGTGCTCGAGGCGATGGACCCCGACGACGCCGCCGACCTACTGGGGACGATGACGCCGGCGGATGCCGAGCAGTTCCTGCGCCGGATGGACCCGGAGGATTCCGAGGACGTCCGCCGCCTGCTGAGTCACTCCCCGAACACCGCAGGCGGCCTGATGACCTCGGAGCCGGTGGTGCTCGCACCGGACACCACCGTCGCCGAAGCCCTTGCGCGGGTGCGTGATCCGGATCTCACACCGGCGCTGGTGTCGCTGGTCTTCGTGGTGCGCCCGCCTACCGCCACCCCCACCGGGCGCTATCTGGGGTGCGTGCACCTGCAGCGCCTGCTGCGCGAACCTCCCGCCGCTCTGGTCAGCGGGATCGTCGACAAGGACCTGCCCAGCCTGCGGCCGGAGGACTCGCTCGGCGCGCTCACCCGCTATTTCGCGGCCTACAACCTGGTGTGTGGACCGGTGGTGGACGACGAGAACCACCTGGTCGGCGCGGTCTCCGTCGACGACGTGCTCGACCACCTGCTGCCTGACGACTGGCGCGAACGTGAAGCCGAACTGGAGATCGTCACCGGCGAGAGGACGACATGAGCGAATCGTCGGCCCGGCAGCGCCTCGACACGCCCAAGGTCTCCCGGTCGTTCGCTCCCCGCCTGGACGTGGAGGCGGTCGGCCGGGTCAGCGAACGCATCGCGCGGTTCCTCGGCACGGGTCGCTACCTGGCGATCCAGACGATGCTCGTGATCGTCTGGGTGCTGCTCAACCTCGGCGCCTTCGCCTGGCAGTGGGACCCCTACCCGTTCATCCTGCTGAACCTTGCGTTCTCCACCCAGGCCGCCTACGCCGCGCCCCTGATCCTGCTCGCCCAGAACAGGCAGGAGAACCGCGACCGCGTCGCCCTCGAGGAGGACCGCAGGCGCGCCGAGCAGACCAAGGCCGACACCGAGTACCTGGCCCGCGAACTGGCATCGCTGCGCCTTGCCGTCGGCGAAGTCGCCACCCGCGACTACCTGCGCCGCGAACTGGAAGAAATTCGCGACCTGATCGCCGACCTTCGCCCACCCGCCGGCCCCGGGGCCGGCGAACCGAGCAAACAGGACAGAGACCGCCGTTCCAAGAAGAACGGATGAGACGGCTGTGGCCAATGCTGTTACAGCATCGTTGCCATATAGGTATGGTGACTTGGTTCACAGGCGATCACACAGCTAGGACGGTTGAGTGCACATAGGGGGAGGACCCGCCCTCGGAGCAGCAAGGCGTCGTGCTGGGCGATTTGTCCGGATGCCGGCCTTCGGTGTGGCCGCCGTGCTCACTCCCCTGGTGCTTGCCGGCGCGGTCGGCGCGTCCGCCCCGTCGATCAACGCACCGACCCGTGATCCCGCGGTGATGCCGTTGGCCGCCGTGGAGTCCTCATCGAGCGAACATTCCGGCGCGTCGGTGGTGGCCGTCGCCAAGACGCCGACACCGTTCCACATCGCCGCCAGCAACTCGTCCGCACCGCCACCCGCAGCTGTGGTGAATTCGCCTGGGGCACTTCGCATTCCATCGATGGCACTGGCGGCGTACCGCAACGCCGAGAGCATGATGGCGGCGGCGTACCCCGGCTGCGGGGTGAGCTGGAACCTACTTGCCGGGATCGGCCGCGTCGAATCGATGCACGCCTACGGCGGCGCCACGGATTCGAGCGGCACCGCGGTGCGGCCGATCTACGGGCCCACGCTGGACGGCACGCTGCCCGGCAACGAGGTCATCGTGCAGAGCCGCAACGCCGACCGGGTGACCTACGCCAGGGCGCTGGGGCCGATGCAGTTCCTGCCGGGCACCTGGTCGCGGTACGCCTCCGACGGCGACGGCGACGGCAAGGCCGACGTGCAGAACGTCTACGACGCTTCGCTCGCCGCGGGCCGCTACCTGTGCAGCGGCGGCTTGAACCTGCGCAACCAGACAGGCGTGATGGCCGCGATCCTGCGCTACAACAACTCGATGGCCTACGCCCGCAATGTCCTGAGCTGGGCGGCGTCGTACGCGACGGGGGCCGTTCCCGTCGACCTGCCACCGATCAACGGGTCCGTCCCGGCGCTGGGCCCCGCGCTGGGCGACAACCATCTGGACCGTCCCGAGGGACTCGGACCGGGACTTCCGGTGAACGCCACCGGCCTGCCTGCCAACGACCCGCTGTCGCTGTTGCCGCTGATGGGGCGGACCGATGCGGCCAGCCAGATCTCTACCAACGTGCCGGGATTCGCACCCGGCCAGTCCCTCGGCCCGCTTCCCGGACCCGCGACCGCCCTCGCACAGGCACCGCCGCAACCGGTGACCCCGCCACCGCCGGCATGGCTGCCGCCGTGGGTGCAGCCGCAACAGCAGCCGCGGTGCGCGGTGTTCTGCATCCAGAGCACTGTCCCGCCGGCCGCGCCGCCCGAGCTGCTACCGCCCGCAGCGCCGGTGGCCCAGCCGCTTCTTCCGCCGGGGCCGCCGCTCGCCGCCGCGCCGCCTCCGGGAGCCCCGCTGCTGCCCGGCCCGCCGGTCGGCGCGTTCCCGCCCGCACCGGGCCCCGCGCCCGGTCCGGCGGGCTGAGCACCGCGGTCTCGCGCCATTCGAGCCGTCACCGGTCTGCGGCCTAGACTCGCAGATGATGTCTCCAACTCCGACTGACCTCGAATCCTCGGTGCGTGCTGCGCTGGCCAAGGTGATCGACCCCGAACTGCGTCGGCCGATCACCGAGGTCGGCATGGTCAAGAACGTCACTGTCGAACCCGGCGGTTCCGTGCATGTCGAGATCTACCTGACCATCTCCGCGTGCCCGAAGAAGACCGAGATCTCCGAGCGGGTCACCCGGGCCGTCAGCGACGTTCCCGGCACCGGTGCGGTGAGAGTCAGCCTCGACGTCATGAACGACGAACAACGTGCCGAACTGCGCAAGCTGCTGCGCGGTGATTCGCGTGAACCGGTGATCCCCTTCGCCCAGCCCGGCTCGCTGACCCGCGTCTACGCCGTTGCGTCCGGCAAGGGCGGCGTCGGCAAGTCCAGCGTCACCGTGAACCTGGCCGCCGCGATGGCCGCACGCGGGCTCTCGGTCGGCCTACTCGACGCCGACATCTACGGCCATTCGGTGCCGCGGATGATGGGAACCACCGATCGGCCCACCCAGGTCGACTCGATGATCCTCCCGCCCGTCGCCCACGACGTGCGGGTCATCTCCATCGCGATGTTCACCCAGGGCAACACGCCGGTCGTGTGGCGCGGGCCGATGCTGCACCGCGCGCTTCAGCAGTTCCTCGCGGATGTGTACTGGGGCGACCTCGATGTGCTGCTGCTGGACCTGCCGCCCGGCACCGGCGACATCGCGATCTCGGTGTCGCAGCTGATCCCCGGCGCGGAGATCCTGGTCGTCACGACGCCGCAGTTGGCCGCCGCCGAGGTCGCCGAGCGTGCGGGCGCGATAGCGCTGCAGACCAGGCAGCGCATCGTCGGCGTGGTGGAGAACATGGCAGGGCTGGTGCTGCCCGACGGCACGACCATGCAGATCTTCGGGGAAGGCGGCGGCCGCAAGGTCGCCGAGAATCTGTCGCGGGCAGTCGGCGCTGACGTGCCCCTGCTGGGCCAGGTGCCGCTCGACCCGGCGCTGGTCTCGGCGGGCGATTCCGGGGTTCCGCTGGTGCTGTCAGCCCCGGACTCCGCGGCAGGCAAGGAGTTGCGGAGCATCGCTGACGCGTTGTCGAGCCGCAAGCGCGGTCTGGCCGGCATGTCGCTCGGTCTGGACCCCGCGGGCCGCTAGCGCCCGGGCCGCCGGAATTGCATTCCACGCGGTCCTCTCGCGAAGTTCCGCGCGTGGAATGCAATTCCGGCGCGAGGTGGCGCCCGAGGTGGCGCGAGGAACTATGTGGCGTCGGTGTCGAACGGTGTCGACGCCGACGGCTCGGGCTGCTTGGCGACGGGCGTGCCGGGACCGACCTCGGCTGGGCCCGACGCCGACTGCGGCTTCTCCGATGGCCGCTGCGATGTGTCGGTCGTGTTGGTGCTGTCGAACTTGCCCGTGAAGATCGAGTCGTCGCCGTCGAGCAGATGCTTGGTCAGCGCCGCGCGCGGCGTCATGCCTCTGAGCTTCTGCAGCTCGGACAGCGGTTCTCGCAGGTCATCGAACTCGGGGCCGAGGTCCTCGCGGAGCTGGCTGGTGGCGCCGCTGATGTAGTCGCGCGCTTGGCGCACCGCGCCGGACGTCCACCGGATAGCCCCGGGAAGCCGTTCCGGTCCGAGGATTACCAACCCGGCGATCACCAGGACGATCATCTCGCCCCAACCGACGTTGGCGAACATCGGCTACGTGCTGTTGTCGGGGCCGGGTGTCACCGTGAGTGTGACGCGACGGCCGTCGCGCACCACCTCGATGGGGGCCGGCTCGCCGATCTTGAGCTGACGCACGGCCACGACGAACTCGTCGGCATCGGCGACCTCGCGGTCGCCCACCTTCACGACGACGTCGTTCTCGACGATGCCTGCCCGCTCGGCGGGGCCGCCCTGCGTCACGTTGGCGATCTGGGCACCTTTGGAGACGTCGTTGCTCACCGAGCGTGCCGTCAGACCCAGGGTGGGATGGGCGACCTTGCCACTCTGGATCAGCGTTTCGACGACCTGCTTGACCTCGTTGACCGGAATCGCGAACCCGAGGCCGCTGGCGCTGTCGGACAACGACTTGCCCGCGGTGTTGATGCCGATCACCTCGGAATTCATGTTGATCAGTGGGCCGCCCGAGTTGCCGTGGTTGATCGACGCATCGGTCTGCACCCCGTCGATCACGGTGTCGGTGTCCGAGCCGTCACCTGACAGCGGTACCGGGCGGTGCAGCGCGCTGATGATGCCGTGCGTCACCGTGCTGCGAAGCCCCAGCGGCGCGCCCGCGGCAATCACCTCTTCGCCGACCTGGAGCTTCTCCGAGTCACCCATCCGCGCGACGGCCAGGTTGTCGACGTTGTCGACCTTCAGCACCGCGAGGTCGGTCTTGGGATCGCGGCCCACCAGGTTGGCGGGAACCTCCTTGCCGTCGTTGAACACCACCGCCATCTTGTACTGGCTGGGGTTGGTGGCAGCCTCGGAGATCACGTGGTTGTTGGTGACGATGTAGCCGCGGCCGTCGACGACGACACCGGACCCCTGAGAACCCTCGGTGTCGCTGGTCGCCTCGATCGTGACCACCGAATCAGCCACCGCGGCAGCGACTTTGGCGAACTGCCCGAGAGGCTGCTCGGGGTTGTCGCTGGTCTCCAGCGTCACCTTCGACGTGGTGAACGCCTGGACGACCTCGGCGGTCTTGCGGCCCACCAGGCCACCGGCGACACCGATGACCAGCGCGACGATGCCGAGCACCGCGAGCGCGACGTAGGACACCTTGCCGCCGAACAGCACATCACGCACGCCCAGCTTTCCGACGACGGCGGTCGTCGGCGCCTGCGCGGTCGGCGCGAACGCCGGCGAACCCAACGCGGCGGCGGAGCCTGGATTGCGCCACGGGTCGTCGGGTTCGTCGGCACCCTTTTCGCGTTCCGCGTCGAGCGCGCCCGCGTCGGTGGGGTGTCGCTGCAGTGAGTCGCCGCCGGCGCCGGGACGGGCGAACGCCTCGGCCAGCACGGGGTCGGGGGTCTGGTCCTTCGGGGTGTACTCGCCCTGATCGCCGTACTGGCCGACACCTGTGAAGGATCCGCCCACACCGTCGGGCCTGCCGAATGCACGCTTGGACGCCGGATCGACAGGCGGACGCGATACGGGGCGCGGCTCGAGGCGCTCCCGACCGGTCTGGTCCAGATTGGTCACCCGTTCATCACCCTCTATCAGGGCGCCAGCAATCGCCGACGCACATCGATGATCGAATTTGCATCCACCCTACCGACGCTTGCGACGGGCGCGCTGCACACCATCAGCGAGCTGCGGCGCTTCAGGTGGTTCCGGAACTTCGTCCGGAGCGTGGTGCGGGATCTGGGACAACAGGCCCAGCAAAGAACTCGGCATCGCCACCGGACAGGAATCCCGCAGCGCGGTCCGCGCTTGACGCTGAGCGTCGACCTCGAGCGCGCAGTCGGGGCACAGCGACAGATGGTGGGCGGCGCGCAGATGAGCGGTCATGCTCAGCTCGCCGTCGACGAATGCGGCGACGGCCTCAGTCGACAGATGCTCGGTGGAACCGAACTGCCGCGGACCGACCGGCGCGTCGCTCTGCGAGGCGAACTGCGAGGGGAGCCAGGAGAAGGCGCGACGGAATGCATGTCCGGGATCGAACACCACCCAGCTCCTCTCGGCTCATTGTCATGTCGTATCGACGGGGCTACTTCGAATGTAGCGCGGCATGCGGTCCGGCAATGCGCGAACGTCAGGCCGACCTGGCCGCGTCGCGGAAACCGTCCGTCGTGCCCGCGTCCGAATGGCGTGCCAGATGATCACGAAGCGCCTGGCGGCCGCGGTGGATGCGGCTGCGCACGGTGCCCAGCTTGACGCCGAGAGTCGCCCCGATCTCCTCGTAGGACAGACCTTCGATGTCGCACAACACCACCGCGGCGCGGAACTCCGGCGGCAGCGAATCCAGCGCGGCCTGGAGGTCGGGACCCAGACGCGAGTCGTGATAGATCTGCTCGGGGTTCGGTTCGTCCGCAGGCACCCGGTCGTAATCCTCGGGCAGCGCTTCCATGCGGATGCGCCCGCGACGGCGGACCATGTCGAGGAACAAGTTGGTTGTGATGCGGTGTAACCAGCCTTCGAACGTGCCGGGCTGGTAGTTCTGCACCGAGCGGAACACGCGGATGAACGTTTCCTGGGTCAGGTCCTCCGCGTCGTGCTGACTGCCGGACAGGCGGTAGGCCAGGCGGTACACCCGGTCGGCGTGCTGGCGGACCAATTCGTCCCAGCTGGGCATCGCCGCCTTGTCGCCGGTGGCGTCGAACACCGCGGTGCCGGTCAACTCGTCGGCAGGCTCCACCCACTCGGCATCGGTGTACTGCTCGAGGTGTGCCATGGACACAGGTGCGACAACGGGGCCCCCCGGGCCGCCCGGTTGAGTGATGGTCGTCGGATCCTCCAGGTCGTGACGGCAGCGGTCATCAGTTGACGACCGCTCGATATCGACAACGCCGCGCGGTATGGCTTTCTTCCCCGAAGGGAGCTCGGGCCGCGGGAGGTCGCTGCGTGCGCAGAAAGCGCCGTCTGTCATGCGATCACCGTCTCCCGCGCGGGTGTGCCAAGCATATGAGCTGACTGAACATTTCCTGAGAAAGATCGCTACCCATTTTTCCACCAGCAAAAACAGTGCTCACGGCCGCGGGATCATTGGGGCTCGGGCCGGGCGTGTCGCGGTACCGGTGACCGGTGCTTCGCTCTACGCTGCGGGGCATGGCCAGCACCGACGAGCCCGAAGCTAGCTCCGGCGATTCCGGGGCCACGGCGAGTCCGGCCGAGGCGATCGTCAACCATGCCGAGCATTCGATCTCCGAGGACGCCATCGTCGCCGCGGCCAGAGAGCGAGCGGTGGACATAGGCGCGGGCGCGGTGACCCCCGCC
>Ga0190271_10000545_pt1 | contig 19226 bp, 16 predicted proteins | sample Popmic356T_FD_133747 | JGI IMG/M metagenome (GOLD analysis project Ga0190271, IMG submission 133747) | Populus adjacent soil microbial communities from riparian zone of Weber River, Utah, USA - 356 T | ecosystem: Environmental > Terrestrial > Soil > Riparian zone | place: USA: Utah | collected...
GATGTTACACCCCTACGATATGTCCTGTCACCCATGAGCGTCGAGGTAACCCCGGCTAGGCAATCGGCAAGATCCTTCGAACCTTCTACCGGGTGGTCGATCTTCTTACCAGTGTCGGTAAGTTCCATCAGCTCCTTAATGGCGATCTCAACTAGATCGGTGTCACCCTTGTTCACGTAAGTCAGGAATGGCGGAATCTCGATCCGACGCTCATAGATAGCCTCACGCAGATCTTCATAAGGCAGGGTGCTACGGTCACAGGAGAGGTAGTCCACCATGAACTTCTTCTTGCGCAGCTGTTGCATCGTGTCGGTTGACTGGAACCCATCCATCGACACGGAGTAGACCTTGAACTTGAGTTCGTTCCGCAAGTAGTAGACGACAGACCGAACATCGGAAAGCATGATCTCAGTACCGGCAGCTGCCTTGATACGCATGAGACAGTCAATGACGATATACGGCTTCTTCTCATCATCAAGTTCCACGAGAGACTCTACGTGGCCCATTGCCATGCCCAGAGCATCGCCATCTCCAGAAGTAGCAAGGTCGATATGAATATGCCGCTTACGAGGGTCGCCAGAATGACTACCATCGCTGACATTAGTAAACCACTTCTCGAACTCGATCCGAGTCGGATTCGGTTTGACCGGCGACTTCCCCCCATTACGTTCTATCCACCTGTCTCTTGCATCTTCAATGCGGTCTACCAGGCTGATGAACGGATCAGATGTGGCCGGCGGAATGCCGGCTAGATCACGAAGAGCTTGCTCTGGCTTGTTCTCAAACTGATTACGATATGCTGTAGGAATCTCGATGAGATCCTTGTTCTTCACTACTCCAGCGACCAGCGTAGGAATGATGGTCTTACGCTTGGTGTCATACCAGAAGGATTGACGCTTGCCGGTCTTCTTATCAGTGTACCGATCCCACCCGAAGGAATCCCAGATCGTCATACGGACGACATAAGCCTTCTTGTCCTTGAGATACTCCTTGTACTTCTTCTCGGCAAAGCCGTTGGCCTTCTTCATCTGACCAATACAGATCAGCAATCCCTTATTTCCAGCCTCTTCGCCATTCTCTCCAAAGATCGGGAACCGAGAAGCAATACGAGAGTTGATCGTGTTGTAGCCTAGTTCTGCGTAGTTCTTCTGCGGGGTGATCTTGTGCGAGTCCATCTCATCGAGGATGCCGCCCAAGATGTTATAACCCTCGAAGGTGGTCTCAGCGCTGTCACCGGGGAGAATCCAGATGTCCTTAGCGAACCGAATCTGCTTGGTGAACTTGGGATCGTAAGGATAGTTCTGGATGAACCACGGACTGTGCTTGATGCGAGCAAAGATGTCACCGAAGACGACCTGTGCCGCCTGCTGCTCGCTGGTTGACATCTGCATGAAGGCGATACGAGAGCCGGGAAGGAGGCCGAAGTATGCCTGTGGATCTTTGAGACACAGAACCCAGTGCGCCATGTAAGGCAGCGCGATGGATGCGAAGGTCGTCTTGCCAATGCCGATCGCGCCAGTCAGCATGGCACGCTCGAAGTGACTGATCAGTTCAGGATTGACTTCCTTGCCGAAGATGTTGACGAGCGCTTCCAACAGGCCGGGACGGATCAAGGCTTCGATCTCGAGGTAACCCTCGCCTACGAACTCCTTGATGCTGGCTGGCTTCTCTTCGAACTGAGGATGGGCGAGCAGCCACTTGGTTTCTTCGGCAACCTTCTCCGGATCAAAGTCTGTCACGTCACCACCACTTCACAATCATTATCACCAGAAGCATCCCTGAGCCAAGAATGATTAATCCAACTGCAAGTACGATGTAAAAGAATTCCCCCTCACTCATCCTGATGAGCCACGACCGTACTCTCGATTGAGCGCTGTGCCTTCGCAGGATCAGCCATCCCAGCGAGGAGACCTCCGATCATCTCCTGTGTAATCTCTTCACGAGGAATGCCACGACTTTCGAGTTCACGAACCGCCGCTGCAATAAGCTGACGCGGGTTAGCACTCGTAATGCTTGCCGTTCCGCCTGGACCCACCGTGACCTGAACCTTCGCTCCACCGCGGAGGCTCGGGTCGATGAGTTTGGCAAGCTTGATCCCCTGATCAATAACATTGCCGAGTAGTCTCGTAACCTCTGGGTTAACATCACCAAAGGCTTCCTCCTCGCGGATGCCCCGCTCAAGACGCTTCGTGTTCACGGCCACCAGATGCCCGAGTCCGTCGATGATCTGATCGGAGTCGCGAGTGTTAAACATCTTGGCAAGGTCAATGGGCTCTGATCCAGGCAAACTACACACCGCCCCTTTACGATAGTACTTGCAGTGGAGGGCTAGTGAACAAGAGTCACAGTGGAACTTGTCGCCCGGCTGTTCTGGCATGTTGTTCTTGACCATTGTACGGTTGTTCGTCTTTGGAGTGTAATCACGGTCTGGAGAGAGGAGGTCAATCTCTTCCACCGGAGTTGCACGGGTCTGGAAGTTGAAGACTCGAGTGTAGTTCTCCCCAGCCCATAGCGCCGACTTGATGTTATACATGCAGCGCACTCGGGGGATCGCCAGATCTACAGGCTTGAACCCGAGAGGCAGAACCCACTGAGGGTTGGCTATGGCCCGCTCGTACCGATCTTCCTTTCCACTTGGGAAGAGTAGCTTTCCCTTCTGAGCGGAGGTACGAGGCTCCATATCGGCTGCCCCAAAGCCGAGGCCAAAAGCTGCTCTGTATCCGTAGAGACCGTGGACGTGGATGATTGCCTTGGGGTAGTCTTCTTGAAGAGTTCGGATGACGGTGAGAAACTTGCGACCAATGCCGGTACCTGCATTGGGAAGGTTTGTAATAACAACTCGATGCTCTTGTCCGAAAACAGGTCTTTCGTCACCGGGTACTGACTTGTCGTTACAGTACTCCAGATCATCTCCAACTGGGCTTTCGAGTATTTCCTCAAGTAGACTCAGCTCCTCTCCGTACCCCCAGGTTGGATAGACTGCAGTGGGATTGTCGAGCGTGTCTCCGTTGCGGTACTCAGCCGTCCCCTGTTCCCCCACCGTCAGCACGCGCCACTCGAACGAGTCGCTGAAATACAACTCGGCATGACGAATGGGATCGAGCCGCTTCTTTACCAAGAAGCCTCGATCCCAAGCTACCCTTGCGACGCCCACCTCAACAAGTTCTTTGATGTAGTTGTCAGGGTTTCTGAACCACACCTCAGTCGTCATAGTTCCTCGCCATAGGAGAAGGTAACCCACGATAGGGGGATCAAGCAAGCAGCGAATCCCCGTGGCTCTGAACCACGGGGACTCGCCTCAGGAGTCGCAGGGTGCTCCCTACTGAGGGAGCCTATCATATGTGTCAAGACCGGGCCGATAGTCATACCCCTCCGCGAAATTGGGGGTTGCGCTTCGGGGGTTGGAAGGTATATGCTAATCCTTCCGCCCCCCGAGAATAGTGCCATCTTCTTCTCGACTTGAAACCCCGCAGGGAGAGAATGTGTCTGATGAAATTAGCAACCTGCTTGCTAGTAAGTTCATAGCACGACCCGACGTAAAGGCTATACAGCACGCTGATGGCTCATGGTCACCTCATACCTCTACTGGTAAACGAGATGGCGAAAAGATCCGATGGCGACGCGAAGACCTCGATGCACACCTCGCAGGTTCGCGGACTTTCGGCCACTACATGCTCAGCACTGAGGGCAACGTAAAGTTGTTCGCCTTTGACATCGACCTCGAAAAGAACAGCGGGCCTGAGATCGAACCCGGCGACTCGCGCTACTACCGAGGACATTGGGTAGACGACGAGGGAGAAGTACAAGGCTTCGATGCTCGCGAGTCATGGCTAGATCGAGCGCATCCGTCAAGAACCTGGAGCAAGTATCAGCTCCGAATGGTCTCGCACAAGATCATGAAGATCATTACAGAGGAACTCACGATCCCCTGTATCAGCGCATACTCAGGTGGGAAAGGTGTTCACGTCTATGCTTTCACAGGACTCATCAAAGCCAGCGACGCCCGAGACGGAGCCTCGATCGTCATGGATACTCTCGGGGGCTGGAAGGCTAGTCGGGGGGACAATTTCTTCCGGAGTGAAGATCGTGACCCGACCACGGGGTATCCGAACCTCTCGATCGAAGTCTTCCCAAAGCAAGACAGCCTCGAAGGAAAAACCCTCGGAAACCTGATGCGCCTTCCCCTGGGGCGGAATCTGAAAAGCACTGACCCGACATTCTTCATGGACATCACAGCTCCCATGACAGTCATGCGGCCGATTGATCCTGTATATGCTCTGACGACCACTAACCCCTGGAAGACTCCTGATGGCCGATAGCGGTATTGATCTCTCGACGTTCGAGAGAAAACTAGCAGAACGACGAGCTGCCCGCGAGGAGGTAGCCCGTGCTTCTCAAAAGCTACAGAAGCTTGAGCATGACCAAGACCTGATTCCTGAGAGTGATCCTCGCAGCGCTGCTGATGCCGAGATGGATCGCATCATGAGTGGAATAGATATCCTCTCAGGCTACACCCGATGGTGTGGCAAGATGATGCCAGACGCACGAGGGAAGACCGAAGGCATCAAGATCAGTTGCCCCATCCCCGGCCATGAGGACCGCAATCCCAGCGCCTGGATTAACCTCGACAAGCAGACGTGGTTCTGTGGAGCCTGCCAGCAGGGTGGAGACGTTTATGACTTGGCAGCGTTCCACCACGGCTATCCAGTACCGGGATATAAGGATGGAGCAAACTTCCACGAGCTTCGACGTGATATGGCTAAAGACTTGGGATACACGTTCCAGACCTTGCCAGGTAACGTTACTGAGATCATCCCCCCCGAAGAAGAAGGCGTACAGGGCATAGTCACCACAGAAGAGCCCACCAGTGGTGACGAAGAACTCGAGCCGGCGAAGGTCGTTGACCTTTATGAAGAGGCTGTAGAGGATATGATCTTCGCGCCACTTCCGTGGCAGCAGATCATTCCTGAAGATACTTACCTCGATGCCTACATGAGAGCTACTACTGTAGATGACATTCCCGAGGAGTTCCACTTCTGGAATGGACTGATTGGTCTAGGGTTTGCACTCGGTCGTGAAGTTACCCTGATGGACTATGTGCCAGTCTACAGTAATCTTTTCGTGTGCACCATCGGTCGATCAGGTACCGGCAAGAGTAGGGCTCGCAGCCATCTCAATGACCTCCTCACCCGAGCACTCCCTCACGACTGGTCAGACCCAAACAGCAAGGGTGTTCGGAAGATCAGCTCACCTGGATCAGCCGAGTCGCTCATTCATAACTTCGAAAAGCCTGTAGAAGACCCGTCCAATCCAAAGAAGATCGCCTACTACGCGCCGGTTCGAGGACTTATTGACTTCAACGAGCTCTCGTCACTCGTTGGCAGAGCTAGTCGGATGGGCAACGTAACTGTCCCAACTCTGATGCAGTTCTACGATATGGAAAGTACGGTCGCCACGTCTTCCATGACTCATGGATCGAAACAAGCACACAATCCTTTCGCTTCAGCATTGACGACAACGCAACCCAGCGCACTTCGTACTCTGATCAGCAAGTCAGACGACGTATCAGGCTTCCTGAACAGGTGGATCTTCGTACCCGGTCGAGAAAAGATGCGCTTTGCGATTGGTGGAGTGCATGTTGATATGTTGCCTGTTGTACCAAAGCTTCAAGAGATCGGCGGCTGGGCTGCGTCGTTCGGTACCAGTGAAAGGGTAGACTGGTCACCGGAAGCCGTAACACGATTCACAGACTTCTTTCATGGAGTAATCGAACGAGACAAGAAGCTCTCACAAAGTGATCTCCTCATTCGTCTTGATCTACTCATGAAGAAGCTTATCCTTCTTCTCACCTCCAATCGGATGGAGAAGATAGTAAGTCTTCAGACGGTAGAGGATGCCATTGCCTGCTATCCGTACATGCTCAGCTCGTATGCCATTCCCGAGGGACAGATCGGTAACACACTGCAACACGAAGTCTCGGAAGCCGTAATGACTTACATCGACAAGCACCCCGACACTGGAGTATCACTGCGGGATATCCACAGGTCTCTTGCCAAGAGGAAGTATCCAAATGATCTTCTTCTTAAGACCTGCGAACAGCTAACCAAGCTGGGCCTTCTCAAAACCGTTGTGCCAAAGGCAGGCACAGTGGGCCGTCCGACAACGAGGTATAAGCGTGCTTGACCACCTACCCGATGATGTTCGGGAAGAACTACTCGATCCCAAGTACTTTGGTCGCCGGCATTACTCGCGAGCAACTTACGCCAAGGGGTGTCATGGACCTCTCTGCAAGAAGGCAGAGCGCGAGCGCACCCGCTGGCGTACCGAGGAGAAGGCCGAAGAGGCTGGGCGAGCTTACATACCCGGCGAGAACCGCAGGCCCGAAGACCCCGAGATTCTAGAGGCTCTCGTTTGGTACCTGAGAGCCATCCAGCCCAAGGTGAAGGCTAAAGCCTCGTGAGCTTCGAGGCGAAGTTTGTCGGCATCTGCCGGTGTGGCTGCGGAGAGACGATCGACAGAGGCGACCTGTTGGTCTACAACTTCGAAGGCGACATCGTGATAGCAGGTCACGAGATCAAAGACGAGACTGCTCGACCAGTCTGCGATCACTGCCACATGGAACTTCCGGCAACAGGCGTCTGTGGATTCTGTACCTAACGAGAGGCAGTAACAATGAGGGACATCCTGCTTGCCATACTGGCTGGCGCACTACTAGCGTTTCCAGTCTGCTGGCTGTTTGTGCAGTGGGTTAACTCGTAATCTCGAAGTTGGTAAACGGAGTCAACTGAGTACCAGTCCAGTACCATGCGCTCATCGGAGTCTCTTCGTCGCCGTCCCAGAACCAGAAGGGGCTGCCTGTTGGTGAGAACTTCACCGCATTGACTCGCAGGACAGACGCAATGAACATCGCCTGGATTGCAGCAGTGGTGCGAACCTCAAGTGGTGACAGTATGCTAGGCGTCTCCATCGCCTGAATAGCCTTGGCTACGACGAAGACCTGGACAGCGAGAACACTCGCCGCCAGCATCTCCATAGCCGCGTCAGTCTCTCTCGCGCCTGCCGTAGTCAGTACCGCTGGCGCTTCCATCACAACGACGCCTTGAACTTCACCCTCACTAGCGATACTGCAGGTGCTCGGTGCAGTCATTGCTTGCGTGGCAAAGGTCTGCCTGACGCCGGCGATACCAAGCAAGCTGCTCGCAGCCATCGACACGGTCGGCAAGGCCGTCCTGAGACCAGCGACGAGCATTGTGCTCGGTGCAGTCAAGGTCACAGTCGAGCCCGTGATCCTTACGGCGGCTGTAGTGAGTATGCTCGGTGCTGTCATTGTAACAGTCGCAAACGCTGCAAACGAGCTACCCGCCGTCAGGGTGCTCGGTCCAAACATCTGCACACCAGAGGCTCCGACAGACGTAGCAGCGGCTGTCAAAGCACTGTTAGCAGTCATACTCACTACAGCTGCCGTCGTCCTGACACCGGCTACTACGAGGGCACTCGGAGCCGTCATCACCTGAGTTGCGTTTGTCAGACGCACCGGGACTGGTGACAGGACGCTCGCCGCGGTCATCGACACCACGGCAAGTCTAATGGGGAGCGCACCCGATACAAGGGTGCTAGGAGCGCTCATCGACTGCGTAGCAGACCCAGCGGCTGTCGCAGTCGGAGCCATTGTACTCGGTGCAGTCATCGTTACCGTTGCAGCCGAGGTACTTGAAGTAGTAGCTGCCGACACCAGTGCACTCGGCGCGGTCATTGCCTGAATAGCAAACCTGATCGGTAGTGCAGCCGATACGAAAGTGCTAGGCGCTGTCATCGAAACGGCAGCAGGTCGGGTTGCAGTTACCGTAGCCGTGAGTGTGCTTGGGGCAGTCATGGCTGCGAGCGCGGCGGTAGCCCGAACCGCTGCAGTAGTGAGGGTGGACGGTGCCGTCATAGATACAGAGGACACGGCGGTACGCACAGCGGCGGATACGAGGGTGCTGGGAGCAGTCATCGCCACGACAGCAGGGGTTGTCCGCACCGCTGCAACCGTTACTGTGCTCGGTGCAGTCATGGCAACTACACCAGCATACACCTTGACAACCGTAGCACCCGAGGTCAACACACTCGGCGCGGTCATCGAGGCCACACCAGCGTAGGCGTTACCTATCCACTTAGCCTTGAGCTCTTCAGAGATATTCGTAATCTCAACTGGAGTCAAAATGCGTGACCATGAGACTAGCTCAGCTATATCACCATTCCACTTTTCAGAGTTTGAGGTGCCAATACTAACTGAGCCTGTTCGCCCTGGTGTAAAGACTGAAGTGTTAGCAATTACTGGAGCGCCAACAGCCACTCCGTTAATATAGAACGACGCTGTATCCGTAAGGTCATTGTAAGTCACAGCAACAACTTGAAAAGTATTAAGTGTTACCTTAGTAGTTGAAGCACCAAGATTGAGTTGACCTTGCCTAAGAGCCTCCAGATATCCAGAAGCATTTACACGAAACTGGAAACCACCATCCCCGCCCCACGAACCTCGAATGCTCATAAGGCCACCAATATTTGCCGCCTTGACAACAGCAAAGATCGTCTGTTTCCCAGCGTCAGCCGGCACAGTCGATGACATATACGAAGCAGTATTAAAGCGTATCACAGGCAAGCCCGTAGGCGTAATGGCAGTTTTGTAGGTAGGCTGTACCACACCTGTCGTGGTGTAACCATTACCAGACTGGTCATCAACGGTTGCGATCAAGGCATTGTCTGCCAAACCAGTGATCTTGGACGCATCCATCCAGTACTGTGGAGCGGCCTTGGCTGTGGCTCCTGCAACGAGTGGAGTGATGTAACGGTTCTCAAGTTCCGTCCAGACACGATCAGCTTCCGTCGTATCCAGAACACGATCAAACAACAGGAATGATGCGATCTTACCCTCGAAAGTATATGCATCGTTCGAGCCGGAACCGATACGGTGAATACCGCTAAAGTTAGCTGCCCCTGGAGCATCGGTATTTTTGAGTACTCTGTCCAGATAAACGACTCGGTTTACTCCGTTGTGGTAAACACGGTAGATGTACCACTGACCAGTAAGAATTGTTCCATCTGGAATAACCTGCGGGCGGGCACCTCCACCGAAAGGCTCGTAAACTCCTCCGTTATATCCCCAGTGAGCTGTCAATGCAGTATAAGAAGTAACCGTAGCGTGACCACCCTGAGTGCCACCCACGTTATCTGGCGAAAGCACAAGCCACATCTCACCAGCAGTAGTCAATCCAGCATTCCGTGTAGTAAGGTACTTGCCACTCCCGCCAGAAGGCTGACCAATAAAGTCAAGTGCTCCTACTTGACTAGGAGTAATAGCAGCCCTGTATGTGATCTGAGCAGTGTTATTAGTACTCTCTACAGCATCGAGATCATTGTTATAGATGTTCTGCCAGCCAGTTATGACTGTGCCATCTGCTGCCACGAAGTCATCAGACCGAAGCCAGATCTTCGGCTGAGGCATCGGCGTGCCGGCAGTCGCGGTCCCTCCACGGTACGTCTTGTGCGCCCGATATGACCCGTGAGTACGGTACTTTCCCTTCGGCCCAGCCGTCACTGCAACATCGTCAACCCAGCACTGCTGACCAGCAGTGGCTGTGCCGGGGTCGATGTCAAGACCGATATAAGACGTAGTACCCTTTGCCACGAAGTTTACGGTGATCTGAGTCCACGAGTTCTTGACTGTAGTAGCAACAGTAGAGTACTCAAACGGCACTGAGAAGCGGACGTTGGGTGATCCAGATGGGACATACACCCAGGCAGTAACGGTATAGGACTCCCCCACCACGGTATAGATCTGCCTGACGACCCAAGAGCCATTGCTGGTCGTCGGCCAAGTGATGAGCAGCGATCGTGTCCCGGCGTGTGCACGGGCAGTCGAGTTCGTCAGCGTCGCCCCCGGCTGACTCCAGAATGTATTGACATCCCAGTTTGCAGTCGTCCCACCTTCGAAGTTCTGAGCGTCGAGGTCTAGAGGTTCTACGACCTTAGAGACCTTGACATTATCAATCCAGGCCTGCTCCCCACCCACAGGCGCATTCTCAGGCCAGATCTCTACAGAACTATACGCTGCAACAGCTGTCCACTCGTACCAGATTGTCTGCCACGTATTCCAGTTAGAAGACTTAACGCCCAGACTGATGCCATTCACACACGGGATCAGTTGCTTACTGCCTGACGGAATCCAGACATCGAACTGAGCCCTGTACTTGAATCCGACGATCGTGTGAACGTCCAGCTTCACAGACGGGAATGATCCACCTGCCCCCCAGGTGACAAGCATGGACTTCGTGCCACCCTTTGACCGTACCGAACTGTTCGCAATCGTCGGAGCAACGGTTCCCCCAACAGTCCAGTCCCCAACAGTTCCACATTCGAAGTTCCCCGACTCGATCGAAACAGTAGGAACGACTCGGAAGTTGTCAATCCAGACATAGTGAGTACTCAGAGTATTCGCTGCGAAGATACCGACATAAGTATCGGTAGCATCACAGTTCCAAACCATTCTGATAGTCTCCCACGCACCAGTGGTGGTTGAGAACTCACCATAGCCTGTTGCAAGAGTGTGCATCCGAACGGGAGGGCTGCCAGGATTAACCCAGACATCAATCTCGAAAGTGTACGTCAGTCCAAGGGTAAGGTCACCGACGAATACACAGAAGTATGATCCAACTTTGCCAGTGTTATTGCTCCACTGACAAACTAGCGAGCGTTCCCCCTCGGTAGCGCGAGCTGTTGAAGTATTGAGGGCAGTCGGAACGTCGAATGCTCCAAAGAAGCTGGTCGGGAACCATCCACCCGTGGTTCCGTTCTCGAACGACTGATCTTCACGACGAATTGGCTGAGTATTAACCTCAAACCCATCGAGCCAGACTTGCTGACCAGCTGTAGCGTCCTGAGAAGGCCTGACAGTGAGAATTTCCTCAGTCGCCGTTGGGGTTATCTGAGTTGTCAGGTTCTGCCAAGTATCATTGGTGGAAGTCTCTACACCATAGTACGGATAGAAGTTGTTGACAAACAGCAGCCGAACCTTGGGTGATCCAGACGGAACCCAAACATCGGCGAAGGCGTAGTAAGTCTTACCAATGGTAAGCGGAGCGCCAGGTACTGCAACACTTGCACCAGCGCCATTGGCAGCAACCGTCGGCCAGACGACATTCAGACTCTTCGTTCCCCGACGAGCTCTTACGGAACTGTTGCTAACAACTGCGCCAGATGACCCGGTCCAGTCCCCTACTGTACCATTCTCAAACTCAGCATTCTCGTCAGACAGTGCAGTCATATCTACATCGACTCGAACATCATCGACGTAGTCAGTGCCAGTTGTAGACGAAAGAACACTAAGGTCGAGGTTATGACTTGTAGCTGTGGCTGTGAAGATATATCCCAGCCTACCCCAGGTGTTGTTCCAGCTCGATCGGACTGCTCCCATCGCCATACCCTCGACGCTGATACCAACCGAGCTGCCCGACACTCGACCGACATACACCGCAGCGCTGAAGCGGTACTTCTTACCAATCGTCAAGCCAGTAACGGTACGGCGAATCGAGATCAGCCCACCAGCCCAGTCAACCTTGAGCGACTTGGTTCCACTGTAGACCTGTGTTGAAGAGTTACTGATTGTCACGGCTCCATTGACATACCATCCACCAGTGCCGCCCTCTTCAAACGAGCCGTGGTATGGGATAACTAGAGGAGCATCCCGCTCTTCTATTACTTGGAGCCACATGACTACTCCACCGTAAAGACGACGAGGAAGCCAATCGTGCCGACACCTGCCACAGTTCCCTGCATTACCTTAAGACCCTTGCCTGCTGGAATCTCAAGCGCCTGACCACCGGGAAGCTGGGGAATCATGTTCAAGGACTGTGACTCCGCAGACGGCGAAAGGGTCTCCTCTGTGAAAACGTAGGTGGGGAAGTAGTACTGCTCGTTCGTAGCACCACCAGTTGGGACAGTGCGAGCCGTGATACCAGCCGGAAGCGCTGTGCTCCCGTCCAACGCCCAGAATCCAGGAGTTGTCGTCACTGCAGACGCAGTGGTGGACGCCGCTGTACCGGCAGTACCGATGGCAGAGGTTCTGAAAGCATCCAGTCTGACGCCGACGACGCCAGTGACTGCCACGTCAGTAGCCACGATCGCATAGAGGCCCCTGATTCGAAGCCGGCTGGTCGTGGTGTGGAGGTCGAAGTAGATCTTGCTGGCACCCACAGCCGCAGGCGGAACGTACAGGCCGAACGCTGGCAGCGAGCCGATGATCTGGCCATCGGAGTCCGCCATCATCCCGACAGGGTACTCCTTGCCCGAGACTGCGTGGGTGGCGAAGGTCGTTCCCGTTGTCCCTGATGGGTGAGAATCATTCGGAAGGGCCATGCCAGCTCCTAGCTTGAGCCGTCAAGACGGCGGGTCAGTAGACGGATCATCCTGCGCTGTGCACGAGCGAGAGTCTTGATGTGAGCCGCCGGAGAGCTGTTGATCGTCGCGTTCGGCGTGTCGATGATCGTCTGAATCTCGACCAGTGCGTTCTCCAGAGCCTCCTCGATCGACAGCCGGTTACGCTCATTGGACTCGATCACTAGAGCATTGTCTTCCGCGGCGTTCTCTTCGTCGGTGTAAGGGCGCCGGGAGATCTCTTCACCTTCCGCGTCCTCGGTGATGACCTCTCGAGCATCTCTGTCCCACCTGAGGATCTCATCAGGTTCGTTGTGCTCTTCAATGATTGTCATTGTGCTCCTCAGAAGTAAGTAATGACGACGACGATTCCATCTCCACCATCTCCACCCTTGCCGGAGGCAAAGCCGTTGGTCGATGCACCGCCGCCTCCTCCGCCTCCCCCGTAGTTGGTGCCGTTACCACCTGCACCACCAGCCACCGCTACGGCAGAACCTCCACCGCCTCCCCCAGGACCGAAGTAGGAGTTCAACACAGCCGAGAATGCAATTGACCCTCCAGCGCCACCTTCGGCCGTACCACCAGCGCCAGCTGGGTTGATACCGATGGTATTGATCGCACCACCTCCACCACCAGCGGATGCCGCATTTGCAGCGGTCAAGCCTCCACCAGATCCACCGGCAGATGGCGATGTCCAGTAGTTAGCAGGCTGACCACCGATGTTACCAACAGTTCCAGAGGTCGATGCCGCACCGCCAGACACTCCACCGTACTGCGAGTAACCCCAGCCTGCACCTCCAGCTGCACCAGCAGCGTTCGAGCCACCGCCTCCTCCGCCACCGCCGGCAGTAGTCAGATTGCCAAAGGCTGACGAAGCGCCACCCTGTCCAGTAGTACCGTTGGTGTCATCTACTGTTGGAGCAGCTCCACCTGCGCCACCCTTGCCTACCTTGATCTGGATAGACGACTGAATGGAGCTCGCTGGGATGGTATCAAAACCGATCGCGCCAGACGCTCCACCGCCGCCACCACACCTGATAGCACCAGCGGCGCCACGACGACCTGAGCCGCCTCCGCAACCGCCTCCGACTATGAGAAACTGGACCGACTTGGCCCCAGCTGGCATCGTCCAAGTATAGAGCGACTGAGTACCAGCAGCACCAGTGGCATAGTAGAGGTCTACCTTGACACGAGTGTTGGTGATGTCAGTCTCGATCGCCTCCAGCGCATCGCTGTGGTGGTCGAGCATGACATCAAGCTCGTATCCGACATCATCTGTGTTGGTAGTCGCGTTCGGTCTCGGGAAGCTGTCGATCGCTCCCGGAAAGGAGGTAGCCACTTACTAGCCTCCAAGCGAGCTGGTGACTGCTCCAGAGGCGAAGGAAAGCGTGTCACCAGATGCGGTAGTACGAGGCGTGGTGAGCGAGCCGAGTTCGATTCGCACTGGCGTCGCCTCCCAGATCTCGATGCCGTTGATCGTGGTGGCAGGCATGTTGGTGACTGAGACGACCGAGTTGTTCGCGCCCACCGAAGGTGACGCAGTCGTGGCAGCACCGAACGGCATCAGCGGGGCACCGACGCCGCTGGTGTAACCGCCACCAGTCGTCAGCTCAGTACCGTTGGCAGACGCCGAGCCAACCGAGGTGATGAGGCGGGCACGTAGACCAGTCGGCATCGTCAGCGATGTGACTCCGTGCATGTGGTCGTTGATCTTCTTGCTGTAGCCCTGGTCAAGCATTACTTCGTCCCTTCCGACTGGATCGAGGAGAGCAGCTTGGAACCCTGGAGGCCGACGACCGCGTCGCGCTCACAGTCGCCAGTCGGGCAGCCGGCTTGACGGCAGCAGTCCATGTGGCGGGTGAGACTGGTGGTGTCCTCGAGATCCTTCACGATGGCGACCAGCTCGGCGCCGCTGAGTGACTTGTCGTTGTAGGCAGCCTCGACAGCGTCAGCGTTGACCGCGTAGGTGCTCTCACCAACGGCGAAGATGTGCCGGGGGTGATCGTCGATCTTGCCACACTCGTCACAGGACCGCTTCGGGCGATCTGACATAACCTTCTCCTTTACTGCTTTCTGAGTACTACGGTACCTGCTGGAGTGCCGGGCGGCACGGGAGTAGAGCTGTCCAGCACCATCAGGGCTGGCGCGTTTCCTGCGTTCTTGACGGTATCTTCGTACGCAAGTTTGGTGGGCAGCTGGACTTCCAAGAACTCAATCTCGGTGATAGTGCCTTCGGAGTGGACAGTTCCGAGGTCAACATCGACTCCCACGAGCGGTCCATCGACAACATTCCCGACCACGCGCTCGTCAAAGACGACGATGTCAACTGTAAGATCAGGCATGAGTGGAGTCCTTCTTCATGGTGATCGTCCCCGCCACAGGCGTAATTCTGTCGATCCCATTCGGCATATCCACCTGGATGTCATACACCAACTTGGTGGCAGTAACCGCCCCAGATTCCACCTTGTCGATGTGACACAGCACCCCACCAGGGTCGTTGGTCTGATTCGCCAAGGTGCACACGAACGTCAGAACAACAGTCGTGTCATCCTCGGCGATTCTCGCGTGGCCGCTGACCGTTCCCCCGGTCAGGTTGATTCTGGTACCGTCTCGCCCGATGCCCAGGTAGATGTCCTTGGAGTCACCACGGACCAGCGTGAAATCCAGCTGTACAGGTGCACTCACGGCTGCTCCTCGAGGTGGCGGCGGTTCTCATGGGCCACACTAGAGGATTCCAGCCCCTGTTGTCTAGCATCTAGCCCAACCTCTTTCGCGCCCATCGACCCCGAAAGCTTAGTGAAGATCAGGAAGTCATCATGGTACCAGCCGGCGGCATAAGCTTCCTCGATGGACTTCTTCCAGCGGCCCTGCTCATTACAGTTTAAACACTGAAAGCGGAACTGTTTAAAGCCCTTTTTGCGCCTGGTTTGGTACACGATGTAGCATTCAGACAGCTCTTTCACCAGCGTCTTCTCTCTGAGAGATGAGGAACTCGATGACCTCTTTCTCGTCCGCGGACAGCTCTTCACCCCCCGCCAGCTTCACAATCAGCGCCGCGTAACTGACTATAATCTCGCGGCAAGTCACCGGCACGAGGTCCATACTGCCGTCCCGCTTCTCATCTCGTGCCCACAGAACGACGCATTGCGGTCTGGTCATACTCTCCCCTAAGTAGCTGGTCAGTTCGCACCAGCTTTCCAGGCCGCCGGCTGTGACACAGCATAACCCATCAAACTCAGTCTGTCAAGAGAAATTTCCCCTCTCAGCCTAGCTCAGGCTATCGGCCCCACAAGTCCACCCATATACCGACAAATCCCTACAAGACCGTACAGAACGGACGACTCGCCCTAACTGGTCCCCATCCATCACGCAGACCAGGTTTTCGTCATCCGTTATGGCATCTATTACGTCATCCGTTTCGTCATCTATATCCAGGTTTTCGTCATCAGTTTCGTCATCTACGCTGACATTGTGGAGGCACCAGTCTTCGGGAATATACCCCCCCCCGGTATGTTTTGGCTTCTGTCATCTGGTTTCGTCATCCGATTGGATGACGTAATATCACAAAAAATTCTGCCTATATTGTACAGAATTACCGCAAAGTTTACGGCCGCTACCCCTACACTGCAACAAATTATGGTGAGAAAAGCAAGAATTAATGACCCCATCAGGTATTCTGTCATTTCGTCATCTGTCATCTATACCAATAAGCCCCACAAACACGAATACCCCGAGACTGTAGCGTCAATATTCCCAACCATCAGGTCAGCTAGGACGAAGACTGGTTTGCTGTTGGGGGTAGCGGAACGGATGACACAACCCCCAGAGGATAGGCAATACATAGGTTGACCTGCAGAGATTTATGTCATCTATTATGTCATCTATACGTCATCTATACGTCATCCGACTGTGACACAACTACCACTACATCAGCTCTCGGGTGATAATTCTATAATTTCGTCATCTGGACTGGTGCTAAAATACTGGTGAAAAAACTTTGGATCAGTTTTGCCTCATGGACGGGAATCAGATGCAAAATCAGACGTTCTGTTAGTAATCTGGAAAAAATTGGTATGTATCGGAAGGGGGTGAAGAGACCGGGCGAAAGGGGGGGGTCAGCATTTTCTCGGGGGGGGTAAGAAAGGCATTGGAAAGGGATAGTTCGAAGGTCGAAGTATGCATTCTTTCGGCCCGATAGGCGCACCTATCGGTAACCGATCTCCTATATCTTTATAGGAGTTCGGCATTCCCATTCTCGGCCCCGAGGCGGCCCCCTGAAAGAATGTCATTAGCGGCCTTTCCAATAGACCGATATCGGGCCTTTCCAAAGCCCCCGTTGGACCCCCGACACGGCCCCACAAGAATGCGATATCGGCCCCCGAAAGAATGGCAATACCTTTGTCCTAACATTAGGTAACAGAATGGTAACTACGAGGGTTAGGGTGCCCTGACCCCAGCCGCAGGGTTATCCACAGGCCTTATCCACAGACAGCCTAGCCTGTGGATACAGCCCCATATCTCACCATATGCATATCGCCATAGAGGCCCGTGAAGGCCCCTCTAACGGCCTCACCCCCCTATCTGGTACCCTAGCCCACCCGACTTATCCACAGATTCTGTGGATAACCCTCTACCGTTGGGCGCACGTTATCCACAAGGTCATCCACAGGGTTATCCACAGGTTATCCACAGGCGCCTGTGGATAACCAGTGTGATGTAGGTCACACAACCAGAAGGGCATCTTTGGGAACAGCCACCGGGGGCCATGCGTTAGACCTGTTGCAGGTCGCAACGGCGCGGCCCGCACGGCCCCCGAACCGTTCGGGGTCCAGTCCACTAGGAGGACACGATGAGCACCACCACCACCACCACCACCGGCACCACCACCGAGGCCCCGGTCGCGGCCCCCACCACCGAGGAGAAGGTCGCGGCCTTCATGGCGACCCTGCCCACCACCGAGGACTACCTGAAGGGCGACCAGTCCGCCAAGGCCGCCATGAGGGCCAAGGTCACCAAGGCCGTCTTCGGTGCGATCAAGGCCGGTGGGGCTGGCATCGAGGCCGCGCAGGCCGGTGACGCCCTGCTGGAGACCTTCACCACCGGCCCGGCCCCCAAGGCCGAGACCGACTGGTCGGGGCTCGTGTCGGTGCAGGTCGCCACGCTGCGGGCCGCAGCCGACCTGTTGGAGGCCCGTGTCGCGGCCCCCGCCGACCTGCCCGAGGAGGCCGTGGTCACGTTCGGCCCCGGTGTCATGGCCCCCAACTGGGAGGCCGCATGGACCCTCGCGACCGAGGCCCTGACCAAGGCCGCGAACCGCGACCTGAACAGCCTCCTCCGCGAGGCCGTCACCGGGCTGGAGGCTGGCTTCTACACGTTGGGCCAGTTGCGTAAGGAGGTCGCCAAGGTCGCCACGGCCCGTGGCTTCGAGTACCTGCCTTCGGGCGGGGCCGTCGAGGTCTCGCTGAAGTCGGTCAAGGGCGTTCCGGGCGCGGCCTTCGTGCCCACCAAGGGCACCCAGCGGGCCGGTGCGCAGGTCACCAAGGCCTGACCCCCAGCCCGAACGGCCCCCGGCATCCAGCCGGGGGCCGTTCGGCTCTTTGTCCACCAGTCCTAATGTCCTAACATTCAGACATCACCTTGTCATTACATACGGTTCAGGCCCCACCAGCCACCACCGGCCCCCGGCATCCAGTCGGGGGCCGTTCGGCTCCCCCAGCTAGCTGGCCCCGTAGCGGCCCGCCAAGGCCCCTCTAACGGCCTAGCGGCCCCCGGTGGCACCTTCCTACCTTCGGCCCCCCGTAGGCCCGTTAGAAGGCCGCTACGGGGCTCCTAGCCCGAAAGGTCGCTCACAGCCAACGTCCAGCTTTCTCCCAGCTTCCTCCCAGGTTCGGTACGAGGCCCGTGGGGCCGTTCTAACGGCCTCCCAGCCCGTTCGGGTGCCCTAGGTCCAACTCGGCCCCCGAGGCCGTCTACGGCCCCCGCACGGGCCGTTACGGGCCTCCTAGCCCGAGGCCGTCGCCACCAGCCGAACGGCCCCACCACCAGCCGAACGGCCCCCCCACCACAGACCTCTCACAGGCAACTCCCAGCCGCCTCACAGCTTCGGTTCAGACTCCGACCCCCGGCCCCGCGAAAAGCTCCCATTCAGCCAGTCCCCGATTCCAAAGAAAGCTTGAATACAGCCATTCCTCCATGCTGGTCTGTGTGGAATTACAGCCTTTCCCGTGCTGGTCTGTGACTCCTATAAAAGGCCCCGCCATGCTGGTCTGTGACAGAAAAGAAACTAGGAAACTTCTTTCCAGATCTTGGACTATTCGGGAACAAAGCTTAAACACCAAGCGTTGACTACTACGTAGGCAACCGAAGATACGGAAAAGGAGGATTCAGATGGAGAGCACTCTCTACCAAAAGCTCCGCGATATTGCGGATTCTATTGGCACGCCTTTTGTGCTGCGTCAGGGTGAAACCTTGATTGACCACGAGATCACGGAATCCAAGGTTTCGGTCTGGATTCAGACACACGAGACCACCGAGACCACCCGCGAAGTAAGGTTCCACAAAAGGGGAATCAAGCTTTGTGTGTGGACAGCCCTTCCCCACGGCGGGGTCAAGTTCGACTCCTTCACCGCATGGGATGACGACTTCCAGCCGTTCACCGAGGTTCGGTTCGGTCGTGGAGAGACCCACGCTGAGTACACCGAGCGTCGCGCCTGGGAGGGAATGCAGTACCGAGTCGGCTCACGCCACAACCCAATGGACAGCGCCCAGCGTGCATCTGAAGGGTACTCACCGATGGAAGACTACTGGACAAGGAA
>Ga0190271_10000546_pt1 | contig 19226 bp, 20 predicted proteins | sample Popmic356T_FD_133747 | JGI IMG/M metagenome (GOLD analysis project Ga0190271, IMG submission 133747) | Populus adjacent soil microbial communities from riparian zone of Weber River, Utah, USA - 356 T | ecosystem: Environmental > Terrestrial > Soil > Riparian zone | place: USA: Utah | collected...
GGGATGAAGGCCTTGGTCGCGGCGGCGTGGGTCATCAGCCAGGTGCCCTGGACGTTGAGGTCGATCACGGTCCGGAAGCCTTTCGGCGAGATCGCCTCGGCCGGGCTGAGGAACTGACCGCCGGCGTTGTTGACGAGCACGTCGAGGCGGCCGTGGCGCTCGAGCAGGGCGTCGAAGAAGCGATCGACCGCCTCCTCCTCGCGGATGTCGAGCTGCTCGTGCGCGAAGGAGCCCGGCAGGCCGGCCGCCAGCTCGGCGGTCTCCGCCAGCGGCTCGACCCGCCGCCCGCAGCCGACCACGGCGGCGCCGAGACGGGCCAGCTCCAGGGCGGTCTCGCGGCCGAAGCCGCTGCCGGCGCCGGAGACGACGCAGACCTGTCCGTCGAGCAGACCGTCGCGAAATACCTGCGAATGCGAGCTTTCAGCCATCGTCGCGCAAGCCTATAGGCGACCCGATCGGCGGTAATGTGGCTCGGTCATGAAGATCACCGTGGAGGCGCAGCCGCTGCACGAGCCGCTGCCGGGGGGTACGCGGGGCGCGACGGTCAGCGTCGAACCGCTGATCGCCGGCCACGTCGACTTCCCGCGGGCAATGATGGTCAGCCCCGGTGGCCGCCTGCTGAAGCTGAAGCTGCTGAAGGCGCTCCTCTCCGGCAAGCCGCCCTACACGGTCCCGGTCCCCGCCTTCCTGATTCGCCACCCCGGCGCCGGCGCGATCCTCGTCGACACCGGCCTGCATCCCTCGGTCGCCAGCGGTGGCAAGGAGAACTTCGGCGGTGCCGGCAACCGCTACGGCAACCCGACCCTGAAGCCGGGCGAAGACGTGCCGGCGCAGCTGCGCGCGATGGGGCTCGACCCGAACGAGCTGCCGGTCGTGGTGATGACCCACATGCACATCGACCACACCTCGGCGATCTCCGAGTTCCCCAACTCGGCCTTCGTGGTCAGCGAGACCGAGTGGAAGGACGCCGCGACCGGCCCGAAACCGTTCCTCAAGGGCTACCGCCGCCAGCACTACGACTACGCCTTCGACTACCGCACCGTCGACTTCGACCGCGACGGGATCGACTCCTACGCGACCTTCGGCCGCACCTTCGACCTCTTCGGCGACGGCTCGATCCACCTCGCCTACACGCCGGGCCACAGCGCCGGCCACATGTCGGTGATCTGCCGGCTCGAGAAGGACGACTTCGTGATCGGCGGCGACGCGATGTACATGCGCGGCCAGCTCGACGGCGAGGTGGCGCTCCCTCCCCGCCCCTACGACGCCCACAACATGCGGCGGTCGCTGCAGGAGCTGCGCCTCTTTCAAAGCCAGTTCCCCGACGCGGTCATCACCCCCGGGCACGACCCGGACTTCTACCCGCAGCTCGCCAAGCGCTACGAGTGAGCGGCGGCGCGCCGGGCGACGGCGCGGCGACCTTCGCTCTCCAGCGCCCCGTACATCTCGCGCACCCTGGCGAAGACCTGGTCGGAGACCTGCTGGTGGCGCTCGCGGGGGGCGTCCTCCTCGACCGCGAAGCGCAGCGGCTCGCCGTACTGGACCGTGACCTTGGGGAAGCGCAGCCGTTTCCAGCCCCGCACCCCGGCCGAGCCGTGGATCGCGACCGGGATCACCGGCACTCCCGTTTCCAGCGCCAGGCGCCCGACCCCCGGCTTCGCCTCGCCGAGCTCGCGGCTGCGTGAGCGGCCGCCCTCGATGTAGATCAGGACCATCCCGCCCTGGCCGAGGATCGTGCGGGCGGTGACGAAGGCCTCTTCGTCGCGATCGCCGCGCCGCACCGGGAAGACCCCGCCGTGGAAGAAGATGAACTCGATCGCCGGGTTCTCGAAGAGCTGCGATTTCGCCATGAAGCGGAGCTGGCGCCGCAGGTAGACGCCGGCGAAGAAGTGGTCCCAGGCGCTGAAGTGGTTGGGCGCGAGGATCACCGGCGCCTGCTTGGGAACGTTCGCCAGCCCGATCGCCCGGGTCCGGAAGGCGGCCAGCGTCGGCGGCGTCAGGACGGCGCGGGCGAGCCCGTAGATCCAGTCCGGCTCACGAGTGCGAGCGCGCTCGTGGAAGCGCGTGAAGTACTCGGCCGGGCGGGGGTCCCGGTAGACCTGTGGCCTCATCTCTCGCATGTCTGGCTCGGCGCCCGGAGGCGCCGAGGGTGCCTACCCTGGGCGCGCGGCGCGGTTACGCGGGATTCGCTCAGCTCGCCCAGCCGCGGGAGCGCTCCAGCGCCCGCCGCCAATCGGCCAGCAGCGAGGCGCGCTCGTCGTCGCCCATCCGCGGCTCGTAGGTGCGGGCCGGCCGCCACATCTCGGCGACCTCCTCGCGAGCCCAGCGGCCGCTGGCGATCCCGGCCAGGTAGGCGGCGCCAAGCGCGGTCGTCTCGGCGATCTCCGGCACCACCACCGCGGCGCCCAGCACGTCGGCCTGGAACTGCATCAGCCAGGCGTTCTCGGTGGCGCCGCCGTCGGCCTTCAGCACCTCGAGCCGCCGCCCGCACGCCGCCTCCTGCGCCCGCACCGCGTCGACCGCCTGGTAGGCGATCGCCTCCAGCGCCGCCCGGGCCAGGTGGGCGCGGCCGCTGCCGCGGGTGAGGCCGACGATCGTCCCCCGCGCGTAGGGGTCCCAGTGAGGCGAGCCGAGCCCGGTCAGGGCGGGGACGAAGTAGACGCCGTCGTTGGAGTCGAGCGAGGCGGCGAGGGCCTCGCTGTCGGCGGCCCGCTCGATCACGCCGAGGCCGTCGCGCAGCCACTGCACGGCGGCGCCGGTGACGAAGATCGAGGCCTCCAGCGCGTAGGCGACCTCCTCGCCGAGGCCCCAGGCGACGGTCGCCAGCAGGCCGTCCCCGGGGGTCGGCGCCTCGGCGCCGGTGTTGAGCAGCACGAAGCTGCCGGTCCCGTAGGTGTTCTTCGCCATCCCCGGCTGGTGGCAGGCCTGGCCGAACAGGGCCGCCTGCTGGTCGCCGGCGATCCCGGCCACCGGCACCTCGCCGCCGAACTCGCCGGTCGTGCCGTAGACCTGGGACGAGGGCAGCGGCTCCGGCAGCCGCGCCGGGTCGACGCCGAGCAGCTCGCAGAGATCCGCGTCCCAGCCGAGGCGGCGGATGTCGAACAGCATCGTCCGCGCCGCGTTCGAGTAGTCGGTGGCGTGGCGGCCGGTCAGCTTGAAGAGCAGCCAGGAGTCGATCGTCCCGAAGACCGCCCGCTCGGCGCCCTCGGCGTTGGCCAGCAGCCACTCGATCTTGGTGGCCGAGAAATAGGGGTCGATGGTCAGCCCGGTGCGCTCGCGGACCAGCGCCTCGTGGCCCCCCTCGCGCAGCTCGTCGCAGCGGGCGGCGGTGCGGCGGTCCTGCCAGACCAGCGCCCGGTGCAGCGGCTCGCCCGTGGCGGGGTCCCAGGCGACCACGGTCTCGCGCTGGTTGGCGATCCCGATCCCCTCCAGCTCGTAGCCCTCGATGCCGGCGTCGGCGATCGCCTCGGCGGCGACGCCGCGGGTGACGTGCCAGATCTCGGCGGCGTCGTGCTCGACCCAGCCGGGCCGCGGGAAGAACTGCTGGAACTCCGAGTAGGCGCGGCCGGCGACCCGTCCCTCGCCGTCGAAGACGAGGCAGGTCGTGCCGGTCGTCCCCTGGTCGATCGCCAGGATCACCGCTGCCGCCCTCCGCCCATCCGGGATAGATACACCCGCAGGAAGTCGAGCAGCTGCCCGGCCCGATGCAGGAAACCGGCGACGGTCCGCCCCGTCGCCCGGTGCTCGAGGTCGACCTCGTACTCGCGCAGCCGGTAGCCGCCGCGGACCACGTCGACGGTCATCCCGATCTCCATCCCGAAACCGTGGGCGAAGGGCAGGCTCGCCCGCAGGGCGTCGACGGCGAGGGCCCGCTGGCCGGAGATCGGCGCCTCGGTCTCGGCGCCGCAGAGGCGGCGGATCGCCCAGTGGGCGAAGCGGAGGGCGAGACCGAAGCCGCCGCCGACCCGGTTCGCGAAGGCGGCGACGGCGAGGTCGCACTCGCCCCGCTCGACCGCGGCGACGAGCGGCGACAGGCGGGCGGCCGAGGCGCCGAGGTCGCCGTCGCAGAGCAGCACCAGGCGCGGCGCCGTGGGACTGCTCAGCGCCGCCTCGACCGCGGCGGTGACGTTGGCGCCCTTGCCGTGCGGGCGGCCGCGGCTGACCACCTGGGCGCCGGCCGCCATCGCCACCTCGGCGGTGCCGTCGCCGGAGGCGTCGTCGGCGACCCAGACCTCGGCACCCGGGAAGGCCTCGCGCACCGCCCGGACGGTCTCCCCCACCCGGTCGGCCTCGTTGCGGGCGGCGACCACAATGCTCAGGGGCTGTTCTCGCTCCGGCGTCACGCGCGGCTATTGTGCCCGCCCATGGCGAATATCGAGGCGCACATCACCGGCAACGTGTGGAAAATCGAGGTTGGGATCGGCGACACGGTCTCCGACGGGGACACCGTCGCGATCCTCGAGTCGATGAAGATGGAGATCCCAGTCGAGTCCGAGGACGACGGCGTCGTCAAGGAGATTCGCTGCGAGGAGGGCCAGTCGGTCAGCGAAGGCGACGTCCTCGTCGTCCTGGAGTAGGCGCCCGTGGAGGAGCTCGCGAGCGGCAAGCTCGTCCTCGACCGCCCCGCCGAGGCGGTTGCCCGGCTGCGCATCGACAACCCCGAGCGCCGCAACGCTCTCGACCACGAGATCCTCGACGCGCTCGCCGACGTCCTGCCCCGGCTTGACCGCGGCATCGAGACCCGCTGTGTCCTGATCACCGGCGCCCCGCCGGTCTTCTCGGCCGGCTACGACATCGCCACGATCCCGGAGGAGACCTTCGAGCGCGACGCCGAGGCCCTCGTCGCCCACCCCTTCCACGGCGCCATGGAGGCGCTCGCCAAGTACCCCTGGCCGCTGGTCGCCGCGCTCAACGGCCACTGCCTGGGCGGCGGCCTGGAGCTGGCGATGACCTGCGACCTGCGGATCTGCGCGGCCGGCGCCAAGCTCGGCATGCCGCCCGCCAAGCTCGGCCTCGTCTACGGCCACACCGGCCTGCGCAAGTTCCTCGACACGGTCGGCCTCGCCCGCACCAAGGAGCTCTTCCTCACCGGCCGCAACTTCGAGGCCGAGCGGGCCGAGCAGATCGGGCTCGTGCACGAAGTGGTGCCGGGCGACCAGCTCGAGCAGGCGGCGGTGGAGCTGGCCGCCGAGGTGGCCGGCAACGCGCCGATCTCGATGCGCGGCAACAAGCACGCGATCGACCTGCTCACCCACACCCCGGTGCTCACCGAGCAGCAGGAGGCGGGCCTGATCGCCCTGCGCGAGTCCTGCTTCGGCTCCGAGGACCTGCGCGAGGGGATCACCGCCTTCGCCGAGAAACGCAAGCCGGTCTGGACAGGGCGGTGAGCGCCCGGGCCCGCAAGGCCCTCGCCGCCGCCGACCCGACGATGGGAGCGCTGATCGACCGGATCGGCAAGTTGGACCTGGAGACGCGACTCGAACGCCGCGCCGAAGAGCGGCCGGCCGACGCCTACGGGGCGCTGCTGCGGGCGATCGTCGGCCAGCAGCTCTCGACCAAAGCGGCGCGGACGATCTACCTGCGGGTGGTCGACCTCTTCGACGGCACGACCCCGTCGCCAGAGCAGCTGCTGGAAGCGAGCGAGAAGGATCTGCGCGGTGCCGGCCTCTCCGGGCGCAAGGTCGAGTACATCCGCGACCTGGCTCGCCACGTCCTCGCCGGCGAGCTGGAGCTGGACCGACTCGGGGAGCTCGACGACGAGGCGGCGATCGAGGAGATCGTCACCGTGCGCGGCCTCGGCCAGTGGACCGCGGAGATGTTCCTGATGTTCCACCTCGGCCGGCCCGACGTCCTCTCCGGTGGCGACCTGGGGATCCGCAAGGCGATCCAGATCGAGTACGGCCTCGAGGAGATGCCGCCGCCGCAGCGGGTGGTGGAGATCGGCGAGCCCTGGCGCCCGCATCGCACCCTCGCCTCGCTCTATCTCTGGGAGTCGCTGGCCGCCGTTCCCGGCGAGTAGCCGGCGCCCGGCGGGGTGCCGGGACCCATTCGTCGCTCAAGCCATCGCCCCCGGCGCCGAGAAGACCTAGATGCGCGTGCGCTTCTGGATCGGGCTGCTCGCCGTCTTCCTGGTCGGAGGCGGCTCGATCGCCGCGGCCCTGATCGTCAGCGACAAAGAAGCCGAGCGCTTCGACCAGGTCCAGCGCGAGCAGGCGAACCGCTCTGCCCGTCAGGCCGAGTCGCTGGCCCGCCTCTCGATCGGCCAGCTGGCCAGCGCCGCCGCCTTCTTCCGCGCCGAGGACCACTTCACCGAGCGGGACTTCGACATCATCGCCGAGCCCCTCCTCCAGCACGGCGCGCTCAACGCCGCCGCCTTCATCCAACGCGTCCCGGCACCCGAGCGCCGCGCCTTCGAAGCCCGCCACGGGGTGCCGATCTTCGAACCGACGCCCAGCGGCCCGGTCAAGGCCCGCCCGCGGGCCGAATACTTCCCGGTCGCCTTCGCCGTCAGCGCCTTCGGCACCGCGGCCCCGGTCGGCTACGACCTTGCCGTCGACCCGGTCCGGGGGCCGTCGCTGATGCGCGCCGCCAGGACCGGCGAGGCCGTCGCCTCGCCGCCCGTGAAACTGCTGATCGGCGGCCTCGGCTTCAACGTCTACCACCCGGTCTACCGCGAGGGAGCGCCGACCGCCACCGTCGCCCAGCGCATGGCCGCCCTGATCGGGTTCGCCGGCGGCGCCTTCCGGGTCGGCGACCTCGCCGCCGCCGCCAACGGCAGCGTGCCGGAACCGGTCGACGTGCAGCTGCACGTCAACGGCACCGCCGTCGGCGACCCCGGCCAGCTCGAAGACACCGCCCAGGCGCGGATCCGCATCGCCGACCGCACCCTGGTGCTGATCCTCAGCGACCCCAACCGCCCCGGCGCCGTCCTGCCGCTGGCGATCGGCGGCGTCGGCATCTCGCTGGCGATCCTCCTGGCGGCGCTGATCGTCGTCTGGACCCGCAACGAGCGTCTCCAGGAGCTGCGGCGCGAGGCCCGCCAGGACCCGCTGACGGGGCTGAAGAACCGGCGCAGCTTCGACGACGACCTGCGGCGCGAGGTGGCCCGCAGCAACCGCCACCACACCCCCGGGGCGCTGCTGATGATCGACCTCGACCACTTCAAGCTGGTCAACGACACCTTCGGGCACCCGGCCGGCGACCGCCTGATCAAGGAGGTGGCGGCGATCCTGCGCCGGCGCATCCGCGAGAGCGACGTGCTCGCCCGCCTCGGCGGCGACGAGTTCGCGGTCATCCTCCCCAACACCAGCGTCGCCGAGGCGCGCCTGGTCGCGGAAGCGATCGTGACGACGGTCCGCGAGCAGTCGCTGGTCAAGGACGAGAAGGGGGTCACCGCCAGCGTCGGCATCGCCGTCTTCGGCGATGACCCGCGGCACAGCCCCGAGTCAATCGTCTCCGAGGCCGACACGGCGATGTACGCGGCGAAGGACGGCGGTCGCGACAGCGTCCGTGTCTTCGACCGCCAGGTCGTCCACAACGGCCACCGCGCCGGCTGACTCAGCTGCCGGCCAGCTCCCGGCGCAGGTCGAGCACCCGCTGGGCCGAGGCCTCGAACTCGGCGCGGAGGAGGCGGCCGGCGCGGAGCTTCGCGACCAGCGCCGCGGTCCCCGCCTCGGCGGCGGCGAGATCGGTGAAGAGCAGCAGGTCGGTGCCGGCCCGAGCTGCCGCCAGCGACGCTGCGGCCGGGCCGCCGAAGGCGCGGACGGCGACCGTGTCGAGGGCGTCGGTGATCGAGACGCCCTCGAAGCCGAGCCGGCCGCGCAGCTCCCCGGTGGCGATCGGCCGGGCGAAGGCGGCCGGGTCCGGCGAGAGGGCCGGGTAGATCGCCGTGCTCAGCATCACCAGGTCGCCGCCAGCGGCGACGAAGGCCCGATAGGGCTGCTCGTCGACCGCGCGCAGTGCCTCCTTGGAGAGGCCGAGTCGCTGCACCGCGAAGTCGGTGTTCTCAGGCGCTGCCCCGAGGCCCGGGAAGTGCTTGGCGGTGGCGGCTACGCCGCCGTCCCGCAGGCCCTCGGCGAACGGGACCGCGGTTTCCGCGACCCGCTGCGGCGTCGAGCCGAAGCCGCGGTCGGTGGCGGCGATGACGCCGTCGGGGCGGGCGACGTCGAGGACCGGCGCCAGGTCGACGTTGACGCCGAGCTGGCGCAGGTTGGCGGCGGTGAGGCGGCCCTGCTCGCGGCTGAAGGCGGCGCCGCGCTCGCCCATCTCGGCGGCCGAGGCGGACGGCGGTCCGTCGACCCGCTTCACCTCTCCGCCCTCCTGGTCGACCAAGATCAGCAGCGAGTCGCGGAGCTTCGCCGGTCGGCGGATCCGCTGCAGCGAGGCGATCAGCTGCCGACCGGCGGCGCGGCTGGGGAAGTTGTCGGCGAAGAGGATCACGCCGGCGAGGCGCCCCTCGGCGATCGCGGCCCGCAGGCGCGGTGAGATCGCGGTGCCGGCGAGTCCGGCGATCGCCCGCTCGCCGGCCAGCTGCGGAAGCGGCAGGGTGCTGGCCACCGAGGGCCGCGGCGGCTCGTCGCTATCGCCGAGCGTGGTGCCGAGCGCGAAGGCGCCGACGGCGAGGGCGGCGAGCACGCCGAGCGCCAACCGCCGGCGGCGCGCCTTGCTTCGCTCCATGCCGAGACCCTAGCCCTCCGGGAGCCTCACGGCTTCCGCTGTTCCTTTGCCCTAATCGGCACCGCAAACGAACAGCGGAAGGGATCGGGGCGTCCGGTCCCGTTCCTAGCCTTCCCCCCAACACACCCTCGGCTGGAAGGGACCATCCGATGTCATCCCTCATCACCTTCGACGAAGCACTGGCCTACGGCCGAATGACCGACCACGACGAGATCGGGGAGCTGGTCGAGCGCGCCTGGCAGGTGCGCCGCGAGAACTTCGGCAACTCGACCGACATGTGCTCGCTGGTCAACGCCAAGTCGGGCGGCTGCGCCGAGGACTGCGGCTTCTGCGCCCAGTCCCGCTATGCGGAGGCCGACACGCCGATGCACGCGATGCTCGAGCCCGAGCAGATCCTCGAGCACGCCAAAGCGGCCGAGGCGGCCGGTGCCCATCGCTTTTGCATGGTCACCCAGGGCCAGGGGCTCTCCAAACGGGACTTCCAGAAGATCCTCGAGGGGACCAGGCTGGTCGCCGAGCAGACCAACCTGAAGCGCTGCGCCTCGATCGGCCACATGTCGGCCGAGCGGGCCAAGGCCCTGAAGGAGGCGGGCGTGCAGCGCGTCCACCACAACGTCGAGTCGGCCCGGTCGTACTACCCCGAGGTCTCGACCACGGTCCGCTACGAGGGCCGTCTGCGGACGATCCAGGCGGTCAAAGAGGCCGGCCTGGAGACCTGCGTGGGCGGCATCCTCAACCTCGGCGAGTCCGAGGAACAGCGGGTCGAGATGGCCTTCGAGCTCACCGAGATCAACCCCACCTCGGTGCCGATCAACCTGCTGATCCCCAAGGACGGGACGAAATTCGGCGAGCGGGAAGTGATGGACCCCTGGGAGGTCGTGAAGTGGATCGCGATCTTCCGGCTGATCATCCCCGGCGCCCTCTTCCGACTCTGCGGCGGCCGCGTCGAGAACCTCGGCGAGCTGCACAGCCTGGCCGTCAAAGCCGGGCTCAACGGGGTGATGATGGGCAACTTCCTGACCACGCTCGGCGCCGAGCCGGAGGACGACCGGGCGATGTTCGAGGAGCTGGGGCTGAACGTCGCCCGGCAGCCCGACAACGGCGCCAACCCGCGGCCCGACAACCGCTCCGGCTGGCTCGAGGGCGAGACGCCGGAGACGCCGATGGAAGAGCTGATCGACCACCAGGACGAAGCCAACCTCTGGGACCCCTCGACCCAGCTGCGAATCGTCAAGAAGGCGAAGAGGACGCCCTCCTACCCGAGCGCCGCATGAGCGACGTCGCCGAGCGGCTGGAGGAGCTCCGCGAGCGCGGGCTCTACCGGCGCCTGCGCCTGGTCGAGGGCCCCCAGGGCCCGCGGGTGCTGCTCGGCGAGCGCGAGCTGCTGCTGCTCTGCTCCAACAACTACCTCGGCCTCGCCGACGACCCGCGGGTGCGCGAGGCGGCAGCCGAGGCGGCGCTGCGCTGGGGCGCCGGGGCCGGCGCCTCGCGGCTGATCTCCGGCAACATGGAGCCGCACCGCGCCCTGGAGCAGCGGCTGGCCGCCTTCAAGGGCTACGAGGCGGGGCTGCTGTTCGGCTCCGGCTACCTGGCGAATATCGGCGCGATCGCGGCCCTGTCCGGTCGCGGGGACGTCGTCTTCTCGGACGAGCTCAACCACGCCAGCATCGTCGACGGCTGCCGGCTCTCCCGGGCCGAGACCTTCGTCTACCGGCACGGCGACCTCGAGCACCTCGCCTGGGGCCTGGGCGAGGCCGGCGAGCGGGCGGCGCTGATCGTCAGCGACGGGGTCTTCTCGATGGACGGCGACGTGGCGCCGCTGGCGGGCCTGGCCGAGCTGGCCCAGCGCCACCGCTGCCGGCTGATGGTCGACGAGGCGCACGCGACCGGGGCGGTCGGCCCGGGCGGTCGCGGCTCGGTCGCCGCCGCCGACCTCGGCGGCGAGGTCGACGTCCTCGTCGGCACCCTCGGCAAGGCGCTCGGCTCCTACGGGGCCTACGTCTGCGCCGACGCCGAGATCGTCGACCTGCTCGTCAACTGCGCCCGGCCCTTCATCTTCTCGACGGCGCCGCCGCCGCCGGCGCTCGGCGCCGCCGCGAGAGCGCTCGCCCTGCTCGAAGCAGAGCCCGAGCGGGTCGAGCGGCTGCAGGCGAACGCGGCGATCCTGCGGGACGGCCTCGCCGCCGAGGGGCTCGCGAGCGGCCGCTCGCGGACGCAGATCGTCCCCGTCAAGGTCGGCGAGGCCGAGCTGGCGATGGAGCTATGCGAGCGGCTCCTCGACGGCGGCGTCTTCGCGCAGGGCATCCGCCCACCCACCGTCCCCCCCGGCTCCTCGCGACTGCGCTTCACGGTGATGGCGACCCACAGCAGCGCCGAGCTGGAGCAGGCGGCGCGGAAGGCTGGCATCGCCGCCCGCGCGCTCGGCCTGGCGAGCGCGCCGCCGCAGCCGGCCCGCGCCGCCGCCTGAGGGCGGGATGAGCGCCCCCACCGGCGTCTTCGTCACCGGCACCGGCACCGAGGTCGGCAAGACCGTCGTCGCCGCGGCGATCGCCCGCACCCTCGCCGCCACCGGCCAGCGGGTGGCCGTCTTCAAGCCCGCCGTGACTGGCCTCGAAGACCCCGGCGAGACCGACCACGAGCTGCTCCGCCGCGCCGCGGGGTCGGCCCAGAGCGACGAGGAGATCGCCCCCTACCGCTACCAGCCCCCCGTCTCCCCCCACCTCGGCGCCGCCCGTGCGGGCCAGCGAATCGACCCTGAGCGCCTCCTCGCCACGGCCCGCGCCGCCGCCGCGAGCGCCGACTTCCTCGTCTGCGAGGGCGTCGGCGGCCTGCTCGTCCCGCTGGCGCACGTTTGTGCACCTATGGGAAACAAAGGTGCGCCGCCCTTCCTGGTGCGCGACCTGGCGAGCGAGCTGGGATACCCGCTGGTGGTGGTTGCTTCGCCGGGGCTCGGGACGATCAACCACACGCTGCTGACGCTCGAGGCGGCGCGGACGGCCGGGCTCGAGGTGACGATGGTGGTGCTCACCCCCTGGCCGCGGGAGCCGAGCGAGGTCGAGCGCTCCAACCGCGAGACGATCGCCGCGCTCGACGGGGTGCGGGTCGAGACGCTGCCGCCCCTCGACCTCGCCGATCCGGCGAGCTGGCCGGCGCTCAGGCCGTGACGATCGCGTCGAGGTAACCGGGGCTGAGCTCGACGCGGAAGCCCGCGGCCTCGGCGATCGCGGCGGCGCTCTCGGCGTCCCGCGCCACCTTCCGGGACCGCAGCAGCGCCCGCGCCACTTCGCCGCGCACCGCCTTGGCCATGTGGGACACGGGCTTGCGCTTGCCGCCCTCCTCGCTGAAGGCGCGCACGGCGAGCAGCTCGGCCCGCTTCGGCTTCCAGGCGGCCGCGTAGGCGCCGGAGCGCATGTCGACCACGAGAGAGCCCTCCACGTCGGGGAGCGTCGCCGCCAGCGCCGACCGCCAGTAGGCGGCGAGCGGGCCGATCCCGTCGAGGCGGGCTTTCGCCGAGAAGCGGTAGTACGGAATCCGGTCGTCGGGCCGGAGCACGCCCCAGAGGGCGCTGGCGATCAGGACCCGCCCGCGGGCCCGAGCCGACAGCCCGGGCAGGTCGAGACGGTCGTAGAGGACGCCGGTATAGACCTCGGCGGCGGGCCCGGCTGGGGCTCGACGCAGCGCCGCGTCGATCGCCACCTCGCCGGCCTGGCCCTTGGAGATCGCCAGCTGCTCGATCGCCTTGGCCACCGGCTTGCCGCCGAGCGCCTCCAGCGCCTCGAGCAGCGCCGCTCGCCGCTCGCCGAGCTCAGCGGTGTAGGCGAGCGAGTCGAGGTCGACGGGCGCAGCGCCCATCGCCGGAGCGGTCTTCCCCTCCGACGGGGGCAAGAGGATCAGCATGCGGCGGGATTCTCGCTCAGGCGACCCGCTCGGCGGCGGCCAGCGCCTCGCCACCCGGGTTGACCTCGGCCTCGATCGCCTCGACCGTGATCTCGGTGTCGCGCTGTTTGCCCCGGATCGCCAACGCAGCGACGGTGGCGCCGAGCAGGGCCACGAAGGCGGAGACGGCCATCGCCAGCGAGAGCGCGTCGACGAAGTCCTGCGGGCTCGCCGCCTCGAAGCTGCTGCCGACGGCGGCCTGGAAGATCGCGCCGGTGACGGCGATGCCGAGGCTGCCGCCGACCATCCGGAACATCGAGAGCACCCCCGAGGCGACGCCCGCCTTCTGAACCGGCACCGCGTTCATCGCCGCGGTGGTCATCGGCGACATCGTCATCGCGATGCCGATGCCGAGCAGCACGAAGCCGGGCAGCAGGTCGAGATAGCCGGAGTCGACGGCGATGCCGGTGAAGGCGAACAGCGAAGCGGCGACGATCAGCAGCCCGCCGACGATCAGCCAGCGCGGCCCGATCCGGTCGGAGAGCCGCCCGGCGACGGGCGCGACCCCGACGATCATCAGCGTCGAGGGCAGGAAGCGGACCCCGGCCTCCAGCGGCGAGTAGTGGAGGATGTTCTGCATGTAGAGGGCGAGGAAGAAGAAGACGCCCATCATCGCGAAGGTGATGATCAGCGCCACCACGACAGCGCCGAGGAAGTTCCGGTCCGAGAGCAGCTCGAACTGCACCATCGGCGCCTTGACCCGGTTCTCGACGTAGACGAAGGCGGGCAGCGCGATCGCCGCGCCGGCCAGCAGGGCGATGATTTGGGGCGATCCCCAGCCCCAGGCGTTGCCCTCGACCAGGGCCAGGATCAGGGCGGTGAGGCCGGTGGTGAGGACGGCGACGCCGGCGTAGTCGACCTCGCGGCCGACGCTGGTGTCGCGCGACTCGCGCACGGCGAAGAGCGAGGCGGCGACGGCGCCGATCGCGACTGGGATGTTGATGTAGAAGATCGCCCGCCAGCTGACGTGCTCGGTGAGGAAGCCGCCCAGCACCGGCCCGACCGCCAGGGCCAGGGCGGAGACGCCGGCCCAGGTCCCGAGCGCCTTGCCCCGCTCCTCAGCCGGGAAGGCGTCGGTGATGATCGAGAGCGTGCCCGGCATCATCAGCGCCGCGCCGACGCCCTGGACGACCCGGCTGACGACCAGCGCCGTCTGGTCGACGGCGAGGCCGGCGGTCGCCGAGGAGAGGGCGAAGATGACGACGCCGATGATGAACATGCGCCGGCGCCCGAAGATGTCGCCGAGCCGCCCGCCCGTCGCAAGCAGCACCGCGAAGGACAGCGTGTAGCCGTTGATCGTCCACTCGAGGCCGGAGATCGAGGCGCCCAGGTCTTTCTGGATCGATGGCAGTGCCACGTTCACGACGGTGTTGTCGAGCATGATCATGAACAGCGCGAAGCACATCGCCCCGAGCGTCCACCACTTGCGGTTCTCGTCGGTGATCAGGTGGTGGTAACGGGTCAAGATCAGACTCCCTTCAGGTGCTGATAGGTCTTGGCGATGTCCTCGCGGTCCATCAGCGAGTCGACGGCGGCGTCGAGCTTGCGTCGCTGCGCCGCGGTGAGGGTGGCGGCGAACGCCTGCAACCCGGTGAGGCGGACGGTCGCCAGGGTGTCGACCAGGTCCTTGCCCTTCTCGGTGATCCGCACCTGCCGCGCCCGCCGGTCGCTCGGGTCCTCGACCCGGGTCGCCAGACGCTTCTTGACCAGGCCGTCGACGGCCCGGCTCATCGAGGGAACGGAGACGCCGAAGACCTCGGCCAGGTCGCTCACCTGCCAGGTCTCAGCCGTCCCTCCCAGGCCGCCCAGCTCCAGCAGCGCCTTGCACTGGGTCAGCGAGAGCCCGGACTCCTCCACCACCCGCAGCTGGTTGCCGCGGTCGTAGAGGAAGACGTGGCGGATCAGCGCGGTCAGGCGCGCCGCCGTGTCCTGCTCCTCGGGACTGGTCTCGGCGGCGACCTTCTCGGCGATCGCCTTCACGTCACTCGCTTGCATGTCGGCAATAGTTGCACTACCGCAAACGTTTCTCAAGAGCAATAGTTGCTCCTGTGAGGAGCATCACACAAGCAAGCGCTCGGCTGGCAGGTTGCCGCCGCGCCCCTCTCTAAGGTCGAGACGAATGGTGGCGGACCCTGCGCAGCTCGATCACGATCGCCTCTGGCACCCGTTCACCCAGCAGCAAGGCTGGGTCGAGGAAGTGCCGCTGCTGATCGAGCGAGCCGAAGGCTCACATGTGATCGACGGCGCGGGCCGCCGCTACATCGACGGCACCTCCTCGCTCTGGTGCAACGTCCACGGCCATCGCCACCGGACGATCGACCGGGCCATCCGCGAGCAGCTCGACCGGGTCGCCCACTCGACGATGCTCGGCCTCTCCCACAGTGGCGCCGCGGAGCTGGGCGCGCGCCTGGTCGAGATCGCCCCGCCCGGGCTCTCCCGCGTCTTCTACTCCGACTCCGGCGCCACCGCCGCCGAGGTCGCCCTGAAGATGGCCTTCCAGTTCCAGTCCCAGCGCGGCGGCGAGCACGCCCGCCGCACCTCCTTCGTGCACCTGCGCGAGGCCTACCACGGCGACACGATCGGCTCGGTCTCGGTCGGAGGCATCGACCTCTTCCACGGCGCCTACGGCCCGCTGCTGTTCTCCACCCACGCGGTCGAGCCCGGCGACGCCGAGGAGCTCGAGCGCACCCTCGCCGCCCACGGCGAGGAGATCGCCGCGGTGATCCTCGAGCCGCTGGTGATGGGCGCGGCCGGGATCGTCGTCCACCCGCCCGGCTACCTGACCGCCGTCCGCGAGCTCTGCGACCGCCACGGGGTGCTGTTGATCGCCGACGAGGTGGCGACGGGGTTCGGGCGCACCGGGACGATGTTCGCCTGCGAGCAGGAGGGTGTCTCCCCCGACCTGCTCTGCCTCGCCAAGGGGATCACCGGCGGCTACCTGCCGCTCGCCGCCACCCTCACCACCGAGGCGATCTACGAGGGATTCCTCGGCGCCCCCGAGGACGAGCGGACCTTCTTCCACGGTCACACCTACACGGGCAACCCGCTCGCCTGCGCGGCGGCGCTCGCCAACCTCGACGTCTTCGCGCAGGAGCGGACGATCGAGCGCCTGCAGCCAAAGATCGCCCAGCTCGGCGAGCGCCTCGCCGAGATCGAGCGGATGCCGCAGGTGGCCGAGGTGCGCTGGCGCGGCTTCATGGTCGGCATCGACCTCGGTGCCCGCGAGCGCTCGCTGCGGGTCGGCCACCGGGTCGCCCTGGCCGCCCGCGAGCGCGGCGCCATCGTTCGCCCGCTCGGCGACACGATCGTCCTCGTGCCGCCGCTCTCGATCTCCAGCGAGGACCTGGGCCGCCTGCTCGACATCGTCGCCGAGGCGATCGAGGCGGCCTGCCCGGACGCGAGCCCGGCCGTCCCGGTCGCCCGCTCCGAGCGCCTCCCCTACGCCGCCTGAGCGCCGTTGTGATGGATCGCCGTCCCGCTCGTAGTTAGGGCGTGAGCGAGACTCTGGTCGCCATCGCCAACCACGAGACGGCATCCGAAGCGGGGATCGACTTCGACCGGCTGTACCGGGACAGCCGCGACGACCTCTACGCCTACGCGGCGGGGCTGCTGCGCGACCGCGCCGCCGCCGAGGAAGTGACCGCGGCCGCCTTCGAGCGCGCCTACCGCAAGTGGTCGCGCTTCGACCCCCGCCGCGGCAGCGCCCGCGCCTGGCTGTTCGGGATCGCCCGCAACGCCGCCCTCGACGAGCTGCGGCGGCGCGGCCGGCAGGCCGAGCTCGCCGCCGAGCCGGCCGATCTCGAGACCGCCACCGCCGCGGAGAGCGCCGAGGGCAGCGCCCGCCGCCTCACCGTCGCCGCCGGCCTCGCCGCGCTCGCCCCGCGCGACCGCGAGCTGGTGGCGCTGAAGTTCTTCGCCGGCCTCTCCAACGCCGAGATCGCCGCCGTCATGAAGATCAGCGAGTCCAACGCCGGCACGCGCCTGCACCGCGTGCTCGACAAGTTGAGGGAGGCCTGCCATGCAGCCGCTTAGCGACCACGAGCTGGCAACGGAGCTGCGGGCGCTGCGCCCGACGCCGGAGCCGGAGTTCGCCAGCGAGCTCGACGCCCGTGTCGCCGCCGGCTTCGCCGACGACGACGGGCGCGCCGGCGCCTTCGAGCGCCTGCTCGCCTGGCTGCGCCCGACCCGGCGCCGGCTGCTGACCGCCTCGGCCGCTGGCGCGGTCGCCGCGGTGGCGATCGCGACCGTGGTGATCGCGCCTGGCGGCGACGAGCCCACCGAGAGCAATCCGTCGTCCTCGCTCGGGTTCCTCAACCTCGCGGAAGACGCCCCTCCCGAAGCCGAGATCGGCGCAGGCGCCACGGGTGAGGCACTCGTGCCCCGAGCGCAAAGCGCGCCGTCAAGCCCCACCGGGCCCTACGCCTCGCAAACCCGCGACCGCGAGGTCGAACGCTCCGCCACGATCTTCCTCCGCACCGATGCCGGCGACGTCCGCCGCGCCAGCGCCGATGTCTTCAGCGCCGTCAGCGCCGTCGACGGAATCGTCCTCAGCTCCTCCGTCGAGGAGGGCGAGGGCGGCGGCGGCAACTTCGAGCTGCTGGTCCCGAGCGGCAAGCTCGGCGACGCCCTCGCCTCCTTCTCGGAGATCGCCGAGGTCGCTTCCCGCGAGGAGTCCACCGCCGACGTGACGGCGCGCACGGTCGGCCTGAACGAACGGATCGAGGACGCCCGCGCCACCGTCGACAGCCTGCTCGCCCAGCTCGCCACCGCCGACAGCGAGGACGAGCGCGCCGCCGCCGAAGCCGAGCTGCGCGCCGAGCGCCGCCGTGTCGCCGCGCTCCGCGCCCAGCTCTCGGACCTGCAGCGCCGCACCAACTTCGCCCGCGTCTCGCTGCAGATCGTCACCGACGACTCGGGCGCCCCGGCAGGCGACGACGGCTCCTGGGGCATCGGCGCCGCCCTCGACGACGCCGGCAGGATCCTCGAGACCGCCGCCGCCGTCGCCCTCGTCGGCCTCGCCGTCCTCGCCCCCTTCGCCTTGCTCGCCCTGCTCGCCTGGCTGGCGCGCCGCCGCTGGCTCACCGCCAGCCGCCAGCGCGCCCTCGGCTAGCCGTTCCGCTGTTACTTATCCCTCTATAGCGAGGAAAAGTCACAGCGGAACAGCGGAAGCGGCGGATAGGCTGGCCCGATGGAGAGGAACCGCGGCCCGGCCGAGGCGCCCAACCTCGGCGAGCCCTCGATCCCGCGCCCGGCCGCCTCGGTAGTGCTGCTGCGGCGCGGCGGCAAGCACGCCGACCGGGCGCTCGAGGTGCTGATGCTGAAGCGGGCCGAGACGGCGACCTTCATGCCGGGAGTCTGGGTCTTCCCTGGCGGCAGCGTCGACCTCGCCGACGGCGAGGAGGAGGCGGGCTACCGCGCCTGCGCGGTTCGCGAGCTGGCCGAGGAGGCGGCGATCGAGCTCTCAGCCGACGAGGAGCTGGTGTTGTTCTCGCGCTGGATCACCCCCGAGGTGATCTCGACCCGCTTCGACGCCTGGTTCTTCCTCGCCCTCGCCCCCGCCCACACGCCGCCCAAGCCGGACGGCGTCGAGACCGTCGAGGCCGCCTGGTTCCAGCCCGTCGCCGCGCTCGAGGCCCAACGCGCCGGCCAGCTCGTGCTCGCCTTTCCCACCATCGCCCAGCTCGAATCGCTGCTCCCCTTCGCCACTTCCGAGGAAGCGATCGCCGCCCACCGCGACCGCGAGGTCGAGGCGATCCTGCCGAAGGTGATCGGAACCCGCGAGGACCACCGCGTCGTCCTCCCCGGCGACCCCGACTACCCCGCCTAGCTCAACTCCCCGGGAACGGCTCCAGGCCGGCGTGCCAGGGACCGGGCGGGTAGGTGTGTATCCCGCTCTCGTCCATCTCCCCCTGCAGGCGGCGGAACAGCTGCCCGGCGTTCTTCAGCGCCGCCTTCAACTCCTCCTCGCTGCGCTCGCGCAGCCGCCAGAGGAACCAGAGCTGGCGGTCGTTGACGCCGAAGTCGATCTCACCGCTCATCGTCGTCACCCAAGTGAGGAAGCCGGGGCTGAACAGCTCGCGCAGCTTCACCGGGTTGTACTCCTTCGGCACCGTCGCCCAGAAGCGTCTGTTGAAGTCGAGCGACTCGAACTCGACCTTGCGGGAGAAGCGCTGGGCGATCGCCTCGTGCCCCTCGATCGACTCGACGTTGAAGGCCGGCACCACCTGGGCCAGGTCCGGCATGTGCGCCTTGGCCAGCAGCGCTGTCGGCAGCATCGCCTTCCCGAACAGCCCACCCGACTCGCGTTCGTCGGCGTCGCAGCAGGATCCCCAGAAGCCCTCGACCAGCTGTCCGGTCAGCCGGTTGGAGCCGCCGACGCAGAGCGCCACCGGCCCGTCGGCCGGGTTGATGCCGCCAACCGGCTCGTAGGTGAGGTCGTGGCGCTCGCCGTAGCGACGCACCAGCGCCGCCCAGTCCTCGGCTTCCTGCTTCGCGCTCACGCGTTGCTCCTATGTCAAGCCGCCACCGCAAACTGCGGCGCCAGCGAGCCTCTCTGAGTGTCGACGGTGGTCATGGATCTATCAATTTCAGAATCGATCAAAAGCCGCCAGACC
>Ga0190271_10000547_pt1 | contig 19222 bp, 13 predicted proteins | sample Popmic356T_FD_133747 | JGI IMG/M metagenome (GOLD analysis project Ga0190271, IMG submission 133747) | Populus adjacent soil microbial communities from riparian zone of Weber River, Utah, USA - 356 T | ecosystem: Environmental > Terrestrial > Soil > Riparian zone | place: USA: Utah | collected...
GCCTGCCGGTCACGTCGCCGGAGGAACGCGCCTCGACCGCGCCCGCTGGCGTTTTCGAGTCTGACTGTTCGGCGCCGCGCACCGCAGTCGACGCAGGAAGAGCGGCGGCCACCAGTCCGCCTGCTCCCTTCAACACTCTTCTTCTCGTGACGCTCATTGCGGCCTCAGTCGCGCGCGATTGTGACACAGCTGGGTGCTAGGTAAGATGGCTCGACTGAATGCCGACGACGTTCATCAGTTACCGGCGCGACGATGCGGCCGGATACGCGGGACGGCTCCACGAAGCGCTCGAGAACCGGCTCGGCCGTGATCGGGTCTTCCGCGACGTTGACACCCTCGAGCCGGGTCAGGACTTCATCGAAGCGATCGAGTCGCGCCTAGCCGAGTGCCGCGTGTTTCTCGCGATGATCGGACGTGAGTGGCTCGACGCCCGCGACTCGGAAGGCCACAGACGGCTCGATCAGCCGCACGATTACGTTCGGCTGGAGATCGTCAACGCCCTCTCGCGGCGCGACGTCCGTGTCATCCCGGTTCTCATCGAAGGCGCATCGATGCCGCCGGCCGAGTCGCTTCCCGAGGCGGTTCGCCCCCTCGCTCGCAAGCAGGCGGTTCACCTCCGAGACGATGCCTGGGACCACGATGTGGATCGACTGGTCTCGGCGATTGCGGACGTCAAAGCGACTCCGGTGACGCGGCCCTCGTCGATGTCGCCGCCCGCAGCCTACTCGCTCTCATCGAAGCTCAAAGTTGGCGCCGTAGTTCTACTGGTAGTCATCCTTGCCTTTTTCATGCTCAGGCGAGATGGCCCGCCGGACGCACCGAGCGTCTCGTCGACGGCTAGTGTCTCGAGCACTGCGGCGGCAACACCATCCACATCTACGGCCGCTGCCGTGCGCGGCCAGCCGTACGGCGTCGCGCTCCCGCGCATCGCCGAAGTGGCGCACCAGTCGCTGATTTTCACGATCCTCTCGGCGTCCGTCGTTCCGCTCGGCAACGGAACCAGCGAGCTGCGCCTTCGTGTGCGCTTCTCGAACGAGGGACGCTACGACGCCAACGCCTGGGACAACAGCTTCCGCCTGGTCGTGGGCGGCAACACTCTCGCTCCGAACAGCCGGTTGAACGAGCTTGCCAGCGGTCACTCGCTGACGCAGGGGATCGTGACGTTCGAGATCCCGGCAAACGCGAGCAAGGCGACGCTTCAAGTGATCGAAGCCCGAAGGACGGGAGAAATACCGTTGGACCTGTCGGCCACGAGCCGGCCCGCCGATGATGAAAAGGCCGACGCTGGAGACGCGCTGTCGAGAGCGACGGTTCGCACCATCGCCGGTACGCCCGTGGCGCTCGTGCGCGACGGCGACTTGAGCGTCGCCATCGAGAGCGCCACCAGCCGTCGCTTCGTGAACGTCGTACGCCTGCGGTTCGGATTGCGGTTCACCAACACGGGGCGCTACGCGGCCAGCGCATTGGATGCAGTGCTGCGCATCGCGGCCGGGGACGAGGTGCTGGCGCCGACTGATTCGCCGGGTGCGCTCGTCGATGGGAATTCGAACGCGACGACGGAGGTGGAATTCGAGGTGCCACCAACCGTGACTCGCGTCGTGCTTCGCGGCACGCTCCGCAACTCAACCGGCGAGTGGCCCCTCGAACTTCAATAACGCGCGTCTACTTGTCGAGCGGGTTTGCGCGCACCTGGAACTTCACCAGCTTGCTGGTCGTGCCCTTTCCACCTTCGGAATGGAACGGCGCCCGCGTCGCATACGTCGTCCAGATGCCCTTGCCCTTCCATCCGCCTTTCGCATCGTCGATGCGGCCGTCCAATCCTTTCGCGTAGAAGCCCATCGGATAGGGCACGCGGAACGTCATGAACTTGCCGTCGATGAGCGCGAGCAGCGCCTCGGATCCGTTGCCGGTCGCGAGCGCGACGTTCTTGCCCATGCCAAGCATGTCGAAACGATCGACGAAGTTGTAGTACGCGGTGTCCGCGCTCCCGGCTTCAGTCGCGCCCTTGTAGTTCGGGCCAGGGAACGGATAAAGCGCCCAGCCTTCGGGGCAATGCTGCCCCATCGCCGTCGGTCCGTTGAGCGGACCTTTGCACTTGCGGCGATCGAAGCTTGCCAGATGGCCGCTCGAGAGCACCGTCCACACCACTCCGTTGCCATCGACGTCCATTCCGCGCGGCGCGTACCCTTCCGTCGCGGCCTTCGGGTTCTTCCACGGCACTTCGTAGATCTCGCTCAGTGCCGTTGACGGCGGGTTCGCTCCGAGCGTCAGCCGCACCAACGAGCCTGGCATGCCGAGTACAGAGCCCCAGATCGATCCGTCAACCGGGCTCGGTGCAACGCCATAGAACGGCGCGTTGATTCGCTTGTCCTTGGCGGCATCGAGTGGCTCGTTGGGCTCGACGTAGGCATCGCGCTTCCCGTTGCCGTTCGTGTCGAGGACGAACACGGTCCATCCCTGCGCCTTCGCCTCGTCCTTCGTCTTGTCGTAGATCCTCGTGTCGAACCATCCTTCGACCGCGCCGCCGCCTGTGAACCACAGCACGTCGTTGTCGTCGAAGTTCAGATGGTGCGTGCCAAAACACGTGTCAACCGGTGTCACTTCCTTCGTCTTCGGGTCGTACATCTGCATCTGCCGTCCACTCTGAGGCAGTGGAAACGCTTTCGCGGATGGATGGTCCGATCCCTCTCGACAGAAGGCCTGCGTCTGATTCGGACGCACACGTGCCGCAATCCACACCCGCGCCTGCTTGTCCATCGCGAAGCTGTGCGCGTTCGACTGGCTGGTCCAGATCGTCTCGTCACCCCAATAAGGCGAGGCCTTCGCTGGCGGCGTCTCGGCCTCGCTCGGCGTCTTGGGGTCGCGCACCTTCAGCTTGATCTGCGTCGCGGTGTGTTTGATCGGATCGACAACGGGCATGTAGTCCGCGCTCGCCTCGAGGGCGCCGTAGATCGGTCCGTTCTGGTTGATCGTCGGGTTGCGTTTGTCGGATGCGATCTCGTCGTGCAGGTACGCCTTCGGATCCGCCCAATCCCACATCGTCACGACGACATTGCGCTCTCTGCCCTGAGGCCGCTGCGGCGCCGCGGTCGGCAACTCACCCTTCGCGATCCGGTCGGTCCAGTCGCCCCACATCGACAGCGCGCGATTGCGTCCGACCTGCGTGAAGCGAGCGCTCATGCCGGCGCCGGCCTGGCCCGACTGAATCCGCCGATCCCAGGCTTCCGATGCGTTCGGGAACTTGCCGAGCGCTTCCGGTATCTCGCGCGTCGCCTTGCCGCCCATCTGGTGACAACCCGTGCAGCCGTCGGTGTTGATGATGTTGCGGACCCATTCGCCCTGGCTCTTGATGGTGGGAGCGATGCCGTTGCCACTCGGACCAGTGCCGGGGAAATCGCTCGCGGGCGGGAGCTGCAGCAGCGACAGCCAGTACTGCGCAGGGTAGTACTCGGCGGCAACTCTCGCGCTGGGCGCGGCAACCGCTTTCAACGCGACCGTCTTGCCAGGCGTCGCCTTGACCTTCTGCGAATCGACGAGCCCATAGCCACGCACCCAGACGTCGTATGTGCCCTGCGGGAGATCCGGTATCAGGTAGCGGCCCTGATCGTCGGTGACGACGCTCTTGATCAAGCGCGTCGGCAGCATGGTCGTCTCCGCGATGACGAAGACGCCCGCCTCAGGTCCGCGAGGCCCGGTGACGACGCCACCAATGTCGTCCGCGTCAACGGCAACCGTTGGCGCCGCCGTCTGTCTGGCCCCGACACTTACTAACGTCGCGGCGATCAGTGCCGCGACAACAACCGCCGTTATGCGCCGAGATGGAACGAGTGCACTCATCTGGAGCCTCCGCGGATTGGAGGGGGTCTGACCCCGTCTACTTCTTTAGTTCGTCGTACAACTGCCCATAAAACTGAGGATTGAATTGCCATCCGAGGTCGTCGGTCTTCACCTGCATCGCGAGCGTGTCCCGGGTTGCACCGCCCTTGATCGCGTCATTGGCGCGAGAGATCAGCGTCGCGAAGTTCGTGCGGTAGGCCTGGACCTCGGCGCGCGTCTTCGGCTCGCCGCGGCCGGGAATCGCCGACTCGAAATCCAGCTTCAGTACGCCATCGAGGATCTGCGTCCACTCGACTGCGCTGCCACCGTTGGCGAAATCCACGATCGGTGTCGCGTTCGTGATCTGGTCGCTCACCATGACGACCTTCGCGTCCGGGAAGTACACCATCGTGTCGTCGCCGGTGTGTCCACGGCCGTAGGCGTGCGCCTCGACGACTGCACCGCCGAATCTCAACACGTAGTCCTTCGCGAACGTCACGGTTGGCGGTCCGGGGATCTCCTTCGTCCGCGGATCGCTGGTCATGTATTTCTTCAGCGCGTCGAGGCCGACGACCCGCGCACCCGCGTCGATGAACTTCTGGTTGTTGCCGACGTGATCCGGATGGTGGTGGGTGTTGATCACGTACTTCACCGGCAACTTCGAGATCGAGCCGATCTCCTCCATCAACCGTTTGTAGTTCTCGTCGCTCGCGAGCTTCGTATCGACGACGATGACGCCCTCAGGCGTGACGCGAACGAGCGTGTTCGCGCCGGCGCCGGTGATCAGATAGAGGTTGGGCTTGAGCTCTCGGATCTTCTCGACCACCTGACCCGCGGCAGCGCCACGGCCGCCCGGGGCGCCACCCTGCGGCGCCTGCGCAAACAGCAGCCACGTCGCTCCGATCACGATCGCAGCACCCAGAAGAATTCCTAAGATGGTCTCGGCACCTTTGTGCCTCGGTCTGTGATGGAGCACGAGCCCTCCGCGACTAGGCGAATACGTTGAACGTCTCGAACTGCCCCTTCAGGATCGCCGGCGTCTGGCTGCAACCAAGCCATTCGCCGGTCATCGTCGCATAGACTCGACGGAAGTCGGTGGTCATCTTCAGATTGCCGTCATCGAGATCGGTCAGGCTCGGAGCCTTCCCGTAGAAGCCGCCTTTGACGCCCTTCCCGACGATGAACATCGGTGTTGCGGTGCCGTGATCGGTGCCGAGACTTCCGTTCTCCTCCACCCGTCGTCCGAACTCCGTGAAGATCATTAGAGCGACGTCGTCTCCGCGCCCGAGCCGCTTCACATCGTCGATGAACCCACGAACGGCGTCGGCGGTGTACATCAGGAGGCGACTGTGCAGATCGGCCTGCTGCACGTGGGTGTCGAAGTTGTTGCCCTGATAGGTGACGTAGTAGAGACGCGTCGGCATCTCGGCGGCGATCAGCGCGGCGACACGCTGGAGATTGCCGGCCAACCCTCCGCCCTGACCGTAGTCCACTGGAGTGCGATACGCGGCCGACGCACTGCGAACGAAGTCTGAGCTCTCGGTCGCGTTGTGCGCGGTTGACGCGAGGAAGTCGAGGGTCGCGTTCGATGTCGTGCGCGTCTCACTCAACTTCGCCAGCGCCTGCTTCTCTGCATCGGTGCCGTCGCGCCGGAAGCGCGCGGGATCGTCGAACACCAGCGGTGAGTGCTTGCGGCTGCGGACAGCCAGCGACTGCGACGTCCCCAGATTGACGATCAGATTGCGCTGACTCGCGTCGAGTGTCTCGTCGGCCACCCTGCCGAGCCATCCCAGCGACTCACCACCGTTCGGCACGCCGGTGTGCCAGAAACCCATCGAAGAGAAATGAGACAGGCTTGGGTGGTCGTAGCCGCAGCCGTGAACGACAGCAAGCGAGCCGTCCTTGTAGAGACGCTCGAAGCCCACCATCGATGGATGGAACCCGAAGCCGTCGGCAACTTTGATGACCTCGCGTTCGGGAATCCCGAGCTTCGGTCGCGCCTTGTAGTACTCGGCGTCACCGAACGGGACGACTGTATTCAGGCCGTCATTACCGCCAGACAACTCGATGACAACGAGGATGCGGTTCGGATGCTTCTCGATGCTCGTGCCTTGAAGGGCCTGAGCGGCAAGCGCGGCCGACGTGCGGTTCAGGATGAATGGCAGGCCAGCACCGAGGCCGAGGCCGTACATTCCGCGCGCGATGAAATCACGCCGTGAACAATTGCAGCGCATACGACACCTCTGTCTAACCGAGTTGGTACTCGGGGGTGCTCAGCACGAGATACAACAACTCTCGCAGCGACGACTCCAGTGTCTCGCTCGGGCGCACGGTTGACGATCCAAGCTTGTCGCGCAGGAAGCTCACGAGCACCGCGCGATCTTTGTCCGCGAGCGGCACGCTCAAAAAGCGATGGACGAGATGATCGACCACCTTGTCCACGGTATCCGCGTGAGCCGCGGTGATCAGCGCGGTCACATCGATCGGCGCCGCCTGCCGTGGAATCAGCTTCGTGCGCTTGAACGCGAGGAGGTTGCCGGCGTACCCGCCGTAGCGCGTGTTGTAGTCCTCGTCGCGATCGACCATCTTGTTCGACTCGGCATCGCCTTCACGCGTCGCCTCAGTGATGTTCATGCCCTGCGCGAGGCGTTCACCAACGCGAGTGTCCGTGGCGGACATCACGCGATCGGGCGGACGGAATCCTTTGACGTCCGGGAACATCACGTCGCGGAACAGATTCCCTCGCTGTAGCAGCGTCGCAGGCGTGATCCACGTGCGGCCACCGGCCCAGCCGGCCACATTGGGCGGCTCGAACAACGTCTGGCCCAGGCCCCCCGTCATGCGACCGAAGTCCGGGATCGTCGGCACGCCATGCAGGCCCATTTTTCTGTAGGTCGAGACGACGAGATGAACCGGGCTCTTGATTTGAGTGGCGACCGAAGGGGTGCTGTAGAAGTCCTTCGACAACAGCATCCGTCGGATGAGCGGCTTGACCTGATAGCCGCTCGCGCGGAACGAGCGCCCGAGATCGGCTTTGACCTCAGTCGAAATGTCTTCGCGCACGAAGTAGCGATACAACTTGCTGGCGACGAACTCGCCCGTCACCGGCTGGGCGAGGATCGTGTCGATGATGTCGTCACCGTTCAACGGTCCCGTGCGCCCGAGGAAGGTCTTGGTTCCGAAGTCGTGCTCCGCGGAGTCGAACTTGTACATCAGCACGTCGTTGGTCCAGCCGGTGAACGCGCGCGCCGCTTCACGCACATCATGCTCGCTGTAGTTGCCGACGCCCATCGTGAACAGCTCGAGCAACTCGCGCCCGAAGTTCTCGTTCGGATGGCTCTTGATGTTCTCGCCGTTGTCCAGATACACGAGCATCCCAGGATCCTTCAGGATCCCGACGAGCAGATCGCGCAGGTTGCCGGATGCGTTGGCGCGCAGCATCCGGTTCTGCTGGTACAGCATCCGGTAGTCGCGCACCTTGTTCTGTCCGGTCGCGAAGTGACCGTGCCAGAAGAGCGTCAGCTTCTCTTCGAGCGGCCGCGGCGTGACGAGCATGCGGTTCGCCCACCACAGACCGAGTCGCTGCGTCTCGATGTTGTTGGCCGTGAGGCTGTAGAAGAACTTGTCAACCACCGGCTGAAGTCGACGCTGCGTGCCGGGAGGCAGGACTTTTTCGCCGAGCCCCTCGCCGTGATCGCGAGCACGGCGAACCGCCTCTGCCCGGCTCGGGGGAAACGGATCCATCCCTGGATCCCAGATGCCAGATTCGTCGAACGGCTTCAGCGCGCTCCCGTCGATCGCTTCGTAGTCGACGAGGCGCGCCACCGCGCGCTCGGGTGTCATCGCCGCAAGGCGAGTGATCTCCTCTGGTGTCGCGCCAAAGCCGGCGCGCTCGATCAGGTGCGCCGCACGCTGGTAGTTCCAGTCGGAGGCGGAAATGGGTGACAGATCGCCCTTCCAGCCATCAGGCGGATCAACCCATGCGCTGGCTGGGACGGTGAGCGCGCAAAAGCTCGCGAGAAGAACGACGAGAAGAGGGCGAAGCGAACCGCGGATCATGGCACCCCGCGGCGCGATTATACCGGTCCTCGGGCCCTAGTCCACCGTCCTCAGTCTACGGTCCTCGGTCCACGGAACTCGTTATAGTTCTGCAGCATGAGCGCCCGCTGGATCGTCAGCCTTCTCCTCGTGGCCAGCTGCAGTGCCTGTCGCGAAACTGTCGAGAACCCGGCACCACCATCACCAGTCGGGTTCGAGCTGAACGAACTGTCGATTGCCCAGCTTCAAGACGCGATGATGGCGGGCCGATACACATCGCGTCGTCTCGTCGAGCTCTATCTGCAGCGGATCGCGCAGATCGATGCTGAGGGTCCTCGACTGCGCTCCGTCATCGAGACGAACCCTGACGCACTCGCGATCGCCGACGCACTCGACGCAGAGCGGAAAGCCACAGGCCCGCGCGGCCCACTGCACGGCATCCCGATCCTGATCAAAGACAACATCGACACGGGCGACAAGATGCTGACCACCGCTGGCTCGCTCGCGCTCGCGGGCGGACCCGCACCGCGCGATGCGTTTGTCGTCGAACGGCTGCGGGCAGCCGGAGTCGTGATCCTGGGCAAGACAAACCTGAGCGAGTGGGCCAACATCCGCTCGACAAAGTCGACAAGCGGCTGGAGCGCGCGCGGCGGCCTGGTGAAGAACCCGTACGTGCTCGATCGAAATCCGTGTGGATCGAGCTCAGGCACCGGCGCAGCAATCGCCGCCAGTCTTGCGACAGTGGGTGTCGGCACCGAAACAGATGGATCGGTGGTGTGTCCCTCGGCGGTGAGCGCCCTCGTCGGCATCAAGCCCACGATCGGACTCGTCAGCCGCACAGGGATCATTCCGATCGCGCACTCGCAGGACACGGCCGGCCCCATGGCGCGGACAGTGGCGGACGCAGCCGCGTTGTTGAACGGAATGGTCGGCGTCGATCAGCGGGACGCGGCCATGGCCGCGGCGCCAGCAGCACGCGAGGACTACACCGCCGCATTGAAGGCCGACGCGCTGAAGGGCGCGCGTATCGGCGTCGCGCGCGCGCAGTATTTTGGATACAGCGCGCCGGCAGACGCTGCGGTGGATGCTGCGATCGCCGTGATGAAGACACAGGGCGCAACCATCGTGGACCCAGCGGACATCCCGACTGCGGCACGACTCGACGCGTGCGAGATCGACGTGCTGCTCTACGAGCTCAAAGCCGACCTCAACTCGTATCTCGCGACGCGCGGCACGGCGGCCGCAGCAAGCACGTTGAAAGATCTCATCGCGTTCAACGAACGCGAGCGCGCTCGCGAGATGCCCTACTTCGGTCAGGAGCTGTTCGTCCGCGCTGAAAGCAAGGGGCCGCTGACGTCACCCGAGTATCGCGCCGCCGCGACGCTGTGCCGGCGGCTCGCGCGCGACGAAGGCATCGATGCGGTCATGACGATGCACAAGCTGGATGCGCTGGTAGTGCCGACACTAGGACCGACGTGGCCGACGGATCTGGTGAATGGCGATCACGTCACCGGTGGCGGCTCGACTCCCGCAGCAGTCGCCGGCTATCCCAGCATCACGGTGCCAGCCGGCTGGGCAGGCGAGCTGCCAGTCGGAATCCTGTTCATGGGGCGGGCGTGGAGCGAATCGCGCCTCATCAGCCTCGCGTTCGCATACGAGCAAGCCAGCAGACAGCGTAAGCCGCCGAAGTTTCTGCCGACGATCCCGCTCGACTAGTTCGGAAACTCCTTGCACACGTCGACGTCAGAGCCCCAGAACTCGACGCATGCCGCGTGGTTCATCGCGCCCTTGCCGACGACTTTCGCAAAAAGGAAGTCAGCCACCTGCTCGATCTCGCGCGCCTGCAGCGTGGCAGCGGGGTCGGGCATCGACGTCCCGAGCTTCGCAAGGTCCGCCTGCTTCATCCCGTAGCAACGGCCGTCGGTGTATGCGAACTTGTCGAACGCCGGCATGGCTTTGCCGGGGATGCCGCACTTGACGGCTTGAATCAGCTTGGCCCGATCGAGCTTGGTGGCGCGCAGGTTGGCACCATCGGGCATCTGGCTCTCCATCTTGCGGCCGTCGGCCGCCCAGCCGTGACACGCCTGACAGTCAGCCTTCTGCCGGTAGATGCGGAAGCCCGCGGCAACGTCTTCGGGTGCAGGAGCCGTCTGCGCGTGCGGCGCAGCATTGAATGCGCTCATGCCGATCGCGACACCCGCAATTGCGAACACCCAACCACTCCAGCGCACGACACCCTGTCGGTTCACTCGATCCTCCGGTCCCGCGATTTTATCTGGAGCGCCGGAACTCCGCCATCGCGCGGTAGATCTCGCGGCGCGCGCGATTCATACCGCCGAGCGGTGTGTGCGCCATCAGCGAGTGCCAGGGATTGAACATCGTCTGTTCACCGCGAGTCGCACGCTCAGCGTTGTCAAAGCGCTGTCTCGGGATCCGGATGATCCCAACGCGTTGATAAGGAGCGTCCTGCGTTCGCCACTCGACCGTCGCGTCTTCGATCGGCGTTCGCCGATCGTCCACGTGAAACTGAACCAGGAAATCGAACGTCGCCTCTTCCTGATCGAGATGCGTGCTCATCGCGTCTCTGAGATACGTGTCGGACAGTGCCGCCGGCTTCGGGCTCCTGCGACGCGACGTCGGCCGCACGGCGTACTTGACGATGCGATCGGGACCGAATTGATAAGGGGTCGTGCTCCAGTACTGAATGTCGAGGTGACAGCTCGGATTCTGCCGAGCGGCCGCGCCGATCCTCGCCGACGTGAGATGCGACAGGAAGTACAGGATTCGACGAACACCGCCGGCTTCGTTCGCGCGCAACAGCTCGAGAAAGTCCTTCGTGCTCGCAGCCAGCATCACGGGATGGCTGTTGAGGATGAAGTCCTGCGTGGTCGCGCCGGGAGTCAGGTTCTCGCCTTCGACGTTCTCCAATCGGATCGCCATCCCGCGGATGTCGCGTTCGCGATCGGACTCCGAGCCCGCGTTCGCGAATCGGATCCACGCCGCGTAGGTCCGTGGCGCGGCGAAAATCCCGACGCGATGCGCATCGGGCAGACCCTCGGGCACGATGAAATCGGCTTGCAGGAACGCGGTCTGGCGCCCCTGGTTGAAGCGCTTCAGCGTTCCAGTGGGATAACGCCGGGCGCTGGCGTCCTTGAGGAAACCGACGAACTCCTGGATCAGCGCAGCTTCGTCAGGAGAAAGTGTGTCCTCATGCCCGATAGTTGAGCTTGGCATGCCGTACTCCTGTGGCGAGAGACGCCACAGGATACGTCACTCGCTACTGCGTGCGTTCGAGGAGCGCAGCGCAGAGGCCGCATCGGCAATCGCGGTTCTCCCCCCATCGATGATTCCGGCCAGGCTGAAGAAGGGGTGGATCATCCCGTCGTGGCGCTGGAGTGTCACCGCCACACCTGCCTCGCGCAGTTTTCGTGCGTATGCCTCACCCTGATCGCGTAGCGGATCGCATTCGGCGGTCAGGACAAATGCCGGAGGCAAGCCGTGCAGATCGGCGTTCAGCGGAGACGCGTCCGGATGACGACGATCCTGTGCAGCCTCGAAGTAGTGATCGGCGAAGTAGGAAAGCAGGTCCGACGTGATGAAGTGCCCATCGGCGAATTCGCGCATCGAGGGACTGTCATCCTGGAAGTCCACCTGCGGATACACGAGCAACTGAAAGGTCAGTGGAGGCGCTCCGCTCTGACGTAGTTTCAACGCGGTGACCGCCGCGAGATTCGCACCGGCACTTTCACCACCGACGGCCACCTGACCGTCATCGATCCCGAACTCACCGGCGTGCTCGAGCACGTACTTCGTGGCCGCACACGCATCCTCCACGGCTGCGGGAAACGGATGCTCCGGTGCGAGCCGGTAGTCCACCGACACGACGACGCGTCCGGAGAGATGCGCGAGATCCCGGCACGGCCGATCGGACGAATCGAGCGTGCCGAGGATGAAGCCGCCACCGTGAAAGTAGATCAGGCTGGGAAGCTTGCGCCCCGCCGTCGGCGTGTAGATGCGGACGGGGATCTGTCCGGCAGGTCCTGGCACCGTGCGATTCACCACGCTGTGCATCGGCCGCTCGGGGCCGGCCAACTCCGGCGGCAGCGCCAGTCCGCGCGCCTCCGCGGGCGTCATTTCGTGCATCGGCTTGCCGCCCATCGACGCGAGTTGATCCAGGAATGACTTGCACTGCGGATGTAGCGCCACGGTCTCGTCTCCTCGGGGCCCACATTCTAGCCGTGTTGTTCGATCGCGACACCGAAAGTGATACCCTCCCGCCGTATGAGCAGCGACCCGAGAGACGTCATCGCCACCTCCCCTATGAGCCGGCTGCAGATTCTCGTGGTCGGCGTCACGATCGCACTGAACGCCCTCGACGGTTTCGACATTCTCTCTATCAGCTTCGCGTCGCCCGGCATCGCCTCTGAATGGGGCATCGACCGCGCCCGGCTCGGCATCGTTCTGTCGATGGAATTGATTGGCATGGCCATCGGCTCGATCGTGCTCGGTCGCGTCGCTGACAAGATCGGCCGTCGCCCGACGATACTCGGATGCCTTGCGGTCATGTCGCTCGGCATGATCATGGCGACGACGGTGACCGGCCTCGTCGATCTGTCGATCTGGCGGGTCGTCACAGGTCTCGGCATTGGCGGCATGCTCGCGGCCATCAACGCCATGTCCGCGGAGTTCTCCAGCACCAGGCGGCGGCACCTGAGCGTCTCGCTGATGTCGATTGGCTATCCACTCGGCGCGGTTGCCGGTGGCATCGTGGCCGCGCAACTCCTGCAGGGCAACGACTGGCGCTCCGTCTTCTACTTCGGCGCTGCGGTGACGGCAGTGCTCATCCCGATCACGTACTTCATCGTGCCCGAGTCCGTGCACTGGCTCGCGCGCAAGCAGCCGGCAGGGGCACTCGAAAAGATCAACAAAGCGATGGCGCGCATGGGGCACCCGACGACCACTGCGCTGCCGACGATTACAGCAGACGTGCGCCAGCGCGCGATGAGCGACATCTTTGGACCTGGCTTGCTTAGCGTCACGGTCATCGTCACGCTCGCCTACTTCTTCCACATCACGACGTTCTATTTCATTCTCAAATGGGTGCCGAAGATCGTCGCCGACTTCGGCTTCGCGGCTTCGTCGGCCGCGGGCGTGCTCGTATGGACGAACGTCGGCGGCGCGATCGGTGGCGCCGTGCTCGGGCTCCTCACGCTCAGATTCGGGGTGAAGGGGCTGACGATTGTCGTGATGGTGCTTTCAACCGTGATGGTGGCGCTCTTCGGCAGGACGCCGCCAGACTTGCAGCAACTGTCGCTGATCTGCGCGGCCGCAGGCTTTTGCACCAACGCGGCAATTGTCGGCATGTACGCGATCATCGCGCAAGTCTTCCCCACGCATGTGCGTGCGTCGGGCACCGGCTTCGCGGTTGGCGTCGGGCGCGGCGGATCGGTGCTCGCGCCGATCATCGCCGGCTTCCTCTTCACCTACGGCTATTCGCTGCCGTCCGTAGCGTTGACAATGTCCTTCGGGTCTCTCGTGGCGGCGGGGATTTTGAGCTTCCTGAAACTCGAGACTGATCAGACAGTCACGGCACGGCCAGAGCGATCGGTGAGAACGAATCCGATTCCAGCAACGGGACGCTCGTAAGCGGGAGGAAAGGGAGAGCACGGAGGGAACGGATCACCACGGAGAAACGGAGACACGGAGTTATCGGGGTGGGCTAACGACGCGTCTTACTCCGTCCATCAACTTCGGCACGTGGAAGTTAATCAAGAGACCGGCGGGACATCCGGTGAGCCGCAAGTAGGTCAACACCTGCGCGTGATGCACGGGCAGTATCGTCGCAACTGACTTCACCTCCACGACAACGCAGTCCTCGACGATCAAGTCGACTCGATAGCTCGTATCGAGCGTCCTTCCCTTGTAGACGATCGGCAGCGTGTGCTGAGTTACGTAGCGAAGCTTACGCATCGCCAACTCCATCTGCAGGCACTCCGAGTACGTGGATTCCAGCAGTCCTGGGCCCAGCGCTCGATGCACTTCAATCGCGGCGGCGATGATCTCTCCGGTGGTCTCGTTGAATGGCGCTTCGATCAACATCAAACGCTGACGTTGCAAAGCACTCGCCCTCAGATGTGGTTGGGAAATGCGCGCGCGGCAGCCATGAAGCCGCTGCATGGCGAAATGCGCCATTTGTACGCGGAAAATGAGGCAGCGACGTGCGTCGCCGGCCAAGGCCAGCGACAGGGATCGAGCGGAGCTTGCGCTCACAAGCATGGAGAAATCAAAGCCGCTTGTGAGTGCCGGCTCCACTCGATCCCATCCATGCGAAGCGCGGACCACGTCGCTGCCTGTCTCCGTGTCCCCGTGTCTCCGTGTTGATCCGTGCGCTCCGTCAACCTCCGTTGTCGGCTGCGTCCTCGACGCGCGCGACATCCACGCTCACCTGCAGCAGGTGGCGCCCTCCTCCGAGGATCACTCCGCGGATTGGACTGACATCGCCGTAGTCGAGACCACGCGCGAGCGTGACATGTCCAGTTGATGGCAGCAGGTTGTTAGTGGGATCGATATCGATCCAGCCCGTGCCCGGGCAGTAGAACGTCAGCCACGCATGCGACGCATCCGCGCCGACTCGCCTCGGCATGCCGGGAGGCGGTGCTGTCTCCAGGTAGCCACTCACATACAAGGCGGGGACACCGAGCGATCGCAGGCACGCGATCTCGAAACGCGTGAAGTCTTGACAGACCCCGCGTCGTAATCGAAACACTTCCGACAACGACGTCGTCACCGTCGTCGCCTCGGTATCGAACGTGAAGTCCTCGTGCACGCGCGCGGTGAGATCGGCGACGGCCTCGAGCAGCGGACGCCCGGCCGGGAACGACGGACGCGTGTACTCCACGAACTCCGGTGCGACGCGCAGCGACGTCGCATCGTAGAGCGCCTCGATCGCATCGAACGGAAGCGCAGACCGATCGCCTGCACTCTCCCATGGCGGCGTCTCCGCCGGCACCGGGGCCGATCGCGGCGCCACACGAACTCGACTTCGTGCGGTCACCGTCAGACCTCGATACGCTCCCTGCATCGCGAAGAACGTGGTGTCGTTGCCGAAGTAGTCCGTGTGCGTGGACAACACCGCCGGCCCCGGATCGACATCGAGCTCGTGTTCGAGGCACGCCTGATGCGCCAGCTCGCGCGGGCTCAGTCGCGCAACATGATGCGAGACAGACACCGAGTCCGTGTACGCGTAGCGCGTCGCATGGACGATGTCGAAGGTGACCGGGAGCTCGTCAGCTGACACGGACCTCCGCATGACTGAAGTAGTAATACGTGACGGTGTCCGACAGCCGGCGCAGATCGTCGCCGATCGCCTCCAGCAGCTCGTCGAGCGACGCCAGCGATCCATCCGCCTCGGGTTGCCCCATCGCATCGAGGTCAGCACCGGCGATCGCCTCTGACAATCGCGCAACGATGCGCTGCTCCTGCGCCGGAGACGGGGCCGCCGCATCGCGCGGCAGCTGATTGACGTGATCGGCGAGCTGCACCATCTGAAACGCCAGCGACCGGGCGTTCGTAGGATCCGCCACCAACAGATCGAGCACGGGAGTCAGCTGCGGCTCCGCAAAATATCGACGCCGATACGTCATCGTGCTGTCGGCCACTTCGAGCAGCGGGCCGAGCATTGCCTGATGCAGCGAGCCGGCCGTCAGCGACGCCTGCAGGAGCAGGGTCATATTGGCCGAACGTTCGAGACGACGGCCGATGTCGAGGAAGCGCCACCCGTGCCCGCGCGTCATGTTCTCCATCTCCATGCCGCTGAAGGCCGCGAGGTCCGTGATCATGCGATTGAGTTGCAGCAGCGCCTCATCGAGCTGCACACGCCCATGGCGCTGACGGAAGTCCTGACGCAGCTGATTGAGAATGCGCCACGTGTCGATCGAGAGGCGATCCCGGACGTTGGACGCGATGCGACGCAGTTCCTCCAGTGACTCGCGCAGACGGGTACCCGGACCCTGCTTGAACACCGACGACAGAAACTGCTGCTCCAGCTCGCGCGTCGTCATCGATGTGCGAAGACCCGCCGGCACAAGTTCGAGCGAGACCAGCGCGCGTATCAGCGCGGTGCGCTCGAAGGTTACCTCGCTCGAGTCGTCGGTCAGTCGTGACACGACACTCCGCAACACACGCACGGAGTGTTCGACACGCTCGGCGTGTCGTCCGAGCCAGAACAGGTTGTCCGCCACACGGCTCGGAAGATCGCCGGAGCGCCGCTCGCGCTGAATCTTGATCGATGGTGACGCCAGCAGCGACATCGGGCTGACCGGACCATCGGTGAGCACCCACGTGTCCTTACTGCCGCCGCCTCGCTGCATGGACACAATCGGAACGTCGCCGTGGGCGGCGATACGTGTGAGACCACCTGGCATGACCGCATACGAGTCGCCGGCCGCGGCCACATACATGCGTAGCACGAGCGGGCGCGGGTCGAGCTTTTGACCAAGCCACGCTGGCGCGGTCGAGAGCGGCATCTCATCCTGACCGACAAACCGATCCGGGTTCGCGCGAATTTCAGAGACGAGGGCCGAACGCTGAAGCGTGCTGAGCAGGCGCCCGAAGATCGGCTGCCCGGTGACAGGTGGGAACGTGTGCTTGATGACCATGCGGTCGAGGTGCTCGAGCACGTACTGCAGGTCACCGGCGTCGCCGCACCAGCGTGTCGGCACCGAGGGCAGCAGGAGCTCCTCTCCCAGGAGGCTGCGACACAACGACGGCAGGAACCTCGACATCGCCGCTGTCTCGATCGCCCCTGATCCCAACGCGTTGGCAATCGTCACGTTGCCGGCGCGTGCGGCTTCCACGAGCCCGGCAACACCGAGCGTTGAATCGGTGCGCAGCTCCAACGGGTCGCAGTAGCTGTCATCGAGTCGCCTGAAGATGACGTCAACCGGCTGCAGGCCGTCGAGTGTCTTGATGAACACGCGGCGATCGCGCACGGTCAGGTCCCCACCCTCGACGAGCGTGAAGCCAAGATAGCGAGCAAGGTAGGCATGCTCGAAGTAGGTCTCGTTCAAGGGACCGGGCGTGAGCAGCACGACGCGCGGTGTGTCGCGTGGCGCGCTCGCCAGCGCCGTCAAGGTGTCGCGCTGCGCCCAGAAAAACGACGCCAGCCGCTGAACCTGGCAATCGCGAAACGCCTCCGGGAGGCTGCGCGACAGCACGATGCGATTCTCGAGTGTGTATCCGGCACCTGATGGCGCCTGCGTGCGATCGGCGAGCACCCACCACTGACCGTCGGGCGAGCGCGCAAGGTCTACGGCGTGGAGATGGAGATGAATGCCGCGCGGCACCGCAATGCCGTGACACGGGCGAAGGAAGCCAGGGTTGCCGAACACCAGCGACGGCGGCAGTTGCTGTTCGCGCAGCAGCCGCTGCGGACCGTAGAGATCGCTCAGGAGCAGATTGAGGACGCGTGCTCGTTGAATCAGCGCCGCCTCGAGGTGATTCCACTCCGCGGGCGGCACGAGCAGCGGAATCATGTCAAGCGTCCACGGCCGGTCAACACCTTCAGGATCGCCGTAGACGTTGTAGGTGACGCCGTTGTCGCGAATCGTGCGCTTGGCGTTCTCCCAGCGCGAGGCGAGCTCGTGACGTCCGAGCGTCTCGAGCGATCGCACGAAGGTCTCGTAGTGCGGGCGGAGTTCGCCATCCGGTGTGATCAACTCGTCGTGGACGAGCCCATTGCGCACCTGGTACCCATCGAGCAGGTGCCAGGGCGCCGTTGGTCCAGGAATGCGTGTGATTGATTCCATCAACGAGGATCTGTGGCGTTCGGGGCCATCACACTGTGTCGGGCTGGGCGTCGCAAGTCGAGCGTGAACGGAAAGTCGGGGTTGCGTTCCTCAGGTGGAACTGTTGCGGCGGCGGGAGTGTGTCCTCCGCCAGTGAATCGCGCGAGGCGCCTGCTCTCCGCCTCGTAGGCGTTGACCGGGAACTGCTCGAAGCTACGTCCTCCAGGATGCGCAACATGATAAACGCACCCGCCGATCGCCCGTTCGTTCCAGGTGTCAACGAGATCGAACACGAGCGGTGCGTGCACTGGAACCGTGGGATGCAGGGCGCTTGCGGGTTGCCAGGCCCGATAGCGCACGCCCGCCACGAACTCGCCGGGCGTGCCCGTTGGATGGAGCGGCACACGGCGTCCGTTGCACGCGAGCGAATGACGCGACTCGGTGAGACCGGCAACCTTGACCTGCAGTCGCTCGACCGACGAATCGACGTAGCGCACGGTACCGCCCCCGCCCTGCTCTTCACCCATCACATGCCACGGCTCCAGCGCCTGTCGCAACTCCAGCCGAACGCCCCGTGACGTCACCGCGCCGTACATCGGGAATCGGAACTCGAGGTGAGGAGCAAACCACTCTGACTTGAACGGATACCCCGCTCTCTGCAACTCGCCCATCACATCGTCGAAATCCTGCGCGACGAAATGCGGAAGCATGTAGCGATCGTGAAGCTCTGTTCCCCAGCGCACCAGCGGACGCTTGTACGGCTCTTGCCACACCGAGGCGATCAACGAGCGCAGGAGCAACTGCTGCGCGAGACTCATACGCGCGTGCGGCGGCATCTCGAAGGATCGCAGTTCGACCAGTCCGCGGCGCCCGCTGCTCGTCTCCGGCGCGTAGAGCTTGTCGATGCAGAACTCCGCGCGATGCGTGTTGCCCGTCACATCGACGAGCACATTGCGAAACACGCGATCGACTAGCCAGGGCGGACAGTGGAACTCGTCGCGAATTTCGCTGAACGCGATCTCCAGTTCGTGCAACGCGTCGTTTCGAGCCTCATCCACGCGCGGATGCTGGCTCGTCGGTCCAATGAACAAGCCCGAGAACAGAAACGACAGCGACGGATGGTTGTGCCAGTAGCCGACGAGGCTGCGAAGCAGATCGGGCCGGCGCAGAAACGGGCTGTCGCTCGGCGTGGGACCCCCGACGACGATGTGGTTGCCGCCACCGGTGCCGGTATGCCGGCCGTCGAGCATGAACTTCTCGGTGGCGAGACGCGACTGACGTGCCTCCTCGTACAACGTCGTGGTGTGCGAGACCAGATCGCTCCACGTGTGCGCGGGATGCAGGTTGACCTCGATCACTCCCGGATCGGGCGTGACCGTGAACGAGTTCAAGCGTGGATCGACCGGCGGCTGTTCGCCCTCGATGATGATCGGCATGCTCAGCGCCGCAGCGGTGCCTTCGAGGGCCGTCAGCAGATCGAGGTAGTCCTCCGTCCGCTCGACCGGCGGCATGAACACATGCAATCGGCCGTCTCGAGGCTCGACGCAGATCGCCGTGCGAATCACGCTGGGATCGGACACGCC